>Ga0268299_1004120_pt1 | contig 11924 bp, 9 predicted proteins | sample NOBtaG_FD_193484 | JGI IMG/M metagenome (GOLD analysis project Ga0268299, IMG submission 193484) | Activated sludge microbial communities from bioreactor in Nijmegen, Gelderland, Netherland - NOB reactor | ecosystem: Engineered > Bioreactor > Aerobic > Activated sludge | place: Netherlands... | reverse complement strand
ATCTCGAACGCATCCGCTCCTTCCTGTCCTCGCCGCGCGCCACGGCCTTCTCCGCCGAGAACTTCGTCCGCACCTTCGTCGCCCTGGCCGGCCGGCGCGCGACCGCGACGACGAGAGCCGAGAACGCGAGCCTGGGCGCAGCGGCCCCGCTCGCGCCCGCAGGTGGCCGGTGAGCGGCTCGGGGACCACACCCCCCGGCACCGGAGCCAGCGGCGCCGCGGCGCAGGGCACGCCCGCGGCGACCCTCTCGTACCTCGCCTACGGCGTCGCCTTCGGCGTCGAGGTCGAGGGCGGCGCCAGCGAGCTGGTGGAACGGCTGGCGGCGCATCTGCCGCCCACCTGTCAGGCCCATCCGCAGGCTCCAGGCCGCCTGTACTCCTTTCGGCCGCATCGCGCCGCGGCCGGGGGCGGGCCGCGCTATACCCTCTTCGCCGACCGGAAACCGCTCATCTGCGGCGTCGGCAGCGCCGCGGTCCTGCGCGCCTTCGAGGCCGACCTCCAGATCCATGTGGCCGAGATGTCGCCCGATTTCGTCTTCGTCCACGCCGGCGTGGTCGGCTGGCAGGGCCGCGCCATCCTGCTGCCCGGGCCGAGTTTCAGCGGCAAGACCAGCCTGGTGGCCGCCCTGGTGCGCCTGGGGGCGGAGTACTACTCGGACGAGTACGCCGCCCTGGACGGCAGCGGCGACGTCCACCCGTACAATCGGCGGTTGTCGATCCGGCGAGAAGATGGTAGTGGCGTCGACCGCTGTTCCGCCGATGAGCTGGGCGGGCGCGAAGCGCAGTTCCCTCAGCCCGTGGGGTTGGTCGTGATGAGTCGCTATTCCAATCGAGGCCAGTGGCAGCCGCGGCGGATGTCGCCGGGGCAGGCTGCGTTGGCGCTGCTCGGCAACACGGTGCCGGCGCGTCGAAGGCCGGACGTGGTAATCGAGACGCTTCGCCAAGTCGTGACCAGGGCACGGGTGTACATCAGCGAGCGCGGCGAGTCCTCGACGGTCGCCGCCCAGATCCTGGAGCTGGCGACGCGCCCGTGAGACGCACGCGAGTGGTGGGAAAGGAAGAGGTGATGGAAGGTTACAAGCCGAAGGTGCGGGACGCCGGTCTGCTGATCCAGCAGCTCGCAGACGAGCTGCTGGTGTACGACCTGGAGCGCAACGAAGCGCACTGCCTGAACGGGATCGCGGCCGAGGTGTGGGCTCTCTGCAACGGCGAGAGGTCGGTGCGGGAGATCGGCGCGCTGCTGAACTCGGACCTCGCGCCGGCCGACGTCGACGCACTGGTCTGGTCGGCCGTCGACCAGTTCGCCGAGCGCAAGCTGCTCGAGGAGACCGCCGAAGCCCTGCCGGATCGGACCCCGAGCGCGATGATGACGCGCCGGCAGATGGTCGCCCGCCTCGGCCTGATCGGACTCTCCCTGCCCCTGGTGGAATCGATCGTCTCGCCGCCGGCGGCGATGGCGCAGTCCGGCAGCACCGGCGACACCGGCATGACCGGCCAGTCGGTCACCCCGCCCGCCTCGCTGACCGACGTCCTGCGCTCGGCCTGGAAGAGCTTCTTCGAGTCGTAGACGGCGCACTCGCGCCGAGTTCTCGGGCGGCGCGGCGAGCCTCTCGCCGCGCCGCGCTGATCCATGTCGCCGAGGTTCTCGATCGCCGTCGTGGCGCGCGACGAGGCGCACGCGCTGCCGCGACTGCTGGCCTCGCTGTCCTCGTTCCGGCAGCGAGGCGGCGACCTGCTGCTGCTCGACACCGGCAGCTCCGACACCACCGTCGCGGTCGCGCGCGAGAGCGGCTGCCGCGTGGTCGAGGCGGGTGAGCGCTTCGCCGCCACGCTGAGCGCCTCCCAGGCGGACGAGATCGAGCGCCGCTTCGCGCGCGCCGGCGAGGGCCCGCTCGTCCAGGCGGGCGAGCGGACGTTCCACTTCGCCGCAGCGCGCAACTTCGCGGCCGACGAAGCCGGCCGCGACGTCGTCCTCCAGGTGGACGCCGGCGACGAGGTACTGGCTCTCGACCTGGAGCGAATCGACGCGCAGCTCGCCGGCGGGGCCGAGGCCTTCGAGTACGAGCAGCACTACGGCGGCACCGTGCTGCAGATCGCGCGCTTCGCCGATCGCTCGCGCTACCGCTGGGAGGGGCGGGTGCACGAGATCCTGAACCGCGCGCCGGGCTACCCCGGCGGTGCGCGCGTCCGCTGCGGCGAAGCCGAGCTGCTCGTCCGCCACAACAAGGACGAGAACAAGCAGCGCCCCTATCTCGCCGGCCTGGCGCTGCAGGTCCTCGAGGCGCCCGCGGCGCCGCGCTGGTGGCACTACCTCGGGCGCGAGCTGCTCTACCGCGGCTACCACCGCTCGGCGATCGAGCCGCTCGAGCGACACGCGGCCGCGGTGGAGGCGTGGCAACCCGAGCGGTCCCAGAGTCTGTGCTTCGCAGGCCAGTGTCACGAGGCGTTCGCCGAGCTCGACGAGGCCGCGCGCGTCTATCGGCGCGCGCACGAGATCGACCCCAGCCGCCGCGAGCCGCTGCTCCGCCTGGCGACCCTCGCCTGCGGCCGCGGCGAGTTCGATGCCGCCGTGCAGTGGGCGCGCGCAGCGCTCGCCCTGCCGCGCACCTGTGCGTATCCCGAGCTGGCGGCGAACTACACCTGGCGACCGCACTCGCTGCTGTACTGGAGCCTGTTCTGGCTCGGGCGCAGAGAGGAGGCGCAGGAGCACTGGCGAGCCTATCTCGCGTCGTGTCCGGAGGCGGAAGTCGTGTGCGAGCACGCCCGCCTCTTCCAGGCGCGGCCAGCGGCGCCGGTGCGATGACGCGCGTGGCCTCGGTGGAGGCGAGCACGGAACGCTCGGCGCGCGCGGATCCGTTCTTCGCCTGGGTCGCGGCCGGCACCGTCCTGTTGTCTACCATTCAGGTCGCGGTGCTGGCGGCCTCGCTGTCGTCGCTGCGCCTGTCGCGCGCCGTGGCCGCCGCCATCCTGATCGCGGCGCTGCTGGCCGCGCGCCTGGTCTGGCGCGGGCTGGCGGCGGGCGAAGCTCGCCAGCGGAGCCGCGACCGTGAGGGAGCGGTTGGCATCGCGCTGGAACGCGGCCAACCGCTCCCTCACGGTCGCGGCTCCGCTGTCCTGCCTTGGGGACGGCCGCTCGCCTCGGCCTTCCTCGCCTTCTACGCCTTCCTCTTCGTCGCGGCGGCGGTGGTACCCGACGTTTCGTGGGACGGCAACTCGTATCATCTCCCGGTCGTCCAGCAGTGGTTCCAGCGCGGGCAGGTGGTGTGGGTCGAGGGGCCGGACACCACCACCCTGCGCCACATGAACGGCTACCCCAAGACCGCCGAGGTGCTGTCGTTCTTCCTCGCCACGCTCGTCCATCCGGCGCTGGCGAACACCTTCAACCTCGTCTACCTGCCGCTCGGCATCCTCGGGATCGCCTCGATCGCCTGCGCCCTCGGGGCATCGCGCCCGGCCGCGCTGACGGCGGGCGCGGCGCTGCTGCTGGTGCCGATCAATCTCGGCCAGTCGCCGACCGCGTACGTCGACTCGTCGTTCGGCTCGGCGGTGATCGCCTGGCTGGCCGCGACCGTCGCGCTCCGCCGCCTCGACCCGCAGCGGTCCGCGCTGCAGGCGCTCGTCCTGGGATGCGCGCTCGGCCAAGTCATCGGCACGAAGGGGACGGGGCTGGTGCCGGCGGCCGTGGGCTCGCTGGCGCTCGCCGCCGTGCACGTCTGCGGCGGCGAGCTCCGCCGGCCGGCGCGGCTGGCGGCGTGGTGGCTGGGCGTCGGCGCGTGCGCGCTGCTGGTCGGCGGCTTCTGGTACGCGCGCAACCTCCTGCACGGGCAGAGCCCGCTCTACCCGGTGGGGGTGTTCGTCGCGGGGTACACGCTCTATCCCGGCTACGAAGCGTATGCGCCGACGGGTGCGTTCGCGACCGATGGATGGCTGGCGGACTGGCCGCAGCCGGCGCGGGTCGCGATTGCCTGGCTGCAGGGGCTCCGACACTGGCCGCAGTCGATCGTCGGCTTCGACATGCGACTCGGCGGCCTCGGCTTCCTGTGGCTGGTGGGCTGCCTGCCGGCGGTATTCGCGCTGGTGCGACGGAGGAGTCGGCTGCGGACCGATTGGCGCGACGAGGTGGTGCGCGAGCCGCTGTGGTTGCTGCTGGCGGTCACCGCGGCGAGCTTCGCGCTCGTGCCGTGCCCCTGGTGGTCGCGCTACACCATCTGGATCTACGGCCTCGGGCTGCCCTGCCTGGCGGCGCTCGCTCCGTCGCTGAGGGGGCGTCCGGGGCGGGTGTGGCTGTCGACCTGCGCCGCGATCGCCGTCGTCGAAGCCGGCATCGTCATCGCCCGCTGGCAGGTCCCGCTGCTGGGCCTCGCACTGCGGAACGAACCGCCCGACGCCAAAGGACCAGGGCCGGCGGTCCGCATCCCCACCCACTTCTACCCGCCCTGGGTGTTGCGCGGCTCGCTCCTCCGCCGGCTCGCGCGCGGCGACGACCGGGTCGGCATCGGCCCGCTCGACTGGCACCAGGAACCCGTCGTGGGAGTGTTGAGCCAACCCATCGGCGGGCGCGACATCCACTTCGCGCCGGACGTGCTCGCCGCCGACTTCGCCGACTGGTACGCGCGCGTGCGACCGCGCTACCTGGTGCTGAACAAGACCGCCGATCTGCCGCCGGCGGTCGCGGCGTTGCAGCCGCAGGTGCATCAGACGCCCTCGCTGACCGTGCTCCAATTCTGGTGAGCTCGCCATGATCATCAACATGACCACCATCGCGGTGCGCAAGCACCAGTATCTCGACCAGACCCTCGAGAGTCTGTTCCGCTCGGACGGCCGGCACGTGCCGGTGAACCTCATCCTCGGCTCGAGCGATGCGTCGCACGTCGAGAAGTACCGCGACCGCCTGAACATCGTCCCCTGGACCGCGGAGGACGAGGCGAGGGCGAAGCCCGGCCAGATGCGCCACAACTGCAACGTCAACGCGCTGCGGGCGCTGCGCTACGGCGACGACGAGCAGTGCCTCTGCTGCGAGGACGACATCCGCTTCAAGCCCGACTGGTTCAGCCAGCTCATGCTGACGATCGCCGAGATCGGCGAGCGCGACTACGTCCTGAATCTCGGCCAGGGTTCCGACCCGTCGCCGGGCCGGCGCTACGCGGTCCACCCTCGCCCCTCCCTCGTCGGTGCGCAGGCGATTTACTATCCGAACGGTGCGGTGCGGCGAGCGGTCGCCGACTACCTGGAGGAGGCGGTCGCCGCCTCGCTGGCGGGAAGACCCTTCCGCGGCACCAACGACCATCTGATCGGGCGCTGGGCCAAGGAGTACGCCGCTCTGTACAACACCACGCCGATGCTGGTCGGGCACATCGGCCAGGTGTCGAGCTTCAGCGGGCACGCGCCGCCGCCGGAGGCCCCGAAGGCGAGCGCGCCCCCGAAGGCGAGCGCACTCCCGACGGCGAGCGCGCCCCGCATGTCCGGCGCGTCCGCCGCGGCGGCGGACGCATCCAGAGCGGCGGGGACCGCCGCACTCCAGAGTGCGACGGCGGAGGTGCTGCTCGACCTGTTGCGCGCATTCCTCGGCCGCGGCGTTGCGCCCGACGCGACTCGTCTGGCGGAGTGCGAGTGGCCGCGGTTGGCGCAGATCGCCACCGCCCACGACCTGAGGCCGATCGTGCACGGCGTCCTGCAGACCGTCGACGGGCTGTCGCCGCAACGGCGACAGCAGTTCAAGGCGGCCTACGTGGTCAACGTCTTCCGCGCCCAGCTCGTCCGGCAGCGGATCGCGGAGATCGGTGCGGCGTGCGGCGAGGACGGCATCGCGCCCACCCTCCTGAACGAGAGCGCCGTGCAGCGCCTCTACGCCGACCCGGCTCTGCGCGTCGTGAATGCGGTCGACGTGCTGGTCGACGCCACCGAGATCGAACGCGCCAGTGCGCGCTTGCAGCGCCTCGGGCTGACGCCATGCGAGCAGGGGAACGCACGACGCCCTTCTCGCTTCCATCTCCTGCACCGCGGCGTCGATGTCGCAGCGATCCCGGTGGACGTCCACTGGCGCCTGGCCCCGCCGTACCGCCCCTACGCCGTCGAGAGCGAAGCGGTGCTGGCGCGCGCGCACCCGCCCGCCGAGGCGCCGCCGAACGTGCTGGCGATGGCGCCAGAGCACGAGCTGGCGCTCCTCTGCCTGCGCACGGATCGGCGCGCGTTCGTGCAGCGACCGATGACGAGGCATGGGCTGCTCGAATGGCTTCTGCTCCGGCGAGAAGGCGAACGGCTCGCGGCGCTGGTCGACATCGCGCTGTGCGTGCAGAGGGCGAGCGCGTCGATCGACTGGGACGCTCTGGTCGACACGGCGCACCGCTGGGCGGCGGATGGACAGGTCGGCGCGGCGCTCCTGCTGGTGCAGCGGCTGCTCGACGTCGAGCCGCCGGCCGAGGTGCTGCGCGCCCTGAACCGCGATCGGCCCCGCTTCGTCGACCGCGTCGCTCTGCGGCTGGAACTGGCGTCGTTCGAAGGGCGCGGCAACCCCTCCGTCGCTGCCGACCGCCTTCGTCGCGTGGAGCGCAGCGCAGGCCTCGCCGGCCGCGCCGCGCGCGTCTGGAGCGCGCTGTTCCCACCGCACGCCTACCTGCGCGCGCGCGCCGCTCCCGGCAGCACGCTGCTCGGCTCGTGGGCGCGTCACGGCCGGGTGGTCGTGCCGATGCTCTGGGCGGAGGCGCGCGCCAGGCTGGCGCGACGCTGACCGGGGGTCTGGAGTGCGGCGTGAAGCGCCGCTCTGGATCGGCTCGCCGACGAATCCAGAGCGGCGCTTCACGCCGCACTCCAGGAGGGTTGCATTGCGAGCGCGGTTGGGTGCATGAAGCAGCCGTGCTGCGCCCGAGGACACGGGGATGGCGGGCGGGCGCGGGGGCGATCGTGTTGCTGGCGCTGCTCGCGCGCGACGCCGGAGCGGTCGATGTCTGCACCGCAGACCTGATCGTCGGCCTCGACCCCGGCTGCCCAGCCGGCGTCGGCGTCTGCACCCTCACCCTCGACTACAACGTCCTCGACGCCTTCTCCTGCAAGCTCGACTTCGGCACGCGGCCGGTGGTGCTCGCGGGCACGCTCGAGAGTGCGGGCTGGCTCGACCTCGCCGCCGGCGCGTTGACCGTGGCGGCGGGCGGCCGCATCCGAGCGCCGGAGGTCGCGATCACGACGTCCGGCGACGTCGAAGTGCAGCGCGGCGGCACGACGCCGGGCGTGATCGACGTCTCCGGCTTCGACAACGGCCACCTGACCATCCGAGCCGACGGCGCCTTCCGGCTCGACGGCCGCATCAACGGCGACGCCGGCGGCGGCGGCAAGTACGCGGCCACGATCGACATCCAGGCGGCCTCGATCATCACCGGGACCGCGAGCCTGCTCTCTGCCGACGCCATCTTCTCCGACGAAGGTTCGAGCCTCTACGGCGCCCTCGTGCTCGTGGCCGTGGGCGCGATCGATCTGCAGGGCACGGTCAGCCTGCGCGGTCCATCCTCGGGCTACGAACAGATCGGCGGCGAGGTGAACCTCCAGGCCGCCTCGCTGCGGCTCGCGCCCGGCAGCGTGCTGCGCGGCGGCACGATCTACGGAGAGATCGAGGGCGACGTCGTGATCGAGCGCGCCGGCGACGGTCGAGCGGCTCGCATCGAGGCCAGGGGCACCGGGACCGTGCTCGGGATCAGTGCGACCGGCACCATCCGCGTCGCCGGCGAGTTGGATGCCGACGGCTCGAGCTGCGAGCGCGGCGTCAACGGCCTGAGCCTCTACACCGAGGGAGCACTCACGATCGCCGCCGACGCCGTGCTGAGCGCCAGCGGCGTGCCAGACCCGGGAGAGGACGACGTCTGCTCGGCCTACGTCGACCTGCTGTCGTACGGTCCGGTGCTCTTCGAGGGCACCCTGGTTCAGCTCGGTGGAGGCGACCCCGAAGGCGACACGTACATTGACGGCGAGGACGTGACGGTGCGCGGCCGCATCCGCATGGATGGCTGGTACCAGCGCAGTTGGGCCGGCTCGCTCAACGTCAGCGGTTCGGGGTCGGTGATCGTCGATGCCGACATCACCGTGGTCGCGGGCGCCTCGACTCTGGGCATCGAACGCGGCGGCTATTCCGGCAACGTCGACATCGACGGGCGCGAGGTCTTCGTCGGCGGCCGGATCATCGCCGACGGCACCCTCTACGGATCGCCCGGCCTGATCGACATCGAGGGCGAGCAGGTGACGGTCACGGCCACGCTCTCGGCGCGCGCCCATCGTCTGCACGACTATCCCGGCCGAGTCCTGATCGGCGCCTACTCCCCGGGGGACTTCCTCGACTTCCGCGGCTCGATCGACGTCGCCAACGGCGGCGAGGTGGTCCTCCACGCCGCGGACGCCGAGATCGGCGGGCGCATCAGCGGCCAGATGCAGTTCGGCGACCCCGGCGCCGACAACTTCTGGGATACCCGTATCACCATCGGCACGGGCACCTGCGCCGCCGGGCGGGTGTCGCTCACCGGCGAGATCGACGTCAGCGCCTTCGGCTGCGAGGGCGGGGTCTGCGCCGAGCCCTGGCAGATCGAGGTCGAGGCGGCCGACATCGAGATGACGCCGGCGGCGGTGATCGAGAACACCGGGCGGATCGGCGGCGATGTCCGCTTCGCCGGCCAGCGCATCGCGCTCGCCGGCCGCATCGACGTCAGCGGCAGCGAGGCGCCGGGCACCCTCGAGGCGGCGATCTGCGCCGGCGCCGGAGAATCCTCGTGCGCGATCTCGGGCGTGGTCCTGCCGCCGGCGGCGCTGCTCGACGCCTGCGTCCTGCCGACGCCGACCGCGGCCCCGCCGACGGGTGCGGCGAGCGCGACGCCCACCGCCACCGCCACGCCTGCGCCCTCGTCGACCGCGGCGCCGCTCGCCTGCGCCGGCGACTGCGACGGCAACGGCGTGGTCGCGCCCGCCGATCTGATGCGCGCGCTCGCGCTGGTCAACGTCTGCCAGGGCAACGCCTCGGGTTGCGCCGGCGCACCGGCGGGCTGCGCCGCCGCCGACCTCGACGGCAGCGGCTCGATCGGCGCCGGCGAGATCAGCCACGTGGTCGCGGCGCTCGGCGCGCGCTGCGACTGAAGCGCGGAATCCGGAGTGCGGCGTGAAGCGCCGCTCTGGATCGATTGCGAGCCAATCCAGAGCGGCGCTTCACGCCGCACTCCAGACCTCAGGCGAGGACCTTCTGGCACTCCTTGATGAGCGCGGCGCAGGCGTCGGCGCAGTCCTTGCACTCCTTCTGATGCTCAGCGTGCTCGCGACAGACCTTCTCGCAGTCGGTGCAGACGCCGATGCAGGCGCGCGCGAGGTCTTTCAGATGGGGTGAGTCGTACACCGCGAGCGACGACATGGCGCGGCAGACCGGCAGCATCTGCTGCACGGCGTCCGCGCAGGACGCCATCGTCGTGTCGCCCTGCAGGAAGGTCTCCATGCAGTGGCTCAGGCAGACCTCGCCCTTGGCGGTGCAGGTCTCGGCGGCGGCCGCGAGCGCCGCGCGCTTCTTGTTGCGCACGCCGGGAGAGTAGTGCTTGCCGTGGTCGTGCGCGCCCTGGTCGTCGGCAGCGAGCGCACGCGACGCTACCAGGACGCCGGCCGCGCCCGCGGCGCCGCGCAGGACTGCGCGGCGAGACACGGTCGCTTCGGGAGAGAGGAACGTCGAATCCGGTCGCTTCATGATGTCTTCCTCCAGGTCGTTGTCTCCTCTCCTACTGCGCGGAGACCCCGGGGTCCACCGCCCCCATGGAGGCCCTTCGCCTGGCAATGGCGCCCGACCCTTGGCATCAAGGTCACGGAGATGAGCAAGCCGCAGCAAGGGTACGACGATCCGCGCCTCGACGCCGAATTCCGGGCGTGGGCGGAGTGTACGGGGTCGATGCTGTCGCGACACCGGCTCGACGGCACCTTCACCTACGTCTCGCCCGCCTGTCGCGCCGTGCTCGGCTGGGAGCCGGAAGAGATCGTCGGCCGCAAGCTGAAGTCGCTGCTGCATCCCGATGACGCACTGATGATGGTGGCCGAGTTCGGCCAACTGCCGCCGCACGGGCGGCCGGCGTCGGCGACCTTCCGCCTGCTGCGCAAGGACGGCACCCATCTCTGGGTCGAGGTCACCGCCGGCATCACGACCAGCGCCGCGGACGGCGGCGTCGAGATCATCTCGATCCTGCGCGACGTCAGCGACCGCCAGAGCATCGACAACCTGGTACGGCGGGCGCAGGAGATCCTGCCGTCGCTCTTCGACCGCCTGCCGGTGGTGATCGTCTTCCTCGATCCGGACGGACAGATCCACTACGTCAACCGCTACTGCGAATCGCTCTTCGGCTGGCCGCTCGAGGATCTGCGCCGGCCCGAGATCTGGCAGCAGATGTACGCCGATGCCGAGACGCGCGCGCGGATCCAGACCTGGGCGCGGCAGCCGGCGAAGGAGATCGTCGACGTCCGCACGCGCACGAAGGCCGGCGCAAGCGTCGTGATCCGCTGGGCGGGCGTCAAGCTCGGTGACGGCGGCAGCATCGCCATCGGGGTCGACATCAGCGAGCGGATCGCGGCCGAGGAGGCGCTGCGGGAGAGCGAGGCGCGGGTGCGCCATCTCAACGAGCAACTCCTCGCCACCGACCAGCGCAAGAACGAGTTCCTGGCGATGCTGGCGCACGAGCTGAGAAATCCACTGGCTCCGATCGCCAACGCCGTCGAGGCGCTGATCCGCAGAGGTACGGACGACGCCGACCTGGCGCGGGCCTGCGAGCTGATCCAGGAGAAGGTGAGGCACCTGGTGCGCCTGGTCGACGACCTGCTCGACGCCTCGCGCCTCGACAACGACGTCATCCGCATCGAGCTCGCGGTCTGCGAGATCGGCGACGTTCTACGCGAAGCCCTGTCCACCAGCCAGCCGCTCTTCGAGCGCGCCGGCCATCGCCTGTCCGTCGACCTCGGCGCGACACCTCTCTGGCTGCGCGGCGATCGCATCCGGCTGGTGCAGGTGTTCTCCAACCTGCTCAACAACGCCGCGGCGTTCACTCCGCCCGGCGGAGACGTCTCGCTGTCGGTCGGGTCCGAAGGGGACTTCGCGGTGGTGCGGGTGCGCGATTCCGGGCACGGCATCGGCCGCCGAGCTGCTGCCGCGGGTCTTCGACCTGTTCGTTCGCGGCGAGCGGCCACACGGCGCCATGGGCGTCGGCCTCTGGTTGGTCCGTTCGATCGTCGAACGCCACGGGGGCAGCGTCGAGGCGCACAGCGAGGGGCCGGGGAGGGGCAGCGAGCTCGTCGTGCGACTGCCGACCCTGGCGGCGGACGCGGTGGTGGCAACGGACGCGGGCCCAGCGCAGGCCGAGCCCGCGCTCGCGATCCGCCGCGTGCTGGTGGTCGACGATGATCCGGCGGTGGCGGAGGCGCTGGCGATGCTGCTCGAGGCGATGGGGCAGGAGGTCCGCGTCGTGCACGACGGCGTCGCGGCGCTGGCGGAGACGGCGCGCTTCGACCCGGAGATCGTCTTCGTCGACATCAGCATGCCGGGGATGGACGGCTACGAGACGGCGCAGCGGCTGCGCGCGCTGCCGGGCGCCGAGCACCGGCGCCTGGTCGCCCTCACCGGGTTCGGCCTGGAGACGGTGGAGCCGCGCCTGCGCGTCGCCGGCTTCGATCGCTACCTCGCCAAGCCGGCGCGGGCCGACGATCTCGACCGCATCCTGGGGTGAGGTCAGTCGTACATCCCGTCGACGAACCAGGCCTGCCGGCCGCGCTCGCAGTAGAGGCGGTAGACGCCGCCGTCGCTGAGCTGGGCGTCGTAGTAATCGCGTGCAGCGGCCTGCTCGCTCCACCAGTCGCTCTGCACCCGCCAGGGGCCGGCGAGATGCACCACTCGCCCGGCGAACCCCGGGCCGCGCACGAAGTCGAGTCGGCCGC
>Ga0268299_1004119_pt1 | contig 11927 bp, 11 predicted proteins | sample NOBtaG_FD_193484 | JGI IMG/M metagenome (GOLD analysis project Ga0268299, IMG submission 193484) | Activated sludge microbial communities from bioreactor in Nijmegen, Gelderland, Netherland - NOB reactor | ecosystem: Engineered > Bioreactor > Aerobic > Activated sludge | place: Netherlands... | reverse complement strand
GCGCGCCTGTGGGATGACGGCATTCTCGACCCGCTCGATACGCGGCGTGTCCTGGGGCTGGCGCTCGCCGTTTGCGCCAATAAATCGGATGAAGAAACGCATTACGGGGTTTTCAGGATGTAAATACACAAGGCCTCAAATGCCGATATAATTATCTTAGAACAGCATTTTTAAGGGTGTAAAACGTGACCTCACCGAAAACTTATCGAGCGCTAATTGTCGAAGATACCGCCGACATGGCACGGATTATGGAATTGACTCTGCGCACATTGGGGGTCGATTCGCACCGCGCGATGGACGGGCTTCAGGCATTGGATTATCTCGCTGAAAATACGCCCGACGTGGTTTTGCTGGATATTGGGCTGCCCGGTATGAGCGGGTGGGAAGTGCTGGAACAGATTAAGGCGCGTTACCCCAATGCCAATTATCCGGTCATCGTTCTGACCGCGTTTAACGATCCAGCCAACCGACTGATCGGCAAATTGCAGCATCGAGTCTTTCGTTATCTGACCAAGCCCTTTGAGGTAGGAGTCCTGGCACAAACCATGCGGGATGCGCTTGGCATAAGTTGAAGTTGATGATACCCTCCGACGAACCTTTGCGGATTACCAGCTTCATTTCTACCCTCGAGTGATCAACATCTAGCAATGATGAGTGCGATCAGTTCGGCCCCGGCACGTCCAATCCGCTGCAAAGTGGGAAATGCACGTTTACGGTGCAGTAGAGTCAGAAATTACGCTTGCCATCGCGACCAAATCACTGACACACCCAGTCGGGATTTGGTCGTCTGTCAACACCTCTAGTTGATCTCTAAAAATCTGCAACCGATCATTCGTAATATTTTCTATGAGTTCGCTTTGAAGTTCTGGCTGATTGACGCAGCGTTCTGTGACTGCTTCTAACTCCTCCTTCGTTGCCATAGGCACAGCGATTTGCATGGCCCCATCTCGAACGGCATTTTCGATGTTCGATTGATCGAATGTTGCAGCGGCATTGCCCAAAGCCAATCGACCTCCGTAGGGACTCCAGGCCATCAACCACCTTGCCCCTTGTCGATCAGGCGCTAAAGTTTCACGTAATTCCCCTGTCGAAGCATCCCATATCTGTGTCCGACCATCGTATCCATCGGTGGCTAACCGATTACCGTCCGCAGACCAAGCGATAGTGGCAAAACGCACTTCAAAATCGCGTTTTGGGCCTTGAATACTGAGCAATACTTCGCCAGTATCGGGATTCAGAATTTGAATCAAGTTGTCCGTGTCAAAAGCAGCTAATTTTAGCCCGTCCGGACTCCAGGTTAACGCGAACTTAAACGGTGCAATATATCGCTGTTCCAATTTTTCCTGAGATATTAGATCATAGATGCTTACGCCACGTAAATCAGCAACCGCCAGTTCACTACCATCTGGCTTCCAGGCAATATCGTAAGCGCTTACATGGGATGATGTTGGAAGTAAATTGAAACGATCATTTTCCGTGTTCCAAAACTTCAACGGGTAACCTCCATCAGTCGTAGAAGCGACGCTGACTAGTATCGGGCTAACCGGATTCCAGGCGACAAACGCTGGCCCATCGTAAGTGCTATTGCCTTCCAGTTCCGCGACAAGCTGACCATCGTTCGTATTCCAGACACGTATGATCCCATCAACTGGCCCAACACTGGCTAATCGTGTGTTATCGGGACTCCAGGTTAAAGAGGTTACAAAAGCCGAGGCGCTTTGAAATTTCATCAGAACCGCATCGGTTGAGACGTCCCAAATGGTGATCAGACCGCTGCTATCTGCGCCTGCAATTCGGCTGCCATCGGGACTCCAGGCGATTGACGTGAGATTGAGACCTTCCTGCGCTGCTATATTCCAACTAAACAGAAAATTGAGTGTGGTAATCAGAACAACTGGCAAAAGTATTGTCGAGAACCGATATTTACTGTATTTCATTTCGACTTGCTCTCTTTCTTCATAGGCACTCAATTCGTACTTTTAAGGGGTTGGGGTTGGAACATAGGTTGCCAGGGTAGGTAAAACAATGTTATTCATGTAGTTATAGCGCCTATCTCCAGGGTTACTCGTATCCGTAGGGGGCGGAGCAGAGCAGCTATTGATGCCGATCCAGTTATAATTGGCAAATCCGCCCAGATTTAGCTTCTTATATACCCAGTTTAAGAACATATCAGCAGCGGTCTCATCTCGTTCTGGTACTAAGATGAGAATAGCTGTTGGTGTTAATGTTACCTGCCAATCATTAACAGTATAGGCATTTTGCTGAAAATTACAGGGAGCTGCCGGTGGAGTTGCTGCTGGACTTCCCCATCCACGTTGTCCACGCACCCAGTCGGGTTGGTTCGAAATAGGATCTATTCTATAACCATAAATAAATAGATTATTGGTATCAAACAAGGCAGGTACTTTAGTTCCGGGTGTAGTAGTTAGCTGCGGACTATCAATAAGACCCAAATACGTGTTACCAGGATTATAGCCTCCTGTTCTACCGACATAGACATGTCCTAACTCATGCACTGCTGTGTACTCTGTAAATACCAAACTACTTCCGTAGCAAGTTACCCGAGATAACAAAGGTGGGTTAGTAAGATTATCAGTTTGGCAGAACGGACCCGAAGTTGATACGCGGCTAAACTCTATCTGCGTTTTGGTGCTTGTATACATTACACGCTTAAAAGCATCCCAGGGTGTAGCACTCCCAAACTGTAATTTAAATGCGTTTCCTACGTTCGTAACCCCTGTAAGCAGAGCCTGGAGTTCGGTAGTCGTCCAACTACCTGTCGTAACTATTCCATACAAAGCTAAGGCTGGTACTGGGGTTAGTGTCGGTGTGTTTGTAATTACTGGGGTAGGAGTGCGGGTTGGGGTTGGTGTGCGGGTTGGCGTCCGCGTCGGCGTAGGCCCTGACGTTGGCGTGGGAGTCGCAATAACGGGTGATGATCCCCAATCAGGTCGGAATTCACCATAACGACTAAAGTCTGTGGCGTTTTGGATGTTCGCCATGTTGGCGCTCACATCAAATAGCTGACTGAGCGCAAAGGTGGACAAGTTGATGCGCGCCGTAAAAAGGTTATATGACTGTGGGTTTTGAGCATCGGTGCGGCGTCGGAAGGTGATGAACTGCATATCCGGCGACCACCCAGGATCCTGATCGTCGGTTGTCGTCAGGGTGCGGATCGTGCCGCCAGCAGCCGGCATAATTTTCAAGCCATTGTTAAAGCTTCGAAACAGAATCCAGTTGCCATCGGGCGACCATACGGGTGTCTCAGCCGTATCTCCAGGCGCGCTGCTGCTGCCGAAGGTAAGACGTGTGAATGTGGGAGGGGTTGTGGTGATGTTGGCGATCCAAATATTTTCGTAGTCTCCCCCTGAAACCGCATCGCTGGTAAAAGCGATTTTTGTCCCATCAGGCGACCAATTGGGCTGGCGTGAAGAGCCATTTTGAAGCTCCTGGATGAGGCTCCCAGTGCTAACACTAATTATTCTAATACGTCGAGCCTGGTTATTTATACTACAACTATAAGCGATCCGGTCTGCGGTTGGCGACCAATCTATAGAAGTAATTGTTGTTGTGCAAGATGTCGTATTATGGGGAATCGCCTGCTTATTAGTCCCATCGGCATTCATTGTAAAGATGCCATATATTTCACCAGTTTGTAGGGATTTCGAATAAGCAATTTTTGTCCCATCAGGCGAATAAGCCGGGCCATAGGTTGAACCGAGGGACGTTAGTTGTAGTAGGTTTGTGCCATTGGGATTGACAGAATAAATCTTCAGAATATGCTCAAAGGCAATGCGATTATTCGTTGCGGCATCGCCCAGGAGTACCGTAACCTCTTGCTCGATACCGGGTCCCTGGATCGTTGAACCCCATAGACTTACATCGTCAATTAGCGCGTTGACACTACCGATCAAATCGTTGGCGATAAAGACGGATCCATAAGGCAAAGGATCAGGATCAGTCCAGATCAGGATTTGGGTACTTTCAAGGTAGGCCGATACATTATTTCCGATAACGACCAGGGTGATAAGATAAGGCTGCCCTGCGGTGTAGGGATTAAGGGTTGTTGAAGCGACTTGAGTATCGTTTCGATACAACTTAACTTGACCATCTGCACCTAATGACGCGGTATATCGACCAATATAGGTGTGGCGTACATTCAAGGATACTGTTCCAGCCGATACGCTTATCCTCGCCTGAAAAGCAACATCGTCAACAGTTTTGTAGATTAGCGGAAGCACAAGTTCAGGCTGTGTTAACGACATTGCGCGTCCACCACCGCTCGACACCAAAAAAGGATTAATATCAACCAGCCAATTTGGAAAAGTGCTGCCCGTATCGAAATTTTCGGTATAAATTGTTCCCGGTTGAGGGGTCGCGGTTGGACTAGATTGCGATTGTATGGGGGGGGGCTAATAAAGTAAGTGAAATAAACAGTAATAAAACACTCAGAATGATTATTTGCTTGATATATCGCATAAAAGACAGATATAAGTTCATGGTCTGAACAACCCTCTGTTTCTTTATGGATTTACATTTTTCCCAACGGTAGTCCTTTTTCCGATGATTGTCAACTGAATTTAGTTAGAATTTTATGATGCAGGTGTTAAAAATAAGGGCGCAGCACAGGCTTGGTCCTTCAAAAGACCAATGCCTTCTAACACGATATATCTGAATTATTTTTTGTAAGCCCCTTGCATTCAAATAGAATAAGCAGGGATAATGTGTATTATCTCGTCAGAATGAGGAGAATGAGCGTGAATTTCTTGAAAAAATTATTCGGCGGCAGCAGCGCCGGGGACCGCGATGGCAGCGGCATGTATTTCTACGTCAAGCTGAATCGCTGCGAAGACATCATTCGCGTCCGCGTCGATATGAATAATGAACTCAGCTTAAACGACGACAGCAGCGGCTATTGGGTTCGTAAACTGGTAAGCGGTTCGAATTACAAATGCACCCATGCCGAACTCAATGTGTATTTTGATACGAATCGCAACCTGCAAAACACTGAAGTCCAGGGCGGACAGTTGGTAAAACGGGAAGATTTTGAAAACTGGACGGCTAAACAACAGGCTTAAACGATTCAGGGCGTGGCAGCACTGCCCGAAAGCGCTTTGCGCAGATCATCCACCGAGTTGAACTGACCCGATTTCGAATCGACAGAGGCACTATCTAAACTGAGGTGTTGCGCCTGGTTGCCTTCCCGCACTTTCTGGCGATCCCGTGCGGGGTAAAAATATTCGCGGGACTGCTGAACACGGGTTTCGAGGCGTTCGCGAATATTTTTGACGGCTTCTGGCGAGGTGATGACGACAAATTCGTCGCTTTCCATATGACCGATAAAATTTTCTTCACTGCCAAATTCCCGCACCGCGTTGCGAATCATCAAGGCGACGGCGCGCAGCACATCGTCGGCAGCGACAAAGCCATACATTTCGCGAAATTCGCTCAAACTGCTGATTGAAAGTGTCAGAACTGCCCAATTTTCATCGCTGTAAAGGAGCGCATTCAGCCTTTCCTCGACCATGCCGCCTTCCGGCAAATCGGTCACAGGATTCATGGCAGCGTGGCGTGTGGCACGGTTGATGGCATTGCGCACGCGCAGCCGCAGTTCCTGAATATCAAAGGGCTTGGTGATGTAATCGACGACGCCGAGTTCAAGGCCCTGCAATTTATCGACACGATCTCGCTTTTCAGTCAGGAAAATAATGGGCGTATCCAATGTCTGGCGGTGGGTGCGCAACTGGCGGCAGATTTCGTAGCCGTCAATATCTGGCAGGCGAATGTCGAGAACGATCAGGCTTACGGGTTCTTCCTGGCTGATACGCAGCGCATCTGCCCCCCAGGCAGCCGTCAGCACCTCGTAGTTTTGCACACGGAAATAAGCGTTCAACATTTCCGACAGATCGAGATCATCCTCGACGATGAGAATACGCGGCTTTTCCACAACAGCCTCCCAGAGCCTATTTTGTCGCCAGAAACAACAGAGCGCGCTTCGATTGAACGCGAGAGATTAAGACATATGGAAATCAGCCGTGAATTAAAGCAGCTTTGACAGGTCTTCTACGGTACGATTTACGTCCAGAAAGATCAAACCCAGTTTTGCCTCTGGGCGCGCCAGAACGGTAAGCACCGCTTCTTCACCCACACTGGTCAGGATAACGTAGCCGCGCTCACCCTTGATAAAAACCTGTTCCAGGATGCCACGCCCAAGCTCCGATGAGATGCGCTCGCCCAGGGAGAGCATCGCCGCTGACATCGCGCTCACGCGGTCTTCTTCAACATGACCCGGCAGTGATGACGCCATACTCAAACCATCAACGCTGACGATAGCCGCCCCTTCGACATCGCCTGAGCTGGCTTGCAGATCGCGCAAACGTTCAACTAATTGTTCAGTACGTGACTTTGCCAACGAATTCACTCCTGTTGCAGCGCCCAAAATGGATTGTCATTCTGGATTGTAGCACAAAATCAGCATCTTCAATATAAGAGTTGGAATCTCGTTAGGCCATATAAAAAAGCAGCTACCGTTTCCGATAACTGCTTCACAGAGAGGCTTCTTGGGGTTCGATATGACAGGTTCGCGTAGGGGCGACTCGGCGAGTCCCCCTACATGCAAAGGTTATTCCGGGCCGACTTCGCGCACAATTTCGATCTTAACGCGCGCGACGAGAGCAGCAAACGCGCCCAGCGCCGCCAGCCAGGGAGCAGCGAGAACAATCGCGCCACCTGCGACTGCGCCAACTGTCAGCGGCATTTCGATCAGAACATCGTCATCGGTATTCTTGATAATCAAGCGGCGGATATTACCCTGCGCGACGAGTTCTTTAACCCGTTCAACAGCCTGGTTTCCGGCGACTTCCAGTTCTTCCGTAAGAGTCTTCGTCTCTTTAGTTTCCGGGGTTTGGTCAGACATTTCGATTCGCTCCTTATTTTACGCGTGAATGCGTTATCATATCGTACAACACCTTATACGCGGATCAGACCTGACAAGTTTCATAGTTTAGCATGTTTTTTATCCATTTCGTAATTTTCTTGTGTGTATCTAACGTACTGTGTCGCCACACGCCGCAATGAGTATAATTAAAGGAATAAATTGCGCACGGAGGAGTGATCGGCTATGAAACGAGCTGGAATTTTATTGATTTTATTGCTGCTAATCGCCGTAGTAGTTCAGGCGGATTTTGGCATTAACTGGACAGGTTCGTTCTATAACAACACCAATTTTAGCGGCACTCCAACGGCGACCATTACCGGGATTAACGGCCTCAATTTTAACTGGCCGGATATTCCCAGCATCAACAGTGTGCCAGTCGTCGGCATCGGCGCGGATAATTTTTCGGCACGGTTTACCTCGACTCAAACCTTTGGTCAGGGAAATTATCAATTTACGATTACCTATGATGACAACGCGCGCGTAACGGTTGATGGTGTCGAAGTCTTTAGCGATTTTACGGGCGGCCCGGTCAAAACCCGATCCTTTAACCGTGACATGACAGCGGGGGCGCACACCTTGCAGGTCGATTTCGTCGAGGTGAGCGCGTCAGCCGTACTTCAGTTCCAGTGGAATCCAACCGGGGCTGTTGTGACAACGCCGGGTGTGGTGACAACCGTCGTCCCTGCCGCGACGCCGATCCCGCCGCTGACTGCCAGCGTTACCGGGGTGCGTGGTTTAGCAGTTCGTACCGGGCCATATCTCGGCGCATCGTTCGTCACGACGGCTCGACCCGAAAATGCCTATCCGGTTCTGGGACGCAACCAGAGTGAAAACGGTGTAACCTGGTATCTGATTACCGTCGATCAGAAAACAGGCTGGGCATCGGGGCGCTATCTGACCTTCTCTACCGACCCCAACAGCATCCCACTTCAAGGCAGCGTCTTTGATACGATTGATAATCCGCCAAGCACGGGGGTCATTGCAGCGCCGCGTGCAGTTATGAATCTCCGCATTCGTCCAAGTGTACGAACCGCCATTATCGACAGCGTACCCTGGGGTGCAGAGGTTCCTCTGCTGGGACGCACCGTCCAGGGCGGGCAAAATTTCTGGCTGCAAGTGAGCTATAACGGCAAGATTGGCTGGATTTACGCACCCTTTGTTACCATTCGCGGCAGCGTGAACTCCGTGCCGATCCGCTAGAAGCGCAATTCCGTAGGGGCGACTCGGCGAGTCGCCCCTACCTACCCGACTCGCTGACCGCTTTTTTGCTTCTCAACGGCGCGGTCATGGAGCGTCAAAATATCCTCAATCACGAGATCGCGATTCTGAGCATGTTGGAACGCCGAGTCGCGCCCCACGCTGAACATATAATGTGACCCTGGCACAACGCGAATATTCGATGTTGGAAATTCGAGTTTTGATACCAGATCGAGCATCGGTGTCAAGCCGACCAGCGCGTCACGATGCCCCAGCATGACGCGGAATAACCCAAAATCGCGCGGAATTTCCCAATCTTTTAAAACACCCATTGCCGTGAGCGTCGTCGCGGTGGTAGCGCGCGGAGTCAGCGAATACTGTGAGTCGTGGGCGCTTTTGATAAAGTCGCTGGCACCGCTGCACAGGGCGCTGATGATCTGGGGTTTGACAAAGCGCTCAATAATTTCAAAGGCCGGAATGCGGTTGACCAGATCAATCGCCAGCCCCAGGCCACGATAAAAGGTCTGCGTTGTCTCGTCCTCCAGCAGCAGCGCCGGGGCGAGGGCATAGCGAGTCATTTCCCCAAAACTCCAGCTCATCGGATTGGTATAAAACAGCGTCGCGCCGCCCATGCTGTGACCGACAAAATTGATGACTTTGGGCGTCGTTTCACCCCGTTGACGACGAATTTTGATCGCGTTCACCCAACGTTCAATCGTTCGCATCGCTGCCGGAGGATTGCAGGTTTCCACACGCGGGTCTTGCGCAAAGACCGATTTCCCAAAGCCATTATGATCCACCGAGATCGCGATTAATCGGCGGTTGGAATTGACAATCATGCCCGGTAAATCTTCAAAAATGGTGTGATTGCCTGTCCAGCCGTGAATAAAAATCACGTAGCCCTGCACTTCGTCAAAACGAGCTTCAAGCTGATCGTCTGGCGTTTTAGCATTATCAGCCCAGGTCACTTCCCAGATCAGATCGGACAATCCACCGTCGATCAACAAACCGCCTTCATCTTTTTTGCCGATGTAGCCGTCATTTACCAGCTTTTTCAAGCTGTAGGTCGCCGTTTGCGTATTCGGAATTTCGCCCGTTCCGCGAGACAGATACCCGCGAGGCCAATCGAGCGGATAGCGTACACTGGTCGTCATCGCGCCCCCTTAAAAACTCATCATATCAGGCTGTAAAAAAATCCATTTTTGAGTATAGCACAATCTGTTTTAGGGAATTGGAACTCCGCAGAAAAAACCCGTAAAGCGAATTGGGACTCCGCAGGAAAAGCGCTACAATTAGAGAGCTAGATTTGTATCTTATAAGAGTCCGATTTTCTACGCCACCGAAGGAGCATTTCCAGATGCAAGCGATCACCCGTTTCCTTAAGCGCGTCGGCTCAGACATCGCCGCAGGCAAGAATCTGGAGGGATATGCTGTCTCACTGCTCGCTTTCGTGTTGGCGCTTATGGGTATCCTCAATGATGCGATCCCGATTGACTGGCAAATCGCGGTCATTCTGGCAGGGGTCGGCCTTCTAGTGTTTAAATCGACTGAGCCGGAAAAACAGACCGTTGATCTGGATGCTGTGCTGCTTGACCGCCAGAGTTTTAGCCCATTTCGTGAATTTATTTCTGATTCGAAGGAAATCTGGGTTTATGGGCCGTCGGCTGTCAACGTAATGCGCGATGCTTCTGACATCAAGCGTGAGCTGTTGGATCGCGGCGGTACGCTGAAGGTGCTGCTGCAAGACCCTGCTTCCGAAGCAGGCATGGAAATTTTACACAGACAACTTGACAAGATGTATGACCTGGAAGATGGCATCAAAACATCGATGAAAACGCTGGATAACATGGCGGCCTTCAATACCAGCGGCAAGGTCGAATACGGCCTGATTCCCTATAGCCCTGGCTTCAGCATGGTTGTGGTTGATGCCAACGGGCGCAACGGACGGCTGATTATCGAGTTTTATGGCTTCCAGAACGAGCTGATTAGTGACCGGATGCACATCGTCATCTCACGTCAGCAGTCGCAGTATTGGTTCGAATATTGGTCAAAGCAGTTCGAAATTATGTGGGATTCGCGCAAGCAAATGTCATAAATTTTATGACTCTTAAGCCATTATCTTCCTGTCTGTTGGCGCTGCTGCTTATTTTTGTTATGTTCTCTGGCGGTGCGTCCGCGCAGGTCGCCCTTCCCACGTCATTGCCCGGTTCGCTCATCGACAGCTATATCCGTGCGCCTCGTTTAGGCATCACATTTATCAACTCCGCCGAGCATCCGATCAGTGAACAGCGCTACAGTCAGGCACTTTTTTTGGGCGCGGGCTGGACTCGGTGGCCTTTATACTGGGATAAAGTCGAACTGACCAATGGCAATTATGACTGGCGTGCCTACGACCAGTTGGTCAACGCCGACTTGAGTCATGGCCTGCAATCCAACGTCATTTTGCTAGGCCGCCCCGGTTTTCATCAGGACGGGGGCAGCATCGCCGGCTTAAGAAGCCCTATTTTCAACGACGGCAGCGATATGCCAGCCCCCGGAAAAACCATCAACCTCAACAATGAATGGGCAGCATTTGTTTATGAGGCGGTGATGCGCTACAAGCCCGGAGGTTGGTTAGGTCAGGCGATGGGCTGGCCCCAGGGTGCAGGTGTGACCGTCTGGGAAGCCTGGAATGAACCCGATTTGTCCATTTTCTGGTCAGGCACAACACAGGATTATGCTCGGCTGCTCAAAGTGACCTACATCGTCGCGCATTATGCCGACCCACAGGCGCAGGTGATGTTCGGCGGGCTGGCCTATGGCAACCCGGATGTCGATGACTGGCTGGCGCGCACCCTGGCGATTTTTGCGCAAGACCCGCAGCGCGAACAATTTAACTGGTACATGGACATCGTAGCCGTTCACAGCTACAGCTATGCGCGGCGCAGCGGCGTGGTCGTGAATCGCGCCAAAGAAAATCTGGCAAAATATGGCCTCACACGCCCGATCTGGCTGAACGAAAACGGCGTTCCTGTATGGGATGATTACCCTGGCCCAACCTGGGCAGCAAATGACCCCTCGGCGCGGGTTTTACGGGCGACACAGCAGCAGCAGGCGGCATACGTCATTCAAAGCGCGGTTTTTGCCTGGGAAGCGGGCGCAGACGTGGTGATCTATCATCAGCTTTATGACGACTGTGGCAATCAAGCCTATGGCACGGATTTCCCGCCCAATAACGGGGATATCTGCGCAGGTGGCGCTTGTTGGGGCGACGCGCACGGTCTGTTTCGCAACCCACGCGGCTCAGCCTGCTTCAGCCAGCATCCCCTGGCGGGCAGCCCACGCCCTTCAGCGGCAGCTTACCATCTTTTAGCACAGATTTTTGGTGCAGCACCATTTGAAGCGGGTCAACTTCAGACGGTGGATGCCAGGGGGATCGTCGCCACATTTCTACGCCCGCGAACCGGAGAGCGCATTCATGTGGCCTGGAATCGCAGCCTCGATGCGATTGCGATTGACCTGCCCGCCAGCAGCCAAACCGCCGAGTTGTACACCTTAGGCGGCGAAAATTTTACAGTCGAGCCATCTGAGGAGGTTTATAAAATCAGCCTGCCGCCCGCCACGCGCGATAATCTGCCCGCGCTGCAAGCTGGTGACGCCTCTGGAATCGGCGGGCCACCCTTTATTCTGGTCGAGCGATCCAATAGTGTCAGCGGCTCGTTCAACCCGGCACTACCGCAAATTGCTGTCCCCCTGGGTACACCGATTCCGGTACTTGCGCCAACGTTGATTCCCGTCGCGCCGACTTTGCGTC
>Ga0268299_1004118_pt1 | contig 11930 bp, 9 predicted proteins | sample NOBtaG_FD_193484 | JGI IMG/M metagenome (GOLD analysis project Ga0268299, IMG submission 193484) | Activated sludge microbial communities from bioreactor in Nijmegen, Gelderland, Netherland - NOB reactor | ecosystem: Engineered > Bioreactor > Aerobic > Activated sludge | place: Netherlands... | reverse complement strand
TGGCCGGCGAGGCCGACCGGGCGGCGGTGGAGGCCGCCATCGTGGAAGCCGGCTACGAGGTCAGCGGTGTCACAGCAGGCTGAAACAGAAGCCGGCTTCAGCGGCGACGGCGACGCCGCCTGCCCGCTCGATGCCGGGGCCGAGCTCAGCATCACCGGGATGACGTGCGCGTCGTGCGCCGCCCGCATCGAGAAGAAGCTGAACAAGCTCCCCGGGGTGGAGGCCGCCGTCAACTACGCCACCGAGACGGCCTACGTCCGCTACGACGCCGGCCGCCACGACGCCGACGAGCTGGTGGCCACGATCGAGGGGCTGGGCTACGGCGTGGCCGCCCCCGCCCCGCCCGAGCCGGCGGCCGCCCCCGCCGGCGGCGCACCGGCCCCCGGGGCCGAGGTGCCGCTGTCGCCGGCCGAGGTGGCGGCCGCCGCCCACCTGGCCCAGCTCCGCCAGCGCCTGATGGTGTCGGCCGCCCTGGCCCTGCCGGCGTTGGCCCTGTCGATGGTGCCGGCGTTCCAGTTCGACAACTGGCAGTGGCTGGTGCTCACGCTGGTGTCGCCGGTGGTGGTGTGGGGGGCGTGGCCGTTCCACCGGGCCGCGGCCATGAACCTGCGCCACGGCATCGCCACCATGGACACCCTGATCTCGCTGGGCACGATCGCCGCCTTCGGGTACTCCCTGTGGGCCCTGTACTTCGGCATGGCCGGGATGACGGGCATGACCATGCCGTTCACCCTCACCGTGTCGCGGGGCTCGGCCGGCGACCACATCTACCTCGAGGTGGCGGGCGCCGTCACCACGTTCATCCTGGCCGGCCGCTACGCCGAGGCCCGGGCCAAGCGCCGGGCGGGGGCCGCCCTGCGCACCCTGGCCGGGCTGGCCCCGTCCGAGGCCACCGTGCTCGGTCCCGACGGCACCGAGCGCCAGGTGGCGGTGGCGACGCTGGCCGCCGGCGACCGCTTCGTGGTCCGCCCCGGGGAGAAGGTGGCCACCGACGGGGTGGTGGAGCAGGGCTCGTCGGCCCTCGACACGTCGCTGGTCACGGGGGAGTCGGTGCCGGTGGAGGTCGGCCCGGGCGACGAGGTGATCGGAGCCACGGTGAACGTGCACGGCCGCCTCGTGGTGCGGGCCACCCGGGTGGGTTCCGACACCGTGCTGGCCCAGGTGGCCCGCCTCGTCAACGAGGCCCAGGCGGGCAAGGCCGCCATCCAGCGCCTGGCCGATCGGGTGTCGGCCGTGTTCGTGCCCGCCGTCGTGGCGCTGTCGCTGGCCACGCTGGGTTTCTGGCTGGTGCGGGGCGAAGGCACGGCGTTCGCCTTCTCGGCCGCGGTGGCGGTGCTGATCATCGCCTGCCCCTGTGCCCTCGGCCTGGCCACCCCCACGGCCCTCATGGTCGGCACCGGTCGGGGCGCCCAGCTGGGAATCGTGATCCGGGGCCTCGAGGTGCTGGAGAGCACCCGCCGGGTCGACACGATCGCCCTCGACAAGACGGGCACCGTCACGGCCGGTGTGATGACGGTGGCCGGCGTGGTGCCCGCCCCGGGCGAGAGCGGGAGCGAGGTCCTGGCCCTGGCCGGAGCGCTGGAGGCGGCGAGCGAGCATCCCATCGGCCGGGCCATCACCGCCGCCGCCCGCGGGGCCGCCGGTGAGGCCGGCACGCTGCCGGTGCCCGACGGCTTCACCAACCGGGCCGGCCTGGGGGTGGAGGGCACGGTGGACGGCCGCCTGGTGGTGGTGGGCCGCCGACCCCTGCTGGAGGAGCGGGCCATCACCGTGCCGCCGGAGCTCGACGAGGCCCGGGAGCGGGCCGAGGCCGAGGGCCGCACCGCGGTGCTGGTGGCCTGGCACGGCCAGGCCCGGGGCCTGGTGGCGGTGGCCGACAGCCTCAAGCCCACCAGCGCCGCCGCCGTGGCCCGCCTGCGGGCCCTGGGGCTCACCCCCGTGCTGATCACGGGAGACAACGAGGCGGCGGCCCGTACCGTGGCGGCCGAGGTGGGCATCGGCGAGGTCCACGCCGGGGTGCTGCCGGCGGGCAAGGTCGATGTGATCCGACGGCTCCAGAGCGAGGGCCGGGTGGTGGCCATGGTGGGCGACGGGGTGAACGACGCCGCCGCCCTGGCCCAGGCCGACCTCGGCCTGGCCATGGGCACCGGGGCGGACGTGGCCATCGAGGCCAGCGACCTGACCCTGGTCAGCGGCGACCTGGCGGGGGCGGCCGACGCCATCCGCCTGGCCCGCCGCACGCTGGCCGTGATCAAGGGCAACCTGTTCTGGGCCTTCGCCTACAACGTGGCCGCCCTGCCCCTGGCCGCCAGCGGCTACCTCAACCCGGTGATCGCCGGCGGGGCGATGGCGTTGTCGTCGCTGTTCGTGGTCACGAACAGCCTGCGCCTGCGCTCGTTCCAGCCCCACAGCGGGAACCCGACGGGTTCCCTGTAGACCGGGGCCCATGGTGCGCCGAACAGGTCCGGAGCCGGTGCTGACGGCCCGGGTGGGGGTGGAGATCGAGCTGCTGGCACCCGCCGGCGGCAGCCGCTTCGCCCTGGCCGAGACCCTGGCGGCCGAGCTGGGCGGCGCCGCGGTGCCGGGCTTCCACCGGGACACCGAGGCGTCGTCGGATCCCCGCCGCCCCCGGATCCACCATCTGAGCCGGGCCGTGACGGTGACCGGGCCCGACGGCCGGCCCCGGTGTCGGCTGGTCGACGACACCACGATCCGCGACGAGCTCGACCCGACGGCGGCGCCGCACCCGGGTGCCTACCGGGTGCTGGCCGACGACGCCCGCCTGATACGCCTGGCCGAGCGGCACCTGCGGCCCGACGCCCCGATCGACGCCGTGCTGGCACCACTGGCCGAGCTGTTCGGCACCGCCGTGCAGCCCCTGAGCCGCGGCCGGTTCCGGGTCGACGACAGCGGCGGATCCACCGTGGCCATGGTGGTGCCCCAGGGCGGCGGCCGCGAGCGGGTGTGCGAGATCGTCACCGCCGTGATCGGGGCCGACCACCGTCGGGCCCTGGCCGAGCTGCTGGAACCGGCCCGCCGGGCCGGGTTCGGGGTGCCGGTGGAGGCCGCGGTCCACGTCCACCTCGACGCCGAACCCTTCCGCAACGGGCCCCGGCTGGCGCACCTGGTCCGCCTGTTCGCCGAGCGGGGGCCGGAACTGCGGGAGCGGTTCGCCACCAACCCCCGCTGCCGCCGGCTCGGCCCGCCCCCTGAGGCGCTGGTGGCGCTGGTGAACGAGCCCGGGTTCGTCGGGCGCCCCTGGCCCGCCATCGAGGCCGCCCTGGCCGGCGTGGGCCTCACCAAGTACGCCGACGTGAACCTGGTCAACCTGTGGCGCCGGACCCCGGGCAAGGACACGGTGGAGATCCGCATCCTGCCCGGCTCGATCAGCCCCGACGCCATCGTGGCCCAGCTCGCCGCCATCGAGGCCCTCGTCCTCGGCCCCCTCGCTTGAGCTGGAGAGGCCCCGGGCCAACGTTGCCGCCGGAGGCGGCACGGTGGGGTGGGGGCCCCGACGTGGACGGCGAGCCGGCGCAGCCGGCGGGGGCGGCAGCCCCCCGGTTTGGCGCCGGAGGCGGCACGGTGGGGTGGGGGCCCCGACGTGGATGGGGAGCCGGCGCAGCCGGCGGGGGCGGCAGCCCCCCGGTTTGGCGCCGGAGGCGGCACGGCGGGGTAGGGGCCCCGACGTGGATGGGGAGCCAGTGCAGCCGGCGGGGGCGGCAGCCCCCAGGATTACAGCCCCCCGGATTACGGGGTCCAGACCTGCACCAGATCGTCCCAGCCGCCGGAGGCGATGCGTCCCTGCTCGTCCACGGCCAGGGCGATCACCTGGGCCTCGTGCCCGGCGTAGATGCTGGTGGGCCGGTCGGGCCGGTCGAGGCTCCACACCCGGACCTGGTGGTCCTCGCTGCCGGTGACGATCCGCCCGTCGGGCAGCACGGCCACGGCCAGCACGTCGTCGGGGTGGACCAGGCTGACGATCGGCCGGTTCAGGTCGATGTCCCACACCTGGGCCGTGTCGTCGAGCCCGGCGCTGGCCACCCGGCCGTCGGCAAGGGCCGCCACCTGCCACACCCCGGAGGCGCCGTGGCCGGTGTACCGCTGAACCGTCGGGTCGCTGCCCCCGGGCGGGAACTGCAGCAGCCAGACGTTGCCGGCCTGGTCGCCGGCAGCCAGGCGGCCGTCGGCGGTGACGGCCAGCGTCACGCAGTAGCCGTCACAGGGCACGATGCTGCGGGGCGCGTCGGGTTGCTCCAGGTCCCAGATGCGCACGGCCTGGTCGGGCCCGTCCGGCCCATCGCCGCCGGTGCCGGTGGCCAGGCGCCCGCCGGGCAGCTCGGCCACGGCCCACACCCGGGCCGGGTGGCGCAGGACGGTGGCCGGCCCATCCGGATCCAGCGGATCCCATACGATCACGGTGCCGTCCCAGCTGGCGCTGGCCAGGCGGCCGTCGGCCAGCACCGTCACGTCCCACACCACGTCGGTGTGCCGGGTGAACACCTCGGGCTCGCCGTCGGGAGCGGCCGGGTCCCACAGCCGGACGGTACGGTCCCGGCTCGACGACGCCAGGCGGCCGTCGGGGAGCCAGGCCACCGACGTGACGACGTCGTCGTGCCCGGTGAGGACGATCGGCGCGGCGTCCTCGGCGCCGGTGGCGTCGGTGACGGCCGTGGTGCCGTCGCCGGGGGTGCCGGTGGCGGTGCCCGGCGCAGCGGAACCCGTGGAGGGGGAGGTGCCAACGGCGGTGTCGGCCGGTGAGGCGGCCCCGCCCCCGTCGGTCAGCTGCAAGGCTGCGGCCACGATCCCGACCCCGGTCCCGGCGGCCAGCACCACCGCCAGGCCCCAGGCCACCACAGGCGGCACCCGCCGCCTGGGCGGGGCGGCACGGGGCGGGACCACCCCCGGCGACCAGACCCGGGTCGGTTCGCCGGTCGGCGGCACGACGGCACAGCGGTCGAGCTCGGCCGCCAGCTCCAGCGCGGTGGCGGGGCGGAGAGCGGGGTCCTTGGCCAGGGCCCGCTGGAGGAGCTGGTCGAGGGCGGGGGGAGCGAGGGCGGGGCCGAGCAGCGGCGGGGGCTCGTGCATCACCCGGTGGAGGAGCGCCATCTGAGACTCGTCGCCGTCGCGGTGGAAGGGGGCCCGCCCGGCGATCAGGTGATACACCGTCGAGCCCAGGGAGTAGATGTCGCTCCGCTCGTCGCGCCGGTCGGCGAAGGTCTCGGGGGCCGCATGGGCCAGGCTGGCGAGCAGGGTGCCGGAGGCGGTGCGGTCGGCGTCGGTGAGCCGGGCGATGCCGAAGTCGGCCAGCTTGGCCACACCCCGGTCGATCAGGATGTTGGCCGGTTTCACGTCGCGGTGCAGCACGCCCCGCTGGTGGGCGTGGGCCAGGGCCCGGGCCACGGCTGCGGCGTGGGCGACGGCCTCGGGCCACGGCAGCGGGCCCCGGGTCTTCAGCTGGTCGCCCAGGCTGCCCCCGTCGACCAGCTCCATCAGCAGGTAGGGGTGGCCGTGGGTGGTGTAGCCGGTGTGGTACAGCGTCACGATGTTGGGGTGCCCGGTGAGCCGGCCCATGGCCTTGCGCTCCCGGTCGAACCGGGCCAGGTCGGCCGGGTCCCGGAGGTCGTGGAGCACCTTGACGGCCACCGGCCGATCCAGGTCGGTGTCGGTGGCGGCGTACACGGCGCCGAAGCCACCCGAGCCGAGGAAGCGGACCCCGGCGAGGTGATCGAGGCCGAGGTCGGGCGGCGGTTGGCCGTGCCCGGCGCTCACCGGGCGGCGGCCCGGTACCGCTCCCACACGAGCTGGCCCGTCATCAGGTCGAGGTGTCCGCCCCCGCCGTTCTCGAACAGGGTGATCTCCTCGTCCGACGTGCGGCCCGGGGCCCGCCCCTGGCACAGGTCGAACAGGTCGCCCCGGATGTCGTGCTCGGTGATCACCCCGGAGGTCATCGGGATCACCAGGTCGCCCGACTCCTCCACCGCCGCCAGGCGGGAGTCGACGTGGATGGCGGCCCGGCGCACGACGTCGTCGTCGACCTCCCGGTGGTCGGGCAGGTACGCCCCCACCAGGTCGAGATGGGTTCCGGGGCGGAGCAGGGCCCCCTTCACCAGGGGGTCGCGGGTCATGGTGGCGGTGCAGACGATGTCGGCCCGGGCCACCGCCCCGTCGAGGTCGTCGGCCACCGCGGCCGCCACCCCCGACGCCGCCAGCTCGGCCACCAGGGCCTCGGCCCGGGTCCGGGTCCGGTTCCACACCAGCACCTGGTCGAGGGACGGCCGCACAGTCCGGTGGGCCGCCACCAGGTGGGGGCCCAGGCCGCCGGCGCCCACCAGGAGCAGGGTCCGGCTGTCGGGCCGGGACAGGAAGCGGGACCCGAGGGCTGAGTCGCAGGCCGTCTTGCGATAGGTGAGAGCGGTGCCGTCCATGGTGGCCTGGGGCGAGCCGTCGGTGCCGTCGAACAGCACGTACACCGCCTGGACCGACGGCTTGCCCACCGCCAGGTTGCCGGGGAACACGGTGACCAGCTTCACCCCGATGGCGTGGCCCGGCTGCCACGCCGGCAGCCCCAGGTACACCTGGTCCGATCCCTCGGGCCCGTACACGGTGCGCCGCACGTCGGCCGGGGGCAGGAGGTGCCCGGCGGCCAGGGCGTCCACCAGGTCGGCATAGGGCAGCAGCTCGTGCACGGCGTCGGCCGGGATCCAGGGCAACCAGCTGGTCATGGCGCTGAACCTAGCGCCAACCGGGGCCGTCGACCGCTCAGGAGCGGGGCCGATCGGCCGACCCGGAGCGTGCCCGCACCGGTTCGGAGGATCCGCCATGCCCGCCGCCACCCGCCCTGCCCGTTCCCGAGGCCGCCGACGAGTTCGGCTCCTCGCCGCCCTGGCCCTGGCCGGGATGGCCGTCGCCGCCTGCGGCTCGTCCGACCCGGGGCCCGGTGCCACCGCCGACGACACGCCCCAGGCCCTCACCGGGGAGCCCAGCGGCACCCTGCGCCTCGGCTACTTTCCCAACGTCACCCACGCCCCCGCCATCGTGGGGGTGGAGGACGGCACGTTCGCCGCCGCCCTGGGGGCCGGGGTGGAGTTGCAGACCCGCACGTTCAACTCGGGCACCGAGGCCATCGAGGCCCTGTTCTCGGGGGCCGTCGACGCCGCCTTCGTGGGCCCCAACCCGGCCATCAACGGGTTCGCCCAGTCCGACGGCGAGGCCCTGCGGATCGTGGCCGGCACCACCTCGGGCGGCGCCGCCCTGGTGGTGCGGGAAGGGATCGACACCCCCGACGACCTGATCGGCACCACCCTGGCCACGCCCGCCCTGGGCAACACCCAGGACGTCGCCCTGCGGTCGTGGCTGGCCGGCCAGGGGATCGACGCCACCACCGAGGGCGGCGGCGACGTGTCGGTGCGGCCCCAGGAGAACGCCGACACCCTCACCGCCTTCGTCGACGGCGCCATCGACGGGGCCTGGGTGCCCGAGCCGTGGGCCACCCGCCTGGTGCTGGAGGGCGGCGGCCACGTGCTGGTCGACGAGGCCACCCTGTGGGAGGGCGGCCGGTTCGTCACCACCCACCTGGTGGTGGCCGCCGCCTACCTGGAGGACCACCCGGCCGTCGTCCGGGCCCTGCTCTCGGGCCTGGTCGACTCGATCGAGGCCGTCAACGCCGACCCCGCGGCGGCCCGGGCCTCCACCAACGACGGCCTGGAGGCCGTCACCGGCAAGCGCCTGGCCGACGCCACCCTGGCCGGGGCGTGGGCCAACCTGACGTTCACCATCGACCCCGTGCCCGCCTCCCTCGAAGGCTCCAAGGAGCACGCGGTGGCCATCGACCTGCTGGACCCGGTCGACCTCACCGGCATCTACGACCTGACACTGCTCAACGCCGAGCTGGCCGACCGGGGCCGGCCCCCGGTGGCGGGCCTGGGCGCCTGACCGGAGGGCCGGCGGCCGAGGGGCCGCCGGCCCTCCGGCGATCAGACCAGGGCGCCGGCCGTCTGCTTGCGGCTCACCAGCACACCGAGCAGGGTGAGCAGGGCCGCCTTGGCCGACTCCCGGTCCCGGGCGTCGATCGACACGATCGGCACGTGGGCCGAGATCGACAGGGCGTCCCGCACCACCTCTTCGGGGTAGGTGACGTTCGGGTCGAACACGTTCACCGCCACCACGAACGGGATCGAGCGGTGCTCGAAGTAGTCGACTGCGTCGAAGCAGTCGTCGATGCGACGCAGATCGACCAGCACCAGGGCGCCGATCGCCCCGTTCACCAGGTCGTCCCACATGAAGCCGAAGCGGTCCTGGCCGGGGGTGCCGAACAGGTACATGATCAGCGACCGGTCGATCGTGATGCGGCCGAAGTCCATGGCCACGGTGGTGGTGGTCTTCTGGTCGATCTTCGAGGTGTCGTCGATCCCGATCGAGGCCGAGGTCATCTTGGCCTCGGTGCGCAGCGGCTTGACCTCCGACAGGGTGCCGACGATCGAGGTCTTGCCGACCCCGAAGCCGCCGGCGATCACGACCTTCAGAGCCCGGGGCGGCGTGGCGCCGGGAGTGGCGTTCGTGGACATTGGCGTTTCGCTTCCTCTGCTGGTCGGGGACTCGGGTCTCGCTGAATCGGCCATCACCGACTCGGGCTGCGGGCTCACAGGAGCTTCACCGCGTCGATCACGCGGAGCAGGGTGTCGAGGTCGAGGTCGTCGGCGGTGTTCGACCCGGTGTGGACGTCGATCCAGCCTTCGGTGCTCAACTCGTCGAGCAGCACCCGCACCACCCCCAGGGGGAGCGACAGCCGGGCGCTGATCTCGACCAGGGCCACCGGGTCGGCGACGGCCTCCACGATGGCCCGGCGCTCGTGGCGCAGGGCGGAGCTGGGGGCGGAGCGGGCCACCACCATCGCCTCCAGCGGGAAGTCGGAACGGGTCTTGCCCGCCGTGATCAGGTAGGGCCGGGCCTTGAGCCGGTCGTGGTCGTCGTCTGGTTGGCTCATGCTCAGGACGCCAGCAGGGCCTGGTTCTTCAGCTCGACGATGAGGGCGGGCGACAGGGCCGAGGCCGACCGCTGGCACATGAGAGCCATCTCGTAGGCCACGAGGCCCATGTCGCAGTCCTTGCCGGCCAGCACGCACAGCGAGGCGCCGAGGCTGATCGAGGTGCCGAACAGGTACCCGCCGGCCATCTCCACCATGATCTGCTCCACGTCGCCCCGGTCGAAGCGCTCCGACACCCCGATGCCGAGGGCCAGCAGGCCCGACATCACGGCGGCCAGCTGCTCGCCGTCGTCACGGCTGATCGAGGCCGAGGAGGCCAGCAGGAGCCCGTCGGAGCTGACGGCCACCACGTGCTCGACGCCGGGGGTCTCCTCGGCGAACCGCTTGAGCAGCCAGTCGAACTCGCGGGCGTTGGTCATCGTGTCGGTCATGGTCAGTTGCTCTCCGCGTTGGTGGCGGTGGCTGAATCGGTGGCGGGGGCGTCGGAAGCGGTGACGTCGGCCGGGGTGTCGCCGGCCTGCTGGGCCTGTTGGCGTCCGCTGGCGAAGGCGCTGAACCGGTCGCGCACGCTCTCGGCGTTGCGGCCCCGGGTCTCGCTGTCGGCCCGGCCGGCGCCGGCCCGCTGGGTCTTGGCCAGCGAGCTGCCCGACTGGCGCTTGCGCAGCCCGAACGACTGGGCGGTGAGGAAGGCGGCAGCCGGGGTCCCACCCTCGCCCGCCGGAACCTCCTCACCCGAGGGGGTGAGGGCGGCGGGCACCGGCGGCAGCGCCTCGGCCAGGCCGGCCGCCGGCGCCGGCGTGACGACAGGGGCGGCGGGCTCCTGCCTCGGGGTAGCGGCCGGCTCGACCGCCGGCTCGGGCTCGGGGGTGATCACCGGCTCTGCCTCCTGGGTCGGGGCGACGTCGTGGGCGGTGGGGGCGGCGGGGGTCGGGGCGGCGGCGGGGGCCTCGATCGTCCGCTCCGTACGGCGGCGGGCCAGCGACGACCGCTCCAGGCGCTGGTCGGCGTCGTCGCCCACCAGCAGCTCGGCCGGCAGGGAGACGACGGCGGTGATCCCGCCCGCCTCCCGGCTCTCGAGGCGTACCGTGGCCCCCAGGCGGCGGGCCAGTCGGCCGATCACGAAGTGGCCGAGGTAGTTGGCCTCGTGCAGCTCCACGTCGCCGGTGAGGCGCCGGTTGGCCTCCTCCAGCTCGTCCGGGCCCATCCCGATGCCCTGGTCGGCCACGGCCACCGTGCAGCCGTCGGCGGTCAGGGCGGCGGTGACCCGCACGTCGGTGTCGGGGCTGGAGAAGCGCACCGCGTTCTCCAGCAGCTCGGCGAAGAGGTGGACGAGCTCGTGGGCGTACTGGCCGTCGACGTCGATCACGTCGGCGTCGGCGGTGGTCACCCGCTGGTACTGCTCGATCTCGGAGGCGGCGGCCCGCACCACGTCGTCGAGCGAGGCCGGAGGGCGGCGCTTGCGGGGGGCGGGTCGGTCGGCCAGCACCAGGAGGCTCTCGGCGTTGCGCCGCATGCGGGCGGCCAGGTGGTCGATCTTGAACAGGGTGTCGAGCACCTCGGGGTCGTCCTCGCCCGTCTCGGCCCGCTCGATCAGCTGGAGCTGGCGGGACAGCAGGCTCTGGCTGCGCCGCCCCAGGTTCACGAAGTTCTCCTGGGCGGTGCGGCGCAGCTCGGCCTGAGCCCGGGCCATGTCGATGGTCTCCAGGATCACCGAGTTGAAGGCCCGGGTGGCCTCGCCCAGCTCGTCGGTGCTGTGCTCGTCGAGCTCGCCGTCCTCGATGGAGGCGTCGCCGGTCTCCTTGATGCGGTCCACCAGGGCGGGGAGGGTGACGGTGGCGGTGTGCACCACCTTGCGCACCGGCCGGATGATCGACAGGGCCACGGCTGCACCAACCAAGGCGGTGAGCACGAAGGCGACGGCCACGGTGGCGAACAGGAGGCGGGACCGCTGCGACACCAGCGACGAGGCGTTCTCCTGGGCGGCGGCCGAGTCCTGCGAGGCCCGCTCGACCACCCGGTCGATGGCGGCCCGGTGGGTCTCGTAGGCGTCCCGCATCTCGTTGTTGGCCAGCGCCTGGGCGGTGGCGGTGTCGCCGCTGTCGAGGGCGGGCATCAGCTCCTCGTGCAGGAGGCGGAAGAACTCGCGGGCGGCCACCTGCGAGTCCTCCTTCAGCGCCTTGACCATCACCGGCTCGGTGATGGCCTCGACGTAGAAGGCCTGGCGCTCGTCGTAGTCGGCCTCCAGCTTCACCAGCCGCTCCCGGAGCACCGGCTCCAGCTCGGGGTCGGTGTTGTTCACGAGCTGTTGGACCGTGAGATAGGACTCCACGATGTAGGCCGGCGGGGGGAGCACGTCGGCGATGAGGCGCTCGGAGGCGAGCACCTGGTTGGAGGCGTCGCCCCCCACCTTCACCGCGTTGAACGTCATCAGGCTGTTCACAGCCAGGCCGGCCAGGGCCAGCGTGGAGACGGTGACGAAGACGATCAGCTTCGCCTTCATCGAGGTCAATCGGGACATAGGGTCGCCCTCCGATAGCACGGCGCAAGGGAACTACGGCGAAGGGTTCGTCATGCTCGGGGCGTCACTTGAGTTGCGGATCGCGCATCGCGGCTGCGAGGGGGGCCGTTCCCTCAATCCCGGCCCGTTCCGGCCGACTGCTGGGGTGTGGAAGGTGCGACGACCGACGGTGTGGCCACGGCCACGGCTCTGGGGGCCCTGCGCCACCCCGATCAGACGGTGGCGGCGCTCAGCCCCGAGGGTCTCACCGTCGTGTGGGCCGAGCCGGAGCGGGCCCGTGTGGCGGCCGACGCCCTGGAACGCTCGCTCGAATGGCAGTTGCCGGGCCTGTACACCACGGCCGTGGGGGCCGACGGCGCCGCCATCGACGGAACGGCGCCGGGGGAGAGCGGCGAGGGCGGCCATCGGACCCCGTTCCGCTTCGCCCGG
>Ga0268299_1004117_pt1 | contig 11936 bp, 5 predicted proteins | sample NOBtaG_FD_193484 | JGI IMG/M metagenome (GOLD analysis project Ga0268299, IMG submission 193484) | Activated sludge microbial communities from bioreactor in Nijmegen, Gelderland, Netherland - NOB reactor | ecosystem: Engineered > Bioreactor > Aerobic > Activated sludge | place: Netherlands... | reverse complement strand
CAGCCGGACGGGACGCAACAGACTTCATTAACTCACTACGTACAGCAGCAACAGCCATTGCTGAGGCTACTTCACCTGCTTGCGCACCTCCCATACCATCAGAGATTATTAGCAAAGTGCCTCGTTTACTAACTTTTTGGTTATTAATCTCTTCGCCAGAAATTTGCGCACCTGTAGCAAGGTCAGAGAGCAAAAAACTATCTTCATTATTTGATCGAACTACGCCAACATCCGTACAACCATAAGCATTAAGCCTAACTTCGTTAGATAGTTTTTTAGTTTTTTTATCAACACCTGAGTTATTAGAATTAGACGACAGTCTTCTAGGACTCATAAGAATAAAGTTAACCTCCAGTTTCCTGGGCAATGATTTGATTTAATGCGGGTAAATGCCATAAATAATTAATTATAAGCTAATGTATAACTTTAATGGATTGTCAACAATTTTGCTTCAATTGTAAATCTTTTATTTTGACATTTCGGAAAATCATTAATTTAGCAATAATGCACGAGGTTTTGCTTAATAAACAAGCAACTTTTGGTGAAGATTTCCCGCTTTAATAAAAATTTCATACTTTAGTTATGGCTGATTGACCAATGCTTAAGCGATAACCCCGGTCAACTAAGTAACCTTTAGTAATTAATTCTGCAATTATGGTTAAGGCTTCTTTGTGGTCAATAAAGGCTTCTTTGCTAATTGCGTTATCAACAATAAAACCTGCTAGCCCTGCACGATCTCTACCCAAACAATGTGCCAAGGACTGAACACTATAACGACCCGGAAACTGCATAACAATTTTAATTAATGCTTTTGTTGCTAACTCATTAGCTGGAATTGGTGCGCACAAGTTACGAACAGGATGTTCAAACGTTGTAACTATAGGGCGTTCTTCATAATGGCTAAAACGACTTTGGGCTTTATATTTGCCTAAATGTAGTTTATCAGCTATTTTTTGATAAAGTAGTAGCGTCACAATAACATCATTAGCAGCATAGTTTAGCTGTTCTTTTGATAGCGGACGACTAGCCCAATTTGAGCGTTGGAAAGTTTTGTCTAAACTAATTCCAAGGTGTCTTTTAGCTAGTGCTTCAAGTGAGCAACCTTTTTCACCTGAGCGACGGGCGGCAAGCATTGTATCAAAAACATTTTCTACAATAATATTAGATAATTTTCTAAGCTTATTTACATCAAAGCTAGCATTATGAATAACTTTAATAATGTTGCTATTAATCATTATTTCTTGTAATGGTTTTAAGTTTAAGTTGCTAAAACAATCTATTATCCAAACTTCAAAAGCATTTTCCCTAGGCACTCCTAACTGAATTAGGGAAACTCGTTCAGCAGTTTTATCCCACCAATAAGCGGTTTCAATGTCTAAAGCCACAAATGAGCTTTCCATCAAAGACTGATTTAGTGACAGTAACATATCATTACTATTAACAAATGTTATGCTAGAGAGTAAATTATTTAGTTCCATAATTATGAGTACAACGTAACTTAAAAGATTTAGTATTTTTATCTTAAGACCTAAAAGGCCAATATAACTGTAATTGAGGATTATAGCTTTAGGTAATAATCAATACATCTTTTTAAGCTTTAAAAAGGTGACAGACTCTTTTAATGCTAAGAAAAAACTCTGTCGCTTCGCCTCACAGCCTTGCACTAAGATTAATACTATAGATTTTAACCCTAGAAGCCGTATAAATAATTGAATAACAAACCCAGCAATTATAATAGTTTAACAAAGTTATAGGGCTAACATATTTTTTATGTTAGCCCTATTTTGCTAATTTTACTAAAAGATTTAGATAGTTATTCCTCGTTTTCGTCTTCTTCCTCTTCATCAAATTCTAAAAGGTTATTATCGTTAGTTGTAACTCGTCTTGGGCGTTGTGGTTTTGATTCTAAAGAATCTATAGAGTTATTTTTCTCAATCCCTAATCGATGAGCAATATTATTATAAATTTCTCCAGCTATACCGGCTGATACAGAGCCTCTTTCATTAGAACCTGTAGAAACTACTACTACCACTAAGTTAGGTTTATTAGGGCTAGAGAAGGAAGCAAATAACCCTAATTTAGATTCTTCCCCATTACAACTTCCTGTTTTGCCAGCTACATTTAATGGTGCTGCTCCAGAACGTCTAGCAGTTCCGTAAGTAACGGCTCCTACCATACCTTCAATAAGTTTTTCCCTAACATCTTCAGTTAAAGTTACTGTACGAAGTAATTTAGGTTGAAAACTTTGCTTATCTGTTTCTGTACGTAAAACTTGTGGTTGGTAAATTTTTCCACCATTAGCAATAGCAGAGGTTAAAACAGCTAGTTGTAGAGCAGTTACGCCAATATCATCGCCATGACTACACATTCTTGGTAAAGCTTGGGGGCTTTTATACTCTGGTAAGAATCCTGGGCTTTCACCATCAATATTAACACCTGTCTTTGCACCTAAACCCCATTGACGAGCATAATTAATAACTTGATCAAAGCCTAATTGATAGCCTAATGATTGAAAATACTGATTATTAGAATAAGCTAAAGCATTAATCATATTAATTGAGCCAAGACCACTAATAGTAGCAGGATAATCAGCCTCAGCAACACCTTCATTTAATGCTGCAATAGAAGTAATTAATTTAATTGTAGAACAAGGCTTAAAGGGTTTTCCTATGGCCCAAGATTGATTGACCATACTATAAACTTGCCCATTGTTAGGATCCATTATTACAACGGTTGCAGGATGATCACCTATAGCTGAAAGTGCAGCACGGCGCAGTTCTAAATCTTCTCCTCTTAAATCATCTTGATCAATGAATGTTTTAGCAGTACTTAACAACATATTATTTACAGAAGAAACTCGTGTAATTGAACGTCTATAAGCAACATTACGGCTACGCACAGAGGCTTGACGAATTGACCAACGGCTAGAACGACGACTTTTACTAGTAGTTTTATATTTAGAGGCCAGCTTTCCCTTGGTAACTTTTGTTTTGCTAGATTTAGGTTTTTTAGCAGCAGCATAAACATCATCATAATTTATTGTAGCTAAGGAAAATACCATAAGGATAACTAAGCAAAAAGTAGTAATTCGATACTTCATCTGTCACCTCTTAAAGAAGATAAACAATAGTTGTTTGAAAGATTGATTGATTAAATAAGAAATATGTTGCTTATAAGAACCAGCCCTAAAGTGCTGGTCTATTATCAAAAGCCACTATGTGGCTATAAAGAATAGAAAAATAACTATTTGTTAACAAAATAAATTTTTGAAAATATCAAAAAAATTTATCTCATATCACTTAATAGTTTGATAATAGCTAAGAAAGTAAGTTAACTATACCATCCAAAATACTTGTAAGCAAAGGCTTTTTTCAGAAAGCAAAAATCTCTAAGTTGTCTTTTACAAAAGAGTCAATTAAAATCAATTTATCTTTTCTACATCGAACTCTAAAACATCAAAAAGCTATCAATCAAGGGAGACTGCCATGTTTATCAGCAAAAGTGCGTCAGTTCTAGTCATTTTACTAATATTAATTTGCTGTTTTATAAGTATGAGTTCAATTAAAGGGCAAGAAATTAGTAAAAATACTATTTCTTTTGCTAGTGTTGGTGATATTATGATGGGGACTACCTGGCCCGAAGGTGCGTTGCTCCCACCTAATGACGGAGCAGATTTACTTAAAGAAGTCACCTCTGTTCTAACTAAACCAGATATAGCTTTTGGTAATTTAGAAGGCCCGATGCTTGAAGGTGGTAAATCTACTAAATGTAGTAAAGGCTCAAAAAATTGTTATGCTTTTCGTGTACCAACTCGCTATGGTAAACACCTTAAAGATGCTGGATTTGACTTAATTAGCTTAGCAAATAATCATGCTTTTGATTTTGGGCAATATGGAATGGAGAGTTCACAAAAAGTTTTAGACACTTTAGGAATTATTCATTCTGGGCCTGTAGGCTCAATAGGTAGTTTAACTATAAAAGGAAAAAAAGTTTCTCTTGTGGCCTTTGCTACTAATTCTGTAGCTTATAACTTAAATGATGTAGAAACTGCTAAACGAGTGGTTGCAGACACAGTAACCAAATCTGATATTGTAGTAGTTTCCTTTCATGGTGGAGCAGAGGGAGAAGCCCATCAAAATGTCCCTCATGGAAAAGAAGTCTACCTAGGAGAAGCCAGAGGTGACTTACGCAAGTTTACTCATGCTGTAATAGATTCTGGAGCAGATTTAGTAATTGGTCATGGCCCGCATGTAGTTCGTGGAATGGAAATTTACAAAGAACGCCTTATTGCTTATTCTTTAGGTAATTTTGCTACTTATGGAGCATTTAACTTAACAGGTGCAAAAGGTTTATCTCTAATTTTAGAAACTAATATTGATTTAACAGGAAAATTTTTGAATGGAAAAATTTATCCATTAAAACAAGAAAAACCTGGTGGCCCCAAATTTGATACAGAAAAACAAGTGATTTCCGTTATTAAAACTCTCTCAACACAAGATTTTGGTTCAAGTGCAGTAAAAGTTGCTGAAGATGGTACAATTTCTTACTCTAATTAATATTTATTAATAAATTAACATTACGAGAAAATAATATGAAAATAAGTATATTACTTCGCCAATTAGCACTTATTAATGTGTTTTGTTTACTAACTATTATCAATACTTTTGCTCAAAATAACTGCCCAGAAACGCCCTCATCTAGTAACTTGGAAGAAGAGTCTATAGTAAATATAAAAACCAGTGAGGTTTTATGGCCTATTACAGTTAGAGATCAAAAGGGACGGTTAGCTAAAGGGCTGTGTGAAAGTGATTTTACTGTAGTTGAAGATGGGTCAATTCAACAAATTACAAGTTTTAACCTACGTGAAGCACCTGTAAATGTAGTATTGCTTTTGGATGCTTCTGGAAGTGTTTATTCAGAAATTAAAAACATTCGTCAAGCGGCTATTAAATTTTCTCAACTCCTACGACCTATTGACCGCGTTGCAATCATCCAATTTGCTGACAAAATAGAACTTCTTCAAGATTGGACTGGAGATTCAGAAGATGTTAAACAAGCTATAAATAAGCTTTATCATCCAGGTCAAGCTACCTGTCTTTGGGATGCTTTATTTTATGCAACTAAAGAAAAATTAGCTAATTTAGAGGGTCGCAAAATAATCATTATACTAACAGATGGGGATGATAACGGTAGTTCAATTACTCAAGAGCAAGCTTATTTATCATTATTAAAAAATAATGTAGGTTTATATATTGTAAATGAATCCCGCATTTTGATGAAAAAGCTAAAAAACACTTATACTTTTACTAGTCATTTAGTAACTAGAAAAGCTGAAGCAGCGGCAATGTTAGAAAGATTAGAAAAAGCAGAAACCGAGTTAGAAAATTTTGCTTATCGAAGCGGTGGCAATATTTATACCCCTTTAAAACCCCAGGATTTAACTTTTGCTTATGCCCAGGTAGCAGAAGAAATCCGAAATCAATATATTATTACCTATACCCCAAGCAATGAACATAGAGATGGAAAATTCCGTATGGTGAAAGTTTTATTAAGTAAATTAGGCTTAAGCGTACAAGCTAAAGAAGGTTACATTGTAGCTAAGGAGTAAATAAATTAACCAGGCTTATACTCTAGTGTTACTTAAAACTCTATAAAACCAGTCAATATAACTAACTACTTGATTTAATTATTATTACATCTACTAGCTAAAATAATTAACTAGTAAATGCAGTATAAACTAAAGAAATATTATATTACTTAGTTTACGTTGTACTTCTATTATTAAGAATAGCACTTAAAAATTACTACCCACCAAACTATTAAGTAAAATCCAGTTTAACAAGCTTAAACCCTATGTACAAATCATTATTACTGCTATGTCCGTAGAAAAATAAGCAGCGATTTAGAACTACCGCAGCAATTCTTCCAGAAAACTACTATTAAGAATTGATTTCTTGTCAAGGTTTAGTCCATACTGATGCCCCCTTAGTTATGCTAGGAAAATTGCTGGGTGGCACTTTGAAAAAGCTTATTTAAATACCTCTGGAATTTGCTTTGTAAAAAATTGGGTCTTTTAAGGAGATTTAGGATGAAGCACAATAAGTTATGGTTCTTTTCTGCAATGGCTATTTTGCTGTTGCTACTAATTCAAAATAACAATGTATCGACGATTGATGCTTTTAGCAAAATACAAAAAGGCAGTAGTAAAACTAAAGTAGGTCTTGACCAACAACGTAGCGAGGCTTTAACTAAGCTTTATATTGACAGTTGTATTGGAGAGAAGTTTTCTTATGATGAAACAGATATATTAAAAAAATTTGCTTTGGGTGAAAATGTGTCAACTATAGAAGCAGATTTAGTTATTTCTCGCGCCCTTTATACAAAATATGTTCTTAAGTCTAATTTGACCCTAGATCAAAACCTCCTTTTACAAGTTTATGAAAATAACCAAGAACCAGTTAAACCGGGATATAATATGCGTAGCTTGGTTATGCAAAAGTCTACAGATTATGCTCTAACAGAAGTTGAACCTAATAACAGCATCATCGAAGCTAACCACAATAAAGCTAATCTCTTTTATGGTCAAATACAAGCAAGTTCCTTTGATAGTGATAATTTTGCTTTCTCTGCTGGAAAAGACTCTGTTGTTTCCATAAGTTTTGGGGCTGTAAATAATGATAATGATGGACAATTTGAAGTAAATTTAGAATTAGTTGATTCTAATGGTGACTCTATTACTCCACAATTTATTTCTAAAAAATTCCCCAATTCTGTCAGCAGACTAGCAGTTTTTAGCATACCTTCTACAGGTGAGTACTTTGCAAAAGTTTCTCCTGCAAAAACCTCTTTAGATTTAAGTAATGATTATTTATTAAGTATAGATTTTATTAAGTTTGCTAGTGGCTCTGTTGATGTGGAAGATATTGCTCCTCTAGCACCAACAAGCATTGTTAATGGAGATTTTGAGGCTGGCAATTTTACTGGTTTTACAAGCGTAGAAACTGGTAATGGTGCATGGTTAGTCTACTCTGGCCCAGGCCCAGGTAATATTGCTCCTCCTCAAGGTATGTTTGCAGCAACAACTGATCAAGGTGGGCCAGGTACTCATATACTTTATCAAGATATAACCTTAACTGGTAGTACTACTCTTTCTTTTATTCTCTATTACAGAAGTAATGCTCCACTTATTACTCCTAGTCCCAATATACTTAATCATACTACTGTTCCAAATCAGCAATATAGGGTGGATATTATAGATCCTATGCAACCAATTGATACATTAGCGGTTTTAGCTAATGTGTTTACAACAAACACAAATGATCCAATGCTGTTAAATCCTACCAATATGACGTTTAATCTTGCTCCTTTTGCAGGTACTACAGTAAGGATACGCTTTGCAGAAGTTGATAATCGAGGTCTTTTCCGTGCAGGTGTAGATAATATAGTAGTTACACCAAATACAGTAGCAAGTGCAACTACATTAACCGCTTCACCAAATCCATCAGTATTTGGGCAAACAGTGACATTTACAGCAACTGTAACCCCTCAAAGTGGAACAACTCCTCCTACAGGTTCAGTTGTTTTTAATATTGATGGAATTGACCAAGCTCCTATTACTTTATCTAATGGTCAGGCTAGTTTTCCTATTTCTTCTTTTTCCACAGGTAATCATACTATTTTTGCTACTTATAGTGGTAATTCTGATTTTCTTGCAAGCACTTCAGCTATATTTGTTCAAACTGTTAATCAAGCTACTACTAGCACAACACTTAACTCTAGTCTTAATCCATCAACATTGGGGCAAACTGTTACTTTTACTGCAACTGTAACAGTTAATATGCCTGGTGCGGGTACTCCTTCAGGCTCAGTTAACTTTTTTGATGGTTCTACAATGATTGGTTCAGGCACTTTAAGTGCTGGGGTTGCTACTTTTGCGACTTCAAATCTTAGCCTAGGAACACATTCTATTACTGCTCAATATTTAGGAGATAATAATTTTAGTGGTAGTACTTCAGCAACTCTTACCCAGATGGTTAATTGTCCTACTATTACAATTTCGCCAGCTAGTTTACCTAATTCACAAGTTAATACTACTTATAACCAGAGATTAACAGCTAGTGGAGGAACAACCCCTTATACTTTTTCAGTGATTAGTGGAAATTTACCTACAGGTTTAAGTTTATCTCCAAATGGAGTTTTGGCAGGAACTCCAACTGTTACAAATATATTTAACTTTACTATACAAGTTAGCGATGCTAATAACTGTATGGCTACTCGTAACTATGTTATAAGCATTTCTTGTGCAGCTATAAACATTACTCCTATTAGCTTGCCTAATGTAATAGTTAATACTGTTTATCCAACTCAAACTTTAGTTGCTAATGGAGGAATCGCTCCTTATAACTTTACTGTTAGTAATGGAACGTTACCAACAGGTTTAACTCTTACTACTGCTGGTGTTTTATCTGGTACTCCTACTTCTATAGGAACTTTTAATTTTACTGTAACCGTAACTGATACAAATAGTTGTGTTGGGACTATCATTTATACAATTGTTGTTAATTGTCCAAATATTATAATTGGCCCTGCAACTATTCCTAATGCTCAGGTTAGCTCTTTTTATTCACAAGTATTTAGTGCTAGTGGAGGAGTTGCACCATATACTTTTGCTTTAACAAATGGGACTTTACCTTCAGGACTTGTCTTTATTGCTGCTCAAAAAGGAATAGCTGGAACACCTCTTGCTAGTGGAACTTTTAATTTTACCATTACTACAACTGATGCAATTGGGTGTTCTGTTAGTAGAAATTATACTTTAACTGTTGCTGCAAGTGCTGGAAGTCTTGGATTTAGTGTAAGTGCTGTTAGTGTTGCTGAGGGAGGAAAAGTTACACTTTCTGTTAATCGTACTAATGGCAACACTGGTGCTGTTAATATTAACTATTCTACTTCAAATGGAAGTGCTATTGCTGGTAGGGATTTTACTTCTAAGTCTGGAACCCTCACTTTTGCTAATAATGACACTGCTCCTAAATCTTTTACTATTGACACAATAGCTAATAGCTCATTTGGGCCAAATAAAACTTTTAATGTTCAACTCTCAGGTGCTACTAGTGGTGTAACTATTAGTATTCCTAGAGCAATAGTTACTATTATAGAAAAAGATACTGCTCAACCAGGTCAGATTGCTTTTGAACAAGGCTCTTATTCAATAAGTGAAAAAGCAGGTGTTGCTAGAATTACTCTAACTCGTTCAAATGGTAATAATGTTGCAGTTGCAGTTAATTACTCTACTAGTGCTGGTGCAAATGCTAGTAGCGGGATTAATTATTTTGATGCTAGTGGAACTCTAAATTTTGGTGTTGGTGTTAATAGCCAAAGTTTCACTATCCCTATTATTGATGATAAAAAACCTGGAGGCGATAAGGTTGTTAACTTAAGGTTAAGTGGGACAACTAATGGAGCTTCATTAGCTCTTTCCACAGCTACTTTAATTATTACTGAAGCTTCTGACCCACCTCCACCTCCTCCAGTTGCTCCAGCTAAATTACAGAGTGATAGCAGTATTGATTTTGGTAAAGTTAATCTAGGTAGCACTCTTACACGAAACTTTAGACTAACTAATGTTGGCGGAGAAAACCTTAATATAACAAATGTTTCTATCTCAGGTGATAATCTAAGTATTTCCTCTATTCCAAATACTTTGCTTAAAGCTAATGAAAGTACTTCTATAGCGGTAACATTTAAGCCTTCTAGTTTAAGTAAAATCACAGGAAATGTAGTAGTTACAAGTAATGGGGGAAATGCCAATATTGCTTTAACAGCAGAAAGTATTGATTTAGAAATGCCTAGAGTTAGTTTTAGCAATCCTAGTGGAGGCCAAATTTTTGAAGCTGGAAAAGCTGTAGTAATAACTTTCCAAGCTTCTGACAATGATGATTTATCAGGTTTTACAGTATCAGTAGTAGGCTCATTACTTTCTCGTGGCACATTTAGCAATGACATAGGCCGTTTAGATGGAAAAAGCAGAAGCTTAGTTTGGAATATACCTATAACTTTAGAAAGTTCTGATGCAAAAATAATAATGACTGCAACTGATCGTAGTGGAAATATTACTACTACAACAAGCGGAATTTTTTCTATAAGAAAAGCTGTTTCAGCTAATCCAACCCCTGTTATAGAAACTAGATTAAGTTTTACTCCCCCTCCTACAGGTGTAATTGCCCCTCCTGGTAATTTGGTTGCAGAAGCTAAGGAAAGCGACTTCCAAATATCCAACAAGTTACCTGAGCCAGCACTACTTGTAGAAATTTCTTTCCAGCCTCCTCCTATAGGTCAAGTTCTTCCTCCTCAAAATGTTAGAGTTAGAGCAAAAGAACTAGAGCCAGAATCTATTGCCAATGTAGGAAAAGTGCTTAAAGGTGTTGTTAAAGCAGAAGAAGAATTAAAGATAGCAGGATACAATGTTTATAGAGTTCCTCAGCCTGTAGATGGCACATTACCTAAAGTAGAAGATTTAGTAAAAGAAGAGAACCTAGTAACAACCCTACCTCCAGATGCAACAGGATTTATGGACAAGCCATCAACAGGACAATCAGATAACTTTGCCTACAGTGTAACTTCATTTTTTGGAAATGGAATGATGAGTAGCGGTTCTGATCCAATGGGAACAAACCTTCCTGTAATAAAAAACCCAACATTTGCAAAAGGCACTGTGTTTTTAGATGCAGCTAGTTCATTTATTAAAAACGGGGCAAAATTAATAATAAATGATGAGGAAAGCTATACATTAGGGTTTGACGTTGAAGCAACTCGTTTTACTGTTCCTAAAAAACAAGCAAGTACAGAAAATGGTCTGGTAATCAAAAAAGTAGTAACTAAAAAGGATATAGTAAAACTAGTAGTAAAAAATCCTGAAGGAACAACCTCAGTAGCAGTAAGATTTAATAGAAAAGGTATTGTAGATACAATAGATAATGAAACTACTCCAGTAAATGAAGCTGAAAGAAAAATAGAACCAAAAGCAGATGAGGCAACTATAGCTGGATTTAATATCTACCGAGTAACCCAACCGTCAGATGGAACAGTACCTAAAATAGAGGACATAATAAAACCAGAAAATCTTATAGGGTCAATATCTGGAAGCGAAAACACATTTATGGATAATGCCCCCACAAGTTCAAGTTCAACTGGAAACTTTACATATAGCGTGACAAGTTTCTTTGGAAATGGAATGATGAGTAGCGGTTCTGACCCTGCTTCTACTGATTTACCTGTGATTAAAAATCCCACTTTTGAGGATAAAACTATATTTTTAGAAGCAGCAGCTTCATTTATTAAACTAGGGGCTGTTTTAATTATTGATGATACGGAAACATTTGTACTTAGTTTTGATGAGAATGCAACCCGTTTTACTACAGCTAAAAGTAAAGGGGCCTCTTCCAATCAAACTATTGATATGTTTCTTAAGAAAGATGTTCCTGTTCGTTTAACTGTTAAAAATCCTGACGGTAAAATTTCTGTTGCTGTTATGTTTACTAAAAACAAGTCTACAAAGAATGATTAAAAGAACTTTAATTTAAGATATGTAATGCTGTAGAAGGCAGTTAAACAATTTCTTTTACTTCTTATAATCTCTTAGGAAAAGATTGTTTAACTGCCTTCTTACAAATCTTCCGCAAGAAAGCCCACGTCTTTAGGTTTTAGTATCTACACAAATTTGTAAGTGTTTTGTTTAGAAGATTTAATTTTAACATTAATTTCTGCTAAGTTCTTTATTTTCAATATTCGATGTAACATGTGTAGATACCTCAATCTTTAGGCGTGGGATGAATTGCGGCAGTGAAATAAATAAATAATAAATATTGACGTAAGAATAATAGCATAATATAATAGAAAAATGAAAGCAAATAGAGTAATCCAAATAGAGCTACAAG
>Ga0268299_1004116_pt1 | contig 11937 bp, 15 predicted proteins | sample NOBtaG_FD_193484 | JGI IMG/M metagenome (GOLD analysis project Ga0268299, IMG submission 193484) | Activated sludge microbial communities from bioreactor in Nijmegen, Gelderland, Netherland - NOB reactor | ecosystem: Engineered > Bioreactor > Aerobic > Activated sludge | place: Netherlands... | reverse complement strand
TTGTGATCAAACCGGCCTCCGACGAGGAACCGATTAAGATCGGGACAGCCGTGGTCTGCTCATCCCGGCCGGAATCCATGGGCATTCGATTCATGGAGATGGTGACGGACGATAAGAACCGCCTCAGTCAAGTGATCCTCAGCCTGCTCGTAGGACAAAGCCTCCATCAGAACCTTTTCACATAACAGCGATTCCCAGTAGAAGAGACTGTTCAAGCGATCCATTTTGGGCTGTCCGATCGACCAATGGGAGCACCCCAGGAACCCCCATCACCCGGATCTTTCCAGCCCAAACGGAGATCGATGAATTGCTACGTGAGGTATCGCCTAAGAAGCTCGGCGAGGAGTATTGACCAGGAGGTTATCGATCAGACGAACAGATCCGACGCGGACGGCACCAAGCAACACCGCTCGCGAGGTCACGGAAGATACAGGCTCAAGCGTGCGAGGGTCACACACAGCGAGATAGTCGGTCGTAATAGTCGATTCCTGGATGATAACCTGCGTCATCGCCGACTGGATAATCCTTGCATCTGTCTCCCCTGTCCTGATCACCTTGGCACCGGCTTGGAGGCCCTTGTACAGCACCACCGCTCGCCCTCGCTCATCCGGGGAAAGATAGATGTTGCGTGAACTCATGGCCAACCCATCCTGCTCACGCACGGTCGGACGGACCGCAATATCGACACCGAGGTTAAGATCCTTCACCAACTGTTGAACCAACACCGATTGCTGAAAGTCCTTCTGTCCGAACAGTGCCCGATGGGGACGGACCATTCCGAAGAGTTTGGTCACCACGGTCGCAACCCCGGCAAAATGATGTGGGCGGGCCTCGCCTTCCCATCGACGCGCGATCGCTGGAACAGTCACCGTTGTTTGAAATCCAGCGGGGTACATGGCCTCCGCAGTCGGCTCAAAGCAGACATCGACGCCTTCCTTTCGACAGATCGCGCGGTCGCGCGAAATGGGACGAGGATACTTGGCCAGATCTTCCTGCGGGCCAAATTGAGTCGGGTTCACGAAGATGCTCACGACAAGCGCATCGCACTGTAATCGTGCTTCACGAATCAACGATCGATGCCCCGCATGCAATGCCCCCATCGTGGGAACAAGCCCGATCGTGACGCCTTCGCGCCTCAGTCCTTCGCTCCAAGCTGTCATGGCTGCAGGTGAGCGAATGATCTTCATGACTCAGGCTGCGCACTGCAGGCCGGTCGAGAACCATATTTTGTAGAAGGTTGCGGAACGAGCAGATTCACCTGGGATTGATCTTTGGTGCCGGCCAACAACTGATCCACCGATTGATTGAACTTCGGATGGACCCAGAGCGGATCAAGTTCGTTCAAGGGCATGAGAACAAACCGTCGTTGATGCAGTCGAGGGTGCGGAATGGTCAGTCCCGGTTCGTCAATCTGACGTGCTCCGTAGAAGAGGATGTCGAGGTCGATCGTGCGAGGACCAGACCGATGATCCTCATCACGCCCAAGTGCACGTTCAATTTCTTGGAGCATCGCGAAGAGGCTATGGGGAGTAATGTCGGTCTCCAGCTGTACCACCCCATTGAGAAACCATCCCTCCCCTGGATCAGTCCGGTCACGAACCGGTTCCGTCTCATAGAGCAATGACACGCCTTGCAGCCGTGAATGAGGAAGGAGACTAAGCAACGTCACGGCCCGATCGCAAAAATCCACACGATCCCCGACATTCGATCCGAATCCGATGAAGACAGTCTCCATAGCAGCCCGTTAAAAATGAGAAGTGAAACATGAAAGGGGAGAACGAGATTTCTACACCCTCACATTTCACCCCTTACCTTTCACTGTTCACCGTTTCAGAATCCCACCTTCTTGATTCGCTCAACGGCTTCAGCTAACCGCTCTTTGGTGGTGCAGACCGTCATGCGGGCATAGCCTTCGCCCGGTGCGCCGAAGCCGTTGCCAGGAGTCGTGACGATCCCCGCCTTTTCCAATAGATGCGCCGTAAAGGAGGTAGAAGTATAACCTTTGGGTACCGTCACCCAGACATAGAACGCAGCAGGAGGAGGATCTACCTCCAGGCCGAGTTGCTTCAGGCCAGGGACCAGTGTGTCTCGGCGAGCTTGATACGTCTTTCTCAGGTCGTCCGTCACGGCATCGTCCAGACTAAGCGCCGTGATCCCAGCCGCTTGAACTGCCTCAAAACAACCGGAATCCAAATTACTCTTCACCTTGCCAAGTCCGGCCAGGACACCCCTGTTGCCCACCACAAAGCCGAGTCGCCATCCAGTCATGTTATAGGTCTTCGAGAGGGAGTGGAATTCGACACCTACATCCTTGGCGCCATCGACCTCCATAAAACTCGTCGGCCGTTGGCCGTCATAGTAGATCTCGGAATAGGCTGCATCGTGACACACAATCACCTGATGTTCTTGCGCAAAGTCCACGACCCGCTTGAAATAGTCCTTCGTCATGATGACGGAGGTTGGGTTGTTCGGTGAATTCAGCCACATCAGCTTGGCTTTCTTCGCCACGTCCTTTGGGATCGCCGTGAGATCAGGGAGGAAGCCGTTGGCCTTGGTCAGCGGCATGATGTGCGACTGGCCACCACAAAAACTCGTCCCGACCGGATAGACCGGATACCCAGGACTAGGCACCAGCACGATATCTCCGGGATCGACAAAGGCGAGGTGGATGTGGCCGATGCCTTCCTTCGAACCGATCAGGGTCAGGACTTCGCTGGCTGGATCCAATGTGACGTTGAAGCGGCGCTTGTACCACTCGGCAACGGCCTTTCTGAACGAGAGCATGCCCTCATACGAAGGATATTGATGATGCTTGGGATCTTTGGCAGCCTTCGCCAGGCTCTCAATGATCGGCATCGGCGTCGGCAAGTCGGGGTCGCCGATCCCGAGATTGATAATATCTACCCCGCGGGCAATCGCCTCTTGCTTCATCTTATCGATGGCCGCAAAGAGATACGGCGGCAATGTCTTGATACGTGTCGCGACTTCAATCGGAAAACCACCCATGGTCGATCAAACTCCTTTCATGAATAGCACTCAGCCTTTAGCGATCAGCCCACAGCAACTGTCCCAGACCTGAATACTGAGAGCTGATTGCTGAGAGCTCACTGTAAGGTTGTGTAGAGTACTTCAGAGCCGCAGCCGCAATCAACGTGTACGAGCCAGAAGATGCCCAATCAACCGATCAGCCAAGTGATGGAGTCGCGGAAGCTGCGGCAAGGCAGTGGTCTTGACCTGTTGCGCGGTGAGCCCCGCTTTCGTCACATCCGGCGCACACTCACGGCACAGAGAATCGATCCCCTCCTCTTCCATTTCAAGATGAAAGAGCAACCCATAGGCTCGCTCACCGTACCGAAAGGCTTGGAGGGGAGCTATGTCCGATCCAGCCAATGGCACACACGCTTCCGGCAAATCAAAGATCTCTCCATGCCATTCGAACACATCAAAGGTGTCAGAGCCTGCGCCAAAAACCTGGTCCTTTCCCCCCTCATCGGTCAAACGTATCTGGGTCATGCCAATTTCGAGCGCCTTGCCCGATCGCACCGTAGCACCAAGCGCTTTGGCCATGAATTGACTCCCGAGACAGACACCAATCATGGGGTGGTTTGCCTGAAGCGCGGACCTGATGAAGGCGGTCTCTTCGAGAATCCAGGGATCAGGATCGTTGACGGACATCGGCCCACCCATGATGATCAGGAGATCACCTGCATCTTGAGGGAGTCCATCTTTCGGAATAAGATACGAGTCGAGGCTCACCCCGCGCGTGGCAAGAGCCTTCGCAAATGCACCAGGACCTTCAAAGGGAACATGTTGAAGACACACGCCACGCATGAGCCATTTACTGGCACAGCGATCGGACTCACGTCAAGATCTAGGGAAGAGTCTCAGATGAGAAAGGACATGAAAGAGCGCCAACACCGAATATCTTCGACAACGACCGTGTCTCTTTGGCGAGAGCCATGAAACTTACGCTCTATCGGCTCTCCTGCGGCGCTCTCGTTCTCGTACCCTTATTCCCTTTCGTGCTCCATTCTGGAAGTCACTGCGATTCTCTGTATCCACTCGCGACTCAAATCTACTCGCTGCGTACATCAGCCCTATAATGATGCAGAACGCGAATGCCTCGACAATGAATAGCATCATGACCTTTCACCTCCTTCCACAGTGGAACTGCTCCCCCTCGGTGCGATCGAGTAATCCTATGTCGGACAACAGCAAACGGGATGCCAGCATGAAATCGCGCATCGAGTAGGCTCTGGCCCTCATCAATTTCAGCGATTTACGATTTTCAATGCTACACCCGGGCTTACTATGTACCGTGATGATTACTGCTCTAGGTATCTGAAGAGATTCACAAGATGAATCCACACAGATTCATGGCTTACCTAAGCACATATGGCTATGAGGGCAGATCTCCCACTCTGTAGCGCAACTGAGTGAGAGGATGCCTGAAGAAAACCGCGGCTCGGTGGAGGGAACCATCTACAATACGTTACCCCTAAAGCTCCTACTGAATACATGCATGGGACAACGGCGATTCATACCGTGAGGAGTCTCCAGCCGGTTACGGTTCAGACAAGCTCTATACGTCCGCTCACAATGAGGATTACTATCGAGGTCGCCCTCCTGCGAATAACAAGAGCCTGTATTTATCTACGGATCGTCCGAATGTCCCTACCCCTTAGGATGGCTTCACTTTATACTCACTCTCCCGTAGAGTAGCCGACCCATATGGCCATCATGGACCCGCTGATTCGTGGGATCGATCGCATCCTGATCCATGCGCAGGATGTGGAGCGGGTCTTTGCGCGATTGCGTCATGAGTTTGGCCTACCGATTGCCTGGCCGCTCGCCGACTGTGGGCTGCTCGTGTCAGGTGGACTGTACACAGGCAACATGACGATCGAAATCGGTCGGTTCACTGGCCTGGGACTCCCCGGAACGTGGTTCTACGGCCTTGGCTTTGCACCATGGGAACCGACCTTGAAGATGGTTGAAGGGTTACGGTCGCGGAAAGTACCCCACGCACCGCCGCTGACGCTCCACTACGACTCGCCTCTTGTGATGCAGTCCACACTCACCGCCTTGCGCGACCTCTTGGATGGTGAGCCAAACGCCGCGTTTTGGCTCGGTCGCTCAGGGGGAGGCAATACTCGAGTCGGTCGAGCGCTGTCGAGCCTCCGCACCTGGATGGCTGGGACGGAAGTTGGCTCCATGACATTTTCCATGCTGTTGGGTAGCTCCTTGGTCTTTATCTGCGACAACCACAGCAATCCGCATCAAGCACGAATCACCGAGTTACGGGCCACCTGGCGAGAGACGCGCCGGCATGGACCCTATGGAATCACCGGTGTTGCAGGAATTGATCTTGAGGTCTCGACCAACCTCGCCGGTTGGAAACGACTGCTGGATCGGCCGGACTTGAACGCAGACTCAGTCCATTCATTCGGCAAGGAGCCATTGCTGCGATTTCATCCCGGCGAAGGGAACCGACTCCTCGGAATCGAGTTTGCCTGCAACGACTTGCTGTCGGTTACGCAGCGGCTTCGCGAACAGCGCTCACTGATGTCAGTAGATGAGAAGCGAGTCACCCTCCCCCCAGATCGAATGGACGGGTTGACGATTGGATTCAGCCAGTCTCCGACCGCGAGCTTGGATAAAACGTAGTCTGACCTGCCGACTGAAGTCCTGCCGGTCAACGCAGTTCCGTCTGGGCGACTGCGTTTCAGTCCATCCGCGAGGTGATCGTTTGTTCTCTCTCCCCCACCGACCTGGGCGATACGAACAGTACCTCACCGGATCTGTCGATCAAGCCTCCCACGTTCGTTGTTTCTACCTTTAGGCTTAGGCCCAATCGACCGACAAGTACATGTCGTGGCTATTCCCGCAACTGACATGGACCAGTCCACACGCTCCGCTCCTCCGACCCGCCAGGGAACGGACGCCCCTCCGCCTTGTTCGTTTCAGGAGAAAGTCCGCTCCCGCTATCACGCCTTCTGGTGCCACCTTGGAGAACGAGTCGCCTGGTCACGTGGGATCTATCGGGAACGGCCCGCACAGGAACTCCGTGATCTGAGCGGAGTGCAGTATGAACGGGTTACATCACTTCAACGCCGATTTCGCGTACGGTTCGAGCAACGCGCGAACCAGATGACGGCACTGCGACAATACGACTACCTGGACCTGCTCGATCAAGGGTGGTCGACGCTCAGATTGCCCCGTCTAGCCGGTGGTACCGTACAGGATATCGGATCGAGTAACTTTTGGTATGCCCCTGTCTTGCACACCTTCTTTCGACCAACCGCGCTCATCGGCGTCGAGGTCGAAGGTCACCGGATGTATATCAATGGCTATAGTCGCCACGACTACGCGAAGGGCTACACCCAAGACCTCCCGAACACGGAGTTCCACATCCAGGACTATCGCCACTATTGCTCCCCTGCCAATATCATCACAGCATGCTACCCCTTCGTGACACCTGCTCCAGTCCTGGCTTGGCGACTACCGCTTTCTCTCTTTGCTCCGCATCTCCTGTTCTCGCAAGTCGTGGCCAACCTCCAACGACAGGGGTTGTTCCTCATGGTGAACCAAGGGAGGAATGAGGCAGCGATTGCCGCGTCATGGTGCAGCAAGGTCGGACTGATCCGGTACGGATCCTGTGAGTTGAGGTCGAGGCTGCGTCCGAGACTCCCTCCCCCCGTCCTCTCCTGTTGGATGCGCGCGCTAGCCTAGCCCTACATCCTGGCCTGCGCTACAATTGCCCTGTGAACCGCACCATCAAACATGCAGAAGACCTTCGATGGCTGATCGGCCATACGGGCGGGTTTCGTGCCGGTTACGTGACGGAAGTGCAGATCTTGAAACGTCGCCTCTTCGATGAAGGGTCGACACGTCATGTTCCAGCCGGTACCACAATTGCCGTGACCATTCACTATGAGATTCGCGGTCTTGCTCGAGTCGCCAAGCTGACAATGACCGGTGTCACGGACTTTTCGGTTTTTGAACAGGATGGAATCGACTGTTCCTCGCTCAGCATCATTCAGACCGAACTCAATGCGGGAAAACTGCGCTTCTGGTTCGACCCACAGGGCGAGCTCTATGTGGTCTGCGACGAGGCTCACCTGGAAGAACTGACTTTGCCGGTTGTCACAGCTCAACAAGCCGCCGAACTCGCCCGATGGACCTTCCAAGGGCTCGAGACCGACGGTCCCACCATTCAGTGGTTATTGGACGAATTGGATCAGGCCGGCCTGCCCTGCACGTGGCGTCACGCGGAACGGTCTGAGGCGATTCATCCGGCGGTGCAGTGGGAAGGGAGCCTGAAACCGGCAGATAATTTTCCGATAGATGAGGACAATCTGGTCCAGGCGATGGCCTATAGCCCGCCGGAAGGGCCTGGTTTTGGGCTGATGCTGAGAGTCTTTGGTGTTCAGGACAGAAGGCTGAGTCGAATCCTGGAGGTCCTCGCTGATCGAATCACTCAATGCTTTTCAGGCAACTGCCTGGTCGGCACGACGATCATCCCAGGCCGAGAATGGGAGCGCTGGTTGGTTCGGGAACACCGGTCACGGCGTGAACGGTAGAGAACGCCGACCACTGTTTAGTGGGCGTGCTCAGGGGAATAGTGCCCGTTTCCGTTGGAATAGGCAGCGGTGCCGTTCCCTCTCACATAGCCTGAAGCAGCCTGTGCGGGGCCGTTCCCATTCGTCTGCTGCCCCTTGCCGTTGATGCATTCCACCAAGGCCCAGAGTCGCAAGGGATTCACCCGTTGATTCCTGGCGATGTGGAGCGAGGTCCCTTCCAATACGGTATTAAGCGATAGGTCCGTACGCCAGCCCAAGTGCTTCGTGATGGGAGAAAGTGCTTTTTCCACGGCAGCAATCACTTTGTTGCCGTTGCTGAAATGATTCAGCATGATGATCCGTCCACCAGGACGGCACACCCGAATCATCTCGTTGACGACTTTTCGATAGTCCGGCACCGCCGTTACGACATAAGCCGCAACGACCGTATCGAAACTGTCATCATGGAACTGCATCGCGCCGGCGTCCATGCGGTGCAGCTCGACGTGACCAAGCTGATGAGCCGCTGCCTTCTCTTTTGCCCTGGCCAACATCCCTTCGGATACATCGATACCAACGATACGACAATGCCGAGGGTACATGGGAAGGGCTAATCCCGTCCCGACACCGACTTCGAGAATCTGTTCATTCGGCTGGACATTCAAATTTCGAATGGCCGATTCACGGCCTTCATGAAACACTTTTCCAAACACTCTGTCGTAAAACCCCGCATAGGAGGTGTACACACGCTCAATCTTGTCGGGATCCATGTTTGCCTCCAACAATCCGTACGATCCGGTCTCTGCGCACTGCAACCCTGCAGAGGAAGACACCGTCATAATGACGCGGGGGAAATCAATATTGAGGCGGGAAAATCAGGTAGTCCACAGCCCGCCGGAAACATTGCCTGGCGTACTGTAGCCAAACTCCTCCGCGTGAGTCAACAAGCTTTTCGCATGCCGGACATGCCAGAGCGAGAGTTCTTGTGTAAACCGGGCTCGTTCCCCATCAGCGCATGCCCATCCTGCCCGCCTTGATTCGTCGCTCTTCTCTGTGTGATAGCTACACCCATGCTCCTCGCAGGTCTCTTTGCCGGTGCCCTCTTTCTCGGACTGCTGGTCGGAGATTGGGTCTATTTTATCCGCCTCACTCCGGATGCCGTACGGTATGGCTGTCGTGTGGCCTCTCGACCTGACCAGTGGTCCGGCTCAACCGTGGAGGGCGTCCGCGATCGTTTCGGTCCTGACGGAGTCTTGATGCTGCCGCATGGAGTGGCTTGGTGGTACCCCAACCTGTCGCAGATCGCCATCCGTCCACAATACCGCCTCTTCTCCAGAAAGTTCAGGACCGCTTGGCCGGTCAAAGGCCTGATTCACGTGTCTCCCCATGACAAGGCGCTGGTGACGCACTGCGTCAAACGAATTCCCTGGTCCTCAGCCCTCATCACCGCAATCTGGTTCGCCATCGTCTTATTGGGTTCGCTGACCTTTGTGGTGCAATACGCTCTGGAAGGCGGGTTCACGACACTCGGCGGAGCATTTTTGGGCATCGGCATTACAGGACTTGCTGGCATGGTCGCGCTGTTTGGAATCGTGACGGTGACCCTGTCCTATCGCCTGGAAGACAGTCGCCTCATGCAGGTGTACGACGAACTGCGTGCAGCCATCACACCGCCTAACGGTTCCAGAGCGAGCTAAATCAGGCCCCATCACCCGCGGAAGAAGTTCAAAAAGTGGTCGTACTCAACCGGCAAGTTCACGGCGCTACGATCACGAACCAGACCGGTGATGATCCCACGATGCTTCTTCACCAGCCCCGACGTTTCAAATGCGTGGCGGAACTGCTGCCATTGCAACGCAGGATCGGCTACAATTTTGACTTGTTCGTCTTGGGAAAGCGCATGCACGATGGTCGTCAACGTGCGAACGGCTTTTTCCACGCTCTCGTACGGAGGCGCCAGATTGAGTCGGGCATAGAACGTCTCCAGATGCCTGCGGAATTCCTCCTTCAGCACCTGAACCGGATCTGACACAGGGGGGCGTGTTTCTTCCATACTCGTTTCAGAGATGATACGGTAGGACAAGGGTACGGAACAACTCTCAAGGGAGGACAGCATGAATCGGACACTATGTGGGATTTTCGGTGCACTCGCTATGGTGGCATTGGTCGGATGCTCATCGCATCACCATGGCATGATGAGTGGGGGAAAGAGCGACGCCTACTGGCAGAAAGGCCAGCAAGACATGGAGGGATTAGTCAATCGGACCGTGACGGATCCTGACAAGGCGAAGCAAGTCAATGCGTACGTGGGCCAAATCATTAACGAACTCAAGGAAGGCCGTGAGCAGGAGCGAGCCTACCACCGGCAACTCTATACCTTGAACGCCAGCTACGACGCGACGCCAGAGGAGTTTTCCAAAATTCTCAACGAGGCGAACATTCAACGGATGCAGCACTCGGCCAGCGTCCTGAGCCTGCGGTTCAAGATGAAGAACCTCATGACGGCCGATGAGTGGAAGACACTCTCGGACAAGATGATCTCCTACAGTGGCCGCTACTCACACGGCAGCACTGGAGCGAAAGCGGGATATTGAGAAGGTCGAGGTTAAGGTCGAGGCTGAGTGAGATGAAACTGTAATCCCTCAGCCTAAACCTTAGCCTCAGCCTGTTTTCTTGGATGCGGCTTTGAGCGGGACAGCTGTCCAGGTTGCGCCGGCATCGGTAGAACGGTAGAGGCCACTGCCGTTGGTGCCGGCGTAGAGCACTTGAGCATTTTTTGGATCCATGGCCAGGGCGCGAATGTTTAAGGTCGCTAGCCCTTGGTTCATAGCCTGCCAGGTCTTTCCTCCATCGGAAGTCTTCCAAATCCCGGCCGGGCCACCGATATACAGCTGGGACGGCTCCTTTGGATGGAGGACCAGGCTACTGATATAGGGATCAGAGATGGACTGGCCAATGCGCTCCCACTGCTCGCCTTTGTTCCCCGTGCGAAACAGCCCTTTCGTTGTGCCCGCATAGACGACATCGGGATTCGTCCGATCGATCTCGATAACATTGACCCCGAGGGCCATGGCCGCCATGAGTTCCGTCTCGGGAATCAACCCATTATTGATTTTCTTCCAGGTCACCGCCCCATCATCAGATCGATAGACCCCGCCGGTCGTCCCGCCATAGAGCACCGCCGGCTCTTTCGGATTGATGGCAATCGACGTCACAATGTGGACTTCCTTCATCCCGTTCATGCGCTCGACCCACTCACGACCCGCGTCTTTTGAATAAAAGGCGCCGACTGTGGTTGCCGCATAGACCTGTTCGCTGGCCGCCGGGTGAAACACGAACTGATTGATAAATGAGACATGCTCTTTCAGACCGACATTATGCGGCAGCCAATGTTGCCCCCCATCCGGACTCTTGTAGACCGCATCCCCCATCGTGCCGGCATAGATCGCCGCCGGCAGGAGCGGATCAATAGCCAATGTCGTCACCCTGCGTGCGCTGAAGCTGGGGAACTTTTCCCAGGTCCCTCCTCCATCACGTGATTTGTAGACCGCATCGTTCGTGGCGACGTAGAGGATGTCGGCATTCTTGGGATGCAAGGCGATCGACACGATCGATGCGCTCTCCTTCTGGCAGGCGAGCGAGACGATCAGGAGTGGAATCAAGGCTAATGGAAGGACGACACGAGAGAACATCATAATGGCGGCAGACCTAATCATAGGGATTGGACGTGAGTCAATATGACTCTTCAGAGTTGGTCCTGTAGAACCTACATCGCCTTGGCATGGACTCAGCCAGGGGGGGGCTGACCTTGCCATTAGTACGCCTAAGGCGTATATTATCATCGGTGTTCACATTCATTGAATCATCCATTTTCGCACGGATACTTCCCTCATATTTGGACGATGATGAATATTCTGAGTTGCAGCAGTTCTTAATGCACCATCCAGAGGCCGGTGATGTAGTTCCCGGTTCAGGTGGAGTTCGGAAGATGCGCTGGGCTTTACCAGGAACGGGAAAGCGGGGTGGGCTTCGGATCATCTATTTCGTGCGGTATCGACCCAACGAGTTCTGGATGTTGACCCTCTATGCAAAGTCAAAGCGCGAGAATGTGCCGGCGCATATTCTCAAGCAATTAGTGGAGGCATTTCAAAATGAGTAGAAAGCTAACCGGCAAGGCCCTCGCCAAATTCGAGGCCAAGCGCGATGTGTGGCAGGAAGTCCTAGATGGCATAAGGGAGATCAAAGCTGGTGGAGGCAAGAAGGTAAAAGTTGAAGCCAAGTCGTACGTTGTCGGCGTGCGACTGAAGAGCGGCCTCTCGCAGGCGAAGTTTGCAGCAGCACTGGGTGTGTCGAAGCGCACCTTGGAACAATGGGA
>Ga0268299_1004115_pt1 | contig 11938 bp, 8 predicted proteins | sample NOBtaG_FD_193484 | JGI IMG/M metagenome (GOLD analysis project Ga0268299, IMG submission 193484) | Activated sludge microbial communities from bioreactor in Nijmegen, Gelderland, Netherland - NOB reactor | ecosystem: Engineered > Bioreactor > Aerobic > Activated sludge | place: Netherlands... | reverse complement strand
ACCGCCTGTGCCTTCTCCTCATCGGAGTACCGACGCGTCGTCGGCTTCCCCGGCTTGATCTCCTTCGGCATGACTCCATCCTCGCTTCAAAGAGTTGGAGCCTCCAACGAACCCAGGGCGGTTCAGTCGAGCACCTGCTGCGGGTAGCCAGGTGACGTGAAGTATCCGCCGCCTCGGCCGTCCAACCATGCCTGCGTGCCCCATAGGTGCCGGGCCTGGCGTTGGCGGCTGATGGTGCGGGAGATCGTGGAGATGTCGATCGTTGCTGGCTTGGGCGGGCCCGGTAGGACCACGGGCACGTTGGTGTCGCTCCACCGCCAGATCCCGTCGGCGTCTTCGTACTGGTTCCGGTTGGGCTGCTGGGACACGAGTTGGTTGGTGTCGATCCAGCGGACATCGCCGTTGCCATCGGTGTACTGGTACGGGTCCCGGGGCGCGCGCACGTCCTGGCGTTGCCACCCGGCCGACCCGGCCGGGGCAGCACCGATGCCGCCGGTGACCGCCGCAGCCCACGCCGGATCGCCGGCCAGGGGACGGCTCGTAGCACCGTCACGCCAGACGCCGTGCTCGTCGACCCAGGCGCCGGCGGGCACGGGACCGGGCGGCGGACCGGCGTCGGGTAGGCGACCGGAGGCGGCGGCCCAGAACACAGCGGCGACGGCCTGATCGCCCGACAGCCCGGCCAGCGGGCCGGTGTCGAGCGCCACCGGCTGGCCCGTGAGCGGATCGAACACCACGAACGACGAGGGCATCCCCTCCGCCCGGGCCCGGTCCCAGGCGGCGATCACCGGCCCGGCGGCGGCGTCGACTGCGGCGTCGACGACCGGCTCCAGCGCCGCTGCCACCACGGCCGCCACCAGGCCGCCGAACCCGGCACCACCCGGCCCACCGCTGCTCCCGCTGGGCGCGACCGGCGCGACCACCGCTTGGCCCGGGCCCGGTCGTGAGCCCCGACCACCGCTCGCCAGCCACGACCGGCGGCCCGCCAGAGGAGCGCCGCCGACCAGCGAACGGCCGGCGGCGTCGGCCAGCCCGCCGCTCGCTTCCCCACTGGCGTCGTAGTCATCGCCGGCCTCGAACGGGTGGAGCCCTCGCACCAGCTCCGGGTCGGATTCGGCGTACAGCTCCCACGCCGCCTGGCGGACCGCCGCCGGCACCCGCCGGTCGTGCACGAACCGCTCGACGTCCCGGGCCCGCACGATCCCGTCGGCTCCGGCGAGGCGGAACCCGTCGGACGCTGTGTCGAGCAGCAGCCGCCACGGCAGCACCGCCCGCATCCGCCCGTCCCGCAGCGCGAACCCGTCGAGGTCGCTGCGGCCCACCACCCCGTCGGTCTCCGACCAGTCGTACCCGGTGGGCGCCACCCCTTTCGTCCTGGCGGCCGAGTCGAGATCGTTGAACAGCCCCGGGTCGGAGGCCAGACGGTAGGCGGCGTCGCGCAGGTCGCTGGGCGCCCGCTCGTCGTCGGCCACGGCCCGCAGCCCGACGAGGGTCACCCCCCGGCCGTAGCCGCCGCTGGCCCGCTCGACCTCGTCGAGGTGGGCCACCACCGTGGCCGCCACCGCCGAGCGCCGCAACCCGAAGGCCCGGCCTCGACGGTCGAGCTCCTCCTCGGACACGCCGGTGGCCGAGGCCGACGCCAGCCGCAGCGCCTCGTACACGCTCAGCGACGGGTCGGCCCCGGTCAACCGGATCGTCTCGGCTGCGATCACGGCCGCCAGAGGCTCGGTCATCCCCGCCCGTACGAGGTCGGCAGCCAGACCGTCGGCGACGCCAGCCCGTGCCAGCCCCACGAGCGACATCGCATCGACCCGGGGTGGCACCGACGTCTCCGATACCAGATCGCCCCCCACGAGGGCGTCGCGGACCCCGGCCACTCCCGCCTCGGACAGCCCCCACTGCACGGCGAGGGCGGTCACCCGGTCGACCAGCTTCGCCATCCCGGGAACACCGAAGTCGGTCGAACCCGACTCGACCCACCGCACGAGCCCGTCGAGCTCCGCCGCCCGCTCCGAAAGCACCCCCCGCAACCGGCCGCTGGTGTCGACGAAGCGACCCAGCGCGTCGGGATCGGCCGATGTGGGATCCGTCACCTGTTCACCCCGCCCTCGCCCGCCCGACCGTTTCCGGTACCAGCGGCCGCCCAACGTCCTTTGACGGGACGGCCGATCGCCTCACCCGGCGGTGGCGCTTCACACCGCGATGCCCGGAGCGACCGGGACCCGGGACGCAGCCTATCCCCAAGGCATCGCGTCCCGATCCCCGGGCCTGATACGGTTCGCGCGGGGTGCAGCGACGCGCTGGGGTGGGTACAGGGCGGGGAGGCCATGACCGACGACCACGACCGTTCCGCCGATCGACTCGACCGGTTCCTGCCCCACCCCGATCGGGTGGTGCGCCACGAAACGGAGCTGCCCGTGCCGGCGGCCGAGGCACTGGCCGCCATGCTCACGTTCGACGCCTACGACTCGCCGCTCGCACGGGTGCTGATCGGCGCCCGGGGGTTGCCCGACCGGCTCCGGCGGCGCCGGGGCGGCGAACGCTCGACCGGTGACCGCCCGGGATTCCGCATCGACGACCTGCCTCGGCACGGCTGGCTCATCTTGGCCGACCGGCCCGACGTCGAGCGGGTGTACGGGACGATCACCAGGCCCTGGTCGATGCGGGACCCGGGGCCAGCGGCTGTCCCATCACCCGAGGCGTTCGCGCTCTTCGACGAGCCGGGCTTCGCCAAGATCGCCACGAGCTTCCGCGCCGAGCCCCGCGGCCCGGGATGCTGCGCTCTGATCGTGGAGACGCGGGTCCGGGTCACCGACCCGGTGAACCGGCGGCGGTTCCTGCGGTACTGGCGGGTCGTCGAGCCCTTCAGCCGGCTGATCCGGTTGGAGGCCCTGCGACTGCTCCGCCGCCGTCTCGGCGCCACGGCCCCATCGCCTGGGATCGAGGCCCCATTGCCCGAGGTCGTCGCGGCGTTCGGGCGTTGCGCCGGAGCCACCGGGCGGCTGTGGCGCCGGTCGGAGCTCCGCCACGTGCCCGACCACGTGGGGTGGACGCTCCGGTTCGGCGACGGGTCGACGGCCCGGGTCTACCGGGAGACGGTGTCGACGGCGCCTCGCGGCGGCGAGCCGTGTCTGCTGGTGGTCGAGTTCCGGTTGAGGTTGCTGGGCCGGTACGGGCCCGCCCATGCCGCGTTCCGGGCCGAGTCATGGTGCAACACGCCGCTCTTCGCCGGCTTCCCCGGCTTCCGCTCGAAGCTGTGGCTCACCGATCCCGACACCGGCGCCTACCGCGGCGTGTACGAGTGGGACGGCCCCGACCAGGCCGCCGCCTACGCCGACACCCTGTCCCGCCTGCTGAACGCCGTGTCGGTCGACGGCAGCGTCCGCTACCACGTCGAGGCCGACGTCACCCCCCGCCAGGCCCTCGCCGACCCGGCCATCCTGGACGGGGCGGGGAGCGACGAGCGGTGGTGGCGGATCACGTCGGCCGAGCCACCGGCGGGGTGACAGCGGGGTGACGGTGGCCGAGGTCCTGATCGTGGGGGCGGGGCCGACGGGGCTGGCGTTGGCCGCCCAGCTCCAGGCGTTCGGGGTGACGCCGAGGATCGTGGAGCAGCGGGTGAGCGATCAGCCGTCGCGTGCGTTCGTCGTGCAGCCCCGCACCCTCGAGGTGCTCGCCCCCACCGGTGTCGCCGACCGGCTCGTGGAGGCCGGCAACCCCAGCGCCACCGTGGTGGTCCACGCCGGCCGCCGCCGGGCGGCGCTGCCGATGTCGATCCCGGGCCGCCGGAGCGACGACCGGTTCCCGTTCCTCCTCGCCATCCCGCAGGTGGAGGTGGAAGCGGTCCTCGACGACCACCTGGCGTCCCACGGTGTGCGGGTGGAGCGAGGGGTCCGCCTCAACCGGCTGGAGCCGACCGGGCACGGGGCGCGCTGTGAGCTGACCCATCCGGGCGGGCGGGTGGAGCAGGTGGAGGTGCCGTGGTTGGTCGGCTGCGACGGGCGGGACAGCCTGGTGCGGACCGGGGCCGGTTTCGCCTTCCCCGCCCGCACCTACCGGCAGCGCCTGCTGCTGGCAGACGTGGTGCTCGACACCGACCTGGACCGCCACGCCGTGCACGGCCTGCTCGATCGGCGGGGTGCCGTGTTCCTGTTCCCGTTTCCCGACGGGGAGAGTTGGCGGCTGCTGAGCGTGTTGGATCCCGAAGACGCAGGCGGCGACCTGGCCGCAGCGGCGGCCAGTGATCTCGAACGGGCGTCGCGGGGGCGGGCCCGTCTCCGCGCGTTGCGATGGATCGCACCGGTCGAGCTGCGACGGGGCCAGGCCGACTCGTACCGGCGGGGTGGGGTGCTGTTGGCTGGCGACGCCGCCCACGTCCACAGCCCGGCCGGGGCCCAGGGGATGAACACCGGCCTGCAGGACGCGGTGAACCTGGGATGGAAGCTCGCGCTGGTCGCCACCGGGACCGCGTCGGCGGACCTGCTCGACACCTACCAGACGGAACGCTGGCCGGTGGCCCGCTGGACCCGCCGCCTCACCGACGTGGCGTTCTTCTTCGAGGCCGGCGGCGGGGGTGTGCTGGCCGGGCTCAGATCCCGGGTCGGCCCCGTGCTGGTGCCGCTCGTCGACCGGCGGGCGATGCCGGCGCCGATGTTCCACCTCCTCGGCGGCCTGCACACCGGCTACCGGCCGAGCCAGATCGCCGTGGAGGGTGAGCCGCGCCTGCGACGGGGGGTTCGGGCCGGGCGACGGTTGCCCGACGGCGAGGTGGTCAGTGATCGCGGCCGGGGTCGGCTGCATGACCTGCTCTCCCCGCCCGGCTTCCATCTCCTGGTGTTCGACGCCGTGTTCGACACTGCCGTCGGGGCGGCGCCGGCCGGACCGATCGGGCCCGTCGGGCCCGTCCCGGTGCACCGGCACCACATCGACCTCGCCGCCACGGCCGGCACGAAACCGGGGGCCGCTGTCTTGGGCAGGCTCGGCGTCCAGGGGCCGGCCGCCTACCTGATCAGGCCCGACGGCTACATCGGGTACCGGGCTGCGACCTCTGACCTCACCGGTGTGCGGCGGTATCTCGATCGCCTGGGCGATGAGTCCCCCGCCTGATGAGGTTTCTCCGCGTGGATGGACCCCGAGCGCAGTCCGGCGATACTCGGCGGATGCTCGTTGATCTGAGTCATCGCATCGTGGCCGGGATGACGACTTACCCGGGCCTGCCCGGACCCGAGATCAGCGATCATCTGTCGAGGCAGGAGACCGCCGACCGGATGGCTCCCGGCGTGTCGTTCCAGATCGGCCGGATCTGCATGGTGGCCAACACCGGCACGTACATCGACATGCCCTTCCACTACTACGAGGACGGCGACGACCTCAACGGCGTGTCACTCGACCGGATCGCCCAGCTCGATGCCGTGGTCGTCGATCACGGGGAAGGTCGGGCCCTCACCGCCTCAGCGCTGGCCGACGTCGACGTCACCGGCCGGGCGGTCATCATCCGCACCGGCTGGAGCCGGCACTTCGGGACCGACGCCTACGGCCGGGAGGCACCGTTCCTGGCCGCCGACGCAGTGGCCGACCTGGTGAGGCGGCGAGCCGCGCTGGTCGGGATCGACTCGGTCAACGTCGACGACATGGACGATCTTTGCCGCCCGGCGCACGTCCAGCTGTTGGGTGCCGGCATTCCGATCGTGGAGCACCTGCGGGGCCTCGATCGCCTGCCCACCGAGGGCTTCCGGTTCACCGCCGCACCACCGATGGTGGCGGGCATGGGCACCTTCCCGGTGCGGGCATTCGCCGAGCTGGTCCAGTGACCTCCCATCACGGACCGGGCCGGACACCATGAACGAGCCATCGTCACGCGCCGAGGTGGCAGCGCTCGTCGAGCAGGCGCTGGCCATGACCGAGGAGCGGCTCGGGCGCCTGCCCGCCGGGTCCGTGCACGACATGTTCTCGTCGATCCGCAACCAGCTCGAGTTCATGCACCGCACCGCCGACGCCGGCAGCGTTCCATCCGTCGCCGAGAGGAACAGTCTCAGCCTGGGCGTGATCGCCGTCCGCGAGTTCGAGATCACCGACGCCGCCTACTGCGATGCCATCTGCGACGCGGTGTACGCCTTCGAGAAGCTGGCGTGAACCGGACCGGGCGACGGCCGGGACCCTAGTGTGAGAAGCGAAGGGGCAGGCCAGACGGAGGGGGCGATGGGGGGAGCGGTTGCGATCAGGGCGTCGTCGGAGTCGACGGGGCGGATCGTGGTCGACCTGGCTGAGCAGGACGGACCGGTGGACGGCGCCGGGCTCAGCCAGTGGCTGTGCGGCCCCGGCCTCAGCGCCTCGACGGTGGTGGTGCGCAACGGCCGCCTCGGGGGCCAGCTCGACCTGAGCGGTGTCACCCTCGGGTACGGGCTGGAACTCTCGGGTCTGAGGCTTGACCACCAGCCCGTGCTGGCCGAGTTGCGGTGCCGGCGCCTCACGTTCGCCGACTGCGAGGCGCCGGGGATCGACCTGGCCCGGTGTGTGGTCGACGTGCTGCGCTTCGACCGCTGCACCATCGCCGGCGCGATCGATCTCGACTCGTCCCGCATCGAGCAGGGGTTCGGCATCCACGACTCGTCGCTCGGCGACGGGCGGCGGGCGTTGCGGTGCTGTTGGCTGCGGGCCAACGGGAGCACCGGCCTGGCCCGGGTGACCACCAACGGGATGATCGACTTCCTCGGCGCCGACATCAACGGTGAGCTGTGGCTGGAGGACCTCGACGCCACCACCCAGCACGACCCTTGCCTGCGGGCCGACCTCGCCTCGCTGACCGGCAGCCTCAACCTGCAGGGGACGGCCCGGGGTGAGATCAGCCTGAGCCATGTCTCGGTGAACGGGGACGTCGATCTCCGGCGCTGCACCGTGACCGGACCCGACAAGGCCGTCACGGCCGACTCGGCCCGGATCGCGGGACGAGCTCAACTCGGGGGCACCTTCAGGGCCACCGGTCGGGTGCTTCTGGTAGCGGCCGAGGTCCGCGACCTGGACCTGCGGGGAGCGACCATCGACCATGACCGGGTGGCTGTCGACCTCGACCGTCTGGTCTGCCGGAACGACGTCGACCTGACCGGTGCCACCGTCACCGGCGGGCTACGGGCCGAGGGTGCGCTCATCGGCGGCGACCTGAGGATCAAGCGGGCGGAGATCGTCAGCGTCGACACCGACGACGTGCCGGCCCTGAGCCTGGTGAACACGGTGATCAGCGGCACGGTCCTGGTGGATGAGACGAGCATCGTCGGCGGGGTGAAGGCACCGGGGCTCGAAGCCAAGAACGCCGCCCTGGTGGATTCGACGATCGTCCGACCCGGGGAGGTGGCGCTGTCGCTGCTCCACGCCCGCATCGCCACCCAACTCAAGCTGCACGGCCTGCGGGTGACGGGCGACATCACGTTGGTGGGGGCGTCGACCAGCGAGCTCGACGACGAGGCCGATCTGTGGGGAGAGGGTGCCGGCACCGTCGACCTCGACGGCTTCACCTACCGGTGGCTGCGAACCGACGGTGTCGGGTTCGAGGACCGACTTCACTGGTTGCGCCGGCGGCCCGAGACCACCGTGGGGTTGTCCAGCTTTCGACCGGCCCCCTACGACGCCTTGGCCAGTGCCTACCGGGCCCAAGGGGAACCTCAGCTCGCCATCAGGACGTTGATCGCCCGGGAGGACGATCGGCTCCGCAGCGACCGGCCCACGACGGCGCGGGCCGGGCTGCCCTGGCTGGCCCGCCAGGTCCTGCGGGTGGCGGTGGCCCATGGGTACCGGCCGGGTCGGGCGATAGGGCTGCTCGGTGTGCTCGTGGTCGCCCTCACGCTGCTGTTCGCGTTCGGGCCGGGCCACGCCGCCGTGCTCAGCAGCAGCGGGTCGCCGCCCGCTCCCCTCGCGGCGTTCAACCCGTTCGTGTTCAGCCTCGACACGATCGTTCCCGTGATCGACTTCGGCGAGGCCGGCGCCTGGCGGGTCGACCCGGTTGCGCCGTGGGCCTGGCTCTACCGCAGCGCCGTGTGGGTGAGCATCGCCGCCGGCTGGATCCTCTCGACTCTCCTGCTCGCCGCCGTCGCCACCCTCAGCCGTTCCGACCACTGAGGCTCAGCAGCCTGTCTAAGCAGCCCATCACTCGGGGACTGGCACCCCGGTGCCGCTCGGCGGTCCAGAATCAGAAGCGCCCCGGCACTGTGGCCAGGGCGTTCGCGGGAACCCTCCGGGTTCCTTGTGGGGCTAACAAGAGTTGAACTTGTGACCTCACCCTTATCAGCTGCGGGCAACCAGTACGGGAGCGTTCCCATGTGTCTCGTGACCAGCGGGAACGGTCCCCAGGCGTTCGCATTGTTCACCTGCGACCGTCTCCTGTTACCCCAACGTTGCTCACAGCTCGGCGTAGTGCTGGGGACCAGGAACGCCAGTGCGTAGCGCTGTGTCACCTCGCCCAGGCGACTACGGTCTTCCACACGAGCGATCCGAGGTAAGGGGTACTTGCGTGGCGCCGGTTGACGTTGTCGTGGTTGGGGCCGGTTCTGCTGGTGCCGTCGTGGCCGCTCGCCTGTCTGAGCTGCCGAGCCGGTCCGTGCTGCTCTTGGAGGCTGGCCCCGATCACAGCGCTGATCAGACCCCGAGCCGGATCAGCGCCGTCAACTTCTTCAACGCCTGGCAGGAGCCTGGGCGCCTGTGGGACAACCTGCTGGCAAGACGAACCGGGGGTCAACGCGAGGTCGTCTACCGGCGCGGCAGGGGTGCCGGGGGGTCGTCGTCAGTGAACGCGATGGGAGCGATTCGCGGTACGCCCGACGACTACGACCGGTGGGTCACCGAGTACGGCTGTCTCGGGTGGGGATGGCCCGGGATGCTCGCTTCCTTCCTGAGCATCGAAGACGACACCGACTATGGGCCCGACGGCCACCACGGGCAGGGTGGCCCGCTCCCCATCTCCAGGCTTCCTCCTGGGGAGCTCTCCCCTTTCGACGCGGTGATCCGGAGTGCCCTGGTCGACTTGGGTTATCCCGAGTGCGACGACTACCACGCCCCGGGTGCGACCGGCATCAGCCGCTGGGCCTTCAACTGGCGAGACCAGCGCCGAGTCTCGACGAACGACGCGTACCTGGAGCCGGCTCGTACCAGGCCGAACTTGACGATCCGCGGCGACACCCACGTCGGCTGCCTCCTCCTCGAAGGGAATCGGGCCGTCGGTGTGTGCACCGCTGACGGCGAGGAGATCGAAGCCTCGGAGGTGATCCTCTGTGCCGGGGCGATCCACTCCCCCGCCATCCTGCTTCGCTCCGGGATGGGTCCAGCCGCCGATGGCCTGCCAATCGGGCGGAACCTGAAAGACCATGCGTCGATCGCCATCTCGGTTCGCCTGAGCGAGGCCTACCGGAGATCATCACCAGACCAACCGGTCCTCAGCTCGGTCCTCCGCTACACCTCCGAACTAGCCGAGGCAGGGCCGAACGACATGCAGATCCACTGGTTCGACGCGTTCGGCGCCACCCAAGACGCTCTCCCGAACGCCCTACTTCGCGCCGCCGCCATGCGAGTGTTCTCACACGGCACCGTTGAACTCCGCTCATCCGACCCGTTCGACGACCCCGCAGTGGACTTCGCCATGCTGTCCGACGAACGCGATCTCATCCGACTCCGAGACGCCGTCCACCGGATGCGAACCCTTCTCCAACATCCCCACCTCACTGACTGCATCGAGCAAGTCACGACCCACGGACCACCACTCGATGACCTAACCAGCGACGAGGCAATCGACGGGCTCCTGCGAGCCAACGTCAGCGACTACGTCCACGCCGTCGGAACCTGCCGCATGGGCCAGGCCGACGACCCAGCAGCAGTCGTTGACACCCAGTGCCGGGTCCGCGGCTACGAGGGACTCCGAGTCGTCGACGCATCCGTGATGCCAGACCTTCCAAAGGCCAACACCCACCTCACCACGGTCGCAATCGCCGAGCGCCTGATGACGACGCTCACCACCTGACCTACCTACCCGGAGACACGATGGCAGCAACCTTCGTCCTCGTCCACGGCGCGTTCGGCAGCCCCGCAGCGCTCGCACCGATCATCCCCTACCTCGAGACACTCGGACACCACGCAATCGCCGTCGACCTCCCGTGCGAGAACCCCACCGCCGGCCTGGAAGACTACGCCCGAACCGTCACCGACACCCTCGACGCCATCGACGGACGACGCATCCTCGTTGGCCACTCCGCCGGAGGAGCCACCGCCGTCCTCGCAGCCACAAAGGCCAGAGTCGATCACCTCGTGCTCGTGACGGCCCTCGTCCCCGAACCAGGACGATCGATGTTCGACGTCGCCGGCCCCGACATGGCCGCAGCGCTCGACGCGATTTCCATCGACCACGGCGACGGCACCCGCTCCATGAACGCCGACCTCATCACCTCGATGGTCCCCCCCGAGCAACGCTCATCGGTACTCGAGCACATCCAGACCACGACCAGAAGGCAAGGCTGGCAATCCCTCTCTGAACCCTGGCCCGGCGCGCACATGCCGGACGTCCCCACCACCTACATCCTGTGCACCGAGGACAACACCGTGCCCCCCGACCTCCAGCGCCAGTTCGCCAGATCGTTGAACGTCGAGCCGGTGGATCTCGCCTCCGACCACGACGCCTTCACACTCAAGCCGCAAGAACTCGCCCGACTTCTCAACGACCTCGCGTAAGCGTCGGGTCGGCGAGTCAGAGCAGCCGGGAGTAGTGGACGCCGCCATGGCCGTATTCGACGCGCTCGCCCTCCGTCCCACACTGGTCCCACAGCCGTCCCACAACTGGGGGTGATCTCCGGTCACTGGCGGTCAACCCCGGGTTCGGCCGAGAGATCACTCCATCGGCGTTTGCCCTGGTCAGCGGGCGTTTGGGCGGGTCGCCGGTGGTGGGGCTAACAAGAGTTGAACTTGTGACCTCACCCTTATCAGGGGTGCGCTCTAACCAACTGAGCTATAGCCCCGGCAGGGAGACAGGGTACAGGACCCTGGTGCTCGTTCCTACTGGTTTTGGTTCCTGCGAACCTTGACGACCTCTTCCTCCACAACCGTGATCCGGATCCCGCCGATCAGGTCGCTGATCAGGTTGAACACCACGGTGAGCAGCACCACCATCACGCTGCTGGCCAGCGTCAGCACGCCGGCGATGATCATCGCCGCCCGGAACACGGCGTCGCCGTTGATCTCGTACGTCTGATAGTCGCCCAGCTCCTGGATGAAGCTCTCGATGTTGTCGATCGTGCCCGCAGCGTCGGCCGCGTTCCACACCAGCACGCTGGCCAGGAGCAGGCTGGCGAAGACGCACAGGTGGAACAGCACCGAGAACGCCAGCACCGACCACGGATCGATGTGGCGCACCACGCGCCGCACCTTGCGGGCCCGCACCTTCGACCGGTTGCGGAAGCTCTGCTCCACCAGCTGTGGCACACGCGACGCCAGATCGCTGGCCACACCGACGGCACCGCTGCCGGAGCCGCTTCGGAGCCCGGCCCGGCCGGCGATCCCAGCCCCAGCGCCGGCACCGCCCCCATCGACGGAGGCATCGGGCGTGACCACACCGACAGCCGCCGACGAACCGTCGCTCCCGGGCGGGGGTGGCGGATCGGGGGCCTTGAACCCAACCGGCCGCGTGGCGTCGAAATCCATCGACGGCGCCGCCGGCGACGCGGCTGCCGCCGCCATGGACGGCACGGTGGGAGGAGCAACAGCCGTGACCTCGTCGGGCACGATGTGGTGATTACCCCACGGGTCGGCGACAGCAGCGGAACCCGACGAGCCACCGCTCACCTCGGCCAGGGCCTCGTTGGCCACCTCGACCGTCTTGTCCCCAGCCGACGGGGGCGGCGGGGGCTCGGGCGGCGCCGGCATCTCCACCAGCGGCCCGGGCGGCGTGAACCCGTTGCCGGCCGGCACG
>Ga0268299_1004114_pt1 | contig 11938 bp, 7 predicted proteins | sample NOBtaG_FD_193484 | JGI IMG/M metagenome (GOLD analysis project Ga0268299, IMG submission 193484) | Activated sludge microbial communities from bioreactor in Nijmegen, Gelderland, Netherland - NOB reactor | ecosystem: Engineered > Bioreactor > Aerobic > Activated sludge | place: Netherlands... | reverse complement strand
CCATCCTCCGGCCGTTTATAGATCGAGCCGCGTGGGCAGGACGCCAAGCATCCTGGATACGTGCAATGATTGCAGATCCGGGCGAGATAATAGAACCACGCCATTGCGTGTGGGATCTCGATGCTGGCGCCGTGCTCGATGCTACCGGCACAGTCGTCTTCGCCAACGTTCGGATAGGCGTAGTCCTCATCCTCCGGCCGCCAACCGAGAACGCGTTCCCCGGCAGGTGCTGACTCAAAAATGGTGCTTCCTTTATAAACAGATTGACCATTTTCCTCACCCCAATTTTGCCCATCGAGCAAACTCAGGAGATTAAGGTCCCAAGCAAGCGGATAGGAACCGTAAGGCTTGCTTTCGACGTTGTTCCAGAGCATATACTCCTGGCCCTTGCCAGAGGTCCACGTCGTTTTGCACGCCAGCGTGCAGGTTTGGCAAGCAATACATTTATTCGTATCGAAAACGGCGGCAAATTGCTTCTGCGGCCTGCTTTCCGGGTACCAATAGGACATTTCTCGTCCAAGTTGCCAGTTGTTTACGCGTGCCATAATGTTTTCTCCGTATTGTGATCTTTTCGAACTATATTGATCGGGTGAGCCGTGATGGTAGGGATAGCGAATGACGCATTGAGAACGAAGATCTGCCTTCCGATGTGCGTTGTTCGCGCGGCCAAGGCAAGGGAAGCGATCGCTAGGATCAGAACAACGAGTGCGTACCAACGTGCCAGGCCCGTTCCGCGGATCATCCGGATCAGACCGACGAGAGCGAATACGCCAGTCAGTTCGATCGCAACAAATGTTGACAGGGCAGATGCCCTGTGGGCGACTATATTTGTCCAAGGAGGCCCAGCCATAAGGTGAGATCCTTTGCCAGCTATTTCACCCGTTGCATAAACCACTAGAGTTAACAACGCGGTCACGATAAATAATCCTAGACTCACCCGCGTGGCGTAGCTGACAGGCCGCCGCATTCCCATCAGTAGAAGAACGACTCCGATCGAGATCCCGATCAGCGGGACGTAGTTTAGAAATATGTGTACTCGCGTCGCGTCCATTTAAACTATTTCTTGTTTATGAAATCTCCGGCGAGATAACGCTTCATAGCGTCCGATTCGTTTCGCGGTCTGATGCCAAGCTTAGTCGGTCGCCATAGCGGCTCGTCGCCGATGCCGCCGGGTTCGGCCTTCGTGATCTTGATAAACGATTCACGCGGGGCACCCGTTGGGCAGTGGATATCTGCCGCAAAACCCTTGCCCATCTCCTGCCCAAACATTCCTTTGCGAACCAGCGAATCGGTCATCCAGGTCGGTTTTAACCAACCGCGTGTTGCTGATTGATGCGATCCGGAGCGGAACATCGCCTGATAGTTTGTCTTTGGGTTCTTTGCCAGGCCGTCTTTACGCTCCTGCTGTCCCTGCTGTGAACCGGGCGTCGCCCCATACATGTTGAACCACATACGCGTCACGCCGCGCGGCGTACCCGGATAATACCTAGCACGACAGAGCAGCCGGGCGAATGCATAATTCTTCTTATCCTTTTGCCATCCGCGGAACGGACGATCCTCGGGGTCGGCGTCGATCCAGACGTAATCGCCATCGTTGACCCCAAGTTCCTGAGCGTCCGACGGATTGATGTCAACGTAACCCTCAGTAACGAAAGGCGAACGTTTATCGTGGCGATAGATGTCGCCGAACGGACCGAAGAGCATCGCGTTCATATCAGTATCGATCGGCGTGGTATGCGAGCCGTGGCGGAATTTCGGCGTGTGGAATATGAACTTGTAATCGTCCTTGATCAGAGGATGGGCTGTCTGTTTGGCTTCTGCCCAAGTGTAGATGACGTTGCGGCCGCAACGCGTTTCGCAGCTAAGGTCGTCGCGCTTTGCCCCGTAATCCTCGGGTGATTTTGGACGCATCGCTTCGTGCGGCGCCGAGATGATTATATTTGGTTCGTAGAATGTCGAATCGACCGGCTCGCGGTGAACGGGCAGATTCTCGCCGGCGTCGATGAACTCATCCTCTTCGCGATAGAATTCGAGCCTGCCGCTCTTTGTGTACCAAGGTGTCGCGTCGACCAATTGATCGTATCCAACGTTTTTTGGCGTCGTCCGGCTATTGATGATGGCCGGAACACCGTTGATCGCTTTTTCATGGAGATCTTTGAACGAATAACCTTTGGTGTTTGTTGAATGGTCGAGTATCCGCTGTAAATAGACATCGGTCTTATCCTCGCGGACAAATTTCCAGTAGTCGTTAAAGCGTTTGTCTCCGGTCAGATCAGCGAGTTTTGACGCGACCGTTGCGTAAACTTCGATATCGCCCATCGTATTGAAGATCCGATGGATCGGGGTCTTTGGAAAGACGAGTAGGAACGGATTTGTTACCGACGCGGTCATGTCCGGATGTTTAAGTTCCGCCCAGGAATCAACGCCGAAAACGACGTCCGCCCATTCGCACGACGTCGACCACCACCACTCGTTAACGGCGATCAACTCGATCTTAGGCAAAGCGTTAACGACCATGTTGTAATGCCACTTGACGTTCCCGAGGATCGAATTTGCGTTAGCGAACCAGAGTGATTTCGTCGGGCACGGCATATGGGTCTTGCCGGTCAAAAGCGCGTTGCCCACACGCAGGGGATGGTCTTCGTGGTTGTAGTAGTGGGCCGATTCTGCCCTCCAATACTGCTTCGGGCGAGCGGATTTTGTTTCGTCCAGCTCAATGTCGAATGGATCCTCGTTAATGTATTGCGGTGCGCCGTTGAAAAGGGCCGTGCGGTAATTTCCGGCATAGGAACCAACGTTCCCACCGATCTTGCCGACATTCCCAGTGAGAGACGCGAGCAGGAAGACGTCGCGGTCCTTATTATCGCTGTTGAAAAATTGGTTCGGGCCCATTCCAAGTGCAAAAAGCGTGGTCCCGGGATCCTGCGCAAATTGCCTAGCCAACTTTTGCACAGCGGCGGCCGGGGCCCATGTGAGTTCCTCAACAGTCTGCGGCGTGAAATGTGCCGCGTACTCTTTGACGAGATCGAAGACTGGACGACACCTGACCTTGCTTCCGTCCGCCAGGGTTACCTCGACGAAGCCTTCGAGCATTGCGTCCACGGCCTTGGAATTCTTGCCGACATCGTCGCGTGTAAGCGGCTGTGCCGCATTTTTCTTAGCATCCCAGAAAACGTAATCGCCCCATTCAAGGCGGAGCTTTTCAGGCACGACATTCTGCACTGTCTGCTTGATCGGCGGCGGAGCTTTTTCGCCATCCTTGACGATAAATGTTTGTTTTAAAACTGCGGGATCGCCCCCGAAAACTTCTGCTGCCTTGAGATATTTGAGCGTGTCCATCCGGACAAGGATCGGCATATCCGTCCATTGCTGGACATATTCCTTGTCGTACAGGTTTTCCTGCATGATCACGTTGGCAAAGCCGAGTGCGAGAGCCGGAGTCGTGCCTGGACGGACGACAAGGACATCGTCTCCTTTCGTGGCAGTTGCCGAATATTCGCAAGCGATGACCACCACGCGGGTGCCTTTCATTCGAGCCTCGGTCAGCCAGTGAGCATCGGGCATCTTGGTCGTGATCCAGTTCATTCCCCAGACTACAACCGTTTTAGCTTGCTCGACCGAGTTGAGATCGAATTCGACCGTCTGCTGGCCTGTGACCATCGTGTGTCCGGGAGGCAGATCGGTATGCCACGAATAATTGTCAAAGCCCTTGGGCCCCATCGCCTTGTCAGGGCCGACGCCGCGAATGTGCGAATCGAGCAGTGCGATCGAATTCGCCATTCTGTACATGCCAAAAACGCGGGTCATACCTAGCAGCGGCATTCCGCCGCGAAACTTCATGACCTGCGTGCCGACCCCTTGTGTGGCCTCGACAGTTGCTTCGTCGTAATGCTGTTCCTTGAGCTTTCGCTTGCCTTCGTCGCCGGTGTAGGTTTCGGCGATGTTTTTCAATGCCGCGGCGACGATGACGGCCCCTTCATCGTGCGACATTCGAACCCACTCGTCGCGGGCACGTTGGAAATACTGTTCCGGCGGACGCCCGTCGGCTCCGCGAGGGAATCCGGCCTCGTACCATTTCTTGTAGCCGGCTCGGACCATCGTTCCGTTTACGCGCCGGTCGCCATAAAAACGCCGCGTCAAGGCAAGTCCCTTCTGACAAACACGCGGGTCCCACCGATGCGAAGTGCCGTTGCCGAGCAGATCGACGGCCTCGCCATATTTCATTGTCGGGCCGATGCGTGTGATCACACCCTGACGGACATGGGCGTTGAGCAAACAGTTGTGCGTGTCGTTTGGAGCACAGGTAAATGTATAACGCGAATCATAAGCCCACAGATCGCGATAGACCTTTTCCCAATCACGGTTTGGATACGCGGCCAGGGGATTTGTTATTGCCTCGAGGCCCCAGGCATTTGTCGTAGATGCCACCAGCGCCCCAAATCCGGCTGCAGTGATCCTCGCCATAAATTCGCGTCTTGAGATCTCTTTTTTCATATCATTCCTCGTTTTATGCTCAACTATTTTGCGCCTAATGAACGTATATAAACCACGATCGACTCGACCTCGGCTTGGGTTAATGCTCTGCGGATCGGCGACGGATCTCCGAAACCTTGCATCACAGTCCCGCTCCTCCCCCGCGTTATCGTTCCGACCAGAAAGGTGTCCGAAACACTGGATAAGAACACTTTGTTGCTAAGCGCCGGGCCATCTGCTCCGACGCCGTTCTTTCCGTGACAGCCCGAACAATTTGAAGCAAAGAGCGTCGCTCCGAGAGCTGCGTCACCCGTCGCCCACAGCTGCGGCTTGGCATCGGGCTGTGCTTGGACGTTACCTCCGAGCCTGCGAATGTAGGCGATGACGGCTCGAAGCTCATCTTCCTTGAAACCATTAACCCGGTCACCCCAAGCCAGCATCGGCCGTCCGGGCCGGCCATTACGTATCGTTTGAAAGAGAAAATCGTCAGAGGCAAGCTGCAGGAACTCGGGACTTGTTATCGACGGATTTGGAACAAGGCCCGGGAAACGGGTCCCACGTCCGTCTGCCGCATGGCAGCTTGAACACACCGCCGTGTAAATGGTCTCGCCATCCTTAGCAAACTCGCGCTCGCCGAAACGCATTGCACGCACGCGATCTTTCGGAAGATAGACGTCAGGCAAGGTCCGCCGTCTGAGCGAAAGTGTGTACAGCGTCAGCAGGTCGATGTGGTTATCAGATAAGCCAAGTGCGGGCATCTGCGAACCCGCAACCGTGGACGCAGGTGAACGGAAATGCTGGACGATCCAGTTAGTGAGAGTGTGATCGCCCGGAACCTTTGAGAAGTTAAGTTGGTTCGGATCTTTGAAACCGGAAAGCGATAAGTTGACGCCTGCATCCCCGCCAAATGTTCCGACGGTGTGACAGCCCGCACATCCAACAGTATTGAACTGAGCCTTTGCCTCAATTAGTTTGGGTGCACCCATTTGGGTATCGAGAAAGATCTTCAGAGCCACCCGGTCTGCCTCGGCTACCTCACGAAATGACGTTTTCCAGGCCGGGTCCGTCGCCTGCTGAGACTTTTGCAGGTGAGCCGCATACCATTCGGCGTTGTAGCCTTTGAGGCCGACATGGGATAGGTCGGGGCCTTCCATTCCAGTCACGTTGCCGCCGGGGCGCAGGGTACCGCCACGGCCATCGAGACGATGACACGCGTAACAGTCGAGCCTCTCGAACGTCTTACGGGCATTATCGAGAGTTGGCAGATTTGGAACATTGAGCGGCGTGTGACAGGTTCCGCAGCTTGCATAGGCATACTTCGCGGGCAACATCGGCTCTGTCCAGAAGTGCACATTCCCGTGAGCGTCGTCTTTCTCAGTTGCTTGTCCCTGTCCGCCATGACACGTCGTGCAGCCGATCTCGGTCGGGGAATGGACGACAGGCTTATGGGCCGCACCTACCTTTTGATCGGTCGTGATCTGTTCGCCGGATGCCATCCCGACGTGACAGGTAACGCAGCGGTCCGTGACTTTAAGCTGTGGATTAACTATTTGCCGAAGTCGCAGATCGATCGGGCCTTCCGTAGTTTTGGCGTTCCCCTGAATACCGTGCCAGTCCTTCATGAAGTTTTCGGACACAGCCGCGGCGGCGAGGAGCAGAAAAACCCCGATACTTGAAACCATCAACAGGTATTTATTCTTGTTCATAGCGTCAATGGCCTCCCCAGTCAGATGGCGACCAGAAAAAGTCCCAGTTCGGGCCGCGGAAATAGGTTCCGATCACGGTCAGCACAATGAAGCCGCACAGGAAGCAGGTGAACAAAGCGAGGGCACCGGCACGGGTTGAGTTGTACTTTCGGACCGCCCAGATCGAATAGGCTGCGTAGATCGCCGTTAGCACCGTACCGGGATTGATAAATGTAATAAAAAGCTGGGGAATGTCAGGGAACCACTCGCGCAGCCAACCGAAATGTATAGCAAATGCTTCGACACCGATCGAAGCTACAAATCCTACAAGAACCGACCATTTGACCAGTTTCCAGCCGCCCGGCCCGCCGAACCATTCGCCGGTTCCTTCTTTTTCACGGTCCAGGAATGGGATCAGGCCCAAACCGATCACGCACAGCATCGGGATGCCAATACCGCCCATGAATGCCGAGAACGAGACGATCTCCTGAAGCCCGAGAAAGTACCACGGTGCTTTTGCCGGATTCTCAGGAACGAGCGGATTTGCCAACTCTTTCAACGGTGCGTCGGAGATAAACGCCAGGGCGACGCAGATCAATGTCGTCAGCATCAGTACGCCCAGCTCGGCGTAAAATAGGTGTGGCATTGACGGCACGGTGTGTTCCGGCCCGCTGCCGACCGCTGATGTTTTACCTTTGACGACGGCGGCGAGATGGTAGGTTTTTGTCGGTGCGTCGGTAAAGACCGGATAAAATTCTTTTGCTTCCTCGGCGACCCTCTCATCAGCATTCTCTGGTTTCGCGAGCCCACCGTCCTTGCGTATTCGCCAGAAATGCACCGCCATCAACATGACAAGTGCCAGAGGCAAGATCATCACGTGAAGCAGATAAAATCGGATCAATGCTTCTTCGCCGACCTTGTCGGACCCCAGCAATATCTCACGCTGCAGGCCGCCGATATCTGCCCAAGCCGTGATACCAAGGGCATCCGTGATCTCGCGGGGGCTCTGGGCGATATTGGCCCCGATCGTGATCGCCCAGTATGCGAGTTGATCCCAAGGAAGCAGATAACCCGTAAATGACAGGCCCAAAGTCGTGACCAGCAAGCCCCAGCCAATGAACCAGTTGAATTCCCTCGGTTTTCGGTACGAAGCGGTGTAGAACGCCCGTGCCATGTGCAGTATCACGGCGACCACCATTACATTGGCCGCCCAGCGGTGGATGTTCCGCATGAACCTTCCCGTCGGCACGATAAAATGAATGTCTTTGATCGATTGATAGGCTACGTCAGGATACGGCTTGTAATAGAACATCAGCAGGATGCCGGTGACGAGTGTTATCAGAAATGCTGCGGTCGTCATTATGCCGAGCCCCATCGTCGTGCTCCAACGCAGGCTCCAGAGGTGTGTGCGGACCGAATGAAGATGGAGAAAGACGTTGCCGAAGATAAACGACGACCGCGTGCGATCGGTCTTTGGCGGACCGCCGCGAAACATCGCCCGATAGACGTGATTCGGGATGGCTCGCAGATTGATCCAGAATTCGTGTAATGCTGAATAGCCTTCTGCTTTCATGATCTACACCTTTGTTCCGGTCTTTACAGTTGCTTCCTCGTCAATGGTGAGAACGCCTCCATTTTTTGAGACTTTCAGCCATGGCAGCGGTGTCGGCGCCGGCCCTTTTCTTACCGTTCCGTCTTTCTGAAAACCCGAGCCGTGGCAGGGACAATCAAATCCGGCCGCGCTTGTCTTAACGATGCACCCCAAATGGGTGCAGACCGTCGAGATTGCAAATACGCCTTCGCCATCGCGAAAGACCGCAACGTTTCGTCCCGGCGGTACGAACGCTTCGCCCTCCGGAAGGGTGTCCGGTAACGCCACATTAAATTTCTTTGCTGGAGAAGCCGACACGGCTGCCTTTGGAAGTTTCAGCATTCCGAAAATCGAGAGTGCAAATGCCGCCGCCATTGAACCCAGGGCCGCAAGCCCAAGAAAATCCCGACGCGGCATTGGCTCCGGGTCAAAACGTGATTTCTTTTCACTTGGATGTGTCGTCATAGTGAACTCCAATTTGTTGAAAATGTGACTCTTTCCATCGAGATCGCATCCACCGGGCAGCGGATCGCGCAGAGAGCACAGCGAATACAGCGGTCCTCGTCTTTCAGGATCGCCGAGTTCTCAGTCAGATTTGCGTCCTCTCCAAGTGAGACACCTATCATCGAGTCGACCTCGGTATCGAACTCAAGCCTATCGAGCGAGATCAGCTTCAGACATTCGGTTGGGCAAACGTCCGCGCAGCCTCCACACAGTACGCACCGGCTGCCATCAAACACCGGCGTTACTCCACAATCTAGGCAGCGTGACGCCTCGCGCATGGCCTCTTCACGGCTGTAGCCGATCTCAACGACGTTTTCGGGATGTTCGAGACGTTCCGACGGCTCGATCGTCGGAACTTCGACGCGTCGGATCGATTCATAACCGCGTTCACGACGGTATCGGTCAAGAACGACGTGGGTTTTAACCAGTTCATGCTCGAGCGTGTTACCGGTCAGATATTGATAAACGGAACGCGCCGCTGCCTTGCCGGACGCGACGGCATCAATCAGCAAGCGCGTTCCGTGTGCGAGATCGCCAGCGACAAAGACCCCTTTGGCAGTGGTCTGTAGTGTAGTTAGGTCAACCTTGAGCCAGTCGCCGCGTGTTCGTTCTACGTCCTTACCGCCGTCGTCTAGAAAGGAGAGGGCCGGTGCCTGGCCAACAGCCAGAAGGACGGTGTCGCAGGGAATTACCTTCTTTTCCCCATCATCGTAAAGCGGTGAAAATTTTCGATCTTCGTCATAAACCCGCACGCATTTGCGAAACGCGACGCCGGTCACTCTGCCTTTTTCATCGCGAACCACCTCTGTCGGTCCCCAGCCGTTGCTGCGCTTGATACCTTCTTCGTCGCCCTCGACGATCTCGATAGTATCCGCGGGCATTTCTTCAGCACCTTCAAGCGAGATAAGGTGAACGTTCGCCGTCTCGGAAAGCCTCGCGGCCGTGCGTGCCGTGTCAAAGGCGATCTGGCGGACGACCGACCTCGCGACGTCATACGCGACATTGCCACCTCCAATGACGACAATTTCCCGACCCATTTCAAGATCTTCGCCAAGTGAGACCGCACGCAATAGGTCGACGCCGCCAAGAACGCCAGGGCCATCCTCACCGGTCAGCCCGAGACCGCGTGATGATTTGGCACCGACCGCGATGATCACCGCCGCAAAATCCTCGCGGAGCTCCGCAAAAGTAATATCCTCACCGACCTTCACTCCGCAACGGATCTCAACGCCGAGCGCCTCGATAACGGCGACTTCTTTTTCGATCAGTTCGCGCGGCAGTCGATATGCGGGAACGCCGACCGCGAGCATTCCCGCTGCGACGGGCTCGATCTCAAATACGACCGGCTTGAATCCCATCAATGCCAGGTCGTGAGCGGCCGACAGCCCCGCGGGGCCGGCCCCGATGATCGCGATCTTTTCGCCTTCACCTTTTCTGACCGAAGGACTGGTCGCGGATCTCAAGAGTGCCGCCATTTCCTCAGCATCTCCGGCAACGGGCGGGATAAAATTCCTGATCGAGTCCAACACCTCGCTCGTCGGCCTCGCCTCCGGCCCGAACTGATCACATGCAAATCGCTTGAGCGCACGAATCGCTATCGGTCGGTCCTGGCCGACGAACATTCCGTCGTCATTCACTTTGGGGATCTTTCCGCGTCGGCAGGCGATCTCGCAAGGGGCTCCGCAGATGCGGCCGCAAATCGAGGCAAACGGATTGGGGCCGCGTGCTATTAGATAGGCTTCCTCAAATCGTCCATCCGCGATCGCCCGGACATAACCGCGTGCGTCCGTATGAACGGGACACGCCACTTGGCACGAGATCAGGTTTTGGTGGTAGTTCGCGTCCAGAACGTGAACGTTGAGCCGCGTCATAGTCTTCTGTTGTCACAAAATGAGTGAAACAGTTGGAATGCTATTCGGGTTGGAATGCTCAGAATATGACTTAAGTCATGTTTTGACAAATATTTTTAGCCGCCGATCGAACTCATCGGCCGTGAGGGATTTGTAAATGTTGAGGAACCGATCTTGTGGCCGAACTCCTTTCTCGCGACAGCAAAACGAATAAGTTCGGTTACATCGCTTCGAGATCCGCCGCTTCTCAGCAATTCTCTTACGTCATATTCTTGGGTAGAGAACAAACACGTCCTTATCTGCCCATCGGCCGTCAGTCGAATTCGCGAACAGTCGCCGCAAAAGGCATCTGTGACGGAAGCGATCAGACCGATCTCGCCGACTGTCCCGTCAACAAAGCGATACCTCCACGCTGTCTCACCTTTGCGGGACGGGTTTATAAGAACTATTGGAAAGGCCGAGTTTATTGTCTCCCGGATCTCAGCGGCGGGGACCAGATATTTGCGATCCCAGATACGCCCACTATCAAGAGGCATGAACTCGATGAATCTGACCGTTAAACTGTTTCTTCTGGCAAACCGAGCAAGGTCAACGACCTCATCGTCGTTTCTGCCCCGGACGATCACAGCGTTGACCTTTATATTAGGGTATCCGGCAGATCGGGCGGCCTCAATCGAGTCGAGCACGTCGGAAAGTTTGTCGGAGCCCGTAATTGAACGAAATGTGCCGGGTTTTAGACCGTCCAGCGAAAAGGTCACCCGATCCAGGCCACTCGATCGTAACAGGGCGGCTTTACTTGCGAAGTTGCTACCGTTAGTGATCATCGCGAGTTCTTGAAGGCCACGGCGTTTGAGGCTTGAGAGTTCAGCAACAAGTAGATTGAGTCCCTTCCTGACCATGGGCTCGCCGCCGGTCAGCCGTATCTTTTCGATCCCGAGAGAGACGAACACATCACAGAGAAAGTATATCTCGTCGAAGGTCAAAAGATTCGGATCACTTGAGGTGCAAGGGGCCGGATCAGGATCGCAATAGAAACATCGAAAATTACAGCGATCCGTCACTGATACGCGCAGATCCTTAATTTTTCGATTGAAGGAATCAAACAACATTTACCCTTCCACCGACGATCTTCGTTCGTCGGATCTACCGTCATAACTTTACTTCTGCTGCCGTTTTGCCAATCTTCCTTGGCCGAAGTTCTATTCCGGTTCTCTCTCTCTCTCTCTCTCTCTCTCTCGACAGCATTAAAAGTCTCACGCCAAACGGCGAGAAAATATGATTTGCGTCATATTAACGCGATCCTGTAATCGAGATGTTTCCAGTTTCTATGCTAGGACGCTTAGGGGAAAGTATTGCTGTGAAATCGTGGATGAGGTGCATTGCTAGGCACTGGAAATATCGTCCACGACGGTGGTTTATTAATGAGCCAGAACAATTAAGCTTGCTGGTGGTTTGTGACATTTATTGATAACAAATGTCACAAACCACCGGACAGCAAGATTGGTGTTTACTTTCGATCAGAATGTGCTATTTTAATCTTCTCTCACGACACATTTATCAACATTCTACAAGGGAATAATCTCGACCAGTTGGTTGCAAGATGGTTGCAGTTTTGCCGACGCAAACTGTTTCATAGGTTGTTGTTCGCATGCAAAAAGCCCATTTCGAGGCGTTTTGAGCGATTGTGATAAGTCTTGATCAACCCTCAAGTTGGTTGGGGTGCGAGAGGTCGTGAGTTCAAATCTCGCCGTCCCGACCAAACTCATATGCCCGCTGCCGTATCGAGGCTGCGGGCATTTTTCGATAGGACGCAGCAGTGCTATATCGATCGGTTG
>Ga0268299_1004113_pt1 | contig 11945 bp, 12 predicted proteins | sample NOBtaG_FD_193484 | JGI IMG/M metagenome (GOLD analysis project Ga0268299, IMG submission 193484) | Activated sludge microbial communities from bioreactor in Nijmegen, Gelderland, Netherland - NOB reactor | ecosystem: Engineered > Bioreactor > Aerobic > Activated sludge | place: Netherlands... | reverse complement strand
GAGCAGACTTACAGATCTGACTGCCTGGCTTGATTTTCTGACGCGTGAAAACGCCGGTCCTCAGTTGATTTCCGACGCACGCATGCAGATAACGCAAACGATTGCCGAATGGTAACGCGTTAGTATCATCTTGAATTTAATCTCGTGGAAAGTGGAACCTTTGCTTGTTTCCGAAGTCTTTCTCACCGAATTGCTATGGTAATAGGACAGCGGCATAACCTGGCTAGAGCCGGAAAGAAAGCGAATCGCCGTTGCTGGAAACTGGACGGAGGGTCCTCAAATGTTTAGATCGAAGTTTTTATTGTTGGCACTCCCGGCGATTGCGCTTGCAGCATCAACACCGGTATTTGCTGATACAGTGACACACTATGAAATCAGACGCACCACCAACGGTGTTGCCGACTTCGTGGAGCCTCGCGTAGTTGAATACAAGAGATTCAGCTCCACGAGCGCTCCTGCAGTTATCGAAACCAGAACGATTACAAACAGCGTGGTCGCTCCTGCACAGGTAGTAGTGCCGACCACCAATTCAGTCAGGCTTGTTGAAACGCCGGTTGTAGCACCAGTTGTAGAACAGCGCATCACACCAGTGCGTGTAATTTCGCAACCAGTGCTCATTCAGCGCGTTGCTCCGCCCGTTGTGATGGAGCAATATACACCACCACCTGTTGTAGAAAGACGCTACGTAAGAATCAAACGATTCTAAGCGCTCGTTCGTACAAGTCCGTTGACGGGCCTCGTGCCCGGCGATGTGAGGAAGGAAGGTGCCCTGCCCCGGGAGCCTTCCTTTCCTTTTGGCTTCGTATTTCCACCATGCTTCTATCTATTAAAGATGAATTCTTCCCGGCTCGGGTGGTGGAAACCGGGGGGTGAACGATTGTTTATTGCGCCAGTGGCCCCTATTCTGGACTCAACCCTTGATACCTGTCCCTGCGACGCATTTTTATGACATACGAAAATTTCGGCAATTTTAATAACCCGCAAATAGAAGCCGCCGGCAACGGCGCTCACGAAGAAGCCTATCAACGCGCTAGCTGGCGAGCCACATTCGGCGGCGATGTCGCCACCTCATACCGTGAGGGGCAACCAGTTCAGCCTCAAGGCGGCGGTCAGTGGCGTGCCACATATGGTGGTGACGTCGGACAGACTTTCCGTGCCGGGGTGCAAAGCCAACACTCCGGGCAATGGCGCCAGACTTACGGCAGTGATGTGGCACAGACTTTCAGACCCGGTGTCATGAACGAAAATTCCGGCGAGTGGCGTCATCGCTACGGCAGCGACGTCGGCCAGACCTTCCGTCCGGGCGTTATGAACGAGAATTCCGGCGAGTGGCGCCATCGTTACGGCAGCGATGTCGGTCAAACCTATAGACCCGGCATCCAGAACGACGGCTCAGGCTATGTCGACAGCAGCGGTCAATGGAGACATAATTACGGCTCAGACGTAGGCCGGACATACGTTCCCGGCAACCCCGGCAACGGTACAGGATATGTCGATAACGGCGGCCAATGGAGAGACACCTACGGCGATGACGTAGGGCAGACCTTCGTGCCCGGAACCGGCAACAGGGGCGGCTATCTGGATTCCGCCGGACAGTGGGTCAACACGAGCCGCGACAGCATCGTTCAGAACGTCGATCCCAATAAAGCCGGATATATAGAGCCCTGGAGGTTCTATCACGACGACACTCTCAGTCTCGGCCAGAATGGCATGAGCCAAAATTACGACCAGTACGCACAACTCGAAGACTATCGACGCACCGATCAATATGCTGTTGATCCCAGGCAGTTCGAACAGTTCGATCGCGCCGGCTATCAGCATCAGCAAATGCTTTACGATCGCTACGGGCGCCCGATGTATCCCGGCAACGATTACAGCTACAACTTCGACGCTCGCGATGCATACATTCAGCAAATGATGCTGCGTCAAATCCTTGGAATGATTCACAATCACGGCGGGCGCGTCAACATCTATGGTGGGGGTTATGGCGAAGATCACGGACACCATCACCGTCACAGCCATCGTCATCAGTCGCCCAGACTGCAATTTCGAATTAACATATAAACGTTTCGCAGATAGCTGAAGTTAAACAATATGCGCGCGACTGAATCAATCGTTCAGTCTGATGTTTCATCGCGGTATAGTATGCCCCTGTGATTGCATTCTTCGGAATTCCAGGAGGCTTTTGTGACGGCGATTGAGCACTTTGACTACTTGATCATTGGCGGCGGCAAGGGCGGAAAATCTCTGGCAATGGCGCTTGGACCGGCTGGAAAGAAAGTCGCCTTGGTAGAGGAAGGGCAAATCGGCGGCACGTGTATCAACGTGGCGTGCATTCCGACAAAGACAATGGTCGCCAGCGCAAAACTGCTCCATCACGTTCAGCATGGTGACAACTTCGGCTTGTCATTGAGTGGTGGCGCAGACCAGCTCAAGGGAGTTGTAGAGCGCAAACGGCGAGTGGTTAAGGGCATGGTCGATGCGCATACACAAATGTTCGGCGATACGCCCAACATGGAATTTGTTCTTGGCAGTGCCAAATTCGTCGATTACAAAGTTGTGGAAGTGACAGGAGCCGATGGTGGCAAACGGCAGCTAACCGGCGATCGCATAATTGTCAATACCGGCTCCAAGCCCATGATTCCAGACCTTCCAGGCTTGCAGGAAACCGGCTTTCTAACCAATGCATCGATTATGGAATTGGAGAAACAGCCTGATCACCTTGCCATTGTAGGCGGTGGCTATATCGCGCTGGAGTTTGCCCAAGTTTTCCGGCGTCTCGGAAGCAAGGTGACCGTCTTGCTCAGAACCGATCGCTTCCTTCCTCGTGAAGATGAGGATATTGCAGGCGCGATCAAAGAAGTGCTGGAGCAGGAAGGCATTACATTCATATCCGCAGTGGAGATTCTGTCGGCTTCGCGTTCGGGCGAGACAGCAAAGCTCGAATTGAAAAAAGCGGATGGTGCGGAAACTCTCGAATGTTCGCATATTCTCGTCGCCACCGGACGCGTTTCCAACAATGAAAAACTTGCACCCGAGGCCACGGGCATCAAGGTCGACAAAAGAGGCTACATCGAAGTGAGCGAGTTTTTGGAAACCACTGCCGAAGACATCTGGGCAATCGGGGACTGCAATGGCGGCCCGCACTTCACGCATGTTTCCTGGGATGATTTCCGCATTTTGCGCGATTTGTTCTTGCACGGTAAGAAGCGATCTACAAAAGGCCGCTTGATTCCTTACACGCTATTCGTCGATCCGGAACTGGGAAGAGTCGGCATGACCGAGGCGGAAGCACGCAAGGGCGGGCATGAATTGATGATTGCCAAACTGCCTGCCGCCAAAGTGCCGCGTGCCACCACTGCCGGTGAAACCAGAGGAGTGCTCAAAGCCGTCATCGACAAAAAGACAGGTCGCATATTGGGCTGTTCGATTTTTGCGCACGAGGGCGGTGAGATAATGTCTGTCGTGCAGATGGCGATGCTGGGAAATCTCACTTACGAGCAAGTTCGCGACACAATCTGGACTCACCCGACCATGGCTGAAAGCCTGAATATACTGCTGGCGAATGTGAATTGAGCGCCGCCGCTCTTGCCAACCGATTCTCTGACTTACCGCCTCCTAAAAATTTTCAGTTACAAGTAACTCAATCTAGTTCCAAACCCTTTCCAAAAGGACTCGACCAAGAAATGAAAAGCAAAATTCGCCTGGCCGCACTTTCCCTGCTCACCAGCACCGTGGCAGCCGGCTTTCTGCCCGCAATGTGCCACGCTGAGGAAACCGCCAAGGCGACACCCGAGGCTGCATACCGCACTTATCATCAAGCGATGCTCGACGCCAAGACCTATAAGGATGTAACGCCCTATCTTGTCGCCAAGGCTGTGAAGGAGATGGAAGATACTCCCGCCGAAGAGCGCAAAATGATGTTTGGAATGCTCAAAGAACTGTGTCCGAAAGATGTGCGCATCGTCTCGTCGCAAATCGACGGCGAGAAAGCCAGTCTGAAGCTGGTGGTCGGCGATGGCAAACCGGTGATTGTCGAAAATCCGGTGTTTGGAAAAACCAAAGAAGAGACGAGCGGCGAATGCACAATGTTGGTTGAAAACGGTCAGTGGAAAGTCGACAAGGAAAGTTGGAAAACCAAATCTTCCTCAGTCAATGCTGCTCCGTCCGCAGATTCGAAAGCGCCTGCAACTGCCGATCCGAAAACAGAAGGTAAGTAGCTCAGCGCGACGCAAAATACGCGTGATAGTCTAGGTTCATTGATTCGAACGACCTTTGCAAGTCGTCAGTCAGTGGCGCCCGAATCGATATTTTTTCATCGTATCTGTTTTTCAGGCTCAATTCGAAAGCATGCAGCGCCAATCTGTTCAGGTCATATGTTTCGCGGAAAAAACGATTGATGTCGCCTTTGCCGTAACGAACATCACCAACAACCGGATGGCTCAGATGTTTCAAATGCCTCCTTATCTGGTGCAGGCGGCCGGTGATCGGGCGAGCCTCAACCAGCGACCAGCGATCTACATGACTGATTGGCGTGAACTCTGTAATTGCTGGAACTCGAACATGATGTTTTTCCTTTGGAATCGCATGGTCGAGAATGCAAGGTTCCTTCATCGGTCCGCGAACTAAAGCGAGATAACGCTTTTTGAACTCTGCTGCTTCGTTTTGCTTTTGCAAAATGCGCGCGGTTTCCGCATCGAGGGCGAACAGCAATACACCGCTCGTGCCTCTGTCCAAACGATGCGCCGCAAAAACCGGCGCTTTTACGATCTGATCGCGAACGATATCGGCTGCGGTGACAGGGTCGTTGTCCCATCCACGGTGAACGATCATCCCGGATGGTTTGCAGACCGCAATCATGAACTCATCTTGATATAAGACGCTAAGACTTATCAAAATAATCTCGGCATTGTCTAGTGTCCGCCACCGCCAGCGATGGCAACGGCCTCGCCGGTATCTTCTACAATCGACACGAGCATAGCAGCGATAAGCAACGATGCTCCGCCGAGCATTACGACGTACAGCGGATTGCTTTGAAAAACATATTTCACCAGTGGTTGAAAGCACACCGACGCAATAATTTCCGGGATGACGATGAAGAAATTGAAAACACCCATGTATACGCCTGTTCTTTCCGGTGGAATGGCGGCTGACAAAATCGCATAAGGCATTGCCAGAATGGATGCCCAGGCAATGCCGACACCGATCATTGTGAATTGCAAGGCAAACGGATCGTGGATGAAGTAAATTGAAAGCAGGCTCAGTCCGCCTGCTGCCAGCGCAACTCCATGTATGAGCTTGCGGCTGAATTTTTGAGCCAATTTGGGAAGCATGAAAGCGACAATGAAGCAAACGATAGAGTAGATAGCGAAGCACCATCCCGCCCATTCCGTTGCTTTGTCGAACAGTTCCGATTTCGCATTCGGAGCCTGGAAGACATGATATGCCGTGGTTAATCCGAAGAACATCCACATGCAAAATAACCCCAGCCACGTGAAGACTTGCACCACTGCCAGTTGCTTCATAGTCTTAGGCATCTCGCGCACCGCTTCGGGAATTTCCCGAAAGACTTCTTTTAGTAGTCCGAATAAGCCCGGATTTTGCTTGCGGTGTTTTTCAAACGCCTCCATGTCTTCAGGAGGATATTCGCTGGAGAAAAGCACAGTCCAGAGAACGCAAAGGAGAAACATGGCGGCGCCTATTTTGAAAGAATACTGCACCGTCAGCGGAACGCCATTGGGAGCCAGTCCTGTGATGCCGGCGTTGCGAAAGATCAATGGCAGAGCATTAGCCATGGTGGCGCCGATGCCGATGAAAAAGCTCTGCATGATGAAACCGGTGGTGCGCTGCTCGGCGTTTAGTTTGTCGGCGACAAACGCACGGAATGGTTCCATGCTGATGTTGATGGATGCATCGAGAATCCACAACAAGCTCGCTGCCAGCCAAAGTGCAGGGCTGTCGGGCATAAAAAAAAGCGCAGTCGAGGCAAGAATTGCACCGACTAGAAAGTACGGTCGCCGCCGGCCTAATTTCACCCATGTTCGGTCGCTCATGGCGCCGATCACCGGTTGCACGAGCAAACCAGTGACAGGACCCGCCAGCCAGAGAATTGGAATTTGCTCCGGATCTGCACCAAGCTTGGTGTAGATGGCGCTCATATTGGCGAGTTGCAAACCCCAACCGAATTGAATTCCGAGAAACCCGAAATTCATATTCCAAATTTGAGCGGCACTCAGCCTGGGCTTCATCTTACTTCGCCAGCGGCGGTTGAATTACTCGATCGAGTACGTGCATCATGCCGTTGGTGCAGGGAATGTCGATGACTTTCATCAGAGATTTGTCGGCATAATAATCACCACCCGGGCTGGAGAAGCTTACGCTGTGTCCTTCCATGGTTTTGACTGTGCCCATTTGCGCGAGGTCGGCAGCACGGTAATTGCCGGGGATGATGTGATACTCGAGAACCTGACGCAGTTTCTTTTTGTTATCGAAAAGCTGGGAGAGATCGTCTGCAGGGTAGTGCTTGAATGCGTCATCGCTAGGTGCAAGAAAAGTGAATGGGCCATTGCCCTTCAGGACTTTATCAAGCTCGAACGCCTGGGTAAGTCCATCGCGCAGTGTCATAAAGCGTGTTACTTCGTTTTCTTTGAGCGTGTTGATGATGTCTAATTTCTTGCGCTCGAAACCTTCCTTTTCAGTGTACTTTGTCGTCTTGGCGGCCAGTTTTACCCGTCCGGACTTGTCAGAAGAAGATTTGGCATCGGCAGCGTTGAAGACGGTCATGACGGCGAGGCTCATCGCCAGCGCTGCAGCACCGATAACGCGAAAATTGGACATGATTCCACCCCCGTTTGTGAGGGTAAAATTCTAACCCTTTGGAAACTTCGAGGCCTTAAATAGAAAGAGAGCGGTTGTAACGCCGCCCTCTTTGTTGAAACTTTCAAACCAAGCTTATTCGGGCCAGGAAATGGGGTCCATGTTCGGAATTCCGTCTTCAAAAGTATGCTGCCGCAGCGAATTCTCGCGTACTTGTATGACAATGTAGACGAGTGGCTCGGAAGAGTTATTGCGCCAAGTTCTCAGTCCTGCTGGCGCTATACGGACGATTGAGCCTTCTGTCACATCGACGATCTCGTGATCGATCTGCATTTGCCCATGACCCTTGATGAAAATGTAGACCTCTTCGTTTTCTTTGTGCTGATGGGAAAACGGAACTGCACCACCGGCAGGCAGGGAATTGATCGAAATCTCGCAACCTGTGAAATCCACGTGGTCTTTCAGGAAGTGCTTGCCGCGCACTTTTCCTCTCACCGGATGTTCCATTTTGTGCTGAGCCCATTCTTCCAATGAGCCACCGTTGTAGTGTGAATAGTTGGTTTCGCGTTTAGTTTTCTTGGCGGAAAGTGTTTTCGTATCTGTCATTTTTTGCTCCTTTGCGCACGGAAAGTCACCTCAACTGAAACAATTGAAGTTTTTATCTGTGGTATTGCCTGTGATGCTCTAGCGCTTGACTCTCAAAGTTTCAATCTGATGAAAAATGCCCGCTGCCACCGAGTCCATGTATTGCGTATCTGAATAAAGTCTCGTCAGCATAATTGCACCTTCCAAACCGGCAAGGAATGATCTTGCCAGTGCCTGCGGGTTCGCATCCGGTTCGATGTCACCTTCTTCAATGCCCTTGCTCACCAATTTTTCGGCGGTGGCAAGCACGGCATCCATTGCTTTCATGACCCTCAGTTTCATCTCAGGATGTCCGTCGTCGCTTTCTACCGCGCTGTTCAAAAGTGGGCAGCCACCGGGAATTGGTGGGTCTGAAGCGACATTTTTGAAGCACTCTACAAATGCAATCAGCTTGTCGATAGCTTTGTCGTGCTGGTCCATTTTTTCCTTGAAAATGGACGATGCCGTTTCGAAGGCGTAATCGAAGGCTTCCAGTGCAAGTTGATCTTTACTGAGGAAGTGATTGTAGATTCCTCCCTTTTCCAGACCGGTAGCGCTCATTACATCGGACATGGACGCGCCGAAGTATCCGCGGCTGTTGAATAATGCCGCTGCTTTACCCAGGATCATTTCGCGGGTTACTTTGCCTTTGCCCATGTCTTCTCGATTCGGACCGAACGGTCTGAAATATACAACCGACCGCCCGGTCTGTCAAGGCCGTTTTAGGTTTCTGCCAGCGGGTCGTATTCATGCTCGCTCAAGCCGAAAGTCCAGGCCACACCTTCGCGGGCGGTTCTTGTCGTCGGGGGCACTCGCAAGAAGTAATTGTTGTAGCTGCCGTCCGGTTCGGGGGTACTATTGATGACATGGACGATGACGATGTCTTCGTGGTTGTCGCCAAAAGATTGCCGGTAAAGCGCGCCGCATTTGTCTTCCTGTACCTTTCTGGCTCCAGAGTCTTTAATGAAAGCCTCCAACCCGTACATTTCGAGCATCATGCGCCGGATTTCGACGTTGGGCTCATAGAAAATCTCGGTTACTTCTCTTTTGATGGCAAATTCTAAGAAGCGGTCGGGTACGAATGTCCCGTGCCAGGCGAAAGTCTCCCAGCCGTCTCGATACTGCAGAGCGCAACCGATCGAGTTGTGAAGCTGACCTTCGGCATCGACGCTCAAGCGATTAGGCCTGTCGATCATCAAACAAACATCTTGAAACGGCCACCACCATCCTCCGAAATTTGCCAGTTGGAAATAGGGCATCAGTTCCGGCAATTTGAAGCCGGCTGAGGCGGCAAGATCGTAAAAAGGCAAGTCTGCATCGAGGTTTCCGTGTCCGGCGTATGCTATTTGCGCCAAAGCCGAAGTGGCCAATGCGGCGGTGAGCGGGCGGTCGTCGAATTCTTCGACCGGGTCCGTAAACTGGGCCGGGAGCACTTGCTTCATCTCGTAGATGATGCCGCTCAAAAGCGCAGGCGGAGCCAATTGTCCCCAGACTTGCTCGAGGTTGATTTGATTGATTCCCGGGCCGACATGGCCGACAAAGCAGGCTAGAACAGCCTGACCGATTTGATGCGGCAGGGTGCCGAAAGTTCGCTGAATTGCCGGCGCCAGTTTGTTCTGAACCGTCGTCCAGTAAGGCGTAGCATCGGTTTCCCACCACTGCGCGCCTCCCTTAGCCTCGATCATTTTCCAAAGTTTCGCGCTGCACGCGTTTTTGAATTTGGTCACTACCTGCGCGTGAACGCTGTTAGTACCTTTTGCCAGCAGTACTGCCGCAATTGCACCGTGAAAGGGTGATTTGAACCAAATGAAGTAGCGAGGCGGGGTTGCGCCTGCATTTTTATAGATCTGACTGACGGCTTCCTGCGCTTTGGGCCGATTGCAAGGCGATGTATTGAACGCTACTTGCTTGCAGCGCGTCACTTGCTTCTTCACTGCCTCATCAGCGTTCTGACCGACTTCGAACTCCGCCGAGGGCATACTAGTCGACTACAAGCCTGGTGGAGCCGGGTACGTATTCGCGCTGCTGCACGACTCTGTAGATGCCCGGTTTGAGGGTGATGGCGCTGTGTTCTTCATGAACCAGAATGGCGCCGTCCAGCGCTTCTATGAATCTTTCGGCGCCATGTTGATAGAGCTTGGCATAACGCGCGTCGATTGCATGCGCATGACCGGTCGTTTCTCCCCATGCCAAAACTATGCGCTGCTCGACCGGCTTTCTTTGAGCATTTTTCGGCAAAGATTGAACTCTTGCCAGAAGTACGTCGCCCTGTCTGTAGGTTTCTGTCATGTTAACGTCCCCACTTGTCTCAGCTTGTCTTGCCGTTCCGCTTGACCCGCTCGCCAAAGCTCTATGCCTGGGCATGCTTGAATTCTACAGCCAATTTCACGCCCTCGCCTCTATATACCCATTTATGCAGATTTTTCCGGCGGATGGGGGCAGGAGGGCGGTTCTCAACAGGCGGGCTCAATGAAACTTTGATCCGGCTGGGTTAAACTTCTCAGGTCCAAGATAAGGGGAACTGCTATGAGATTTGGAGTTTTTGGCAAGGTTATGTTGTCCGTGAGCTTGCTTTGCGGACAGTCGGCATTTGCTGCAACCGCCGGTGGTGCAACGCTGGGCAATGAGAATTTCTACTGCGCGGCTGCATCACGTTCCAAATCGAAAACCGGCGTACCCGCCGCGCCCATCGAGCCCGCCTCGACATCTGCAAATAGAGCAACTGCGCCATGTGATTGGACTCCCATGTTGATGGCACCAATCAGCACTCCTCGCCTCTTTCGCGGCAGCGACGGCTTGTACAATCTCGTCTACGAAATGCAATTCACGAATTACTGCGCAAAACCTTCGAAGATAGTCTCCTTCGAAGTGCACAACGCCAAGGGTGGACTGGTAAAAGCTTATACACCGCAAGGTTTGCACAGTCGGCTGCTCAATCTCAGCCTGACGAAGCCGAGCAAAGGAAAAGCGGGTGATGGAGATGTAATTCCGCCGGGCGGCACGGCTGTCGTCTTTATGAATTTGGAATTCAAAGACAAGGAAAGCGCGCCGCAGCACCTTGTTCACAAGCTTGTGATTGAAACAGAATTTGCGGACAAAGTGCGTCGATTCGAAAATTCGAATTGCAAACTGGCTGTCGAAGACAAACCGCCGGTCGTGGTGGGCCCGCCGCTCAAGGGTGGGCGCTGGTTTGCCTCTGGCGGCTATGCCGGGGAGTCCGGACACAGGCGCGCATTATTTCCGTTGAGCAACAGATTGGTGAACGCTCAGCGTTATGCCATCGATTGGTTGTTGATGACCGAAGACAATCATGCTTTTAGTGGTGACGGAAAACAATGCTCGCAATTCGCGGGCTACGGCAAACCGCTTATTGCGGCTGCCGACGGCACTGTCGTGGGTGTTATCGACCGCTTTGAGGATCAAATTCCCAACGAGCCGAAAGGCGATCAACTGCCTTTCTATCCGGGCGGCAATTCTTGCGTCATCGATATCGGCAACGGTCATTATGCGTTTTACGCGCACATGAAACCGGGCAGCATCAAGGTCAAAGAAGGACAAAAGGTCAAGCGCGGCGACGTCATCGGTCTGCTCGGCAGCTCCGGCAATTCCAGTGCTCCGCATTTGCATTTTCATGTGATGGATGGACCATCTATTCTTGGCTCGCGCGGTGTGCCGTACGTATTCGATTCTTTTACCGTCAGTGGAATCTGCGATGAGGACAAAGCGGAAAAGGCGATTGAATCCGGTGGTGTCGCACCGATTGCTAAGTCCAAATTTGACGGCAAGCATACCGAAGAGTTGCCGCGCGAAGGTATGCTGATCGTTTTTCCGGAATAACAAACCGAAAATTATAAACAGGTTCAACTGCACTTATGTCTAAAAAACGGTCTAAACGCGAAAGACGCCGGGCGAGAATTACCCATTTGCCGCCCGGCACAGCTCCCGGCACATTGATCCCGGCACCGGATGCGGTGCAATCGAAAATCGACATTATCGCTTACGGTCCTGAGGGTATTGTTGAAGAACAAATTGAAGATCCTGATGAAGTAAAAAAATATATCGGCAAGTGGCCGGTTGTTTGGGTAAACGTCGAAGGGCTTGGATCTGCCGATGTCGTGAGGAAAATAGGCGAGATCTTTTCCATTCATAATCTTGCGCTGGAAGACGTTTTAAATGTGCACGAACGCGCGAAGATCGAACGATTTGGCGACGAGCTGTTTCTTGTAATGCACATGATGGAAGTCAATGACCATCTCGAGTCTGAGCAAATGAGCGTCTTCAGCGGCAAGCATTTCGTCGTCACTTTCCAGGAAGGACCAATTGATACTCTCGAACCGGCCCGGGAAAGAATACGCAGAGGACAGGGACACATTCGCCAACTGGGTTCTGATTATCTTCTCTACTCGATAATCGATTCTGTGCTCGACAATTACTTTCCTATTTTGGAAATTTATGCAGAGCAGCTAGACAAGCTGGAAGACGAGATTATCTCTAAGCCGACGACG
>Ga0268299_1004112_pt1 | contig 11945 bp, 11 predicted proteins | sample NOBtaG_FD_193484 | JGI IMG/M metagenome (GOLD analysis project Ga0268299, IMG submission 193484) | Activated sludge microbial communities from bioreactor in Nijmegen, Gelderland, Netherland - NOB reactor | ecosystem: Engineered > Bioreactor > Aerobic > Activated sludge | place: Netherlands... | reverse complement strand
CGGTCGATGGCGCGTTTCCGCCAAGGCGCTTGGCGACCACCAGCGCGACGCCGGTGGCGGCACCTTCCGTTCCGGCGGATGCCGCCGACGCCGAGCCGACCGCCAGAGCGGCGAGCGCCAGCAAGGCTGCGATAGTCCTCATGTCCTTCTCCTTCTTCAAAGTGCGCGCTTCCAGGGATTGGCAGCGACGTCTTCCCTGGCTTGCTGCAGGGGAGGAGATCACGGTACGCGGCCTTGGCCGACCAGAACCTGACCGATTGATGACGATATCGTCAGGATCGACCGACAGACGCTGCCGGGAGTGGACATGCATTGCACGCGGCTGCGGTGGCGCCAATAGCGATGGCGCTAAGCTTGCAGGCCATGGAACAAGCCGTCTTGCCGATGACCCCCGCCGCACAGCGGGACGCCCTGATCGACCGTTGGAAGGCCGATCCGCATGCGACGTACCGCACGTGGTTCCTGTGGGAAGAGCGCCTGAAGAACTTCCGCTCAATCCGGCGCGGCATCGCGCAGATCGTGCGCGAGATCGACGGTGGAAGTTTCGGCAACGTCTATCGGGGCTCGACGCTGGAGACTGTCGTGTCGTCGATCGCCGAGCAGCGGCAGATCTTCAAGGGTGCGGACCACGCCTTCTTGTGGAAGCCCAAGCTGCGCATCCCGGACATCTACGAGAGCGAGGACAACCAGCGTGCCTTCGGGCGACTGCTGCATGCCTGTGACTGCTGTGACACGGCCGAGGCAGTGATCGATGCGATCCGCCGGCTTGACGCCCAGCAGGTCAAGGGCCTGGGGCCGGCCGTGGCCAATCTGCTGTACTTCATCCACCCGACACTTGTCGTCCCGTTCAACACCGCGATCGTGCGGGGCTACAACGCGCTGACGGGCAGCAACGTCAAGCTGGGGCGCTGGGACCACTACCTGTCGATGCGCGAAGGGGTCATGCGCCTGAACGCCGACCATCGCTCGCGCCTGTCCAACGACCTTGGCGCGGTCGCGGGCCTGCTGTTCGACATCGGCTCCGGTCGCTACGACGCGCCGCCGCGCGAGCACGATCTGGCGGCGGCGCGGTCGTGGCAGGCGGACCTCGCGCGCGTGCGGGAGGAGACGGCCGCGCAGCACCGGCAGTGGTCGCTCGAGCGCGAGAGCGACACCACGCATACGGAGATCCAGGGTTGGCTGCGTGATCTCGGCCTCGGCCTGGGCTTCCAGGTGTGGATCGCGTCGAACGATCGCTCGCGCGACTACCTGGACGGACGACTCGGCGACGGCTGCCTCGAGTGTCTGCCCGTCGAGCTCGACGGCGCCGCCGAGTCGGTACGCCTGATCGACGTGGTCTGGCTCGAGGCTGCGGGCGGGCGCGTCGCGGCCGCCTTCGAGGTCGAGCATTCGACCTCCATCTACTCCGGCATCGTGCGCATGCTGGACTTGGCGCTTGGCAGCGCGGTGGCGGCGGGCACCACGATGTTCCTGGTCGCGCCCGACGACCGGCGCGACGAGGTTGCGCAGCAACTGCGGCGCCCTGCATTCTCTCGCGTGTCCGAACTCGGCATCCGCTATCTGCCTTATGGTGAACTGCGCTCGAACCGCGCTGCCATCAGCCGCTTCGGGACGGGTTTGAAGCCGCTCCTGGAGATCTCGCAGACCCTTTGACAGGCACGTCGCCGCCAGTGCCCTGCCATAGCGCGATGAGCGTGTCGACACCACTGCCCGCAGACGCCACCAGCGATTCCGGTCGAGTGCGGCTTTACCTGTGGCCACACCGTCTCCTCTACATCGGGCCTGGTCCTTGTACACGATCGCATCGCCATCATGCTGCCCAGGTCTGCTGGGGGGTCGGGGGCACGCTGCGTTCGCGCGCCGAGCCTCGGGGTCAATGGGACGAGTGGAACGGGTTTCTCGTCCTGCCCGACCGGCCGCACGCTTTCGATGCCATGGGGGCGACCGTGGCAATGCTCTTCATGGAGTCCGAGGGTTCCGAGTACGCCTCCATTAGGGCACTGGCTGGCACGGACGACGGCATCACGCCGTTCGAGCCGTCGCAACATGCGGCCATGGGATTGGCGACACTCGCGAGCGAAGGCGGTGCCATCGATGAAGCGGATGCCATATGCAGAGCTTGGCTCGGTCTGGACGGCATCGCCCCGCGCGTCCGTGACCGAGACGCTCGGCTTGCGCGTGCCCTGCATCTGCTGCAGGCAAGTATTGACCAACCTGTGCGACTGCAGTCGCTAGCGGACACGCTGCACGTCTCGTCGAGTTGGCTGAGTCACCGGTTTGTCGAAGAGACGGGCGTACCGCTGCGTCGCTATGTCGTTTGGATGCGGCTGCGACGAGCGGTGGAGGCCGTGCTTCAAGGGGCTTCCTGGACCGAGGCTGCTCATGCAGTCGGTTTCAGCGACTCGGCGCACCTGTCGCGTTCCTTCCGAGACAACTTCGGAATTGCGCCCTCTTCGCTGGTCGGTCGCCGGGATCAGATCTCGGTCTGTTTCGACAAGGGGTGACGGGCTGGCTCGGGTCGCTTGAGGCGTGTCGCCACGAAGCGCCGGATCGCATGTGCCACGGCGGTTGGCTGGTCTTCGGTCACAAACGGCCCGGAGTCCTCGATCACTTCGACAGTGGCGTCGGGAAACAGGCGTGCCAACCGATGGGCGTGCTCCAGAGGAAAGAATCGGCGTCGCTCACGAGCCCACGCCAGCAGCACAGGCCGCGGGAATGCACGTAGACGCGTTGCCACGTCCACCGTATATCTGGGGTCGATGGCGCGGACGAGAGCTGCGAAGTTGCTTCGTGTTCCGGTGCGTTCTCTCAGGGGGGCCGTGTAGGAAGACATGATGTCCGCCGGAATGGCCCGTTCGGTCAGCAATCCAAAGGCGACGGGCAGTCGTTGTACCCAGCGCCAGCGCAAGGTCTGCGCCAGCGCCCACAGACCCCAGGACGTTCGCCCAAACAATCGCAGGTGCCGAATCGGAAGCGGGACGAAGTTGTCGAATGCATCGCAGGGTGTCAACACGAGGCCCGCGATCCGCGCGGGACGGTCGGCGACGACATGCTGAGCGACGGCACCTCCCGTGTCGTTGGCCACGAGTACGACTTGGTCGAGACCGGCTGCGGCCAGGAACCCGTCGACCATTGCAGCAATGCCGGGTAGGGAAAAGTCGGTGCCCTGAAGCATGGCGAGGGCATGCGCGCCCAGCGGCCAATCGGGCGTGATACAGCGGTGATCGCGCGCCAAGTCTGCGACGACGCCGCGCCACACGTCTCCGTTGGCGATGATTCCGTGCAGAAACACGATCGTGGGGCCGGTGCCGGTGACGCGGTACTCGATCGGGCCTTCTGGAATATGAAGGATGTGGCGCTCACCGAGTACGGCTGAAATGGACATGAGGATCTTTGCGAGAGAGTCGAGACGTCGGATTGGAGTGCCGCTAGCGATCGCGGTGCTGGCGCCACGAAGTGATACCGGCCCATGCCAAGAGCCATCTCTCGCGCGCTTGCGAAGCGAGCCACCAGCCGATTTGGCGTGTCTGCGGGGTGCATGCCGGCGCTACATCCACAGCGACGCGGTGATACCCGCGTGCGCCGTCGGGATAGGGAGCCGCAGTCGCGCTGCACTGCACACCGTCTCGACCCCAGGCTCGGGCCTCGAGCGTGTGGCGACCGGGCGCTGCGTCCCAGGGTGCTTGCCAATGGACCCATGCGTTGGGGCCGAGTGCCGTGGCCAGCGCGCAAGCCCGCCATGGTCCGCCATCGACTCGCAGCTCGACCTTCACGAGGCCATGAGGAGGGCTCCAGGCGACCCCTGCGATGATCTGCGAGCCCGGCGCAAGCATTGCAGAGTGGGTCGGGACGTCGATCCTTGCGTTCGGCGTCATTCGGGATGGCCGTCGCGGCCAGCCTTTGCGCTCAGCGTAGTCGATCGCCCCGCTGAAGCGAGTGACTTCTACCGACGCCAGCCACTTGATGTTTGCGTCGTATCCGTGGATGCCGGGCACAAGCATCCGGACGGGAGCACCGTGCTCGCGTCTGAGCGGTGTGCCGTTCATTGCGTAGACCAGGAGCGGCTCGAAGCCTTGCTCGAGCAAGGACACACTCATTCCGGCAGAGAACCCGTCCACCGCGTGGAATCGGACGTGGTCCGCATCCTCGGACGCTCCGGCGCACGCGAGCAAGTCGCTTAGCCGCACGCCCTGCCAGCGGGCGTTTCCCACGAAAGGCCCCCCCACCGGGTTGTGCACACACATGAGAACCGCATCCACTTCGCAAGACGGCATCGTCAGCAGCTCGGCGAATGTCAGTGCGAGTGGACGCTCGACAAGGCCCGTCACCGCGAGCCTCCAACGTGGCACGCCCACGTTCGGCGCGGGAAACGTCACATCGGTGACGAAGAATCGGTCGACCGGAGTTATCAACTCGGACAGGCCCGGAATCTCCAGGGCAGCCGATCGGGGAGGCGGTGGCAGGACAACTGGCGGCCTGGGAAGAGACATGGGCCGTCCGCGCTGTTGTCTTCGGATTCGACGGAGGGTCATCGCGAGCCCTGCGATCACAAGTCCCAGCACGAAGGAGGCGACGGCGCCGAGCCAGATTGCCAGCGGGCCCGCGGCCAGCGCCAGCGAACCGAGAGTGAAGGCCGCGGCGCGTGGGAGCTCGGTGCGGCGCCACAACGCCCAAAGCCCGGCGGACCCGGACAACAGCAGTGCCGCCACGAGCGCTGCTTTCCCCGCGAACGAAGCAAGCGCCGGAAGACCAACTCCGAGCAAGACCAGGGTGGCCAGAATTGCCGGCTTGTCAGCGCGACGCAGCAGCGCAATGCCAACATCGATCAGGGGCGTAGGCAATGCGTCGATCAGCCACTTGCCGATCGCTCGCAGGGGTGAGGTGTGTGTCCCATGGACCGCCGCCGCGAGCTCGCCGGTCGCCAACTGAACGAAGGCTGCTCCAACCCCCAGCACCCACGCGTCGGACCAAGTAGGCAGCATGTCGTCATTTGCGTCTTGAAGATGCCTGCGAGCGTGCCTCAGATCCGCATGCGAGGCTTGAAGAAACTGGCAGATGTGCGGCGCGGGTGTGGGGGTCTGGGCAGCGGCCGAGATTACGCAACCGTAATGTCGCCGTCGGGCGTTCGTCCGTTGCGGCTCCCTAGAGTGCGTGTCATGCCACTTGGCATGACGCCGAGGGGCGCGATGCCCCGCTGTACCACGAAAGGATCGATCATGAAGTCAACCCTGTCCGTTCTGACCATCGCGATTGCGGCCCTCGGGGCCTCCCTGCCCTCATTCGCGCGTGATGCCCTGCCGCAGGCCACGCAGCAGGCGCTGGCGCTGAAAGACGGTTCGACGCTGTACGTCTTCAAGGACGGCAAGATGGCCAAGGAAGACCGCTACGGGCGTGCCGCCTACCTGACGCAAGGTGAGACTCTCGAGTTGGCCGACGGCCGGAAGGTCACGGCGGTCGGCAACGAGGTGGCTCGGCTGGATGGCCTGCTCAACGACGGGCATCGGAACTGAGGCCCGGGGCTCCAGGCTCGCCCTTTACCTGCAAGGATCCATCGAGAAGCACCCATGAACACATTCGGCAAGACCGGCGTACTGTCGGCACTCGTGCTCGCTGCGTCCGTAGCGATGGCGGGCCCCGGTCACGGCAGCAGTCCCGTCGGCGAACCCGGTGAGGCGGCCCAGGTCACCCGCACCGTCGAGGTCGACATGACGGACAGCATGCGCTTCACGCCGGGCGAGATCTCGGTACGACAAGGCGAGACGGTTCGCTTGGTCGTGAAGAACTCCGGAGCGGTCAAGCACGAGCTGGTGCTCGGCACGCCCGAGGAACTGAGGGCGCACTACGCGTTGATGTTGAAGACGCCGGGCATGGAACATGCCGACGACAACATGGTCAGCGTGGCGCCCGGCAAGGCCGGGGAAGTTGTGTGGCGCTTCACCAAGGCAGGCAATGTGCACTTCGCTTGCCTGCAACCCGGCCATTACGACGCCGGCATGAAGGGCTTGGTCAAGGTCGCGCAGGCGGCTGGCGCCTCCAAGACCGACGGTCACGGCGGCCACAAGCACTGAGTGACGGTCGTCACGGCATAGCGCTGGCGCGCGGCACTTGGCGGTGCACAGCGCCCTCGGCAGATCCTTTGTCTCAAACACCCTACGGAGTAAACCAAATGAAGACCTTCAAGCCTCTCCTCGTTGCCCTGGCCTTTGCCGCCTCGGCGCCGTTCGCGATCAGTGCCCACGCCCAGGCGATGGATCACAGCAAGATGGGCGGCATGAAGATGGAAGGCACGCCCGCCTCGATGACCGAGGGCGAGGTGCGCAGGATCGACAAGGAAGCCAAGAAGATCACACTCAAGCACGGCGACATCAAGAACCTGGACATGCCCGGCATGACCATGGTCTTCCAGGTCAAGGACGCCGCGCTGCTGGACAAGGTCAAGGCGGGCGACAAGGTGATGTTCAGCGCCGAGAAGGCCGACGGAGCCATCGTCGTCACCGCGATCGAGGCTGCGAAGTAGCACGAGAAGATCGAGCGCCCGGTCCGCGCACATGCGTTCCGGCTTGCAGGTTGATGCGTCGATGGCGAGTCCGTCATCTGGTGTCACCCATCTGTAGTGCGCGCGCCGGCAGGATGCACGGTTTCGGTCGTGCAAGGCCGGCGACACCGCCGTCCGCCGCCATTCAGCATGATCGAGGCAACAGACCTTCTCAGCGCGTCAGTCATCGGCGGAGATACTCTCGACTGCGTCGTGATTGGCGGAGGACCCGCCGGACTGGCTGCAGCAATTCATCTCCGACGGCATGGGCGCGGCGTGCGCTTGGTGGACGCAGGTGCCAGTCGGGCGCAGTGCATCGCGCGTGCCCTCAACGTTGCCGGATATCCCGATGGCGTGGTCGGTGGACATTTGCTCGAGCGGATGCGACAACACTTGCGCGCAGCGGGCGGGCACGTCACCTACGATTCGGTCGAAGGAATACGACGTTGCTCGGACGGCAGGCTCTTGCTCCGGCTGAGGCATGGAACGCTCCTGGCGCGCAACGTCATCTTGTGTGCCGGGGCCACGGATCTGCCGATCGGATTGCCCGGGATCGACGACGTGGCGTCGGCGAACCTGCTGCGGCGCTGTGCGTGGCAGCATGGAGTCGACGATCTCTTCGGGAAGCGAGTCGGTGTGCTGGGCGACTCGCTCCTCGACGTGCCTGGCATAGCCGATCTGCGGAAGGTGTGTGCGGAGGCGAGGTTCATCGACATCGACATCGACAGCGCGGCTGGGAAGGCTGACTACTCGTCATGCCATGCCGGACTCGAGCGTGTGCCCGGCGTCGCACGCCATGTCGCGTTGACTCACAACAAGGGCATCCTCGTGACATGCGACGATGGTCGGGTCCATGAGTTCGACTTGCTGCTTGCAGCATTCGACGCGCAGCCGCGAACGTACCTGGCGAATCAACTGGCTGTTAGGCTCGACGTGCATGGCGCAATCGCGATCGGTCCGACCGGACTCACGAGTGCGGACAATGTGTACGCTGCGGGCGACGTGGCGGGAGGATCGTGCCAGATTGACGTTGCCATCGGCCAGGCAGCGGTAGCCGCCGCAGCCGTGCACGACAGCTTGTAGGTTTCAGTTTGGAATATTCGCCGCCTTCGCGGAGGCCCCAAGAGGTTGCCGAGTTCGCGCAACCGCCCGGATGGCATCGGGTTGAACCGTCGAAAGGTGGCGAGGGGATCGTGCTTCTGTGGCTGGCGGGCGATGACGAGTGTGTCATCGCGGCGTCGGTCTACGGTTGGTGATGGCTTCTTAGAGTGTTCCTCGTGCGCGCCGTCGCGCACGCCATTGAACGCCGTAAGGAGCCTCCATGAACACATACACAAGTCGCGCAGCGCTCTCGCTGAAAACCCCAATTCTTGCGGCAACGATTGCCAGCCTCGGGCTATTCCCGGTACAGGGTGATGCCAAGGATTCGCCTTTGGCGACCTACCGATGCGTGGTTTCGGGGCAAGCAAATCAGTGCCATCCGTCCGAGTCGACGTCCGATGTTCGGATCGAGAAGCAACTCGTGCTCGGGCCCTATGCGCGCTACCTCGTCTACCGCGGCGAAAGCACGCGCGCCGCAGCCGCCAGAGCCCAAGCCCTTGGCGAGCAGACCGTTGAGCGAACGGTGAGGATCACGAAGAGAGAACTCGATGCCTTCCGGCGATACCAGCGTGCCGTCGGAGGGCTCGCGGAGTCGGACTACATCTACGAGACGGTTTCCGAGGTGGCAGTTGACGCCGGCGTGGTCCAGGCCGACTGAATGAAGTCTGGCGCGGCACGCCGATGGCTGGCCGGGTCGGTGGACGCCGGGGATCCTGCATGTGCGTGATCGTCAGCCCGGTCGGCGCCCTTGACGATCCTCAAACGGGCCGTGGCCTGGAAGGTGCATACTTGTTTGAATTCTTGAATCAACCGCTCATGTTTCGCAGCCATTGACAGCTTCGCCGCTGGGCCCTTCGGGTCCTGTGGGTGTGGCTGTTCGGTCTCGGCTTGGGCGTTGCCAACGCATGCTTGGCCGCCCAGCAATTCTCCGGGAGCGGGGACACGTTCCAGGGAGTCGTCGAAGCACAGGCCGCCGACATTGAGGTGGCTCCTGCGGGGTGCGAGCATCACTCGGTCGCAGCGCCGGATCAGTCACAGCACGGTCAGGATGACTCGTCGCCGAAATCGAACTGCGAGAGTTTCTGCGAGCGGGCCGGTGTGACGATTCCGCCGCAGAAGTCCGCTCTCGACAACTACCAGTTCCATGCCCTGCCGCCCCCGATGGCGGTTTTGGCGGTGCCGGCGTCCATTGACGTGTCGGCAGATGTGCAGGCGCCGCGCCGGGAAGGCGCAAGGCCCCTGCCGATTCCGATCGCCTTCTTGCGCCTGGCGCTATAGCCGTCACGAGCACGCAGCCGGCCTGATTTGGCCGCACAGCTTGCGTGCACTCGCGTTCTTTCGTCGGCCGTCCTCGAGGACGGCGCCTCGGAAGACTGACCGTATCGCCGCCGTGTTCGGACCCCGGATCGCCCATGTGTCCGGCACTCCGAGCGGCACGCAAGGAGAAGACGAAATGACAACCGTATGGGGTCAAGCGAGTACCGCATGGCCAGACATGCCGCGCTGGGCCGGCTCGCTGCTGATGGGGCTGGTTCTCTGCGCTGCCGGGCCTGTTCCCGCAGTCGCTCAAGACGCGCCGTTGGGGCGCGACCTCCCGGGACTGCTGGCCTACGCCCGAGCCCAGAGCCCTGAGCTCCGGGCCATGCGCGAGGAAGCCGAAGCCGCGGCGCAGCGTGTGGGGCCGGCGGGGGCGCTTCCCGATCCGGTGCTGCGCGTGGAGCTCATGAACATCAACAACTACGGCAATGACGCTTCGCCCAGCCTGCTGCCGTGGAAGGTCGGCGAGACCAAGTACACCTTGATGCAGTCGCTGCCGCTGTGGGGCAAGCGGGAGCTCAAGCGGGACGCCGCCGCCGCGGATGCGCGGCAGGCCGAAGCCCGCACGAATGCGAGCTGGGCCGAGCTGGCAGCTCGAATCAAGGCGGCTTACGCGGAGTACTACCGTGCCGCTGGCAACGAGCGGCTGACCACGGAGGTGCTCGGACTGATGACCCGGCTCGAGCAGGTTGCCCAAGCGCGCTATGCAGGCGGACTGGCCGCCCAGGCCGACGCGATCCGTGCGCAGCTGGAGCAGACGGCGATGCGCTCGGAGTTGATCATGATCGACAGCGAGAAGCGCCAGATTCGCGCCCGGCTGAACGCTCTGCTGGCTCGCGAGAGCGGCGCACCGCTCGCCGACCCCCTGGAACTGCGCGCGGTGCCGACGCTGAACACCGCCGATGCAACGTCGTTGGCAGAGCGGGCGCGGTCGGGCAATCCGCAGATCCAGGCAGAGCTGGCCCGCGTGGCCCTCGCACAGAAGAGCCGTGACCTCACGCAGCGCAATCGCTATCCCGATCTCACCGTCGGTCTGTCCCCTTCGCAGATGGGCTCGCGCATTACCACCTGGGGCGTGATGTTCGAGATGAACATCCCGCTGCAGCAGGAAGCCCGCCGTGGTCAGGAGCGGGAAGCGGAGGCGATGGTCGCCGCGTCGCGGTCGAGAGCCGAAGCGCTGCAGCAGCAACTGGTCGGCGACCTGGCGGTGAACCTGGCCGGGCTCGAGGCCGCACGGCGCAACGAGACTCTGCTGAAGACCCAGCTGCTGCCGCAGTCGGAACTCGGCCTTCAGTCGGCGCTGGCTGCCTACGAGAACGGCAAGGCCGAGTTCGCGATGTTGCTCGAGGCGCAGCGCCAGATTCGCAAGGCCCGTCAGGAGATCCTGAAGACGCAGGTCGAGGCGCAGATGCGCCTGGCCGAGATCGAACGCATTGTGGGAGAAGAACTGTGAAGACCGCCACCACCGTCCTCATGATCGCCCTGATCGGCGCCGTCGGCGCTGGCAGCTACTGGCTGGGCTCGCAGTCGCGCAGCGCCGCACACTCGTCCGCCGAGGCAAGCCAGGAGTCGTCTTCCGCCGCAGCTCCGAAGCCGCGCAAGCTGCTGTACTACCGCAATCCCATGGGGCTGGCCGACACCTCGCCGGTGCCGAAGAAGGACCCGATGGGCATGGACTACATCCCGGTCTACGAGGGCGAGGACGAGGCAACGTCCAACGCCGGGCCCGGGGCTGCGGGCCAGGTCCGCATCAGTACCGAGAAGATCCAGAAGCTGGGTGTGCGCACCGAGCCGGCCGGCATGCGCTTGCTCGGCAAGACGATCCGGGCGGCAGGCCGCATCGAGCCGGACGAGCGCCGGACCTTTGCGGTGACCGCGAAGTTCGAAGGCTACGTCGAGCGGCTGCACGTCAGTGCGACCGGCCAACCGGTGGCCAAGGGCCAGCCGCTGTTCGAGGCGTACAGCCCCGAACTGGTCTCGGCGCAGCGTGAGTACGCGATCGCCATGCAAGGGCTCGAGGCGATGAAAGAGGCCGGCACGGAGGCGCAGGTGGGCATGCGCCAGCTGGCCGATTCGAGCCTCGCGCGCCTGCGCAACTGGGATCTGTCGGCGCCGCAGGTGGCGGCCTTGATGAAGTCCGGCCAGCCGCAGCGGACGATCTCGTTCCCGTCGCCGGTGTCTGGCATCGTTTCCGAGAAGAAGGCTCTGCAGGGCATGCGCTTCATGCCGGGCGAACTGCTGTACCAGGTGACCGACCTGTCGGCCGTGTGGGTGATCGCCGACGTGGCCGAGCAGGACATCGCCCTGGTCAAGACGGGTGCGAAGGCGCGCGTGACGACCACGGCGTATCCGACCGAGGGTTTCGAGGGACGCGTCACGTACGTCTACCCAACCCTGAAGGCCGAGACGCGCAGCATCCCGGTGCGTGTCGAACTGGCCAACCCCGGGCAACGTCTCAAGCCGGCGATGTTTGCCCAGGTGGAACTCGGTGTCGGTGGCAAGTCGGCGGTGCTGGCCGTTCCAGACTCCGCCGTGATCGACTCCGGCACCCGTCGGATCGTCCTCGTCCAGGTGGGCGAAGGGCGCTTCGAGCCGCGCGAGGTCGAACTCGGCGCGCGGGCGGAGAACTACGTCGAGGTGCTGAAGGGCGTGCGTGACGGTGAGCCGGTCGTCGTGGCCGCGAACTTCCTGATCGATGCCGAGAGCAACCTCAAGGCCGCGGTGGGAAGCCTCGGGGGACACGCGGGGCACGGCAGCCCGGCGGGCGGGGGCGCTGCACCAGCGGCGCCGGAGACGCCGGCAAAGTTGGTGCCGCCGGCGGCGGCGGTCGGCCACAAGGGCGAGGGCACCGTCGACGGCATCGATGCCAAGAACGGCACACTGAGCCTCAATCATGGACCGGTCTCTACGCTGAAGTGGCCGGCCATGACGATGGAGTTCAAGGCCGCCAACGCGTCGCTGCTGAGTGGCCTCAAGCCGGGTCAGGCCGTGC
>Ga0268299_1004111_pt1 | contig 11947 bp, 8 predicted proteins | sample NOBtaG_FD_193484 | JGI IMG/M metagenome (GOLD analysis project Ga0268299, IMG submission 193484) | Activated sludge microbial communities from bioreactor in Nijmegen, Gelderland, Netherland - NOB reactor | ecosystem: Engineered > Bioreactor > Aerobic > Activated sludge | place: Netherlands... | reverse complement strand
GCCGTTCAAGTTCCCCCAGCATTCCTTCTATATGCCCTGTTTTGGCACCGCTATTGGTATCAATGTTCCCGCTGCCGCTCTTTTCGTTTGAGCAGGCGCCCAGGAGCGCTGATAACAAAATAACCAGTGTCTGCCATCTTTTCATGCCGCCACCCGACAATCATTTTGTTCATTTTAACGCGCATTTACTTTATAGCCGCTTCTTTCTGGATGGAACATCAAACATAGGCAAAATCTAAAGTAATCAGTGTGTTTATATAGAGAAGAACCAAACTACTCACCTTTCTCCGAGAGGCTCAAGTTGAGTAGTTTGGTCGACTTATTTCTTGATCTGTATTGCTAGTGGCGGTCAGTCACCATATATGGTGGCGATTGCGCCGGCATCGCGGATAATCTCCTTCAGTTTTCAGGTTTTGTCTTGCCTACCTGGCGGACTGCGTCATTCCGTTCATTTCCTCTGCCGAGTAGAGCGTAAGAACCTGACCGTTGCGAATTGAATTCCAAGCCTTCGGTAAATTGGCCATGGTGATGTTTGTTCTGCCTTCAAGGTGAGCATCAGGAAAACCACTGTTGACCATTATTCGATTGCATTCACGAAATATGGAATCATTATCGACCGCCTCACCTGTATACCGGCTCCGGTCCACAAGCTCCGCCCTGGCGATGTCATATATGGTGGCACCGCGGCTAAATTCCATCAGTATCGGCTCTAGACTTTCCTGCTTTTCACACTCTTGCGATATGTCGAGTTGCGGCAGCGGGTTTATGTCTGTCTCCTCCAGAATCGGCTCAGGATCCAGTGGACCTTCAATTTCATAATCCTGCTCATCAATACTCAGCGGTGGGTATGCATTCCTCTGCCGTGCCTCACGTTCGGCTTCCACCATTTTATAAGCGTCATAATCATCCAAGCTGGCATGGTCGGTGGTTCTGTCCTTGTATTGCTCACCAAATCCGATTTTACCGCCATCGAATTTTTGACCGTCGGAAAGATCGGTAATTTTGGCGCCGACTCCGCTCATTCCAGCACTGGCTACAACCTCTTTCCCGCTTTCAGTTCTATTCGCCAGATCGATATGATCGACACCGGCCCCAATACTTAGATCTGCTCCCGGTCCAATCTGAGCACCGATATCGGCGCGTCCCTTGTCGGCACCGAGGCCGCCCTCGACATGAATATTAGGACGTACAAATTCGTTGCCGCCACTATCGATGCCGGCGCCGGCGCCTACATGGGCCGATCCGGCATAAAGCCCGACTTCTTTTTGGATATGAGAGTCAGGACCCAATTGCAGCGCGAAGCCGTTTTTAGCTCCTGCCACATGAGCGACACCGGCATTAACGTCATAACCTGCATTCAAGCCATTCTTGCCGACATCTGCACCAGTACCCAGGCTTTGATGAAAACCGAGCGCACGTGCATTTTGCTCGACGGCAGCACCGGTTGTGGTGCCGACACTAAAACGACCGGCGGCGCCACCACCGACGCCGAGCGGACTCTGTTTCAGCAGGTCTCCTTGACCTCCGGCGCGTCCGTGCATGCCGTTTTCATCAAAAGCGACCCCCGCATGACCATCAGCAAATACCAGACCTGGCAGCCCTGCTCCAGCTTCAACGCCGGTGTCCTTGCCCAAGCTGGTCCCAAATTTGGCGACGCCAACATCCGCACCAAATTTCAACGACCAATCACTAAAACCTAGTTTTAAAAATGGAGTATCGATTCCATAAAATGGCTTTTCTGCGGAAGCCGCATGAGCACTGTCAGAGTCACTCTTTTCGGCAGGAGTCGCATTAAGCCTGGCGTGATTGTCCTGAAAAGTATAGTTTTTACGTGCTTCAATATCATTGTCGATTGCTTCTTGGAGCTTGCCCTGATCGCGTACATCAGGTTTACCCGGGGGCGAATACAGACTCGCGTCAGGAGCTAAGGCAATTATGTCATCGCCTGCAACTACAACATCTGACGGGGTTTCTTCATATCGTTCCATTGCCATTGATCTGCTCCTTGGGTAGAATCCTGCGTCCAGTGGTTGTCCTGGTGCATCTATGGTTAAGCTTTTACAGCCTGTTCTGCGACCAGGCCCACAATGTACGGGCGTTTTATCACGAAGTTATGGCAGCGCTTTTTTCCGCAAGTTACGGGCGAGACTGCGCGTTTACATCTTGTCCGGCCTGACGCGCAAGAAGAACTTTAAGCCGACCGGCGTTTCACCATATATCGAATTCAAATGATCGGGAGCATCATAGAAAGTCACTTCGCCGCCCAAGCCCAGCCTGAAATCGTTCGTGGTCCAAATATCTCTGCCGGCACCAATGGTGAAGGCATTGATGCGAGCGGATTCTGGCAAGTCATGATGATCGTCGCCTTGACCTCCCGGCTTGCCGAAGATGTTTTCTCTCTCCAGTCCATGCTTCGAAGCGCTTTCGAAGCGTCCCCAGATGTAGTTTTTGTCCAGGAAATTGACGTTCGTCTCCAATAGATATGAATTGGAGCCGCCATGACCGGTTTGATTTCTTCCGAACACACCGGTTGTCGCCCAATTGCCGTCAGTCCATCGCTTGTTGTATGTTAATGACGCCGTCGTGCGGTCTACATCGCCTGGTTCATGCGCTTCCGGATTTTTGAGATGACCATGAGAAACTTGCATCACCAAATCCGGTGTCGGAGCAAAAGAGAGCCTTGTGCTCCAGGAGTCTAGATTGCCCACGTTCAGAGACAACCTGTCCTCCCCGGGTTCCTTCCCGTGAAAGCGCGAGCCCTCCAGTCTGAATTTTCCGATATCGGCTCCCAGAGTCACGACGCCTGTACTTATATGCGTGGCGTCTTGCCAGTGATGCGAGAGCGGAACTCCCATTGCCGATTCCCTGTGCATGAACGCAGTTGGGCCCAGTGCCGGTTCCGCCACGGGGCCTCCATAAACGAACACGGACAAGTCTTTCGACACAGGCAGCGTATAGCCGGCCGCAAGCTCCATGACCAGATTGTGCGGGTGCTGCGCATCGACTATTTCTCTGCCTTTGTACGTCTCGCCGGTCTGGAACAGCATCGGAGAACCGCCACCAGGCATGGTGAATGGTTCCAAAGAAACCATGCCGCGCAGCATAAGAGAACCGGGGCCGAGCTTGCGTTCCGCCATTAGCATTCCCCAGTTCAGGGATTCGCCTCGGGTTACTCCGCGCGGACCGGTCTGAGAGTTGATGCCGGCTTTGATTTCACCATGAGCCATAAGCGACCAGTCACCGCTCTTGAAGTGGAGCATGTAAGCGGGTGTGCTGGCTGGATTCAAGCTGGTGCCCGAGCCAAGTGCGTTCATGGATTTGTAAGGTCCACCGAAGGCGCTGTTCATCGACATTTTGCCGTGATCGTGATTGTTATCGTGATCGTGATCGTGGCGTTGGTCGTAGCCGGACTTGTTTTCAGAGGGAACCGTCGGGTGATGATCGGTGTCGCCGGACTTCTCGTTTTTGCGGGGTTTCTTATGCTCGGCTGCGTGCGCCTCGACAAGTGCTTGCTCTAAAGAATTCCTTTGCGGATAAAGGGTGAAGTCGATGGCGGTGATATCGGAAGTGCCGGATTTGGCTGGACCCACGGCCCTGTCTGTAATCGTGTTTTCTCTATTCATATGCCTTCATTGTTGTTACTTCTTGTACTGCCAGAGCAAACCGGAAACTTCGAGATTGCCCGAAGTCTGCGCAATTTGTGAAGTGGATACAGGAAAGTTCTAACAGCGCTATGGCACGGACAATTTGCCGGGCAGCACTATGGTAGAGCGCTGGAAGTTTGTGTGAGACAATGAAATGCTCGACTTCGACTGCGGGAAATTATCTGTGTTAGGCAAGCACGATCACGGGGACTCCAAGCTGACTTGCATCGATTGCGGCGACGCAATTTGCAGCAAGTGCCTGGTCCAGTGCCCTGTGGGCTTCCGCTGCTCCAAATGTGGCAACGTCAAGAATCCATTTACGTCCGTTTCACCGCTTTTGATCATGCGCGCCCTGGGCATCTGCATCGTCATCGGATTCGGTTTCGGCCACGTTTTGCCCTTCATCAACCTGCCGTGGATTGGCTGTTTTATCTGCTACTTCGTCGGGCTTTTCATCGGCCGGTACATCACGCGATTTTTCGATTATAAAATGGGTCGCAACATCGGCACTACCATCGTTTTCGGACTTCTTATCGGCATGGCGCTGACGCCCTTGCGTTACTTGCCTCTGGCGTGGGGCGTGTGCATGCAACAAGCTTTCGGCAGTGGCACAGATGTCTTCGGTGGGCTGGGTTGCGTGGTCTCTTCTCTCTTTGCACCGGCAATTTTTATCGTCGGAATTTTGAGACCGACGGTCTGGGGCGACCGCTGCTGACGAGGAACCCCCGCTGTTGACGAGTAGCCACGGGCTAAGGCAAATCTAAAAAGTTTCCTCCAGACCGGTGTCGTCACGGTGAAGTCACGTTGGCTGAATAAAGTAGAGTAGACACTCCTCAAACTTCTTTTCTTACTAAGAGAGTTCTCGTTATTGCCCCTCAGGGGGTCTTCCGAGGTAGCCAGATGTCCGGTTCTAAGACGCCTGCGGAATCTCACACCCCAAACACGCATGATTTTTCTGCGCAGCCGAGCGTTCAATCGTTTGAGCCCCCGTCCCGCGACGGTGATTGCGTCCACTTCAATCTCAAGCCGGGTGAGATAGCCAGCGGGCGCTACCGCGTGCAGTCGCTAATCGGGCACGGCGGCATGGGCATGGTCTACAAAGTCGAGCAAATTTTTCTCGGCAAAGAACTGGCGATGAAGGTCTTGAGCACTCGCTGCGCGTCGGACATCACTGTGCGCAGGTTTCAGCACGAAGCGCGCGCCGCCTTTGGAATAGACCATCCCAACCTGATTTCCGTTCATGATTTCGGGCTGCTGGACGAGAAAATCCCTTTTCTCGTCATGGATTACATCAAAGGCGAGAGCCTCGCCGATCGCATCAAATCGCGCGGAACTCTTACTGTGAGCGAAGCGGTGCCGATTTTTTTGCGCATCTGTTTTGGGCTGGGATATGCGCATCAGCAGGGTGTGATACATCGTGATATCAAACCCAGCAATATCATGCTTGTGGACAACATTGACGCGCGCGAGGAAGGCAGCGTCAAAATAGTTGATTTCGGCATCGCCAAGTTCACGCAGGTCGAAAAGAATGATATCCAAGCTCTGACTCGCACCGGAGAGGTTTTCGGAAGCCCGCTCTATATGAGCCCCGAGCAGTGTACGGGAAGTCCCGTTGATGAGCGGTCCGATATCTATTCGTTGGGTTGTGTTTTCTTCGAAGCGCTCACCGGCACCACTCCATTTGTTGGAGCAAACGCCCTTTCAACCATGATGATGCACATGGGTGAAAAAACGCCGAGCATGAAGGAAGCATCGATGGGCAAAGAGTTTCCGCCTCTGCTGGAACAGATAATTGTGAAGATGCTCGCCAAAAGTGTGTCCGAGCGATATCAAAACATGGCGCAAGTGGCCGGCGATCTGGCAGCGCTGGAGCGCAATCTGGAAGATCCGCATTTGTTGGCGAACACGGTCATGGTGGCCGGCGAGTGCAAGAAAGATGCACTCGAAGGTAACCAGTTAAGCATATCGAAATCGGCTCTCTATCTCATTATGGCGTGCATTGTAATTTTGTCGTCCGCAGCCTCCTCGCTGATTACGCTAAGTCTTAAGAACGACACTCATGGAACGCAAAAAGCGGCTCCAGCCGCGAAGAAATCCAAAGTCACCAAATATCTCGATGACCTGGAAAAGCGTTTTCTCAATTCGGTCGATCTGAATATCGAGCGGCCTGCCGTGACGAATCAAGCAATTGTTGATGCCCTGGAACTCCGCCGCAAGTACGGCATTTGCCGCTTGAAGTTGATTTTCATAAACGACTTTGCCATGGATGAGATTTTGAAAGCTACTTGGATCCGCAACATAGATTTTGTCGGCAGTGTCGTGAAGAACGAGAGACTGGGCGAACTTGCCAAACTCCCTTATTTCGAGCATCTCTCCATCAGTCACACCAATTTGAATGATGAAGGTGCGGCCGGACTTGCCAGATGCCCTCATATTAACGATATTTCCGCGAGCTGGACGAATATTACGGCCGCGAGCATTCCTTATTTTGTCTCGCTGCGGAAGCTGGAAAGATTTGAGATATCGGGCGTCAAGCTGTCAACCGAAAGTATTCGCATGCTGGCTGAGAAGAGGTCTTTGAAACGGCTTGTACTGCGCAGTTCCACGGGATTGACAGATCAAAGTTTTGCGCCGATGGTGTGCTCGAATCTGCAATTTTTAAATGTGGAAAACCTTCCTATTGGTGATGATGCGACGATTTACCTTTCTCAGATGCGCAACCTCACTTCGATCGCTCTGGGCATGACTAAGATCAGTGCAAGAGGCATAGAGCGGCTTCTGGTCAATGAAAAGCTGGATACGGTTTTGTATGTGCCGACGCCCGAGCTCACCGAGGCGGACGTGGCGGCGCTCGCCAAACGGTATCCCCGCTGCCATTTCGTGAGCAAGTTTCAGAAGGGCGACCAGATCATTTAGATCTGTGATTGCGTGTAGTAGATGCACGGAAAAACAAACCGGTTCCAGAGACAGTGAATGGCTGCGAGTGTTGCCATGCAGTCAGTCACTATCTCTGGTTTCAGTGTGCTCACGAGAGGATATCCTTCAAGCGCATGCCGAAGAAGACCATTTTTAGCGCTGTGTTCCTCAGGGCTGGAACATTCGGCAGCAGCGAAAGCAGCCGCGCCGATAGGCTTGGTTTGCGGTCGTGCCTGAGCATGTCCATGAGCCCGTCATGCCGTCCTTCAATCAGGTTCGCTATCACCTCGCCGAGCAGCATGCCGGAAGGCAAACCGTCAGTCGATGCGACGATTAGTTTCCCGGAACCGTTGCCGCCGCCGATTTCGCCGCCATTGCCGCCACCGATTTCGCCGTTATTGCCGCCACCGATTTCGCCGTTATTGCCGCCGTCATTACCTTCGCCGAAACTGAGCACTTTCACCAGCGGCAGTCCGTCGGCGGGCAGTGAAAAACTGGCTCGCCATGCGTGTTCCACCGGGGGAAGTTTGAAATTGTGGCGCGACTGAATGACCGCGTGCAGTCTCCTGACGCCTTCTTCCTTGTCCGAAAGCAGGCAGGCCGCGCTGATGCCCGGGCTGTCCGCCCCACCCGCGAGAATCCGCCCGTCGGGCAGATATCGAAGATAGGTGTAGAGCATCTGGTATGTGTCCCACAGGGCAATCGTGCCGCTTTGAGCCAGTTTTGCCACCTCCTGGCATGGTTCTGTGACAATCAGATCGCCCTTTACCGGCACTAATTGCCGGTTGATGCTGGCCACGGGCGACCATGCTTTGCCGCGCACTCCGGTGGCGACGATCAGGTGGCGCGATTTTACGGTCTGGGTGCCGGCGTTGAGAACGAACAAGCCGTTCGCATTCTCGAAATGTGTGACAGGCGTGCTCTCGAATATGCGGCAACCCTGATCTGCGGCGCGTTTTGCTATTGCCTGGACCAGTTTGACAGGATTGACGGCGCGTTCGCCTTCCAGTTCGAGGGCGCCGTGAAAGCTCGTCAGGAAGGACGGCAAGCCGAACTTCTCGTGAAACCTTGTCGATAGTCCGTAGCGTTTGCGTGTCTGCCGCTCTGTTTCGAGAATGGGAAGGTGGCTGGCTTTTGCGGCAGCGTAGATGGAAACCCCCGTCTGCAGAGCGTCCTCGCGTAAGTTGATTGCTCCGAGCGTGCGATTGACCGCGGCGGAAAGGCGCGAATACAGCAAGGCGGCGTTTTCGCGACCGAACTGCTGTTCCACCACGCGCAAGTCTACCGTGGTTGCCAAAGAGAGAATGCCGGCGCTGAAGCCGCTGCTTCCCTCTGCGACGCTGCCCTGCTCGAGGACCACGACATCGTGATTTTGTGAGAGTGATAACGCCGCCGACAAACCGGTGATGCCACCGCCGATAATGGCGATGTCGCAGTCGATGTCGTGGCGAAGAGCCGGATATGTCTCTTTATCTGTTTCGATTGCCGTCCGCCAGAAGGGCGCTGCCTTCAGTGCGGCGGACGGCTGCATTAGGTGAGAACCTGAGTTCTTCATAAAAACTCCGTGTCTCTCTTCTGTGACGTAATCCCGGTTTTTGGTCCCGTATCGGCAGGTTTCCCTGTCGCCATGATTGTTTTACGAACAATGCGATGATAACCGACCCTCGAATGAAGGGCGATTGCTATCGCTTGGGCGAGACTGGCTTTTGCTTTGGGGGAGAGGAATTTACGATTGAAGAGAGATATTTAGTGTGCCTGGAGTTTGCCTCTGCGTGAAGGTCCGGTTCAAGAGATATAGATTTCATCTGGCCCCGGCAGTAAGCGCTCGCTGTTTTAACTGGCGCTAATCGAAGCCAGCATTGGCTCCCGAAATCCTTGGCGCGCAACGATTCTCTATTCTCTTGCCGCTTCCACAAACCGCGTCAATCGTTTCCTCTGAAGACTTCCTCATCGACGCAGAATTGGCTCGAAACCAGTCAAACAGCCAAATATGAGAGAGGCTTTAAACAATGGTGTTGCTCTCGTGATCGTTTGGAAGGGTTACTTATTGCGGGTCTGTTGTAGAATTCTTGTCCTTCCGGCCCCTATATCCGTTCTCTCTTGAAAACCTTGAAGCCGCTTGTTTCTGTACTTTTGCCAACGCATGCGCGTTACCGAAATGGATTTCTCGCCAAATCCGTTCAGTCTGTTTTGGACCAAGACTACGATAATTTCGAGTTTTTCATCGTCGATGACGGATCTGTCGACGGCAGCGCAGATTACCTGGCGGAGCTGGCGAAAAAAGATGCGCGCGTCCAGCACATTCGCCACGATATCAATGTCGGGCTGCCCGCGCTGACTTTGTTTCAGGCTTACCTGAAGACGAAGGGCGAATTTATCGCTTTCAATTTCGACGATACGGTTTTGACTCCGGATTGTTTCACCAGGCTTGTGGATACGCTTGTGTCGAAGCCGGACGTGGGCATGGCATACGGGCAAATGGTCATGCATATGCCGGACGGAGAGATTACTTACGGTCAAGAACCTGATGCCGAAGAACTGTTGAAGTTCAATTACATCGGCAATTCGTCAGTTATGTTGCGGCGCAGCGCGATTGAGTCGGTGGGCTGGTACGACCCGCACATTCTTTTAAAACGCTCATGCGATCTGGATCTCTGGCTGCGCTTTTTGAAAAAAGCGCAGGTTGCATACATTCCGCAAGTGCTGTCGCATGAATACGGGCAGAACCTGACTGACTCTTTCAGGCGAGCCTATTACTCTTTCGATGATTTGAGAGACAGATACATGGCGACCGATCGCACGGCGAGCCTAGTGCCGTCTGCGATGCAGGCAGGCGAGCCCAACCTTGTCGATGTGTCGCTGCCGCTGACAGAGGAAGAGCGCCGACAAGTAAGCCTCTCTTGCATAGAGCATTTTGTGAGAATTCTCGATTTTGCGGGCACTGCAGCATATGCGGAAAAACTTTTGGCGCAGGGCGATCCGGCTATCACCTTGCTTTGGAACCGCATTCAGTTGAGAGATGCTGGAAAAACCGACAAAACTGACAAAACCGCGCTGCTCACACAGCTTGGAACGATTTACTACTACAGCCAAAAGCTGGATATCGCCCAAAACAAACTGCACGAACATGAATCCGATTTGCATGAAGTGAGAGCGGAGTTGGGCGACTACAAAGACAAGTATCATGCGCTTTTGCGCAGCCTCTCCTGGCGTTTGACCAAACCGCTGCGAGAAACTATGGCTCAGTTGACGCGAAGGAGTAAAGAGACAAATGTCTGAAGGTATTCAACTGTTCATCCCCAAATATCGCATCGACGAGTGTCTGGCTGAGATCAAGGAGTGCCTTGAGAAAGGCTGGACGGGCGTAGGTTTCAAAACCATCGAGTTCGAAAAAGAGTGGATGAAGTACACCGGCCTGCCCTGTGCTCACTTCGTCGCCTCCGCTACGGCCGGTTTGCACCTGGCAGTGCGCTTGCTGAAAGAACAGGGCGGATGGGAAGACGGCGATGAAATCATCAGCACGCCTTTGACCTTCGTATCTTCCAATCACGCGATTTTGTACGAAAACCTGAACGTGGTTTTTGCCGATGTCGACAAGTATTTATGTCTCGACCCGAAATCAATCGAAAGCCGCATCACGCCTAAAACGCGCGCTGTGCTTTTCGTGGGGCTGGGAGGAAACACCGGTCAATTGGCAGAGGTTGTGAAACTCTGCAAGAAGCGCAATTTGAAATTGATTCTGGATGCAGCTCACATGGCAGGAACCCGCTTTAACGGACGCCATGTCGGTTATGACGCGGACGTGACCGTATTCAGTTTTCACGCCGTGAAAAACTTGCCCACCGCCGATGGTGGCATGATTTGCTTCAACGAACCCGAACTGGACAAAGAAGTTCGCAAATGGTCCTGGCTGGGAATCAATAAAGACACGTTCTCCAGAACAGTCAGCCAGGGCGCTTACAAATGGCACTATGAAGTGGAATCCGCCGGTTTTAAATATCACGGCAATTCAATCATGGCCAGTCTTGGGCTCGTCGGTCTCAAGTATTTGGATGCCGACAACAGCTACAGACGCCAGTTGGCGGCCTGGTACGACGAACTGCTTGCTGAACAAATCGAGCGCGTTCCTGTTGCTCCTGGGTGCGAGTCTTCGCGGCATCTCTATCAAATCCTCGTCGATGACCGCGATGAAGTGATGCTTGCTTTGAATGATTGCAAGATCTATCCGGGCGTTCACTATCGCGTCAACACCGCTTACGAGATGTATGCTCACGCCGCCGATTCTGTGCCGAGAGCGTCGGTTGCCAGCGAGAGAATTATCTCCCTGCCGATGCACATGGGTGTCACGCGTCTCGATGTGGAGCGCATTTGCAGCACTCTCAACGAGATGAGCAAAGTGAAGCCGAAGGCGAAAAAAACTGAGCCGGTAGCGCGGGTGGCAACTTAGTTCTGTGATAACTGCAGTGTTTTTGCACAGTCACAGTGTCTCTGCATAATCCCGGGTCTCTGCGTATCACAGGTCTCTGCATTATCACAGGAGAAGCGCGAAGTGAAACCTCATACAGGTCCGATAGTGGGCAAACGCGTAACGTTGCGCTTGCTGGAACAGGCGGATCTCTCCATGACGCGCGAGTGGCGCAATAAAGATCGTGTGCGCATGAAATTTGTCACTACCAATAAACTCGAACCGGATTCGCATCAACGCTGGTTTGAACAGTATCTTCTGAAGGATGACGACTATCTCTTCGTGATTGAAGAGACGGATGCGCTCAAGAAGCCGGTCGGGCAAATCGGCATGTATAACATCGATCGCTCTGAGCGCAAGGCCGAGTACGGGCGGCTAATGATTGGTGAGGAAAACGCGCTTGGGCTGGGCATTGCAGCCGAAGCGTCGCGATTGATGATCGAACATTTCAGCAAGAATTTCGGTATCGATAAGGTCTATCTCGAAGTGAAAGCCGATAACGAGAGTGCATATAAGCTCTATGAATCGCTCGGTTTTGAACGGACAGGGGAGCACGAAAATCTGGTCGCGATGAGCTTGAAAGCGCCTGCGGTGAAATAAGCAAAATCTTTCGCGAAAAATGCTCCGCCGAGCTGCGAAAAATGCTCCGCCGATCTGCGAAAAATGCTCCGCCGAGCTGCGAAAAACGCGCTTCTCCATCCAGTTAGAAAAATTTGAATTTTTCTAAGCAAAATCGCCAAAAACGGCAACCTGTGATGCTTTGCGGCGTTTGCTCGCAATCGCTGAATGGTGCTTCGATTCGGGGTTTTTCGTAAGAAAAATTCCGCATTGCGTCACAATAAATCCGACCGAAGCTAAACCGTTGCGCCAAATAAAATCGTACCCCTGAGCATGTTGCTAAGGGGCTGCCGATGCGTAAAAA
>Ga0268299_1004110_pt1 | contig 11954 bp, 13 predicted proteins | sample NOBtaG_FD_193484 | JGI IMG/M metagenome (GOLD analysis project Ga0268299, IMG submission 193484) | Activated sludge microbial communities from bioreactor in Nijmegen, Gelderland, Netherland - NOB reactor | ecosystem: Engineered > Bioreactor > Aerobic > Activated sludge | place: Netherlands... | reverse complement strand
TGACGGCCTGCTCTTTCACTTCGACGAGAATCAACTCGTCGTCCTGGCAGGGGACAACGGGGTCGAAGGGATCGGTTTTCCCGCCGCCGCCGTCGTATTCGACTTCGCCGCCGCACTGCTCATAGAGATCCATCCATTCGATGCGGTAGGGAGTGTGCTCGCTGGAGGTGGGGTGAAGCGGAATCCAGTTCCCGTCTGCGTCGAAGAGCTCGGGGTCACCGGGATGATTGGCGTAGAATTTCTGATTCGCGCAGTCAATGGCGCATTGGTTGAACGGCTTTTTTGCCCGCCGAGTCAATCGTTGCTCCGGTCGAAGGTGTAGTAGCTGTCGAGAGCATCGAGCTTGCGGATGGGGGAGAGGTCCGCGCGGCCGAGGATCGGGGCTATCCACGGGGGTGAGGAGACGGTGGACAATGGCGAGCCGTAGAGAGCGGCATATTCGGCGAAACGGGTGAGATCTTCCTCTTTGGTGAGACCGAGACGGAGAGCTTCGGCCACGCTGGAGGAGGCAAGCCGGTGGAGGTCGTCGAATGGGCGATCGGGAAACCGCAGGCGCAGATGCGCGGCTAGACGCTGCAGGAAACTGCTGCGCAGGGCTGCGCCAAACATCCTCATCTGGGCCTCGCGAATCACCAGCATAACTACCTGTGGTGAAACCAGATCACCTTGCAACGAGTATATCGGGAAAACGCTTTCTGTAAGGGGAATGCGGTCAGGCAGCGATTTGGCGGGTGCGGAGGTAGCGTACACGAACCTCGTGTTACACTGTGGCCGTGCTCAAGAATGTGACAATCACCCTCCCCGAAGAGGTAGCGCTTTGGGCAAGACATAAGGCAGCGGAAGAGAATACATCGGTTTCGAAACTGGTGGGACAGATGCTGGAGAACCAGATGCGCATGACGGATGAATACCGTAAGGCTCATCAGCGCTGGCGGAAACTGTCAAAACCAGTGAAGGGGGTGGACGCAAGCCAGCGTTTCTCGCGGGATGAATCGCATGAGCGGCGCTAGGCGCTGTTTTGTGGACACAAACGTACTACTTTATGTGCTGGATGAGAAAGATCGCGACAAGCAGCACATTTGTAGAAACGCGGTGGACCGCCTTTGGGAGCAGAATACGGGCCGGATCAGTTGGCAGGTGCTACACGAGTTCTACGTAAATGCTGTACGCAAACTCGGCGTGCCTGCCGCGGCCGCACGTGCTTCGGTGCAAACCTATACACTGTGGCAACCGGTTGAGGCCTCGGCCGGCTTGCTGGAACGCGCCTGGTATTGGATGGACAAGGCGCAACTCGCCTATTGGGATGCGCTGATTGTCGCCGCCGCGGAGCGTTCCTCTTGCGATGTTCTGTTGAGCGAAGACTTCTCACACGGGCGCAGGTTCGGAATGGTGGTTGTGACGAATCCGTTCGTGGCTGAAGTTTTATAATGAAGAAGACTCCCCTCTAAAGAACAACCAACGTGCAAAAAGTAACTGTCATCGGAGGAGCCGGCTACATCGGTTCCGTCCTCGTCCCCACTCTGCTACGGGAAGGCTTTGCCGTCACCGTGCTGGACAATTTTTCTCTTGGGCAATCGAGCCTGCTCGATGTTTGCCTGAATCCGAATTTCGAGATACTGCGCGGGGATTGCCGCGATGAAGGCATGGTGAAGAAAGCCATTGCCGGAGCGGATTTCATTATTCCGCTGGCGGCGATCGTGGGTGCTCCGGCGTGCAAGAGCGATCCGGTGGCAACGCAGAGCATCAATCTGGATGCCATTCGCATGCTGCTGACGCTGCGGTCGAAGGATCAGTGCATTGTGTCGCCGTGCACCAATTCGGGCTATGGGATCGGCGAGAAGGGCATCTTCTGCACCGAAGAGACGCCGCTGCGGCCGATTTCGCTGTACGGCGTAACGAAGGTGGAAGCCGAGAAGGCGATTCTCGATGCGGGCAACGGCATTTCGCTGCGGCTGGCAACGGTGTTCGGCGCGTCGCCGCGGATGCGCATCGATCTGCTGGTGAACGATTTCGTCTACCGCGCGCACAGCGATAAGTTTCTGGTCATCTTCGAAGGTCATTTCAAGCGCAACTACATTCATATCCGCGACGTGGCGAAGGCGTTCCTGCACGCGATCCGGAATTTCGATGCGCTGAAGAATCAGCCGTATAACGTGGGTTTGAGCGATGCCAATATTTCGAAGCTCGAACTGTGCGCCAAGATTAAGCAGTATCTGCCGGATTTGTATTATGTCGAAGCGGAGATCGGGCAGGATCCGGACAAGCGGGATTACGTCGTCTCGAATGAGAAGATCGAGCGTACGGGCTATCTGCCGGACGTGACGCTGGACCTTGGCATCCAGGAGTTGATCAAAGTTTACACGATTCTGCGTGTGAAACAGTTCGGCAACGTGTAACGAATCGGCGTCCGGCGACACTATTCAGGCGGGCCGACTGGTTCGGCCCAGCCGCGCGAGATCGCGGCGCGCCCCACCACCGAGAAACGGAAGGCAACTCAGGGATGCCTTTCGTTTCCGACGGCGTGAAGCGAGGTTAGCGGCGGCGCGCGCCGAGAGCGATCAAGGCCACGCCAGCGGCAAAGAGGAGCGCGGTGGATGGCTCGAGTACCGCGCCGGCATCGTTGAGAACCACGTTGTCGATGCCTGTGGTTTCCACTACACCGTTGGTGAACTCGGCCAGGATCCACAAATCGGTGACATTGGCGAAAACAGTCTGGAAATCGGCGAGCGTGGCCGCGGTGGCGGTGGTGTGATTCGTCCAGCCCGCGCCTGGGGCGAGGGTGATGGAGAGCGGGGTCCAGACGTTTGGAGAAAGAGCGGGGATGGAACCGTTGTAGGTAAGCACGGTGCCGCCACCTTTGATCACAAGGTCGTTGCTGTTGTAATCGAGCGCCCCGGTATACAGCAACTCATAGGTCAAGGAGCCGCCAATGGCGGCAAGCAGGTTGCCGAGGTAAGCGCCGGGGGCGGCGAAGAATGTTTCGTTGGTGTCGAGGTCGTCCGTTTCCGCGTAGCCGCCGGGATTTCCTCCCGCGGCTTGGAAAACAGATGGGGATGTGCTGACGAGGTTATATCCGGTGGTAGTATTGTCGGCCGCGACGGCGGACCAGCCTTCCACTCCGGCATCGAACGTATTGCCGGAAATGACGCCGGCATTCAAGGTCAGCAGACCCGAGGAAAGTGCAATCAAAAAGAGAGAGCGCCTGTGTCTCTACCTCCGAAGGATCGAGACGGGGAGATTGAAATCAGTATAGCCGAAATTACGATTGGTTCGCGAGGTGTTCCACAAGATATGCGCGCCAGCGTTCGCGCCAGACGGGGAGTTGGAAGGTACGGGCTACTTCGACGCCTCGGGTGGCGAGTTCGCGGCGGAGGCGGCTCTGGCGGATGAGCTTTTCGATGGCAGCGCCGAGCGCTGTGCTTTCGGGCTCGATGAGGAGTCCGTTGTAGCCGTCCTGCACGAGGTCGGGGAGTCCGCCGACGTTGGTGGCGATGACGGCATTGCCGCTGGCCATGGCTTCGAGGCAGGAAAGGGAGGTGCCTTCGCTGGCGGTGGTGGGCACGATGGTGATGTCGGCTCCGGCGTAGGCCTCGGGCATGCGTTCGGGCGGCAGCACGCGCCAGGTGACGCGGGACGGGAAGGAGTCGCGGAGGGTTTCAACTGCCGTTTGCTCGCGGGCTGATTCGGCAAGGCCGACGAAATGCATCGACATTTCGGGGAATTCTGCCATGAAATCGGGAATCACTTCCATGGCCAGCCAGAAGCCGCGGTTGGTGGTGAGACGGCGGGGGTAGAGAACGTTGACCGTCTTGTCATTGGAAGACGGGCGGGGTTGGAATTCGGCGATATCGACGAAATTGGGGATGTAGCGGAAACGGTGCGAGAGATGATGATGGGTGGCGCGGGCCCAATTGATGGTGTTGGTGTCTACTGAGACAATGCGCTCGAGGTTGGCGATGGAGACGCGGTAGTGCTCCATGAGATTGGCGAAGCCGTCGGCCTGGACGGGGGCGGAATCCCAGTTGATGCCGTGGCTGATGCCGATGGAATGCGGATTGGCGAGGGGCGCGGCGAGGTAGTAGGCGTGATAGAGGGTGAGGGCGGCGGGTGGTGCCTGGGTGTGGAAGACCTCGTTGAGGCGCGAGTCGAGACCCTGCGTATCGAGGCCGCAGACTTCGATGCCGTTGTACTCGCGGGTCCAGGCGCCGCGCGCGGATTGATAGGCGCGGACATGGAAGCCGAGGGAGCGGAAGATGGGGGCGAGTTCGATGAGGTAACGCTCCGCGCCGCCGCTCATCATGGTTTGTCCTTCGCGATCGAAGAACAGCGGAGTGAGGACGTGGACGGTGCCGCGGTTTCCGGTGGAGGGCTCCGTGACGGCCCGTTTGGGTGCGGAAGGGGGCGGAACGGTGGTGGGGGAATCGGGTGGTTGCGCGGCGGTGCGCCAACGCGTCCAGCCTTCCTGTACGTTTCCTTGTTTGAGGCTCCACCAGGCTTCGGCCAAACCGGCGGCGGAGCGATAGCGGCGGGCCTTGGATGCCGCCTCCTGGGTTTGTTGCGTGATGCGCTCGGCTTGGGTGTAGGCGGCTAACTGCTCTTCGAGCGCGGCCAGTTTGCGGTCACGCTGATCTAATTGTTTGCGGGTTTCCTCGAGTGTGTTCTGCAGCGAAGCGACTTCGGTGCGGGCGTCGGACAGGCGTTGCTCGGCTTCTCGTGCAACGTTGCCGAGGCCCTCCAAACGCAGCCTGCCCTGGAGCGCGGTAAAGATGGTGCGGAGCGCGTCGGCGTTGGGGGCGATGGGACGTGGGCCGGCGAGCAGTTCCGCGGCCAGGCGTGAGGCATCCTCGCGGGCGAGCGCGGCCATGCGGGAAGCGTGCCCAGCGAGGCGCGGGGCGATGGTTTCGCGCTGTTCGTAAGCCTGTTCGAGGGCGGTGGCGAGTGCGTCGGGGGTGAGGGTTTTGAGATCGAGGACGAACTGTTCGCAACCTACTCCGGTGGCCAGATGGAGCACCTTGGGATCGTAGGTGAGGGCGACGAACGGCGCGGCGGCCATGGTGGCGAAAATTGCCGCGTGGAGGCGCATACCGACGACCATGTCGCATTCGGAAAGCATGCGCGCGCGATAGCGGGGAGCGAGTTGCGGGGCGGCGATTTCCACGGACTCACGGTGCCGCATAGCCTGTACGACACGTTGGGCAACGGCGTAGTCGTTTTCGAGCGGCTGGTGTTCGATCCACTGGAACGGGATGAACAGCAGGTGGGCCTGGTGGCGGTCCAGATAACGGTCCAGGCCATCGGCGACGGCGGCTTCCCAGCGTGCGGCTTCGACATCGATCTCCCAGGGGCGGAGGGCGATGCCGATGACGGGCTTGTCGCGCTTGGGGCGGCCGATGGTCCAATCACCGGCGAGGGCGAAGGCGGGATCGGCGGCGACGTGGACACGCTGGCGGGGGATGCCGAGGTCAGCCATCAGATCCTGGGAAGGCTTTTCCCGTACAGAGATGCTGGACGCGCCTTCGAGTAACGCGCGCGTCATGTGCTTACCTTCCTCAGTGCGCAGCGGGCCCGCGCCGACGGCGTAGTAGACCACAGGCTTGCCGAGTAGCGCCGCCAACAGGGGAGCGCCGCCGACGTAGCTCAGGCTGCCATGGCCGGGGGTCCACAGCGTTTCGGGGTAAAAGCCCCAGTAATCGAAGAACAGCCCGCCGCCGCCGACGAGAACGAAATCGGCCGCGGCGACGGCGTCGAACTGTTCGGCGATGGATTGCCAGTGAACAGCCTGCACCTGGTGCTGTGACGCGGTGAGGTCCGGATTGCCGGACATGACGGTGAGTTGGAGATCGGGGACGCGCTCGCGCAGGAGGGCAACCAGACTGGCGAGGATCGCCTCGTCTCCCGTGTTATCGAATCCGTAGGAACCGACGATGTAGCCGCGCATCCGAACCGCCATTGTAGCCAGATTGAAGCCGTTACGCGTGGATGATGTGGCTTCCCGGGGAATTGATGGAAATGGGGATCTCCTCCAGTTGTGAGAGGGCGGCTCGCACCTGCTCGCGGCGGTCGGGAGGAACGACGAAGAGAATGCATCCGCCGCCGCCTGCGCCGAGCAGTTTGCCGCCGAAAGCTCCCGCGCCGCGGCCGCGCTGGTACATCTCTTCGATCTCGCTGCTGCAGACGGAGGCGTCGAGCGAACGCTTCAATTGCCATGCTTCATCGAGCAGCGCGCCGAAGGCGCTGAACCCTGCGTTGCCGGTGATGAGCGAATACCCTTCGTCCACCATTTCACGCATGCGCAGCAGCACGCGGGTCTGTTCGCCGATGCGGCGGATGATATTGGTGGCGACATCGGCGGCACGGCGTTTGATGCCGGTGTGGAGCAGCAGCAGGTGATCTTCGAGGCTTCGAATGCGGTCGGGCGAGAGCGGGACGGCGTGCACCACGATGTCTTCGCGGGTGCGGAATTCGATGAGTTTGAATCCGCCGACAGCGGCGAAGACCTGGTCCTGGCAGCCGACGGCCTCCTGGAGGGTGTCCTGTTCGAGGAGGATGGCTTCGATGGCGAGATCGAGGGGGCGGCGCGCTTTGCCTTGAAAGGCGTGCAGTGCGTTGAGCAAACCGACGACGAAGCTGGACGAAGAGCCGAGCCCGGAAAAGGAAGGAAGCTCGCCGGTGTAGTTGATCTCAACGTCGGTGGAGATGCCGCAGTGGCGCAGGCATTCGCGGAAAGGGGCGTGTTCGATCTCTTCGAGGCTGCGCACGCATTCCACTTTGCGGTAGGCGATGCGGATGGAGTAATCGAAGAGGCGCGAATAGAAGCGCGAGACGGAGAGATAGGCGGAGTGATCGATGGCGGTGCCGAGCACCGCTCCGCCGCCGTTTTTTTCGAAGTAATCGGGGTAATCCGTACCGCCGCCGAAGAAGCTGATACGGAACGGAGTCTGGGTGATGATCATGAATGATTCGAGGCCGGATCGGACTCGATACATTATCCGCCGCGCGGAATAGCAGGTGCCACAGTAGCACTATTTGCTACGCTCGGAAGCGCACACAATGGCAGCCAATGAGCCCGCATCCGAGCAGCAGGAATCGCGCGTGACGATCGTGCGCACATCGACTCGGGACAATGAGAAGAGGGTCATGATCGTGAAACTGGATGACGCGCCGCTGGCGACGCTGTACTACGGCAAGTCGGCGACGCGGGTGGTTCAGCCGGGGAAACACACGCTGAATGTGAACAATACGTTTGTGTGGAAGAACCAGAAGTTCGAGATTGCTCCGGGGGAGCATGCGACGTTTCAGGTGATCAACCGTTCAGGGAAGTTTACGTGGTTTCTGGTGGCGCTGATGGGGGCGGGGCCGATGTATATCGACATTGAGCGGGAGAGTTGAGGCGGACAATCCCCGGCGGGGTCAGCCGCCGGGGAGAGGGATGAGGTGGGCTTACGGCTGGATCTTATCGCAACGGCCGAAGAGGATCTTGAGGTACTGAGGGATCTTGGGGTCGAGGCCGGGGTTGCGGAAGTAGTTGGGGTAGTGCAGGCGGAGGTTGTAGTTGAGGTAAGCGAGCGTGTACTTGGTGAGGTACTCCACTTGGCGGACGGGGAAGACCTGGCCGTTCATCTGGACCTTGGTGGTGTCGCCTTTGTGGCGGATGAGATCCATTTGGAAGATGCGGATGATGTCGAGCGTGGCCTGATCGCAATCCCCGTGCATGGGGACTTTGAATCCACTGCCCAGCAGGCTCTTCTTTTCCGGGCGCTGGAAGTGCTTCTGCAACATCCACTGCACCATCAGAACGTCATCGTTGTAATTGGCGCATCCTTCTCCCACCGCATAGGTGGTGTTCCACATCTGACGCATTGAGATACGGCCCTCGGTGGCGATGGGGCTATCGGATATGTCCATGATTTCAGGCATGTTGTTTGTTTTTTCTGCTCTCACTGGGAAAGGCGCAGGGGTAGCCTGAAATCTATCAGCGGAGTGCATCTTTTTTCGGAAGAAACGATTAATAGGCGGCGCGGCCGTCGGTTTCGTACTTGTTGAACTTTGGCGGCTTGACGCGGGCCATCTGGTCGAGGGCGGCTTGCAGCTTTTTGCGTGCGGCCTGGGCTTCGGCGGAGGCGCCCTGGACGGGGATGGGCGATTTCTCGAAGGGGTCCTTCTGGATGTCGTAGAGGCGGTTGTCGAGATAGAGCTTCCAGCGGTGATCCCAGGCGATGCGAGTGGGAGGGAAGTCGACCTTGCAGCCGGGGTGGGGGTCGTAGTGGGCGAACGCCCATTGACGCGGATTGCCCTTTTGACCGCGGAGTTGGGGGATGAAACTGCGGCCATCGATGGGGAGGCCGTCGAACCATTTGGCGCCGGTGGCCTCCATCATGGAGGGCAGGAAGTCGGTGGAGTCGATGAGGTCGGGGCAGACCCGGCCGGCGGGCGTGACGCCTTTCCAGCGGGCGAGCAAGGGAACACGCATGCCGGCATCGGTGGTGAGTCCTTTGCCGCCGGGGATGACTTTGTCTCCCATGCGGGAGGTGATTTCCTTGGGCGTGCCGTTATCGCCATAGAAAAGGACGAGGGTGCGCTCGGCGATGCCGAGTTTGTCGATGGCATCGAGCACGCGGCCGACGCACAGGTCGAGGTATTCCACCATGTCGGCGAAGTATTTGGGATCGTCCTTGAGGCGGTCGCCCTTGGGCCAATCGGCGCTGCGGGGCGTGGGGTTGAACGGGCCGTGGGTGAGCACCATGGGGTAATACACAAAGAACGGATTGCTCTTGTTGCGTTCCATGAAGCGGATGATGAAATCGGCGAACATGTCTTCACCGTATTTGCCCTTGGTGTCGGTGCGCTTTTTGCCGTTTTCGTTGACGACGGGGTCGGCGTAGCGGGAACCTTTGTCTTCGGTGAACAGATCGTGCCAGAGCAGGTATTCATGGAAGCCGCTTTGTTCGGGCTTCATGCCGGTGGCGCGGCGGGGGGAGGGTTTGCCTTCGTAGCTGTAGAACTGCCATTTGCCGGAGATGCAGGTGCGGTATCCGGCGCGCTGCATCATGTGGCCGAAGGTTTTTTCGTTGGGGTCCATGATGCCGAAGGCCCGCCAGTTGCGGAAGTTGTGCTCTCCGGTCATCAATTGGACGCGTGTGGGAGTGCAGAGGGGCTGGGCATAGGCGTGAGTGAAACGGACTCCGGTGGCGGCGAGGCGGTCGAGGTTGGGAGTTTTGTAGGAGGTGCCTCCATTGACGCGGAGGCATTCGTAGCCGAAATCGTCAGCCATGATGAGGACGACGTTGGTTTTGGGCTGGGATTGGGCCAGGGCGATGCTGGCGGCGGACGAGGCGGCAAGGAATCCGCGGCGGGTCATGCGGTGAGACGTTGGCATCGAACCGATCCTATCATGCGATGCGAGTGAACCAATTTGGGGCGAACGCTCGCGTATTCCGGTGACCCCGCAGTAGAGGGGCATTATACGAGGGGATAGGAGAAGACAATGAAACGAATCGCAGTATTCGTGTACGGGGTAGTGTGTTACGGGATCTTCTTTGCGACGTTCCTGTATGCGTTCGGGTTTGTGGGCAATGTGCTGGTGCCGAAATCGATGGACTCGGGGCCGAGCGGGCCGCTGAGCGAGGCGCTGGTGGTAAATGCGCTGTTGCTGGGCGGGTTTGCGATACAGCACAGCGTGATGGCGCGGAGTTGGTTCAAGCGCGGGTTGACGAAGCTGATTCCGGAACCGGCGGAGCGCAGTACGTATGTTTTGTTGTCGAGTCTGATGCTGATTATGTTGTTCTGGCAATGGCAGCCGATGGGGATGGTGGTGTGGAATGTGGAAAGTCAGGCGATGCAGGGCTTGCTGCTGGCGTTGTGCGCGTCGGGGTGGGTGCTGGTGCTGATCAGCACGTTTCTGATCAATCATTTCGATTTGTTCGGGCTGCGGCAGGTGTGGCTGTATTTGCGGGGGGAGCCGTATACTCCGCTGCGATTTCGTACGCCGGCGATGTACAAGGTGGTGCGGCACCCGCTGTACCTGGGATGGCTGTTCGCTTTCTGGATGACTCCGGTGATGACGGCGGCGCACCTGCTGTTCGCGGTGCTGACGACGGGGTATATTCTGGTGGCGATTCAGTTCGAGGAGCGGGATTTGGTGCGGGTGCATGGGGAGAAGTATCGGGAGTACAGGAGGTCTGTACCGATGATTCTGCCGGTGCGGACGGGGAACTAGAGTTGGTGAAACTGTGGGGCGGGAGTAAGGACATCTTCACGAGTCGCCTGCCCCTCAGCTACCGGTGCTAGGATTTGAAGTAGATGGAGCTAGCAATTCGTATTCATGTTGAGGAACTGCCGGAGGGAGTTTTTCTTGCCACAGCAGAAGAACTTCCCGGTTTGGTTGCTCAAGGACGCACCGTGGCTGAAGCGCTGGAAATTGCACGAGACGTTGCGAAGAAACTGTTGGAGGCTAGACTGGAGCGCGAAGGAGTTATTCCAAACCTGCCGACGATCAACCAGCAGCGCGACTTCACAATCGTAGTCGCCGCGTGAAATGGGGCGTCTCTCAGGATTCCGGTACAAAGAGATAGTGCGCAAGCTCAAAGCTTGTGGCTTTCAGTTCGATCGTCACGCCGCCGGTAGTCACGAGATCTGATGCCGCACAAGTCTCGCCGGCTCGCGGCGAGGGCCGCATCATTGCGAACAGTCCATGCGGCAGCCTGCCGAGGAAGTCAAGCAAAGAGCGCCAAGGTCTGCGAAGACGACGGGCTTGTTATGAGGAGACGCCGTTGTCCTACTCGCTTGTGCGTTTCAAGCGGGGAATGAAGACGCCGCAGTCAATTCTCGCAAATGTACCGGGCCGCGCTTCGTCAAGAGCCGCAGCGATTATCTGAATGTGCGGCCGGATCACTGGCCAGTTGATGGCGGACAGCACCAATACCGCAAAAGGGCGGCCTTCGAGGCGCTGCTGGCTTTCCATGTTCTTGTCGCCCGTAAGGAATATGTCAAACCCCTCGCGCTCTATCAACTGAAGCAACGCGCCGTTCTTCATGCCGCCCCACTGCATGCTGACAACAGTGTGTATCTCATGCTGCGGCAGATAACGAGTCAGCTTGAGTGGCACATCCTCATCGAAGAACACCTTCACGGTTGTGCCTGAAATTTATGTGTCGCACGATACTGGAGGATGGCTTTGATGGTTTCCATTCCTGCCTCAGGGTAGCAATCCAGCGTTTCGGCGATAGCGGCGTCATCCGACAACCCCTCTTCACGAAAGGCGTCATAGTTGCCGGTGATTGCCTCCACGGGCAAGCGCGTGTTCTTTAGCAGAGGCGCACCGCTGACCTTGCCGGGTATGATTTCAACCAAGGGACACTCGGACCAATCAAGCTGCGCCATGTCGATATCCTTCTCTTTCATCGTAACCGTTTCACCAGAAAACATCCCCACCCACTGCCTCGCTTTTCACTCCTAGTGGGTGCGCCTCCGCGATCGCGGCTCAAAATGTAGCGCTTTCGGTGCGGCACCTCATGGAATTTGGGCCTGCGCTTGAGTTCCCGCACAGCTCCCAGGTAATGACCTCGCGCCATCCGCAGATGCGCGAGTTGCGCACTCAAAGCGGTGGCCGTCTGTTGCGGACTCTGTACGCGGCGCCCGGGCTGGGATTGCCACTCATCTGGCTCGATTCGTTGGGCAAGAGAGCCTCCGAATTCGCGATAGATCCGCACTGACGCGAAGGGTGGAGTCTGATTTCAAACGACCCGTTGTGAAAGGTGAGGCATTCACCGCGCGGGGAACCACTTTGGGCCTGTCCCGAAGCCCGCCCTTTGCGGGACGCCAATACCATCGGCCACTCTAAGTATAGCCAAGGGCTTCGCCCTTGAAATCCCAAGGAAAGGGTGACGGGCATCCCTACACCTCTTTGCGGCTTGGCGACTTTGCGTGATCCTCATCTTCGAGGCCGTTGACAATGC
>Ga0268299_1004109_pt1 | contig 11957 bp, 9 predicted proteins | sample NOBtaG_FD_193484 | JGI IMG/M metagenome (GOLD analysis project Ga0268299, IMG submission 193484) | Activated sludge microbial communities from bioreactor in Nijmegen, Gelderland, Netherland - NOB reactor | ecosystem: Engineered > Bioreactor > Aerobic > Activated sludge | place: Netherlands... | reverse complement strand
TGCACGCGCAGACCTCACCCGCGCAGCCGGGCACTCCCGGCACCGGCGAAATGCCGATCGAGGACTACCTGGCGCTGCTGGCGCGCATCGCGCCAGCCGCCCATGATGGTGCCCGCGCCTACCGGCAGGCCTGGCTGCAGCGCTGCGGCCGACCGCTGACGGCCGCGGAACTGCGCGTCGCTATGGCGGTCGGCGACGGCAACCCAGTGCTGATGGGCATGATCCGGGCGAGCCATCTGCGCGACGCTGCGGCGCTTTCCAACCTGGCCTCCCAGATCGACTGCACACGGGGTGCCCGATGAGCAGGGTCGCTGCGTCGCTGTTGGTCGCGGCCTTGCTGATCGTCGGCGGCAGGGCTGGCGCGGTCGACCTCGGCACCATCGGCCCGACCTACGAGATCGCCGAGCCGCACCTGCTGGCCTTCATCGAGCAGCGGCTGCGCGAGAAAGAACGCAGCGGCGAGTTGCAGCGGCTCGCGGAGGCGGCGCGGGCCCGTGGTATGGAGACCGTGCGCCATCCACAGCCGCTCGAAGGCCTGCGCACCACCGAGCGCCCGCGCACCTTCTACGTCGATCCGAGCTTCACGCTCGACCGCAACATCACCGACCCGCAGGGCCGCCTGATGTTCGCGGCGGGCACACGCAAGAACCCGCTCGAGGTGGTGTCGCTTTCACGGCATCTCCTGTTCTTCGACGCCCGCGATCCGCGGCAGGTGAAGCACGCCCGTGAGCTGAGCGGGCGCTATGCGGGGCGCATCAAGCCGATCCTGACGGGCGGCTCCTACCTCGACCTGATGAGGGCTTGGCGCGTACCCGTGTACTACGACCAGTCCGGAACCCTGACCCGCCGCTTCGGTATCCGCCAGGTGCCGGCGCTCGTCTCGCAGGACGGGCTGCGCCTGCGCATCGACGAACTGGGGCTGCCATGAACCTCGGCCGATGCCTGCGCGCCTGGGCCGCGATGCTGGTGACCGCACTTACGGCCGGTCCCGCCGTGGCCGGAGACAGCCTGACCTGCACGGGCCGGTTCCCGAACCCCATCACCGACATCTGCTGGAGTTGCATCCTGCCGATCACGCTGGGCGGCACCACGCTGGCCAACCTCGACGGGCAGGAAGACATCGCCAACCCGTCGAGCCCCGTCTGCAGTTGCGGCGTGAACCCGACCGTGGGCCTGTCGATCGGCTTCTGGGAGCCGGCACGGCACGTGGAAGCGGTGCGCAAGCCCTTCTGCCTCGCATCGCTCGGCGGCGTCGATCTCGACCCCGGCATCGATGCACCGACCGCCGCGCGCTTCACGCGGCCGGAGGGCGACGGCGACGGTGGCAGCTTCTACCAGGCGCACTTCTACATGAACCCTGTGCTGTACTGGCTGGAGGTGGTGACGGATTTTCCGTGCCTGGAGCGTGGCTCGTTCGATCTCGCCTACCTCACCGAAGTCGACCCGCTGTGGAACGACGACGAGCTGACGCTCATTCTCAACCCCGAGGCGGTGCTGTTCGCCAACCCGGTGGCCGTGGCGGCCTGCGCGGCCGACTGCGTCGCGGCAACGGCGGGCTTTGGCATGCCAGAAATGTTCTGGTGTGCGGGCTGCCAGGGCGGCCTCTACCCGCTCGACGGCCACGTGCCCTACCACCTCGGCGGCGTGCGCACCGCGGCGCTGATCGCCCAGCGCCTGACCGCGAAGATGCACCGTGAGCTGCTGGCCTGGGGCTGGCACGGGAGGGCCGGGCTGTGCGGCCCCTACTTCCTGCCGGCGATGGACAAGACCGCCTACAAGACCCAGCTGACCTACCCGGTGGCGAACACCACCAAGGAAGGCGGGCGCTGCTGCCAGCCCTTCGGCCGCAGCACCATCGTCTGGGGCGCCGGCAAGGAGTACCCGGTGCGCGGCGAGGACTTCGCCTTCATGTTGTTCCGCAAGAGGAACTGCTGTGTGGGCTACTGATTACCATCGCCTTGCCGCACTCGCGGCCGGACTCGTGCTCACCGTCACGGCCGTGCGCGCGCAAGCCCCGGTCGGTCTGCCGCCCGCCAAGGTGATGCCGCGCGTCGATGCCCTGCCGGTGCCGGCCACGCAAACGCCGGTGGACCTGGAGGCGCTGGCCCGGGGATTCGCGGGCGCTACAGGGTCACCCACGCTGCCGGGAGCCGACGAGCCGCGCCTGTTCGTCTTCATCAGTCTGGGCATGCCGGAGGCTGCGCTGTCGCGCCTTGTGGACCAGGCCGCGCGTGCCCGGGCGCAGTTGCTGCTGCGCGGGCTGTCCGAAGGGTCGCTGCCACGCACCGCAGCGCGGATTCAGCAGCTGATCGGCACGCGGCCGGTGGCCATGCAGATCGATCCGCGAGCATTCGATCGGTATGCGATCCAGCGCGTGCCCGCCTTCGTGCTCGCCCGGGCCGGCGGAACGGACACCGCCTGCAGCGACGTGCAATGTGCGCGGTCCGACGACCATGTCACGGCGGCTGGCGATGTCAGCCTCGGCTATGCACTGGAGCACTTCCAGCGCTCGGCGCCGTCCTTCGCGAAGGACGCCGGCCGTTTCCTGGCCCGACTCGGCCGCCGGGAGTGATGCCATGCGCAAGCTGATCGCCTGCTTCACCGCGTTCTGCGTGGCCGTGACGCCAGTCACAACGGCCGCGGGCCCGCACGAGGAGGGTGTGGCGGCAGGCCAGGCCGCCAACCCCGCCGCCCGAGCGACCGTCAACGCGCCCAGCGCCACCAGCGTCGTGCCGGGCTACACCGCGGCGCCACCCGAATCCGGGTACTACCGGCAGCCCAACCTCTCGTCCCAGGGCAGCGCGCGGCTGTCGCTCTGCGCCACGCTGCCGAACGATCCGGTGTGCCAGGCGCAGCGTGGCGCGATGGGATCGGCGAACATGCCCCGTCCGGCGATCGGTCCCGGCGATCCCTCCGTGTCCGCGGCCCACGGCATCTCGCGTGCGCCGTCCAGCGTGCTCCAGAACCTGGCGTCGTACTACAGCGGCTGCGCCACCACGACGACGGCCGTCCCTGCAGGCACGCAGACCCGCAGCTGCCTGCGCTACGAAGGCATCGGCAGCTACCGCTGCACGCGCAGCCTCACCGTCGGCATCGAACGCAACACCAACTGCACGCCGGGCGATTGGTTCGCCCATGCCGGCGCAGGCCGTGCCGGCGTGGACGCGCAATGCCTGCCCGACCGCCCGGAGACGGCGCAGCACTTCCGCGTCACACAGGACGCGTCGCCGTTGGCCTTCTTCGATGTCGACATGACGACACCGGTGCTGTTCCCGCAGATGGTCACGGTGCTCGACACGAGCTACTCCTGGAGCACCGGCACGGAGATCCGCACCGGCGTCTGGGTCGCCGACAGGGCCTGCACCGGCGACACCTGCGCCCTGACGGCCATGATCGCGGCCGAGCGGGGCGAAGTCTGCACCGGCGGCGGTGACTCCGGCTACAGCTGCACCAGCGTCGAACCCTTCTTGCGGCGCTATGCCGCCTGCCCGGCCGACACGCAAAGCGGCGACCTGATCCAGGACACCGTCTGCCAGGGCGACACCGGCTGCACGACCACGGCGCTCGACGGCACACGCTGCTATGCGCCGGCCGGCGGCGCCACGGCGCTCGTCGGCTACGACGTGACGGGCAGCTTGGCCGGCTACTACTGGAACCTCGACAGCGCGCGCAGCGTCGTCGGATGGGATCCGAATCCTGCCTACGGTCCGATCCCGACGATGCGGCTGTCGTACACCCGGCCCCGCACCACCATCACCGAAACCGACCGCTGGGACGACCAATGCCCCACCGTCGCCGACGGCAGCCGCTGCACCGTTCAGACCGCGGCCGTATGCACCGATGGCCCGGCGACGAAGGTGATCGACGGCGCATCGGTGACCCGCGACTGCTGGCAGTACGAGAGCACGATGAACTGCAGCGGCAGCGCGCCGGGCAGCCAGTGCGGGCCGCTGGTCGCCGCCGGCTGCACGCCCTCGGGTTCGATCTGTCGGCGCAGCAACCCCGTCACCGGCGCCTGCGAGGTGCACGAGGACAGCTACAGCTGCCCGGTGCCGGCGCAGACGGTGACCAGCGCGAGCAACTGCCCGTCGAACGTGTTCTGTCTGCAGGGCAACTGCTACGACATCAGCCACGCGAACGATGCCGACTTCGCGCGCAGCATGTCGATGCTCGAGGCCGCGCGCGAAGCCGGTGTCTACCTCGACACCGACCGCATGCAGGTCTTCAAGGGTGAGGACAACCGCTGCCGCGACAGGCTGCTGAGGAACTGCTGCTACGCCGACAACGCGGGCGCTGGCATGACCAACCAGAGCCTGTTCGGCACCGGCTCGCGGCTCGTGTACGACGTGCTGATGAACGCGGAGAACCGCCAGTTCATCTACCAAGGCATGTCGGCCCTGCTGATGGGCGGCGGCTTCAGCGGCACCTTCACCACCTACGGCGTCACGGTTGCCGTCAACGGCGCAGCCTTGCCGGCTGGATCGGTCGCGGTGTACTCCGGCCAGAGCCTGGTCGTGGCGTTCGATCCTTGGTCGCTCGTCATCGCCGTGATCATCTACGTCGTGATGTCGGCTTCCTCCTGCGACGAAGAGGAAGGCAAGCTCGCGATGAAAGAAGGCGCCGGCCTGTGCCACGCCGTCGGCACCTACTGCTCGTCGTGCATCCGCGTCTTCGGCTCCTGCGTCTCGTGCATCACGCACACCACGCGCAAGTGCTGCTTCAACAGCATGCTGGCCCGCATCGTCAACGAGCAGGGGCGAATGCAAGTCGGCAAGGGCTGGGGCAGCGCGCAGAACCCGGACTGCTCGGGCTTCACGGTCGCGCAGTTGCAGTCGCTGGACTTCGCGGCGATGGACTTGAGCGAGTTCTACGCCTCGCTGGTGCCGACCCTGCCCAACGTGGCCGCGCTTCAAGGTCAGAGCGGCAGCCGCATCCCGACCTGCTACTACGGCCAGGGCAGATGCCAATGAGCCCGCGCATCCGTTTCGCCACGCTCCCGCTGGCGCTGGGCCTCACCGTGCACTGGGCATTGGTCATGGCCCAGGAGCGCATTGCGGTACCCGACGCACGACCCCTGATGCTGGCGGCCATCGACGCGCCGGATGGTCGTGCGTACGGTCTGCTGTCGGGGCCGATGGCGGATGCCATCACAGCGCGCTTCAAAGCCACCTCGCCGGTCTACATCGACGTGGTTACCGAGCGCCGCTATGCGCAGCCGGGATGCCGACGCCTGAAGGTCAGCTTCTGGCAAGACGGTGTGCAGCTCCCCGGAGAGCCGGGCCCGCGCCGACGGACCATCGACTTCGGCATCAACTACTGCCGCGACGGCCTGCCGCCGCGTTCGCTGTCGTGAGGCACGCGATGCGCAGCATCCAGGGGTTGGCGTTGCTCGCGCTGGTCGCGGCCAGCGCGCTGCCGGCAGCGAGGGCCGCCGCAAGCGAGTCACCCCGCTTCTGGGGCGACACCTGGCGCGGATGGCACTTCTACGAGGATCCGGCGCTGGAAGTCGAGCCACCCCGATCCGTGCCGCCCAAGCCCGCAAGCCCGCCCGCCTTGGCCCGTGATTCACGCCGGGATCCCCGACCGCCAGAACTGGTGGAACTTGAACGGCTGCGCAAGCGGGTCGAGGATCTGCGTGGCATCGCGGTCATGCGGCCCACAGAGGCCAACGTGCGGCGCTACATGGAGCTGGAGGCCAAAGTCGTCGCCCAGGCCTCGACCTTCGCCGACGTGGCGCAGCGGGTCGCCTGGACCACGCCCGAGCTCGATCCCTCGCTGCAGGGACGGCCGGTCAACGCCAAGGCGCTGGAAGTCTTCGAGGCCCAGCAAATGGGCGACCGCTCGCGCTCGATCGCCGAGTTGGGTCGCGACCACGTGCTGCTCTTCTTCTTCCGCGGCGACTGTCCCTACTGCCATGCCTTCGCGCCGACGTTGGAGGCGTTTCAGGGTCGTCACGGTATCCGCGTCGAAGCCGTCAGCCTGGACGGCGGCGCGCTGCCGGGTTTTGCGTCCGCGCGGCGCGACAACGGCGCGGCCACCGCGCTGCGCGTGACCCAGGTGCCCGCTGTCTACCTGGCTCAGCCCTTCACCGGCCGCATCGTGCCGATCGGCTTCGGTGTGCTGTCCGAGTCGCAACTGCTTGAGCGCATCTCGGCCGCCGCAGCACCTGCCTTCGAGGCCATGGTGCCCAGTGCCGTGCGACAGCTCGGAATGCCCTGATCCCATTCCCAGGAGGATCGTCATGCCCAACCGCCCGACCCAGCGGATCTGCGCTGCCCTCGTCGCCATGGCCATCGTGTTGCACGCCGCGCCGGCACGGGCCGGCGACCTCAACGCCGAGGTGAACACGATGTTCAACAACCTCGGCACGATCGGGAACTACACCGCACCGGGTGCGTTTCGTGGGCAGACCTTCAACACCTACACCGGCGGCAGCCTGTTCATGCGCTCGCCGAACAAGGTCTACCAGCTCGCCGCAATCCAGTTTCCCAGCGCCAAGGCCGGCTGCGGCGGCATCGACGTCTTCGGCGGCTCGTTCTCGCACATCTCGGCCGAGGAGTTCAAGAACATGCTGCGCAACATCACGGCCGCGCTGCCCGGCATCGCATTCCAGCTCGCACTGGAGTCGGTCTCGCCGCTGCTGGGTGGCCTGACCAAGTGGGCGAAGGGCCTGGAGACCTGGATCAACAACGCACGCATCAACTCCTGCGAAACCGCCAAGGCCATCGTCAGTACCGCGGCCGAGGCCACGGGCTACAGCTCGCAGGAGGCCTGTGCCGACCTGGCCATCGAGATGGGCTTGGAGAGCGACCGCGACGCCGCCCGGCGCCGATGCGCCAGCGACCGCCCGGGCATCCTCGCCTCGGCGCGCAGTTCCGCAGATCCCAACGTCCGAAACAAGGCGCCGTTTGTCGGCAACCTTACCTGGAAGGCTCTGCAGCGCACCGGAACAGCCCTGGACGACGCTGAGCGCGAGCTGATCATGAGCATCGTCGGCACGGTGATCTTCCATCCCGAGAGCGCAAACCGGGACCCGGAACCCGTGCCGCCGACGATCACCTCGATCAGCCAGTTGCTCTACGGCCAGGCGGCGGCAACCGGCACCAACGTCACCCAGCACCTTCTGCGCTGCAACGACTACACGAACTGCGACGTCGTCACGCTGAACACGGGCTACACGCACACGCCCTTCACGGCCCGGGTCGAGACCATGATGCGGTCGATCGCCGACAAGATCGCGACGCGCACCGCGATCCCGAACAACTCGGCCGAGGTCGGCTTCGTCAACCAGACGACCGAGCCGGTGTACCGGATGTTGTCGATCGGCGCCACGATTCCCGGCTCGGGGCTGGCCGACAGCCTGATCGGCCAGTACCGCGATGTGATCGCGGCCGACTATGCCTACGTCTTTCTCGAGCGGAACCTGCGGCTGGGCATGGCCGCGCTCGACAAGGACTACACGCTGCAGCAGAGCCAGCGCGAGCTTGCCAACCAGGTGCGCCAGCGTGCCCAGGCCATGCTGCTGCAGTTGTCGCAGGAGAAGAACCTGCTGTACCAGAAGGTCGGGTCGTTCCGCGCAGTCTCCAGTCACCTGGAGCAACTCGAGCGGCAACTGCGCTCCAGCATGCCGCAGCACGTGATGGACATGCTGGGGCAGCGCGCGGCCTACGTGGCTCGGTAGTCGCTCCGATGCCTCGAGCCGGCCATGTGGGAGATCTTTGCCTACCAGAACGCGGACAGCCTGTTCGGCATCTTCAACGCCGCGGCCGCCATCCATGCGTCGAACGACTACGCGGCCGCCGTCGCGGCAGTGGCCTTCTGCGGCTTCATCGCCGCCCTGCTCGCCTACGCCTTCGCCCCCGACAAGCTGCAGGGCTGGAAGTGGCTGGCCACTGTGCTGCTGGTGTTCTCGGTTCTGATCGTTCCCCGGGTGACGGTGGGCATCGTGGACAAGACTGGCGGCTCGGCGGTCAAGGTGGTCGCCAACGTGCCGTTCGGCGTCGCCATGCTCGGCAGCATCACCAGCACCATCGGCCACACGCTGACCGGCCTCTTCGAGACTGCGTTCCAAGTCATCCCCGGCGCAGGCGCGATGCCTGCAGAACTGAGCTACGAGCGCAACGGCCTGATGTTCGGCAACCGCCTGATCCGCGAGACCGGCAACGTCGTGTTCCAGGATCCCACCTTCCGCACCGACCTGATCAACTTCATCCACAACTGCACGATGTACGACCTGATCGACGGCACCGTCGATCCGGCCACGTTCTCCACGTCCGACGACGTGTGGGCGCTCATGGCCACGCCGAACCCGGCCCGCTTCAGCACCGTGACCGGCGTCGGCGGCGCGGTGACCGTCGACACCTGCCCCAATGTCTACGGCAACCTGAACGGCCGTCTGCCGGCGCAGGTTACGCGCATCGAGGGCCGGCTGGCCTTCCAGCTCAACCCCACGCTGCCCAGCGCGGCCGCGACGGCGGCGATTGCCGGCCAGATCCAGCAGGCCTACATCCGCAACGGCATCGCGACGGCGGCCGCGACGGCAACAGACCTGATCCGGCAGAACGCCGTGCTCAACGCCATCAGCGACACCAGCAACATCATCGGACAGAAGGTGAACGACCCGGCGGCGATGGTGCTCGCGGTCGGCCGGGCGCAGGCAGTAGCGCAGCAGAACGCGACCTGGATGAACTACGGCAAGGTCGCCGAGCAGTCCCTGCCGGTGTTCCGCAATGTCATCGAGGCCCTCACCTACGCGCTGTTCCCGCTCTTCGTGCTGCTGCTCCTGCTGACCAGCGGACGCGAGTCGATGATCGCCTTCAAGGGCTACGCGGCGATCCTGATCTGGATCCAGCTGTGGCCGCCGCTGTATGCGGTGCTCAACTACATGGCTTCGGTGTACGCCGCCTACGACCTGGCCGCCGCGTCGGACCTGGGCACCGGCACCAAGGCCCTGGCGCTACAGACCGCGTCGACGATCTACTCGCGGGCAATCTCCGGCGAGGCCGTGGTCGGCTACCTGGCCATCAGCATCCCCTTCATCGCCTGGGCCGCGCTCAAGCGCATGGAGAACTTCGGCACGGCGCTCGTCGGGGGCTTGTCCGGGCTGCAGGGCATGCTGGCCGGCAGCACGGCTGGAGCGGCGGTCGGCAACGTGTCCATGGGCAACGTCGCAATGGATCAACTGCAACTGGCGCCGAACCGCACGTCGGCGTTCATGAGTTCCCTGCAAAGCGATCTCAGTGGCAACACCTTTACGTCGAGCGCGCTCACAGGACGCACGGCGGCGAACCTGCTGCGCAACCAGGGCTTCGCCTCGCGCGTGGTGTCGATGCGCGTCAGCGAACAGGACGTGACCGAGGCGAGCCGCCAAGCCGATGCCGCGCGGGGCGAGATGGTGTCTGCGAGCAACGAACGGTCCGCCGTCTTGACCGAGGCCTTCACGAAGGGGCTGGCAAAGCTCAAATCCTCGCGCAGTTCGTCGGGCACATCGACGAGCAGCTTCGAGCAACTGGGCGAGACGCTGACGCGCCTGGACCAGATCACGAAGACTGTGGCCGACAGCACTGGCTTGACCCAGGCCCAGGTGGCCAGCATCGCCTTCGGCGCCTCGGCGCACCTTGGTCTGAGCACGCCTGTTGCCGGAGCGTCGGTCCAGGGGAACGTCGGCAAGAGCTATCAGACAGGCCTGTCGGCGGATCAGCGCAAGGTCCTCGGAGCGATGAGCAACGAGCAGATCGCAGAGTTCAAGCAGTTTGGCGATCGCGTTTCGCGAGACGCATCTACCGTTGCATTGATCGCGGCTGACTCGCGAGAGTCCCGCGAGCTTGCCTCAAGGCTTGCGAGCACCACTTCGAGAACAGCGCGTGCCGAGGCGTCCTATGGCGAGCGGAGCGCTCTCGCAGAACGTCTCTCGTCCGCGCGCGAGCGTGGCGAAGTGTTGTCTATCGACATCGCGCAAGACCCGTATAACCTCGAGATGTTCATGCGGTACGCCGAACGGTACGGTGGCAACAGCGCAGCCGCGCTTTCGTTGATGGACTCCGAACTTGCGCGACAGGGGTTACCGCCGACCCGGGTCTTCTCGAATGGCGTCGCGGTGCCGGAATCGTTCGCTCGCCTGCAACGTGAGTTCCAAGAAGACAGCGCGGCGGCGAAGCTCAATCCCAAGCTCGATGCGGCCCCGCGAGTTCCAGGGGTGCTTCCTCGAAATGAACTTCCGTCGGGCACTACAACGACCGAACAAACAAATCTCCGCGACGACGTCCGACGCGGTGGCGCTCAGTTGCGCGGCCGCGCGGATGAGGCACGCGCGACCTTCGATGCAAAGGACAGCACATCTCGAAGCGCCGATGGGACGCTTTCGTCGGAGAAGTCGCTCCTCCTGCAGACGGGCCGGCAAGTCGCCGCCGATGCGGGCTCCACACTCGATGAAGCGCGCAAGGCCGCGGGCGACCTGCTCAAGAAGAAGCGTTAGTCAATCGACTCGGTCTGGATCAAGCATATGGCGATCGGGCTCGGATCGAGAGGGGCGCATGAACGGAGGGTGGCCCCCGTCCCGCCAGTAGTTCCGATCCCGATCGTCTGGCCCGCTACCCATTCCGAACGAGGCATCGTGCGCCTCGGGCCGACGCACCCCTGCCCCTCTGGCTACTCGCCCGATCGCGCCTCCGATGGCCGCGCCCGCGACGCATCCGATGCCAGTCATCACTGCCCGCACACTCCAGGAGTCTTGCGCAGCAACGAGCAGCCCCGCCAACACCCCGACGGCGATACAGGCGAAGAAGATCAACTTGCGCATCTCGCTATCCACTGGGTTCCAAGCGTAGCGACAGGCGCAGAAAAGGCAATCTGTCTGGAGTGGCGCGCGGCGTCGCGGCGCAAGCGCCACCGAAAAGCATCGGCCGCCCCTACAACACTCGCCAAACTTAGGTTGTCAAAGTTGACATACGAGACAAACGAGACTACTCTGCCGCATCTCAGTGCTTAAGCGGAGTTCGCCATGCGCAAGGCACAAGCGGCACCAGCTGTGAACCAACCACTTGTTACCCCGACGGAAGTTCGCCGTTTCGACAAGGCGGTCACGGTTCGCGACCGTGGTGCATTCTTGTTCGAGCTTGACCGCCTTGTTCGAGAGAAGCTGGCGGCTGCCACGCACCTCGCCGACGAGGCGACACCCCTGACCGAAACACTGGGCCGGAAGGCCGCGTCGCTGCGCGCAGCCACCTCATGGGCGCCGGCGGCCGCCGACGTCCAGCGAGGCCGCGCCGAACTGCTTCGCGAGTTCGAGCGACCGCACAACCTGCCGCTGGTCGACTTCGTGCGCCTGGCCCACAAGTCCCGCCAGCAAATCTACAAGGACATCGCCGCTCGCAGGTTGCTTGCGCTGGACGTCGGCCGTCGCGGCCAACGCATTCCCGACTGGCAGTTGCAGGCACCAGGCCTGCAGCTGACGCGCGCCGTGCTCCAGGCTGCGGACGATGTCGACGCCTGGACGGTGTACCGCGCCCTGGTGGAGCCCTGCGAAGCCCTTGGCGGCCAAACTCCGGCGGCGATTGCGAATCGAGGCAACGTCGACGCCATTGCGCGCGTCGTACTTGCCTCGCTCGATGTGCAGCCGGCGGAGCGGGCTGGTGCCGACGCCTGATGTTCCAGCCAGAGTCATTCCGGCAGGGGAACTGCTCCAGCACGTGAGCCGAGCTGCGTATCGCGGCACGGCACTTCACTTCGGCCGCTCGGGTGGTAATCGGTACGACGACCCAGCCCTCCGGTTTGGCACGCTCTATGTCGGCTTCGACCTGGCGACCGCGCTCATGGAGTCCGTCTTCCGCCGGCACCGTTGGAACCGCCGCGCCAAGCGCGTGATCACCCGAACCGAGGTGTACGCGCGCATGGTCAGGGCGATCGGCGTCCTCGAGCCTCTGTCGCTCGCCGACCTCACTGCGCCCGGCGTGATGGCA
>Ga0268299_1004108_pt1 | contig 11959 bp, 9 predicted proteins | sample NOBtaG_FD_193484 | JGI IMG/M metagenome (GOLD analysis project Ga0268299, IMG submission 193484) | Activated sludge microbial communities from bioreactor in Nijmegen, Gelderland, Netherland - NOB reactor | ecosystem: Engineered > Bioreactor > Aerobic > Activated sludge | place: Netherlands... | reverse complement strand
GGCCGACTCGCTGGTACTGTTCGGTGCCGAGCACACCAAGGATCCGGCGGACCCGCAGCTCGACTCGATCATTGCGCAGTGGGACCGTCTGCGCCCGACGGTCGCCCTGGTCGAGGGTCGTCTCGGATTCCTGTTCCGATGGACCTCCGATCCGGTCAAAGCGTACGGCGAAGGTGGCGGGGTCGTCGATGTGGCGAAGAGCGGAGGGGTCCGGTGTTACACCTGGGAGCCCTCCCAAGATGACGAAGTGGCGTGGATGCTGGAGCGGTATCCGCCGAAACGTGTGGCGCTCTTCTACATCCTCCGTCCGTACTTCGGCCAGGTGCGCCACGACCGGCCGGAAGACCCGGACGGATGGATCGAAGGAACGATCGCGCGGCGGACACGGTGGAGAGGATTGGAGGGGACCATCGCCGGCACGGCGGAACTCGATTCGATCTGGCGGACCGACTTCACCGGAAGGAAGGACTGGCGCGACACGGACGACCGGTACGGATGGCCCGGATACCTGGACGAACTGGCCGCCCGCTCGAACGCGTACCGTGATGAGCATTTCGCCCGCGTCATCGTCGGGCTTGTCCGGAACGGCGAACGGGTCTTCGCCGTCTGCGGTTCGAGCCACGCGGTGAAGCTCGAACGTGCGCTCCGTTCCACGCTCGCCGCACCGTAGGTGAGCGAACCGCTGACGATGGTCACCGCGATGGTGCGGCGAGCGGCTCGTCGAAGCGGCGTGGAAAGATCATCCGGTGGACCGGATGGGTGATGGAGAGGACCGGCACGGAGGTGCGGCGCACCACCTCTTCGGTGGTGTTGCCGATCTGCGTGCGCCGCATGCCGCGCGCACCATGGGTCCCCATGATGATGAGGTCCACGTCGCGGTCCTCGGCCACGTTGACGATGGAATTGTCCGGCTCCACGTCCCTCGTCACGAACCGCTCGACGGGGATCTCCCCCGCCCGGTCGTCATAGTCGGTCAGGTCGGGAAAGCGCAGCTTGGCGAGATGCTCCTCCGACACCGTCAGGTCCGTGATGTGGAGGAGCAGGAGCGAGGCGTTGTGCTTCCGGGCGACGGCCACGGCGTACGGGATGGTGTAGTTGCTGTACTCCGAGAAGTCGGTCGGCACCAGGATGGTCCGGACGTCCGTGTACTCGCGACCCGCGCCGGGCCGCATCGTGATGACGGGAATGCGGCAGAGCCGCACCACGCGTTCCGCCGTGCGGCCGATGAGATGCGGCGTGGAGGCGCCGAGCCCCGTCACCGGCAGGATGACCGCCGAGTACTCCCCGCGTTCCGCTTCGAGCACGATCTCCTTGTACGCCGCACCGTACCGCACCGCGGTCGCGGTGCGCTCCGGGTCCAATCCCGCCCCCCTCATCACCGCCGCGAACCGTTCCTGGGCGAACGCCAATCCCTGCTCCCGCCGCCGCTGCCGTTCGGCGGGGTCCGCCTCGAAGAACCCTCGCGGGATCTGTTCGAACTCGTCCACGGCCATCAGCGTCAGCGACGCGTCGTAGCGGCGGACGAACTGCGCGGCGTAACGCACGGCGGCAGCGGACGGTTCGGAGAAATCGGTGGGACAGAGGATGCTGCGGAGTTGGTACATGACGCGCTCCGGTGAGGATGGGTGCGGGATGCGAATCCGTGCCGGCAACGTACGCAAATACGCCGCGAATGACAAGCGATCACGGACCGTCGGGTATGAAATGACGACGCCGTTCCGGCGGGCGGAACGGCGTCGCGGCGAACGGAGCCGGTGCGGTCACTTCTTCTCGATGGGGACTCCCTTGGCGAACTCCTCGATCTGCTTCTCGACGGAAGCCTTGTCGCCGGTGATGACGAGGGTCATCTCCTCCGGCCGCACGTACCTCTTCGCCATCGCCTGCACATCGGCCGGCGTGGTGGCGTGGACGTTCTTCACGTAGTTGGCGAGGTACGAGTCCGGCAGTCCGTGCAGCTTCAGGTTCGACAGCTGGCCGACGATGCCGCCGCGCGACGAGTTCTGGAGCACGAACACGCCGGCGATGTAGTTGCGGATGGCCTCCACTTCGGCGTCGGAGGGCGCTTCGGAGCGGAGCCGCTCGATCTCGTACGTGATCTCCTTCAGCGATGCGCCGGTGACGCTGCTCGTCACGTCCGCCGTCTGCACCCAGTAGCCGTCGCGGTACCGCGTGGAGAGCTGGCTGTTGGGGGAGTACGTGTAGCCCTTCTGCTCGCGGATGTTGGAGGTGATGCGCGAACCGAACGAGCCTCCGAGCAGGGAGTTCGTGACGACCATCTTCACGTAGTCCGGGTCGAAGTTGTTCAGTGTGGGCAGACCGAGGTAGATGGTGGACTGCGCCGCGCCGGGGCGGTCGATGAGGTGGAACTGCTTCTTCGCCTTCGGTTTCGGCACGTTGGTGTGCACGGCCGGACCCTTCGGCCAGCTCTCGAACGCGTCGCGCAGCGCCTTCTCCATCGCGGCCTGGTCGAACACGCCGGCGACGTAGATGCGCGTCCGCGCGGCGCCGACGTTCTCCTTGTAGAACTTCCGGACGTCCGCCACGGTGTAGCCCTTCACCGCCTCCTCCGTCGGAAAGACGGTGCCGTACGGATGGTCCCCGTAGAGCAGCGAGCGGAACTTCTCGAACGTGAGCTGCTGCGGTGAGGACTTGGCGACGGTGATCTCGCGCAGGGTGTTGTTCTTCAGCCGCGCCAGTTCCGACTCCGGAAAGAGCGGGTTGCGGACGACGTCCGCCGCCAAAGCCGCCATGCGCGGTCCGAACTCAGAGAGCACTTCGCCTCCGATGGTGGACTGGTCCACCCCGATGCCGACGTTCAGCGAGCCCCCCATGGAGGCGGCCTCCGCGGCGATCTGCTCCGCGGTGCGGGTGGTGGTCCCCTCCTTCATCAGGTCCCCCATCAGGTCCGCCAGACCGGTCTGCCCCGGCCGTTCGTTGATGTTGCCGACGCGGATGACGACGCTGATGTTCACCTTCGGCACGCGGCCGTAGGGGATGAACACCGCTTCAAGACCGTTCTTGAACGTGACGATGTGCTTCTTCGGAAGGGTGAAATCCTTCGGTGCGCTCCCCGCCGGCGGCGCCTCCTTCTGGGCAAAGGCGAGCGACACGGCGAGGCACAGTGCGATGATGATGGTCTTCATGGTCCGTTCCCTTTCTTATGAGCCCGATTTCGGTTCGATGGTGAGGATGGTGCGGTTGGTCGGCCGCAGGTACTCCTGCGCCGTGCGCAGGATGAGCTCCGGCGTCACCGTGCGGAACTCGTTCTCGAGCGTGTTGATGCGGGACGGATCGTTGTCGAAGAGCGCGAAACTGGCGAGCAGGTCCGCGGTGCCGAACCCGAAGAAGCCCTCGTACTCGCCGTACAGGTCCGAGCGGAGCTTCACGAGCGCGCGGTCCAGCGTCGCCCGGTCCACCGGACGGGTGCGGAGCTCCTCGATGGCCGCATCGGCGGCGGCGAGGATGGTGTCCGCCTTCACGCCGTTGTCATGGATGAGGCTCACGGTCCAGAGCATCGGGCCGTTGTAGTTGAACATGTTGCCGAGCAGGTTGATGCCGCCGCCGACGCCGGAGGCGTACCCCTTCTTCTTCACGATGGCCTGCGTGAGACGGCTGTCCTCCCCCTGCAGCAGGATCTGATCGATGAGCCCCATCGCGTAGTACTCCGGTGTGTTGCGTTCCGGCATGTGGTAGGCGAACGCCAGGGCGGGACGGTACGCGAGCGTGTCCTTCTTGTTGAAGCGCTTCTCGGCGGTCTGTTTCGGCTCGCGGAGGTCCGGCAGCGGCGGGACCGCGGCCTTCGGGATACCGCCGAAGTGCTTCTTCACGAGCGCGAGCGCCTCGGCCGGACGGAAGTCGCCGACGATGGCGAGCGCGGCGTTGTTGGGAGCGTAGTACGTGTCGAAGAACTGCTGCACGTCCTTCAGGCTCGCCGCGTCCAGATGCTCCAGGTCGCCGTAGAAGTTGTGCGCGTTGTACCAGTTCTCATTCGCGTACTGCGGCATGTCGAGCCACGGGAAGCCGCCGTACGGCTGGTTGAGCACGTTCACCTTCACCTCGTTCTTCACCACCCCCTGCTGGTTGGTCAGGTTCTCCTGCGTGATGTTCAGCCCCTTCATGCGGTCCGCCTCGGCCCAGAGGATGGTCTCGAGCTTGTGGGCGGGGACCACCTGGAAGTAGTTCGTGAAGTCGAACCGGGTGGAGCCGTTGAGGATGCCGCCGTTGCTCTGCACGAGCTTGATGAACTCCATCTTGCCGAGGTTCTTCGACCCCTGGAACATCATGTGTTCGAAGAGGTGCGCGAACCCGGTGCGGTCCTTCGGCTCGATGCGGAAGCCGATGTTGTAGTAGACGGCGACGACCACGGTGGGCGCGGTCGGGTCCGGCGAGAGGACCACCTTCAGCCCGTTGTCGAGCGTGTGGTACTCCACCGGAACGGTGAACTGCTGTGCGGCGGCGGCCGTGACGACGGCGAGCGCCAGCACCGCAAGGCGACGGAACCTCATGGGGACTCCTGTACTGGTGAATGGATGATGGTGAACGGGGAGCGCCGCCGGGACCGGCGGCGGTATAAACAATCGTGTTACGGGACGGGAGCCGTTTTTGTTCCGCCCTCCCAAAACGAAAACAGCCCGATTCCGGGCTGTTTTCATCGAACTTTGGTCCGTCAGACGGCCCGGAGGGCGTTGATGATGCTGAGGCGCGACGCCCGCACCGCCGGGAGGAATCCGCCCACCACCCCCATGGTGAGGGCGAAGATCATGGTGCTGATGACGATGTCCATCGAGAGCGAGAAGCCGAACGCCAGCTCCGAGAACGAACCGAAGTTGGTGGTGGAGAACGAGACGGCCTGCAGGAACGACGCCAGCACGAGACCGACGACCCCTCCGATGAAGGAGAGCGCGAGCGCCTCGGCGAGGAACGCCGCGAGGACGCTCCGGCGGCGGAACCCGAGCGCGCGCAGCGTGCCGATCTCCACCGTGCGGTTGGCCACCGCCGCGTACATCGTGATCATGGCGCCGATCATCGCGCCGACGCTGAAGATGACGGTGATGAAGAGACCGAGCGCCTTGATGAAGACCGACATCCCCTCGGACTGCTCGCGGTAGAACTGCTGCTCGCGCTTCACCTCCAGGTCCTGCAGCCGCTGTTCGGTCTCGAGCTTCGTCTTGATGACGTCATAGTCCGCCGGGTCCTTCAGCCGGAACGTGTACGTGGAGAAGGTGGTGCTGCGGTTGAACTCCGCCATGAGCATGTCCGCGTCCGCCCAGATCTCGGAGGCGAAGCCGGTGCGGCCGGCCTCGTAGACGCCGACGATGGTCCAGCGCTTGGAACCGATCTGGATCTCCTGTCCCGGCTCCACGTTCTCGAACTGGTCGTGGATCTTGTTGCCGACGACGATCTCGGTGGACCCCTGGCGGAACCAGCGTCCCGACGCGAGCCGCACCTGCGGTCGGAGCGCGGTGGTGCCGGCGCTGACGCCGCGGACGGAGATGTTCCCCATGTCCTTCGTCTGCTTCTTGTTCAGGTTGATGATGGTGACGACGTCCGACGTGCCGTAGGGGGTCCCGTCTGCGCCGACGGCCACTTCGGGGAAGGTGTTGATGATGCCGATCTGGTCGCGGCTGACGGCGCTGAGCAGTTCGGTGGTGGAGCCCTTCCGCAGGATGATGACGTTGTCGTCCGAGCCGGTCGCGACGAGCGTGTCTTCGACCCCCTGCGCCAGCATCAGCACGGCGGCGAAGACGAAGACGACGAGCGAGATGCCGCCGACGGTGAGCGACGTCGTCAGACGGCGCGTCCAGAGGTTCCGGAGGTTGTACGAGATGGGTATCTTCATGGTCGTGTCATTGGGTGAAGGTCGTGATCAGCCGATCTGCCGGAGTCCGTCGACGATGCGCATCCGCGCCGATCGTGCGGCCGGGAACGACGCCGCGATGAGGCCGACGGCGAGCGCGAAGAGGGCCGCCAGCACGACGGTGGAAGGCTGCACGGCGAAGACCGGGAAGATGGTCGGGAACTGCGCTCCGAACCAGGAACTGACCGGGAACGTGAGCGCCAGGCCGAGGGCGCCGCCGGACATCGAGATGAAGAGCGATTCGCCGATGATGAGGCCGATCACATGGAACGCCGTGAAGCCGAGCGTGCGGAGCACCGCGTACTCGCGGATGCGCTCGCGCGCCGACATGATGATGGTGTTCGCCAGCACCATCAGGATGATGCCGATGATGACGTACGAGATGACCTCGAGCGAGGTGATGATGGCGCCGGAGAGCGAGACGAAGCTCTGCTGGAACGCCTTCTCGGTCTCGGACTTCGTCTTGGCGGCGGAGTTGGCGTAGAGCGCGTCGATGGCGGCGGAGATGTTGGCGGCCTCGTTCGGCTGGCCGATCTGCACGATGTACCATCCCACCTGATCCGTCACCCACGGCGCCGTCTCGCGGCTCCGCTCATTGAGGTAATCCCAGTGGAAGAAGAGCTGCGTCTCGTCCGCCGTCTTGTCCTTGCCGGCGTAGACGCCCGCCACGGTGAACTCCCACCGTCCGGGGAAGATGTCGCCGGTGATGGGGATGACGTCGCCGATCTTGAAGCCGTGCTGTTCCGCCAGTTTCCGGCCGATGACGCAGGAGTTCCGCTGCTTCTTGAACGCCGCGAGCTGGTCCGCCGGGACTTCGTACTCCTTATACACCTCGAAGATGGTCTCGGCGTCCACCGCCAGGCGGGGGAAGAAGTTTTCGAAGCTCTGGTCCTTGTAGATGCCCTGGAACCAGTTGGCGTACGTCACGCGCGTGACGCCGGGGATGCCGGCGATCTGATCGCGGTACGCCACGGGGAGCGGGAAGATGAACGACACCGCGTGCCGCGTCACGAGCCGGTCCGCCGACGAGGCCTCCACGCCGTAGCTCCAGGCGGTGACGACCGTGCGGAGCAGGCCGAACGCCAGCACCGCCACCGCCACCCCGAGGATGGTCAGGACGCTCCGCAGCGAATGCCGGAAGAGGTTCTTATAGATGAGTTTGAGGACGTTCATAGTGTGCCTTCGCAAAGATGGATGACCGCATCAGTCCTGCCGGAGCTCGCCCTTGTCCAGGTGCTGAACCTTGTGGGCGCTTTCGGCGGCGTGGGGATCGTGCGTCACCATGATGATCGTCTTCTTGAACTCCTTGTTGAGCCGGCCGAGGAGGATGAGGATCTCCTCGGCGGACTTGCGGTCCAGGTCGCCGGTCGGTTCGTCGCCGATGATGAGCGTGGGGTCGGTGACGATGGCGCGGGCGATGGCGACGCGCTGCTGCTGACCGCCCGAGAGCTGCTTCGGATAGTGGTCCATGCGGTCCTCCAGTCCGACGACGCGCAGCACCGCTTCGACGCGCTCCTTCCGCTCCTTCTTGGAGAGGTTGGTGAGCAGGAGCGGCAGCTCCACGTTCTCGAACGCGGTCATGACCGGCATCAGGTTGTAGAACTGGAAGACGAAGCCGACGTGGTTGGAGCGCCACTTGGCCAGCGCGGTCTCGTTGAGCTTCGCGATGTCGGTCCCCGCCACGATGATGGAGCCGCTGGTCGGCTGGTCGATGCCGGAGATGAGGTTGAGGAGCGTGGTCTTGCCGGACCCGGAGGGGCCCATCAGCGCCAGGAACTCCCCTTCCGGCACGGCGAGGGAGATGTTCTGCAGCACCGGGATCTCCATCGTGTCGCGCCGGTAGACCTTGGTGACGTTCTGTACTTCGACGAGTGTGGACATAGTGGTTTGATGTTGGTGATGGATACGGTTCACGTTCTGTCCGGCGTCACTTGCCGGCCGCGATGCGGGCTCCGGTGGCGAGCGTCCCGGCGGGGCGCAGCACCACTTTCTGGCCGCTCGACACTCCCTGCCGCACCTCGATGCGGCTTCCCATGACCTCGCCGAGCGTCACGGCGGTCTCGGTGACGGTCTCGCCGGTGAGGACGAAGACGACCTTCTGTCCGTTGCGCTCGGTGACCGCGGAGGCGGGGACGGAGAGCTTCGGCGCGGTGTCGCGTCCCTCCGGCTTCGCCTCCTTCACGAAGTTCACCTTCGCGCGCATCTCGGGGAGCACCCGTTCGTCCAGGCGGTCGAACTTCACCTTGGTGAGCACGGTCGCCTTCGCGCGGTCCGCGGTGGGGACGATCTTGTTGACGCGGCCGGGGTACCGCTTGTCCGGGTACGCGTCGAGCGTGATCTCGCACGGCTGTCCTTCGACGAGCTTCTCGATGTTCGATTCGGAGACGTCCGCCTCCACTTCGAGCGAGCGCATGTCCGCCACCGTGACGATGGCTCCGCGCGAGCCGGCGGCGGCGCCGAACGGCGAGATGACCTCGCCGACGTTCGCGTTCTTGGTGAGCACCACGCCGTCGAACGGCGCGCGGATGAACGTGTTCTCCACCCCCACTTCGGCGGCGCGGACGTTGGCTTCGGCGTACTTGATGTTCGCTTCGGCGGAAGCGACCGCGGCGACGGCGCGGCGGTTCCGCGCGTTGGCGCCGTCGTACTCGGCGCGGGAGATGGAGTTCATGCCGAAGAGGGCCTTCTGCCGCTCGAAGTTGGCGGAGGCGTCCTCCTGTTCCGCCATCGCGCTCTCGAGACCCGCCCGGGCGAGCGCAAGGCCCGCCTTCGCCTGACCGAGGGCGGCCTCCACGTCGCTGCTCTCGAGACGGCCGATGACCTCGCCCTTGCGGACGCGGTCACCCTCGATGACGCCGAGGAACTCGAGCCGGCCGGTCCCTTTGGAGGCGACGGCGGCCTTCCGCTGCGCCACCACGTAGCCGCTGGCGGCGAGGATGGAGGATTCCTGCGCCGGCGTGGTGAGCGCGACGACGCCGAGCTCCACCGTTTCGGCGGAGCCGGAGGAGTTCATGGAGAAGAGGGTGATGAGGACCGCCGCAACGGCGAGCACGCCGACGGCGACGAAGAGTTTGGTCCGTCCGGTGCCGGAAGGCTCCTCTTTCTTGTTCTTATCGATGCGGAGGAATGAAAGATCGGTGTTCTTGTTGTCCATGATGGTCTCTGACGGTCCGTTTTCGTTCTACGGACTCAACAACGGTATGGTCGAATTCGTTCTGATGCCGCTTCGTTGACGGCACAAAATAACGGTTCCGGGCCGCATCGGAACGTGTTTTTCGGTGAACGGCGGATATCGGCGGACGAACGCCGCCGGATGGACCGGTCAACGGGACGGAAAGAAGTAGCCCAGTCCGTCCAGGGTCCGCATCACCTCTTCCATCACCAGCCGGTTCCCCGCGGCGTTGAGGTGCACGCCGTCGTTGGTGAGGATGCCCCTCTCCCGGTCCTCCGGATTGTTCGCGGCGATGTGCGCCGCGAAGGCGGCGCGCAGGTCCATCAGCACCGCTCCCTTCTCCCGTGCGACGGCGCGGCTGATGCCGGCGTACTCGTCGAGCATCGGGTCCCACCGGTTCGCTCCCCCCGTCCGTTCGCCGATGACGCTCGGCGTGGCGAGCACCACCTGCGCGCCCGACGCGGCGGTGCGGCCGATGATGTCCGCAAGGACGTTCCGGTACGTCTCCCGCGGCGTGCCGGAGAGCCCCCGCTCCGCGAACTGGTTGTGCCACACGTCGTTGATGCCGATGTAGATGACGACGAGGGCGGGACGCTTCGCGAGCACGTCCGCATCGAGCCGCGCCTGCAGGTCGGTCACCTTGTTGCCGCTGATGCCGGCGCCGATGACCTCCGCCTCGATGCCCGCCGCACGCAGCGAGTCGCGCACCAGCGTCACGTATCCGCCGGGTCCCTCGCCGAGCTGCGTGATGGAATCGCCGAAGAAGACGATGCGGCGCGCGCGGTCGCCCGCACCGTCGGACGCTGCGCACCCGGCGAGCAGCAGTGCGACGGCCACGGCCGCCCCTTTCGCAGCGTTCGTCACCATCGCATCCGTTCGCGCAGACCGAGGATCTGTCCGCAGTGCTTCACGCCGTGTCCGGCGTAGATGGCGAGCATGCCGTCGAGCGTCACCGTACCGCGCTCGGGGTGGAACGCGGAGCGGTTCCACTCCCCTTCCGTCGTGAGCGCGGAGAGCATCGCGGTCCACCGCGCGTGGAGCCCGCGCACCAGCAGCAGCGCGGGTCCGACGGGAAGCCGGCATTCCGGGGATGCGGCCCATCGGTCCTGATCGTACGGCTTGACGGTGAAGTTCTCCTCCAGCAGCATCCACTTCATCCGGAGGAAGGCGTTCATGTGCGAATCGGCGAGGTGGTGGACCACCTGACGGACGGTCCAGCCGCCGTCGCGGTACGGCGTATCGAGCTGCGCATCGTTCAGTCCGGCGACGGCTCGTTCGAGCGCATCGGGCAGAGCGGCGATGGCGGCGATCATCGCCGTTCGTTCGGCCATGGTCGGCATAGTGTTCTTCGTTCGTTGTAAGAGGAGCGTACGGCGGGTTGCGAGGGTATAAAGTAGGGATTGCGGCGGAGAGATTCCAATGAAAAGTGGCGTGACCGGTGCGAACGCCGGTCACGCCGATGTCATCAGAATCCGACGACCTTGCGCTGCTTGCGTTTCACGAAGCGTTTCACGACGGGGTGCGTGTCGCGCGGCGTTCCGCCGGTGCGGTGCGTGTCGTGTCCGGGACGGCCGGTCCGTTTGTGTCCGGGGCCGCTCCCTTTCCCCGCGCCGAATCCGCGCGGCGTGTAGACGGGACGTTCGCGGCGTTCCTGCGTGGAGCGGTTGTCGTTCCGGTCCGGGTGCGCCTCCTTCTTCACGTACCGCTTTTCCATGAAGTAGTCCCGCTTGGGTCTCTTCTCCGCGGTGTGTTCGCGGTGCGGACGTTCCTCCCGTCGGTGTTCGTGCGTGCCGGAGGGCCGTTCCGTCCGTTTGCGGAACTGCGGACGGCCGCTCTGTTCGCGGTGTTCGCGGCGGTACGGCCGTTCTTCGGCGCCGGCATGGGAGCGCGGGCGGCGGTGCTCCGCTCCCGCGGATTCCGCGTCCGCCGGTGCGGCGGGGCGGGAGGGGGACGGGGCCTGGGCGATCGGCAGCGCCACGGAGAGCAGACCCGCGGCGAGCTGACGGGCGGTCATCCCTTCGGTGAGGATCTGTCCGAGCATCTCTTCGTACGGCGCGGTCTCGCCGCTGACGATCATCGCGCGGATGCGGAGGGCGAGCCGGTGCAGCGCCACCGCGCGCACGTCCGCCTCGGTGGGGACGGGGCGCTTTTCGATGCGCACCTTCGCGAAATGTTCGATGTTCTGCAGCTGCCGGAAGGCGCCGCGTCCGGCGATGAACGAGAAGGCGCGGCCGGTCTTCCCCGCGCGGCCGGTGCGGCCGATGCGGTGCACGTAGTACTCCGGATCGTTCGGCATGTCGAAGTTGAACACCGCGTCGATGTCGTTCACGTCGATGCCGCGCGCGGCGACGTCCGTGGCGACAAGGAGCTGCACCGAACCGGTGCGGAAACCGCCGAGCACCGCCGTGCGCTGCTTCTGGTCCATGTCGCCGTGGATGCCGTCCGCCCGGAACCCGAGCGAACGGAGCTCCTCGGTGACGTCGTCCACCGCGCGTTTCGTGTTGCAGAAGACGATGGAGCGGGTGAGGTCGTGCACGGCCACCAGCGAGGCGATGAGGCCGACCTTCGGCATGCGGCCGATGTCGAAGTACGCCTGGTCGATGGAGACGGCGGTGAGGTTCTCCTTCGTCACCTTCACGTGCACCGGGTGACGCTGGTACTTCTTCGCGATCTCCACGATGGGCTTGGGCATGGTGGCGGAGAAGAGGACCGTCTGCCGTTCCTCCGGAAGCTGCGAGAGGATGCGTTCGATCTCATCGCGGAATCCCATGTTGAGCATCTCGTCCGCCTCGTCCAGCACCACAGCGGAGATGCGCTCCAGCGTGATGGTGCCGCGGTCCAGATGGTCCTTCAGCCGTCCCGGCGTGCCGACGACGACCTGCGGTCTCTTCCGCAGCGCCTTCACCTGCAGGCCGATGGGCTCGCCGCCG
>Ga0268299_1004107_pt1 | contig 11960 bp, 10 predicted proteins | sample NOBtaG_FD_193484 | JGI IMG/M metagenome (GOLD analysis project Ga0268299, IMG submission 193484) | Activated sludge microbial communities from bioreactor in Nijmegen, Gelderland, Netherland - NOB reactor | ecosystem: Engineered > Bioreactor > Aerobic > Activated sludge | place: Netherlands... | reverse complement strand
TGAGCGCAAACTGCTCGGGGTCGATGAGGCCGGCGATGTCGGGCAGGTGCTTGTCGGCGCGGCGACGGGAGCCCTCGAGGTCGGTGCCGAGCCGCCGGTGCGAGCCCTGTTCCTCGCCGTAGGCGCGCAGCGCGGCGCCCTCGCCGCCGGCGAGGCGCGGCGACTCGCGTTCGATCTGGCTCCAGCCCTCGGGCGCCGCGGCGTCGGCGCGGAAGATGCCGTCGGGGGCATCGATGCGTTCGAGGCGGGCGTCGCGGATCGTCACCGTGCGGCGCGCCGCCACCCGCCCCATGCGCAGCCGCCCGGAGATCTCCTCCTCGTACTCCTCGCCCTGGGCGTAGCGGTAGAAGATGCGCGAGATGGGGGCGTTGCGCCAGTCGACGATGGTGACGCCGCGCTTGATGAGGGTCGCCTTGCCGAGGCAGAGGTCCCACTCCTGCTTGCCCTCGCGCAGGCGCAGGTGGGCGAAGTAAGGCGAGTTGCGATCGACCTGCGGCGCGGTGCGCGAGTTGCGGATCTGCTGCAGCAGCGCCGACTGCTGGTTGAACTGCTGCATCAGCGCGCCGTGGTCCTTGAGCTCGCTGCCCTGCTGCAACTGGTCGCGCAGGTTCTCGAGCTCGCGCACGATCGAGGTCTCCGAGGGACCACTGCTCGTGGGCTCCTCGTTGAGGAGATCCAACGCCTGCTGCAGCAGCGTCAGCTCTTGCTCGACGATCGGATGCACGGCCGGTCGACGTTAGGAGGCCGGCGCGCCTGGCGCAAGCCGGGTCGGCGGTGCGGGATGGCACCCGGACCGTCGGCCCTGCTAGACACGCGGCCCATGTCCGCACCGAAGTCGAGACGACCCGCGGGGGTCGAGTACGAGCGCGTCGACCCCTCCTACTTCGAGCAGCGCAGCCTGCGCCGGCATGCCGGCGTCTGGTCGCTGTGGGCGCTGGGCGTCGGGGCGGTGATCTCCGGCGACTTCTTCGGCTGGAACTTCGGGCTGGCCGCGGGCGGCTTCGGCGGCATGTTGCTGGCGACCGCGATCATCACCGCGATGTACGCCGGCCTGTGCTTCAGCATCGCCGAGATGACCGCCGCCCTGCCGCACACCGGCGGTGCCTACTCGTTCGCGCGCTCGGCGCTCGGTCCGTGGGGAGGCTACGTCACCGGCCTGGCGGAGAACATGGAGTACATCTTCACCCCGCCGGTGGTGGTGGTCGGCATCGGCGGCTACCTGGGCGCGATCTTCGGCACGCCCGAGTCCTGGGCGCCGCTCTGGTGGCTGGTCGCCTACCTGCTCTTCGTCGGCCTCAACCTGGCCGGGGTCGAGATCGCCTTCCGCTTCACCGTCGCCATCACGGTGCTGGCGCTGGGCATCCTGGCGGTGTTCTGGATCGGTGCGTTGCCGCATCTCGATCTCGGCCGCTGGGCCTTCGACGTGCCGGCCGACCCGGGGCGCTCGCCCTGGCTGCCGAAGGGCGCGGCAGGGGTGCTGGCGGCCTTCCCGTTCGCGATCTGGTTCTATCTCGCGATCGAGCAACTGCCGCTGGCGGCGGAGGAGTCGCACGATCCGCAGCGCAACCTGCCGCGCGGTCTCCTGCTCGGCCTGCTCACGCTGGTGGCGTGTTCGTTCCTCACGCTCGTGCTGAACACGGGCATCGCCCCGGGAGCGCTGGCGCTCAGCCGCTCGAACGAGCCGTTGTTCGACGGCTTCCGCACCATCTTCGGGGCCGGCATCGGCACCCGACTGTTGGCGCTGGCGGCGGTCGCGGGCCTGGTCGCGAGCTTCCACGCCATCATCTTCGCCTACGGGCGCCAGATCTACTCGCTCTCGCGCGCCGGCTACTTCCCGCGCGTCCTGTCGGTGACGCACGTGAACCGGCAGACCCCGACGGTCGCCCTGCTGGTCGGTGGTGCGCTCGGCTACGCCGCCGCTCTGCTGGTCCACCTGCTGGGCTCGAAGCACCCGGTCGGCGCCGTCCTCCTCAACCTCGCGGTGTTCGGCGCGGTGATCTCCTACATCCTGCAGATGCTGTCGTTCATCCTCCTCCGCTTGCGCCTGCCGCACATCGAGCGGCCCTACCGCAGCCCGCTCGGCCTGCCCGGCGCGGTGCTGGCGCTGGCGATCGCCGCGATCACCCTCGCGGCGCTGTTCCTGTCCGATCCGGTCTACCGCCTGGTCGCCCTCGGCGCGGCCGCCTGGTACGCCCTCGGCCTGCTGTACTTCGCCCTCTACGGCCGCAAGCAGCTCGTGCTGGCACCCGAGGAGGAGTTCGCCATGCTTGTCGCTCGCCGGTCGCTGCCATAGACTCCCGCGCCATGGGATCGACCTTCGGCCAGCTCTTCCGCGCGACGACCTTCGGGGAGTCGCACGGCGGCGCCGTGGGCGTGGTGGTCGACGGTTGCCCGCCGCGAGTGCCGATCTCGCTGGAGGAGATCCAGCGCGACCTCGACCGGCGCCGTCCGGGCCAGAGCAAGGTGACGACGCCGCGCGACGAGCCCGACCGCGCCGAGATTCTGTCCGGCGTGTTCGAGGGTCGCACCCTGGGCTCGCCGATCGCGATCCTGGTGCGCAACACCGACGCCCGCTCGGAGGCGTACGCCGACTTCAAGGACACCTATCGCCCGTCGCACGCCGACTACACCTACGAGGCCAAGTACGGCATCCGCAACTGGCAGGGCGGAGGCCGCGCCTCGGCGCGCGAGACCATCGGCCGGGTCGCCGCGGCCGCCATCGCGCGCAAGCTGCTGGCCGAGGCAGCCGGTGTCGAGGTGCTGGCGTGGGTCGGGCGCGTGCACCGGATCGAGGCGCAGGTCGACCCAGCGCGCGTCGCCCTCGCCGAGGTGGAGTCGAACATCGTCCGCTGCCCCGACGCCGCCGCCGCCGAGGCGATGATCGCCCGCATCGACGAGGCGCGCCGCGCCGGCGACTCGCTCGGCGGGGTGGTCGAGTGCGTCTGCCGCAACGTCCCGCCCGGCCTCGGCGAGCCGGTGTTCGACAAGCTCGAGGCCGACCTGGCGCGCGCCCTCATGTCGCTGCCCGCTTCCAAGGGCTTCGAGATCGGCAGCGGCTTCGCCGGCACGTTCCTCACCGGCATCGAGCACAACGACCCCTTCACGATCGCCGACGGGCGGGTCCGAACCACGGCCAACCGCTCGGGTGGGGTGCAGGGCGGGATCAGCAACGGCGAAAACATCGTGTTGCGCGTCGCCTTCAAGCCCACCGCGACCATCCGTCAGGCGCAGCAGACGGTCAACCGCGCCGGCGAGGAGGTCACGCTCGAGGCCAAGGGGCGTCACGACCCGTGCGTGCTGCCGCGCGCCGTCCCGATGGTCGAGGCCATGGCCCTGCTGGTCCTCGCCGATCACTTCCTGCGCCAGCGCGCCCAGTGCGGCTGATCGCAGCGCCGGCCGGCCGCGCCCGCGGCGGCCTCGGACTCGACCGCCGAAGCGAGCACCCATGTCGATGAGCTCCTCCGAACCCCGCGACCTCGCCGCCGATACCGCCGTGACCCGGCTCGCGTCGGCCCCGGGGTGGTACACCGCCGACCTGCCCGAGGGCTGGACGCTGCGCACGCCGTCGGGCGGCGTGCTGATGACCGTCGCGCTGCGCGCCATGCAGAGCGAGCTCGACGACCCGGGCCTGCGCCTGGTGTCCGCCAACACCCACTTCTGCTCGCCGGTGCCCGGCGGCCCGCTCGAGGTGCGCGTCGAGGTGCTGCGCCACGGCGGTGCGGCGGCGCAGGTGCGCGCCGCGCTCTCGTCGACCACCATGCCGGGTCCCGGGCTCGAGGTCAGCGCCACCTTCGCGCGCGAGCGCGAGGGCATCGACCTGATCGATGCCGCCCCGCCGGCGGTCCCGTCGCCGGACGACGCCCGACCCTTTCGCAACGTCACCCCATTCGACCGCGCCACCATCCCGACCTTCTTTCTCAACTTCGACACCCGGCTGGCGCTCGGCCACGAATGGTGGAATCCCGGCTGGGATCCGGGCGAGGCGCGGCTGGCGCGCTGGTACCGCTACCGCGTGCCGCAGGCCCGCCCGGACGGCACCCTCGATCCGCTCTGCATTCCGCCGATCGCCGACACCATGCCGCCGGCGTTGATCCAGAAACTCGGCCCGACGCACGCGCCGTTCTTCGCTCCCAGTCTCGACCTGACCATCCACTTCCTCGAACCGACGCGGTGCGAGTGGCTGCTGACCGACGTGCGCGCGCGCCGCGCGCGGGCGGGCTATGCCCACGCCGAGGTCGACATCTGGGACGATCAGGGGAAGCTGGTGGCGTTCGGCACCCAGATGATGATGCTGCGGCGGGTGCCGCCGGAATTTCGCGCCCGCGCCTGAGGAGGGGTGATGTCACGCCGGACGATCGAGTTGGAGGGCTGTCTCAACTTTCGCGACCTGGGCGGGTACCCGACGCGCGACGGTCGCGTTCTCCGCTGGGGACGCCTGTTCCGCAGCGACGCGCTGCACTTGCTCTCCGCCGGCGATGTCGAACTGCTGTGCGGCGCTATCGGCCTCGGCACGGTGATCGACCTGCGCTCGAGCGCCGAGTTGGACAACGAAGACACGGGCTTGTTGAAGCAGCAGCCCCTGCAGTTTCACCACATCCCGCTGTTCGACGGAGGACAGGCGCGCAACGAGCGTCCGCCGGTCGAAACGCTGGCCGACATCTACTTCATGCTGGCGGAGTTCGCGCGCGACCCGATCGCACGCGTGATCCGGGTGCTGGCCGAGTCGCCGTCACCGGCGGTCTACCACTGCGCCGCGGGCAAGGATCGCACCGGCGTGATCTCGGCCGTGTTGCTCGGTCTGCTGGGGGTCGAGGAAGAGATCATCGTCGCCGACTACGCTCTCTCGAGCGCCAACATCGACGCCATCATCGAGCGCCTGCACGCCGCCGAGGGCTACCGCGCCATGCTCGAGACGTTGCCGCCCGAGACCATGCACGCCCTGCCGCAGACGATGGAGGGTTTCCTGGCGCGTATCGCGCAGCGCTACGGATCGATGTCGGGCTACGCCCGCGACGTCGGGCTGGGCGACGAGACGGTGGAGCGCCTGCGCCTCGCCCTGCTCGAGTGAGGTGTCTGGAGTGCGGCGGTCACCGCCGCTCTGGATTTGGGATCGAACCAGAGCGACGGGGACCGCCGCACTCCGGAACGATCACCAGAGCGAGGCCTGCGCCTGGGCGGGCCTGGCCCGGCGGCGGGCGCGTCGGGGAAGGACGACGCGGAAGCGGCTGCCCCGGCCGGGAGCGCTGTCGACCTCGATGCGGCCGCCGAGAAGTCGACACAGGCGGCGGGCCGCCGGCAGACCGAGGCCGGTGCCGAGAGGCGCCATGCGACGGGCGTCGTCCAGGCGGGCGTACTCGTCGAAAATTCGCTCGAGCGACTCGGGCGGAATGCCGATGCCGGTGTCCTCGACTTCGATCGAGAGGTCCTGCGGCGCGACCCTGGCGCGCAGGCGGACCGCGCCTCGGTCGGTATAGCGCACGGCGTTGGTGAGCAGATTGTGCACGATCCGCTGCAGGCTGGCGCCGTCGGCCACCGGCTCTCCCGGGGGCGGGAGCTCGACTTCGAGGGCGAGCCCCTTGTGGCGGCAGAGCGGTTCGACCGCCTCGGCGCACTGCGCCAGGACCGCGCGCGCGCTCGATCCCCGCCCGACCTCCGGCGTGCCGCCGGGCTCGCCTCCGACCAGGTCGGAGCCGATCTCGCACAGGCTCTCCGCCAGGCGCGCGATCCGTTGGGCGATCTGCCGCGGTGTGAACGAATGGTCGCCGTCGTCCGCCAGCATGTGGGCGTATCCCACGATCGAGGCGAGCGCGGCGCGCAGGTCGTGCGCGGTCTCCGCCAGGCGCCGGTCGAGAGCGGCGCGCTCGGCGCGCGCCTCGGCCAGGGCTGCGCGCAGCTCGGGAACCTCCAACCCGGACAACCTCATCTGCCGTCCTCCACAGTCCATCCTCCCTCCATCGCGCCGGGAGCGGGTCGGTGTGCCGCCCGCCGCCTCCGCATCCAACCACGGTCTTCAGCAACGGTCGTGCCCTTGCGCAGTCGCACAGCGCGGCGGTCGCCGAGCGGGGGCGCACAGGGGCCGCTGCGGCGCTGCCTCGCCGGTGCGACACTCGCTTGACCTCGGGGACGGCTCTGGCGAATGCTGCCGCGACCCGAGGAGGGCGATGCCGACCGACACTGAGGCCAAGGAACAGATCATCCAGATCACCAACGAGCTGTTCTCGATGGGGCTGTTGACCGCCACCGGGGGCAACATCAGCGCCCGCGCCGACGACGGCGAATCCATCTGGATCACCCCCAGCCAGATGTACAAGGGCGGCCTGCAGGATGCCGACCTGGTGCGCATCGACCGGAGCTGCAACGTACTGGAGGGCCAGCGCGTGCCCTCGATCGAGTGGCAGATGCACTGGGCGGCCTACGCGGCCCGCCCGGACTCCACCGGCGCCGTGCACACCCACGCCCCGGTGGCGACCGCCTTCGGCATCTGCAACCAGACGTTCCCGCCGATCAACACCGATGCGGTGTTCCTGCGCGACACCGTCACCGTGCCGTGGCTCATGCCGGGCTCGAAGGAGCTCGCCGATGCCGTCGGCGAGGCGCTCGGCAAGAGTCGCGGGACGATCCTGCAGAACCACGGCCTGATGACCGTCGGCGTCAACCTGCGCAAGGCGGCGACGCGCGCCATGCTGCTGGAGGAGACGGCCAGGATCGTCCTCTACGTCAAGCAGTTCGGCGGCACCGTCAGTCTCCTGCCCGACGAGTGGATCGAGAGTCTGTCGACGATGGCCGACTTCGTCTGAGTCTTGGCAGACGCCCGCCCTGGTGGCACAACGTCGGAGCCGCGACCGTCAGGGAGCGGTTGGCTCGTTCTGGCGGGCGGCCACTGCTCCCTGACGGTCGCGGCTCCGAACTGGTGCCGATGCCCGATGACCTACCGAACACGAGGTGAACGACCGTGAAGCGCCCAGCCCTTCTTCTCCTACTTGCGACCCTGACGAGCGCGCCCGCCGTGGCGCAGGACGGGGGCGACGAGGGCCCGATCCCGACGCCGGCGCCGCGCAGCATGTCGGCGCCGGCGGATCTCAAGACCGCGCTCGACGAGTGCAAGACCCACCCCGCCGTCGTCAACGCCGGCACGCCCTTCGACCTCTGTGTCGAGGGCTACGGTTTCGTGAAGCAGGGCGACAAGTGGGTGCAGAAGCCGGCGACCCGCTGAGGCGGCTCAGACCATCCTCTTGGTCCAGCCGCCATCCGCGTTGATGCAGGTGCCGGTGATCCACGCCGCCTGTGCCGAGCACAGAAACACCACCAGCCCGGCGATCTCCTCCGGGGTCCCGATGCGCCCCAGCGGTATGGGGCGGCGCGGCCCGAAGTAGGCGGCGACCGCTTCGTCGTCCGACAGCCCCTCGACATCCTGGCCGGCCTCGACCAGCCTGCGGCGCGCGCTCTTCTCGACCGCCGGCGTGCGCGTCAGGCCCGGGCACACGCAGTTCACCAGGATGTTCTCGCTGGCGAAGGTGTTCGCCAGCGTCTTGCTCAGGTTGACCAGAGCCGCCTTGGCGGCGTTGTAGTGACACACCACCGTGTCGGGCTGGTGGGCCGAGGTGGAAGCGATCATCACGATGCGCCCGCCACCGCGCCTGCGGAGTTGGGGGATGACGGCGCGCGAGCAACGCACCGCGCTCATCAGGTTGAGATCGTAGGCGCGCTGCCAGTGTTCGTCCGCGAGGTTCATGAACCCCGCCGGTCCGGGCGCGCCACCGGTGTTGTTCACCAGGATGTCGACCGGGCCGAAGCGGGCGGCGGCGGCCTCGACCACCTGGGTGCAGCCGTCGGCGGTGGCGAGATCGGCCGCGATCGCCTCGACGCCGCCGGCGGCATCGGCCGCGATCGATCGGCGCGCCTCCTCCAGCCGTTCGCGCCCGCGTGCGCTCAGGACGACGTTGGCGCCCTCGGCCGCCAGCGCGCGCGCGATCGCCAGGCCGATGCCCGCGCTCGAGCCGGTGACGATCGCGGTCTTGTCGCGCAGTCCCATGTCCATGCGGATCACCTCGGGGATCAGGTCGGCGACACGTGCGCCCCGCCGTCGGCGTAGATCGTGTGGCCGGTGAGGTAGCGCGATTCGTCGCTGGCGAGAAAGACGGCGATCGGGCCGATGTCCTGCAGGGGATCGCCGAAGCGAGGGATGGGGCGTGCCTCCATCATGCGGCGGTAGCGGTCCGGCTCGCGTTCGGCGAACTCCATGCCGCGCCGGCTGAGGGCGGCGGGTGCGATGCAGTTGACCAGGATGCCGTGCCGGCCCCACTCGCGCGCCGCCGTTCGCGTCAGTCCGAGAATCGCCAGCTTGGCGGCGTTGTAGGGGGCGAGACCGGGGTCGCCGCGCTCGGCGGCGAGGGAGACGATGTTGACGATCCGCCCGCCGCGACGAGCGAGGTGCGGGAAGGCGGCCTGCATCGCCCAGAGCGTGGCCTTGGCGCCGGTGCGCAGGACGAAGTCGAACTGCTCGTCGGTCACCTGTTCGAGAGGCGTGTGCAGCGCGTACCCCTGGGCGTTGTTGACCAGCACGTCGAGTTGCCCATAGGCGTCGATCGCAGCGGCGACCATGCCCTCGACGTCGGCGCGCACGCCGACGTCGGCGACGACGCCGGTCGACTGGCCGCCGCCCTCGCGGATTCTGGCGACGGTTCGCTCGACCCGGTGCGGCCGCAGCTCGGCGACCACGACTCGCGCCCCCTCGCGGGCGAAGGCGAGGGCGATGCCCTCGCCGATGCCCTGGCCCGCCCCAGTGACGAGGGCGACCTTTTCGCGCAGCCGCATGGGCGCGGGCTCTAGCAGATCTCGGCCGTGACGAGAATCGTCGCGGCAGATCGCCCGCGCGCGCGGTGGCCCGGGCCGACTTCCGGCGGTTCAGGCCGCGGACGACACGTCGCGCGCCTCTTCCGCTTGCCAGCGAGGCAGCACCACCCGGAAGGTCGTGCCGCTGCCGACTGCGCTCTCGACCTCGAGCTCGCCGCCCAGTCGGGCGACCACCTGCTTGACGATGTGCAGCCCCAGACCGACGCCGCCGTGGCTCTCGCTTCCCTTGAGTTGGCGAAACATCTCGAAGATGTGCGGGATGTGCTCGGGGGCGATGCCGACGCCGGTGTCGCTCACCGCGAGCGTGAGGCGCTCTCCCTCGGCGGTCACACGCAGCGCAACCCGCCCACTGGGCGTGAACTTGAAAGCGTTGCCGACCAGATTGCGGATCACCAGGCCGACCTTGGGAGCGTCGGTGATCAGAGTGCCGGCGAGGTCCTCCGGAACCTCGATCGCGAACTCGACCTCGTCCGGCCGCGGCAGACCGCCGAGGCTACCCTCGACCGTCTTCAGCAGTGCCGCCAGCGACACCGGCGCCAGCACGGCGCTGGCAGCGCCGGTCTCCAGACGGCCGACCTGCAGGACGGCGTCGATCAGCTCGAAGAGCTCGCGGCTGCTGCTCTCGATGCGCTCGAAGAGCGCGTCTTGTCGAGTCGTGAGCGCACCGGCGGCGCCGTCGCGCAGCATCTCGGTGTAGCCGATGATGACGTTCAGCGGTGTGCGCAGCTCGTGCGAGACGGTCGAGAGGAACTCGGACTTGAGCGCGCTGGCCTCGCGCGCCTCCTCCAGCAGCTTGGCGTTGGCGAGCGCGATGGTGGAGTGCTCGGCGATCGCCGCGAGTTGCTCGGCGACGTCGGACTCCGCCGGCAGCTCTCGGCCGACGTAGCCGATGCCGAGGAAGCCGACCAGGACGCCCTCGCGGTGCAGCCCGGCGACGTGCACGGCGGAGAGCTGCTGGTATCCGCTCAGCGCCGGCGGAACCCTTCCCATCTCGGCGGGCGTCAGCGTCACGACCTTCTCGTGCAGCAGCCGCGAGACGGCCGGGAAGGCGGCGATCGGGTAGTCGATGCGAGCGAAGGGATTGCCTTCGAGACGGCCTTCGCTCACCGCGGCCAGCCGGAAGGTCTGGCGCTGAGAATCGACCAGAAAGGTTGCCGCCGTGGTGCCGCCGAGCTGCTCGAGGGCGGCCTGGTTGGAGCGCGCGAGCAACTCCGGCGCATCGAGGGTCGAGTTGAGCGTGCGCGCGATCCGGATCAGATCCTGCAACCGTCCCCGGCTGCTCTCCAGGCGCGCCGCGAGCTTACCGAGGGCGCGGTTCTTCCGCTCGAGTTGGCCCGAGTAGAAGAACGACTGCTGCGCGACCATGAAGAAGAGGAAGACGGGCAGGGCGCCGTCGAGGCTCAGCGCGACCTCCGCCAGCGGCGTGTCGCGCGAGAGGATGAACAGGTGGCAGGCGGCCGCGAGGCCGGCGGCGGACAGGCCGGCGCGTACCGAGATCAGCGCGCTCGGCACGATCACCAGGAAGTACATCGCGCTGAACAGCACCTCGGGCCGGGTCTCGACGCTGGTCGCGATGCCGACGGTGATGCCGAGGATGTCGACCAGCATCTGGGCGTAGAAGAAGGGCCACGGCTGCCGCCGGCCTAGGCGCTGGCGCAGGGCGACGAGCGAGAAGAGGGCGAGCGCGAGGCAGGTGACGACGATCGAGCTCCAGCGCACGGCGCCGAGACCCGCCGCCCACATGACGCCCGCGAAGAGGGCGACCGCCGCGGCGGCGCGCAGGCGGGTGATGCTCAGCCAGTAGTTGAGGGCGACGACGTCGCGGGTGGCCGCCCTTTCCTTGGACTCGACTGTCCGGCGCATGTTCGTCACACGACTCCACCCCACCTGAAGGCAAGGCCAATGCCACGCCGGAGGGCGTCGCGGCCAGGCTGCCTATTCCCTCGGCGGCGGCGAGCCGGCGGCGAAATTCATGCAACCTGCCACGCTCGTTGCCGGGTTTCCGGAGTGCGGCGGAGGGTCGCCGCGCTCGCCGCGGTGCGCCCTGGGCCGGCGCCGTGGTGCCGGCCGGCGAGCTAGTGGCGGGCGCCGACCAGCGCCTGGATGGCCTCGGTCAGGCCGTCGACGCTGAGGCGGTACATCGGGAACAGGCGGCGGATGACGCGGGTGGTGTCGGCGTTCCAGTAAGGGGTGTCTTCGGGATTGAGCCAGACGGCGCGCTCGTACTGCTTGGCGATGCGCTGCAGCCAGACGATCCCGGGCGTGGGCGAGACGCGGCGCGGGTCGATGTTGCCGAAGGGCTCCAGCAACTCCGCCGGGTGCATCGAGGCATCGCCCACGAACACGACCTTCCAGCGCCCGTCGAGGCGATGGAGGATGTCGCCGGTGGGCACGGTGTCCTTCGAGAGCATGCGGGCGTCGGAGTACACGTGGTCGTAGATGCAGTTGTGGAAGTAGTAGGGCTGGAAGTCGCGCAGCCCGCGCTCCTCGTGCAGCGCCGTCAGCAGTTGGCTCACCGGCTCGTAGTAGGGATCCATCGTGCCGCCGACGTCCATGAACAGCAGCACGCGGACGTCGTTGCGGCGCGGGGCGCGGTAGACCAGCTCGATCTCGCCCGCATTGCGGCAGGTCTCGTCGATGGTCTCGTCGAGGTCGAGCTCGGTGGCGTCGCCGCTGCGGGTCAACTGCCGCAGCCGTCGCAGCGCGACGCGCATCTGGCGCAGCTCGAGCGTCATGTCGGTGCGGTAGTTCTCGAAGCGGCGCTCCTCGGCGACCTTCATCGCCGAGCGGCTCTTCGCCGGGCCGCCGACGCGGATGCCGGTCGGGTGCTGCCCGCCGTGGCCGTAGGGCGACTTACCGCCGGTGCCGACCCACTTGTCGCCGCCGTCGTGGCGGTCGTCCTGCTTCTCGAGCGTTTCGAGGAAGCGGCGCATGAGCTCGTCGTGGTTGAGGCGCTCGAGCATCGCCAGCTCTTCGGGCGAGAGGTTGGGGAAGTTCTTCGGGTCCTTGAGCCACTCGACCACCTTCTCGGTGACGTCGTCGCCGTAGGCGCCCTCGACCCCCTTGAAGACGCGCGCGAAGACGCGGTCGAAGGCGTCGAAGTAGGT
>Ga0268299_1004106_pt1 | contig 11963 bp, 15 predicted proteins | sample NOBtaG_FD_193484 | JGI IMG/M metagenome (GOLD analysis project Ga0268299, IMG submission 193484) | Activated sludge microbial communities from bioreactor in Nijmegen, Gelderland, Netherland - NOB reactor | ecosystem: Engineered > Bioreactor > Aerobic > Activated sludge | place: Netherlands... | reverse complement strand
GAAAGCATCTTCTTTCACCTGGCGCATGCCAAAAGCCACAGTCTCACGGTCAACCAACAGATCGTGCGCGCGGCCCGCCAAGTGGGACGCCCGATCTTCTTTTCGACGGCGATCATCGTCGTGGCCTTCATTCCGCTGTTTACCATGACAGGGGTGCCGGGCAAGATCTTCGCGCCGATGTCGGTGACATATGGATTTGCCTTGGTCGGGGCCTTGATCATGGCCTTTACCCTGGCGCCCGTGCTCTGCTCGTTCTTGCTGCGGGGGCCGCTCAGCGAAGATGATACGGCCGTCGTCCGCGTGATCCGGCGCCTGTACCACCGCATTCTCGGCTTTTCGCTCGACCACCGCCTGCTGGTGCTGGGTGTGGCGGCGGGCCTCTTGTTCCTGACGTTTGTCGCGCTGCAGTCGCTCGGCGGAGAGTTCATGCCGGCTCTCGAGGAAGGCAACCTCTGGGTACGCGCGACGATGCCGGTGGACATCTCCTTTGGCCAGGCGGCCCGCCTGGCCAGCGACATTCGGGGAATGTTCCGAGAAGCTCCGGAGGTGACGACGGTCGTCTCGCAGTTGGGAAGACCGGATGACGGGACGGATCCCACCAGCTTTTTCAACGCGGAGTTCCTGGCCAATCTGAAACCCCAGAAAGAATGGCGCCCCCGCCTGGACAAGGACGGACTGATCGAGGAGATCGAAGGCCGGCTGCACAAGATCCCCGGCGTCATTTTCAACTTCTCGCAGGTCATTCAGGACAACGTCGAAGAAGCCATGTCGGGAGTCAAGGGCGAGAACTCGATCAAGTTGTTCGGGCGCGACCTGAAAACCTTGGAAGCCAAGGCCGTCGAGATCGAGAACGTCATGAAAGACGTCAAAGGGGTGAAGGATCTCGGCATTTTCAGGCTCGTCGGCCAGCCGAATCTCTTGATCCAAGTGGACAGGGAAACCAGCGCGCGCTATGGACTCCAGGTGGCTGACGTCAACGCCGTGGTTCAGGCGGCGGTCGGCGGGCAGGCGGTGACGCAGGTCTTCGAAGGGGAGCGTCTGATCGACTTGGTGGTCCGGTTCATGCCGGAGTACCGCCAAGACGTCGAGTCCATCAGCAATATTCTCGTCAGCACGCCGGATGGCGCGAGGATTCCGTTGAAGCAGCTGGCGACGATCACCTCGCAGACAGGCGCCTTCATCATTTACCGGGAAAACAACGAGCGCTACATTCCGATCAAGTTCAGCGTGCGTGAGCGGGATCTGCAGAGCACGGTAGAAGAAGCCCAGGAAAGGCTGGGGAAAGAGGTGGCCCTGCCGGAGCGCTATCGCATGGAATGGGCGGGACAGTATGATCAATTGAAGGATGAGCAGAAGCGGCTCCTGACCATCGTGCCGGTCAGCCTCGTGATCATCCTGTTCCTGCTGTATACGACGTTCGACTCGCTGAGAAATGCATTGCTCGTGCTGGCGACAGTGCCGTTTGCCCTGGTCGGCGGCGTACTCTCGCTCGTGCTGACGCAGACGCACTTCAGCATTTCGGCCGCCGTCGGGGTGATTTCGACCCTGGGCGTCGCGATTTTGGGCGGCGTGCTGTTGATTTCCCGTATCGAGGAATTTCGCGCGACCGGCTTGAGTTTGCGGGAGGCCGTCGTCAAAGGGGCCGACGTCCAGATGCGGCCGATCCTCATGGCGACGTTGGGCGCGGCCATTGGATTGCTGCCGGCGGCTCTCGCGACCGGGATCGGCTCGCAAGCCCAGAAACCGCTGGCCCGGGTGGTGGTCGGCGGAATGCTGACGGCGGCGTTTTTGATTTTGGTCGTGTTACCGGTATTATATGAGTTGGTTCATCGACGATGGAATGACACTGCCAAGTGACCTCTGACGAAAGGGGAACCCGTGCGCACCAGAGGACGTAACGCCATCATCCGAGCGGCTGCAGTGGCCTGTCTTGCCCTACCGTTGGCCGCATTCGCCATTGAACGGCCCGCGCCGATCCCGGTGCAAATGCCGTATGAAATGCCGCCGGCCACCCAGCATGCGCCGGCCGAGACCGTTCCGCAGAATACCAAGCCGTTGACTCCGGAAGAGTTGCAACGGGCGGAAGCCCTGCTGCCACTGTTGGAAGGAAAGCAGGAATTCTGGGCGATGGGAGAATTCGTCCATCTGGGCGAGCCGGCAGTCCCCGTGCTCGTGAAGGCGCTGACGATGCCGGGGCCCAGGATCCGATACAACGCGATTGAGACCCTCTCCATGCTCAAGGCGCCGGCAGCCGTGCCGGCATTGATTACGACCGCCAAGGACCCCAACGAGATTCCCCGCGTGCGCGAACATGCGCTGCGGGTCTCGATCCGGCTGGATCCGTCCAAGACGCCCGAAGCGATTCAGGCCATGTCAAAGGACCCGAACTCGTCGATTCGCAAGACCGCCGCGTTCGAATCTCGGTATGTGCGGGACAAGGCGGTCATCCCGGTCCTGATCGACATGATTGCCGACGACGAACGGTTCGTGGCGCTGTCCGCCGTGCAGTCTCTGTGGATCCTGACGCGGCATGAGACCGAGTTTCACGACTGGGATACTTCGACCAAACAGGACCGGATGCAATGGACCGGCGAATGGATCGAGTGGTGGAACATCGAAAAGGATACGTTCCAATTCCCCGAACCGCGGCGTCGTTCCGCGCCCCAACCGGGATGAGGGTAGTGGAAATGCTGAGGAGAAGGCTGTGACTGGATTCCCGCTTCCGCGGGAATGACACACTTCAGTGCTCCCGATGGCAAACTGACCCACTACCGGGATGAGGCGCGCCTTGCGGCGATGAAAATCGCTGTGTTATAGGTGAAGGATTCGATATGCAGGGTCCCTGCACGGCGGTGAAAGGACTTCATTCGGCCCATGGCTGTACTTCCCATCGCAAAGCTCGGCAATCCGGTCCTACGTAAGGTCGCAGCTCCGGTAGACGTCCGCGACATTCGCACCAAGGAATTTCAGCAGCTGATCGACGACATGTTCGAGACCATGCTGGATGAGCCTGGCATCGGCCTGGCTGCCCCCCAGGTTTCCCAGTCGATCCAATTGGTTGTATTGGGGTGCGAAGGGGAGGGGGGCTTCCCGACGACTACGCTGATCAACCCCAAGATCGTCTACTACGGCGCGCAGCAGACGGAAGGCTGGGAAGGCTGCCTGAGCGTCGATGGGTTGCGCGGCAAAGTGACCAGGCCGTCGGTCGTCCGCGTCCAAGCATTGGACCGCGAGGGCAAACCCGTCGACATCGAAGCGGACGGGCTGTACGCTGTCTGCATCCAGCACGAGACCGATCATCTCATCGGCAAGCTGTTTGTGGATCGGATGACGGACCTGTCCACGCTCACGCAGCTGACGGAATTCGACAAATATTGGCGGAAAGAACCGACTCCGGTCATCTAAACGACTGAACGACGAGCGATCAATCTCTGGCCCTGGCCCTGGCAAGTCTTGTGAAATCCCTCTTACGCGTTCTACGGTATTTGAAGCCTCATCGAGGCCTGGCGTTTGTGACGCTGCTGTGCGCCTTGTGCGCCACCGCGATGGAGCTGGTCCCGCCTTGGATCGTCAAAGTCGTCATCGACGACGTGATCCAAGCCAAACAGGAAACGTTGTTGCCGTGGGCGCTCGCGGGGCTGGTAGCCGCCTACCTGGGCAAGAACGTGTTCGCCTCCCTGCGGATTCGGTTGAACAACACTCTGGAACAGACCGTCGTGCACGAGCTCCGAAGCCACGTATTCGCGGCGGTCCAGCGGCTCTCGGTCACGTACTTCGACAATCGCTCGACCGGCGAAATCATGTCCCGCTTGACGAACGACACCGAGCATGTGGAGCGGATCTTCATCGACGGAGTGGAAGCCGCGCTCACGGCATCACTGACGCTCATCGGTATCACCGTCATGCTGTTCGCGCTGAACTGGAAGCTGGCGGCTCTGTCGCTGGTGCCCATTCCTTTCCTGATGTGGTCGGCCGGCCGATTTACCACGAAAGTGCACGGCTTCTACCATGACATCCGGCAGGGCTCCGCCGAGATCAGCGGATATCTGCAGGACGCTCTGTCGGGCATTCGGGAAACGATGGGATTCGGCAGGCAGGCGCATGAGCAGCAGCGGTTCGACAGGCTGAGCCGGGCATACAGCGCCGCCAACCTCAAGGCGATGTATCTCTGGTCGCTTTATTCACCGGGCATGATTCTCGTGGGAAGCATCGGCACCGTGATCATCCTGTGGTACGGAGCGGGAGAAGTTACGGCCGGGCGATTGACCCTCGGCGAGCTTGTGCTCTTCCTCTCCTACTTGAGCCTGTTCTATGTTCCCATCAATCAGATTCATTCCGTGAACCACCTGCTGCAGCATGCCTTGGCCGCCAGCGACCGGGTCTTCGAGGTGTTGGATACGAAGCCTGAAGTGACGGACGCTCCCGGCGTGACCGAGCCGCCGCACAAGGCCCGCGGGAATGTGCGGTTCGACCGCGTCGAGTTTCGGTACAGACCGGACGTGCCTGTTCTCGCCGGGTTGTCCTTTTCGATGGCGGCCGGGGAACGCATTGCGCTAGTCGGGCCCAGCGGGGCCGGGAAGAGCACCTTGCTCAAGTTGTTGATGCGTTTTTATGACGTCACAGGCGGGGCGGTTCTGATCGACGAGCAGGACGTCAGAGACATGCCGCTCGACTATCTGCGCCGCCAAATCGGCTACGTCCAGCAGGAGCCCTTCCTCTTCAACGGAACCGTGCGGGAAAATATTCTCTACGGCGATTTGACCGCGACCGATGACCGCATGGAGGCGGCCGCGAGGGCGGCGCGAGCCCACGACTTCATTGTCGATCTTCCGGACGGGTATGAAACCGGAATCGGGGAGCGGGGCGTGAAGCTCTCCGTCGGACAAAAGCAGCGGGTTTCGATCGCCCGGGTGTTGCTGAAGAATCCGCCGATCGTGATTTTCGACGAGGCGACCTCCAATATCGACACCGAAACGGAAGTGAAGATCCGCGAGGCCCTGAACGAATTGACGAAAGGACGCACCACCTTCATCATCGCGCACCGGCTCACGACGCTTCACGACGTGGATCGGATTCTGGTGATCGAAGGCGGGCGTCTCGTGGAACAGGGGACTCACGACAGGCTGATGTCGCTCGGCGGAGTGTATGCCGGGCTATACGAAGCCCAGTTTCAGACATAAATTGAGCCGCCGCTTCCAGTCTGTCGAATCGAGAGCAATGGAAACAATATGGTCTTGATCTACGAAAACGATCCGCTGGATAATGAGCATGCGCGAGGGCGGTTCTATCACGTCTGCCGCGGTCAGGTGGACCGCACGGAGCTTTCCATTCCACCGGCCGATCAGCCGCACGAATGCCAAGTCTGCGGCATCGACCTGGAAGCGGAAGATTTCTTCGTGGCCATGCAGAAAGGATCGGTGTAATGGCGATGAGCGGGAGCGCGGGGCGGAAAACTGTTTCGGTGTCACGGGGGCTGATGATGCTGTGCGACAGCTGTCATAGCCAGGTTCTGCTCGAAAAACTCGTCGATCACAAGAACTTCGTCGCCGACCACGAAGCGCTGTTCGATACGATCTGCATGGGGTGCACGGACATCAATCGTCCGTTGATCGACGATATGCTGGGCAGTTCGGAATAGGACCCAGAGCAGCCCAGTCTCGTCCGACCTAGTTGCAACTCTTTCCGTCGAAATACATACAGGTCGATTCCCCTGATTTCACCTTCCAGGTTTTGATCAGCGGCGCCTGTCCGTTTGCCCTCATCTCCACGACGAAATCGACGAGCCCCGAGATCGGCAACTTTTCCATGTGGGGCCATCCGGCTTCAGGCACCTCGATCCAGAATACCGACCCCAGTGTGGAAATGAGGATGCGATGGTTTTCCGGCTCGAGATTGATGACCGGACTGTAGAAGCTCTTGTCCTCGGCCAGTCCGGGTCCGTGCAGGATGAGAATCAGAAATCCGGCGAGAAGAATCGTTCGCATGAATGGCATCACGATCGCTCCTTCCAATGAATGGACATGATTGTGGGAGCATTATCTCACCTGGATGTTGAGAAGGAAACCGGAAATTCGGTGGTTCATCGAAACCGGGACTGTCCCCGGTGTTGCCGGTTGATCGAGGCGGCGGTCAGGAACCGGTCGAGAGCGTGGCCGGAGTCACGCGGCCTTGCGTGATCCAATAGGCGCGTATGTCCGGACGCCCCTTATCTTGAAGGGAAATCAACAGGTACAGGGGAAGTGTGAGGTTGAGACGCGCCCAGTTCTCTTCCCAGTCGTCAGCGATCTTGATGTCCGTAACGGACGGGCGGGCAGGATCATGGGGATGCGAGTGATAGACCACTTGAAGCGCCAGGCCGTTGTTTCTGATGTCCTTTACGGCCTGGAACATCTCTCTCGCGTCCATGATGAAGGCGATCTCCGCTCGTTCCTCGGGAGACAGCCTCGATAAATGTTGGACCTTGGCTTCGTCGAAGGCTGCGGCATCGGCCGCGCCCTCGAGGCCGACGACGTTCTTGATGCGGTACACACGGCTGACGGTCCTGCCCGTGCCGGCCAGGAAACCGCAGCACTCGGACGGGTCGAGCGCCCGCGCATGCTCCACAAGCTCGTCGAGAACGGATTGTGGAATTGTCAGATCGGGCTGATCAGGCACGATAACGGTCGCCTCTCGTCCGCTTCAATTGGTCCGTCAAATCGTGCACGTGACCGTGTAGTCGGTGCTCAGATCCGTGATGGAGGGGTTGGGACCGCACAGACGGCAGGCGGGATCCTTGGGGCGCCCGACCTTGCGAAACTTCATTTCGAGCGCATCATAGATCAGTAGGCGGTCGGCAATGGTCTCGCCGATGCCGAGGATTTCCTTGATCGCTTCGGAGGCTTGAAGCACCCCCATGGTTCCGGCCAAGACCCCGAGGACCCCGGCTTCCTGGCAATTCGGGACCAAGCCGGCCGGCGGCGGCTCCGGATACAGACAACGATAGCAGGGATAGCCCGCGTGGGGCTTGATCGTCGTCAATTGCCCTTCGAACCGGAACATGCTGGCGGAGATCAGGGTCCTTTTCGCGAAGAAACAGGCGTCATTCACCAAGAATCGCGTCGCGAAGTTATCCGAGCCGTCCAGCACAACATCGTATTCCTTGATGAGCGGCAGGATGTTGTCGGCATCGACCAGCTGATGATACGTCTTGATCGAAATCTCCGGATTGATGGCCGCCAATGTTTTCCGTCCGGACTCGACCTTGGGCTGGCCGAGACTGGCGGTGGAATGAAGGATCTGTCGCTGGAGATTGGAGAGATCGACCACATCGCCATCCACCAACCCGATCGTCCCGATTCCGGCCGCGGCCAGGTAGAGCGCAGCCGGCGAACCGAGGCCTCCGGCTCCGATCAGCAGCACCTTGGCGCCGGCGAGCTTGAGCTGCCCTTTCCCGCCGACCTCCTGAAGGATGATATGCCGGCTGTACCGTTGGACCTGTTGCTCCGTGAGTTCCATGATAATCAATCCTGCTTGGGCCTGCCCGGTGAATCGAGAGGCTCCGTGAGTTATTCCACGACGTTCAGCTCGATCGGATCGACGACCACGCCCTTGTTGCGAAGTCCTTCCACGGCGCGTTCGATCTCGGCGGTCTCGCCGGTCAGTTCCAAATCCATCCACCCGGTCGTTTCCCGGACGTCCGCGCGCCGGACGTTCGTGACCACCTTGAACTCCCGGCCGATCTGATAGATGACGGGTTCCTTGATCTTCTCTTCCGGAAAACGGATGTGAAAGCGCATGTTGGACATGATCAACCTCCCGCGATGGCGGGCACGATGGACACTTCGTCGCCGTCGTTCAGCGACGTTTCCTTCCCCTTGAGAAACCGGATATCCTCTTCGTTGACGTAGATATTGACGAACCGCCGCAGCTCGCCGGTTTCGTCGCAGATCCGGTCTTTCAGGCCCGGATGGGCCTGGTTCAGCGTGTCGATCATGGCCGCAATGCTGCCGGCCTGCGCTTCGACCTCGCTCTTGCCTTTCGTCAACGGACGGAGAGGAGTCGGAATGCGAACCTTAATCATGCGTCACCACCATTTTTCCCCATCTTGAATGTTTTTTCGAAGGCCACCAGGCTCGGTGAAATCCTGACCGGCCGGCCGACTGCGTCGATCACGGCTTCCTGCGTCTTGAGGCCGTTGCCGGTGATATAGGCCACGGTCACGTCGGACTTCTTGATCGTACCCTGCTTGACGAGCTTGCGCAGAACTCCAATTGTGACGCCGCCCGCTGTCTCGGCAAAAATCCCCTCGGTTTGAGCCAACAGCTTAATGCCGTCCACCACTTCCTCGTCGGACACCATGTCCATGGCGCCCTGGCTCTCCGCCGTCGCTTTCAGGGCGTAGTAGCCGTCGGCGGGATTGCCGATCGCGAGCGACTTGGCGATGGTCTTGGGCTTCACCGGCTTGAAAAAGTCCCGGCCGGCCTTGAACGCCGTCGAAATCGGCGAGCAGCCTTCCGCTTGGGCTCCGTTGATCTTGGTCCGGACCTCGTCGATGAGCCCGATGGCCTTCATCTCATGGAGGCCTTTCCAGATCTTGGTCAAGAGCGAGCCCGAGGCCATGGGAATGACAACTTGGTCCGGCGTGCGCCAGCCGAGCTGTTCCACCGTCTCGAACGCCAGGGTCTTCGACCCTTCGGCGTAGTAGGGGCGGATGTTGATGTTGACGAAAGCCCAGCCGTGCTCCCCGGCGATTTCGCTGCACAGGCGGTTCACATCGTCGTAATTGCCTTCGATCTCCACCACGTTCGGCTTGTAGATCAGGTTGCCGAGCACCTTGGCCACTTCCAAATCGCCGGGGATGAAGACGTAGCAGCGCATGCCGGCCGAGGCCGCGTGGGCGGCCACCGAGTTGGCAAGATTGCCGGTGGAGGCGCAGGCCACGGTTTCGAATCCGAGCTCGCGCGCGCGCGTCAGCGCGACCGCGACGACGCGATCCTTGAACGACAGGGTGGGGTGATTCACCGTATCGTTCTTGATGTACAGCTCGTCCAGGCCGAGATAGGCTCCGAGATTCTTGGCCCGCACCAACGGCGTGAAGCCTGCGTGAGGACCGAGAAACGCCGGGCCTTCCACCGGCAGCAGATCGGCATAACGCCACATGCTGCGGGGTCCCGCTTCGATCTTTTGCCGCGAAATAGTCTTCTTGATCTCGTCGTAGTTGTATTTTACTTCGAGCGGACCGAAGCACATCTCGCAGACATGGATTGCTTTGGTCGGATATTCCTTCCCGCACTCGCGGCACGTCAACGCTTTCATCTTGGCCATCGTGACACCTTCGACATTCTGTGGTTACAGTCTAACCGCGCAGCCCGCGAACGGATCTCCGTCGTCGAACAGTTCCGTGATCGTCGGATGCTCGCCGCACAAGGCGCACGCGGGGTTGCGCTTGACCTTGATCTCCCTGAACTGCGTCTTGCGCGCATCGTAATCGAGCAGGCGGTCGGTCAACGGGCGACCGATGCCGAGCACGAGTTTCAATGCTTCCGTCGCCTGGATCGTTCCGATCACCCCGGCCAGCACGCCGATGACTCCGGCTTCTTGGCAGGAAGCCACCAGCCCGGCCGGCGGGGGAGTCTTAAACACGCAACGGTAGCAGGCGGACTTCCGCGGAATGATGGTCGTGACGCGCCCGTCGAATCGCAGAATCCCGCCGTGCACCAGCGGCTTATCGGCAAAGAAGCAGGCATCGTTGATCAGAAACTTGGCCGTGAAGTTGTCTACGCCATCGATCACCACGTCGTAGTCCTGGAAAATCTTGAGAGCGTTCCCCGCCGTCAACCGCTCTTCGTATATCGTCACGGCCACGTCTGGATTGAGCCCTTGGATCTTTTCCTTGGCCGACAGGACCTTGGAGCGTCCGACGTCGGGCGTGTGATGGAGAATCTGCCGTTGGAGATTCGTGATATCCACCACGTCGCTGTCGATCAAGCCCAGCGTGCCGACTCCCGCCGCCGCCAGGTAGAGAGCGGCGGGCGACCCCAGGCCTCCTGCGCCGACCAGGAGAATCCGCGCCTTGGCGAGCTTCTTCTGACCCTTCCCGCCGACCTCCGGCAGGAGGATGTGCCGGCTGTATCGGTTGATTTGTTCTTCGGTAAATTCCATTAGAATCGCTCGCCGTTCGTGAAGCGTCAGAATCCGGACGAGATCCGCTTCACGTGTCAGATATTAAAGTATTTTTCGATGCTGATATAGCGCTCACCCGTGTCGCACAGAATCGTGACCACATTTTTACCCGGTCCCAGCTCTTCCGCAATCTTCTGTGCGGCAAAGACGTTGGCGCCGGCCGAAATCCCGACGAGGATTCCTTCCTGCTTGGAGATGCGCTTGGCCGTTTGGTACGCCTCGTCGTCCGTCACCGTGATCACGCGGTCGATGACCGTCCTGTTGAGCACTTTGGGAATGAAACCCGCTCCGATCCCCTGGATCTTATGGGGGCCCGGTTCACCTCCGGAGAGGACGGGGGAGCCGGCCGGCTCGACGGCGACGATCCGGACGTTTGGATTGCGTTCCTTGAACACTTCTCCGCATCCGGTGATCGTGCCCCCTGTGCCCACGGCCGCGACGAAGGCGTCGATCTTTCCGTCCATCGCTTCGAGAATCTCAGGAGCCGTCGTCATGCGATGCATGGCCGGGTTTGCCGGATTCGAAAACTGATCCGGCATGAAATACGACGGATTCTGGGCGAGCAAACTCTCCGCCTCGCGAATCGACCCCTTCATGCCTTCCCACGCGGGAGTCAGCACGAGCTGGGCGCCATACGACGACAACAGGCTCGCGCGTTCCATGCTCATACTCTCCGGCATGACGAGAATGAGTTTATATCCCCGGACCGCCGAGATGAGGGCCAATCCGATGCCCGTGTTGCCGCTGGTCGGTTCGACAATCGTGCCGCCCGGCTTGAGCTTGCCTTGCCGCTCCGCCTCGTTGATCATATTGAGGCAGATTCGATCTTTGACGCTGCCGCCCGGATTGAAAAACTCGACTTTGCCGTAGATGGTCGCGCTGCCCGGTTTGCTCAGACGATTCAAGCGGACCAGTGGAGTGTGCCCGATCGCCTCCGTGATCTCCTTGTGCAGGGGCATGATCAGCAACCACCTCCCATATAGAACAGGAACTCAAGCCGGTCGCCCTCTTTGAGGGTCGTCGTGGCTAGTTGTGCGCGCTCGATCATGGCATCGTTGACTTCCACGGCCACCATCTGCGGTTCGATCTTCTTGGCTTGCAGCAGATCCAAGACCGTTCCCCCGGATATGTTTTCGACCTTGCCGTTGATCTTGACCTGCATGAAATCTCCTAACTTGGCCCAGGGATTAAAGAATTCAGACAGGTTAGCAAACTGGCCTCTCGAAAGTCAACGGAACGGACCACGCGAGGCCGTTGCTTGACATTGTGACGAGTCCACCGCCACTATGCACGACTTCTCGGAAGAAGTGCGGAAGAAGTGCGGAAGGAGTGCGGCATGTGGAAACGTAATTTCATGTTCCGGGCGAGCGACGCAACACCGTTGAAGGAATCCGAGAATGAACTGTTCCATGAGACCGACCCGGCCATGGACAGCGCCGGTCTCCAGTTAGAGAAGTTTTTATCGGTTTGGATTCAAGGCGACGGTGAAGACGATGCCCCGTCCGCGTACACGAACATGTATGTCAGAACTGCAACGTTGGATTTCCAGCGGCGGGTCGGGTTTTTGCAGCCGCTCCAGGGACGCACGCATCAGATCAAGCAACTGCTGACCCCGGACCAGAAACACTTCCTGAGGGAATGGCTCTCGTCCAACGCCCCCCACGCCTGGGCCTCCACCGACGAGCACTTCAAGCTGCTGTTCGAAAACGAATGAGCGGCCGCCTGGTTCCCAGCCTCACCCTGACCCGCTGTGCATCCGCGGCCTGCTTACTCTGGGTCTTGCACGGCGCATCAAACGCTCA
>Ga0268299_1004105_pt1 | contig 11964 bp, 13 predicted proteins | sample NOBtaG_FD_193484 | JGI IMG/M metagenome (GOLD analysis project Ga0268299, IMG submission 193484) | Activated sludge microbial communities from bioreactor in Nijmegen, Gelderland, Netherland - NOB reactor | ecosystem: Engineered > Bioreactor > Aerobic > Activated sludge | place: Netherlands... | reverse complement strand
GCTGCACTGGCGCCTGGCTCGACTCTGCGACTACCGCGGAATCCGTATGGCCGACCTTGCCGGCGAGCTCGACGTCCTCGACCTGGTGGGGCATGACGTGACCCTGTGGACCCAACCCGACGCCCCGGTGACCCGCGCCTATGGTGAACTCCGCGAGCGCATCAAGGGACACCCGGTCGTGGTTGTCGATGGCATCGCCGACGTCTACGCGGGCAATGAGAACTCCCGGAGCGAGGTGAAGGCCTTCGTCAACGCCCTGGTGGGTCTCATCCCTCGGGACGGCGCCGTGCTGCTCGTGGGCCATGTCAGTAAGCCCACCGCCGGCGGTAACGGTGGCGAGGGGTATTCCGGCAGCACCGGCTGGCACAACAGCGTGAGGGCGCGCTGGTACTTGTCCCCCGAAACTGGCGCGGAGCCCGGTGAGACGACTGGCGCCCTCATCATGGAATTGCAGAAGTCCAACCTGGGCCCCGCCGGCGATCGCATTCGCCTCGAGTGGGACCCGGAGGCTCACCTGCACGTCGGCGAGCTCGTGGCCGGCTCTAGTCGCGTTGATCGCGTGACCCTCGACACCAGCGAACAGTCCGCGATTCTCAACGCCCTGCAGGACGTGGTGGCCGCAGGAGACTACTGTCCGGCAGCGACCACCGGCAACCGCACCGCCTGGCACGTGCTGAGCGCCCGGTCGGGCTTCCCGGACACCCTCTCGGGGACCGGCGGAAGGCGTCGATTCTGGCGCCAAATCGAGCAATTGCGGTCAATGGGCAAGGTCCGCGAGGCGAGCATTAGCCGCAAGGACCGTAAGCAGACGGTTGTGCTGATCCCGGCAGGCGGCGAGAACGCAGGCGATGCGGCCAATGCGTCAATGCGTCCTTCCGGCATTGGCAGCGGATTGGCAGCAGGGCTGACCGCAGCCAATGCGCCAATGCGCATGGGGGGTATGGGGGGGCGCGCGCACACCCCGCCGTGCCCGCGATGTGATGGTGAGGGCTGCTCTCATTGCCATGCCAACTCGTCACCGGGGAGCGTCCCATGACCCGCGCTCGCATCGGCGGCAGCCTCGACTATTCCCGCCTGGCCCAGCTTCACCGACCGACGGACGCGGATGCCCTGCGGCGCGAGGCCCGGGCGCTGGCTGCCCTGGGCTTGAGCCCGTTGGACATCGGCCAGGCGCTCACCCTGGCGCCGGCCGCCGTCGTCGACCTGCTCCGGGAGGACGCTGCGTGAGCTCGTTCGCCCGCTATCCCGAATTTCGGACCCAGTACGAGGAAAGGACTCCCCGATGACCGACCTAGCGACCTATGCCGCCGCCCGCCGAGCGAACCTGGCGACGATCGCTGCCGCCCTGACGACGCTGGGCGAGGCCTACCGGGCGGATCGCCAGTTACGCCTGGACTTCCTCCGAGGCCTGCGCGTGACCCTGCATGCCCGCGACGCTCTGCGGATGGCCGATGAGCAATTCGACGTGCTGCTGCTCGGCACGCTGAAAGCGGCGGGTTTCGAGCACCTGCTCGTCGGCTGCCGGCACGGCGCGGGCGAGATGGCCGGTAAGGACTTCGCCACCGAGGCCGGCACCCACCTGGACCGCGTTGAGGCCCAACTCACGCTCTACACCCGTGAATCTTGAGGAGACCCCGATGACCGACCTACCGACCCGCGCCGCCCTGGAAGCCGCCCTGGATCGCGCCGACGCGGATTACCGCGCGGCCGCTACCGACGTGGCTCGGGGCAATGCGAAGGCCCAGGCGCGCATGCCAGCCCTCTGGACGGCAATCGGCGCCGCCAAGGACGCTTTGCGCGACTTCGACGCCGTCGCCGAGGAGCGGCACCGACTGGCCGAGGAGCACCGACGTACTGAGGAGGCCCAAGACCTTCGGGACGCCGTGGCGGCGAGCGAGGCCGCCGTCGAGGAGATCCCCGGGGAAGCCGCGACGCTGGTGCGGCAGATCGAGGAGATCGTGGCGACCGTCAACCGGCACAAGGTGCTGGTGCAAATTGCCCTGTCCGGCATGCGATCCGGGCAGGGGCGGCACCTGGAGGACCGCATTCGGGCCCTGGAGAACGCGCTCGGCGACTTCGAGAGCGGCTTGGCGGGACTGTTGTGCCGAGCCTTGCCGAATCTTTCGCGCGTCGACTGGGAGGGACAGGCCTCGCTGATGGCGATCTACGAGCGCGAGTCGGGTCGAACCTGGGCGCAGGCGAGTGCCCATTCCTGCCAGCGAGCGGTCGCCATGCTGCGGCGTCAGCTGCCGCCCGAGCCGCAAGAGGCGGCGTAGGCCCATTCTGCAACTGAGGACGTGGGGATGAATGGAAGCACCGAAACAGCGCAGTCCGTGGACCCGGAAGCCACGGAGGGCAACGATTCAAGGCCGCCGGAACCTTTGGCGGTCGGATCCCCGGTCCGCGTGGGGCGATTGGAGGACCTGAAGTCCCTCCGGGCCGAGGCCGCGCGGCTCTACCGCGAAACGCGAAGGCGAGAGGGTCGCTATCCCGACGCACTCACGGCGCAGCGGCTGGCGACCGTTCTGGGCTCGGTGCGCGGCTACATCGAATTGACCGAGATGGAAGAGCGTATGGCCGCAATCGAGCGTCGGGGCGGCCTGTGACGACCATGCGCCATCGGCTGTTGAGGTTGGAGGCAAGACTGCGCCCCGCGTGGCTGCTGGTGCCCGTGGAGCGGCGAGAGGACGTAGCGCGAGTGCATCGGGAGTTTGTGCCCGCCCGTCGGCATCAGCGGGTGGTGGTCATCGTCACCGGCGTTCCTCAGGCGGGCTCGCCATGAGACTTCGCGCGCGGCTGGCCCGGCTAGAGGCGCGGTGGCCGAGTCCTGGCGCCAACGGCCGGGATTACGCGCGGTGGAGTGCCGGACTCGCTGGCGAAAGCGCCCGGCGCCAGGCCATCGCTCGAGGGCTCCCGGCGCCCGTGCCAGACCTGGCGGTTCGCCCGCATCACCTCGCCCACGTCGAGTGGCGCCAGGCGCGCGGAGTGAACCCATGCAGCCTGTCGGCGGTGCTCTCGCACATGCTGGATCGGCGAGCCCAGCTCAGGGCGGACTCGCCATGAGGACTTGGCTGCGGCGCTTGGACGCCCTCCAGAAGCGCATGGATGAGCGAGCGGCGCTCCAATTGCAGGGCCTGAAACTGCAAGAGGAGATGCGGCTGGCTCGCGAGCGCGTGCGTCAGGGTACGTCCCCCGAGTGGGAGACCGAGCGTGCCGCATTCCATGCCTGGGAGACGGAGCAGGCCTTCGGCCCGATGCCGGAGGACCTGGCCGACGCGTTGAGGGAGTGTCGCCACCGTCGCGCGACGTTCGCCCGAGAGTGTCGAGGGCCGCAGCCGTGAGCTTGCGCGCGCGAATCAGGCGGCTGGAGCGATCCTTTTCGCCCGACGAGGTGACCCTGTGGGATGAGGTCGCGGCCTCGTATTCGGCCGAGTATGGCCGGTGGCTGGACGATGAAGTTGGCGCCGGCCGGAAGCGCCATGGGAAGTGGCGCAGGGTCCTGCTCGAGATGGATCACAGCCCGCAGGGGGCGCAAGCCTTGCTGGACAAGATGAATGAGCCGGCGGCAAACCCCAAGCCTCGCCGTCCGCCGCCGCCCGTGGAAGGACGAGGACGAGAACCTCACGGTGATCCCGCGGATTCCCGCGTTCCTGAATTGAGGCGGGAGGTGCAGGACCGCGTCGAGCCGGTGCCCGAGCCCGTCCGGATTCCTGCCCCGGAGCCTGCCAACGATCTACCCGCCGAGCTGCCGGCCCGCATCGTGCGGTTCGTGCGGTCCACTGATCCCGAGTGGCAGGGCGACCGGGACCCGTCCGCGGACTATCGGCCGTGGGACAACGTGTGATGTCTACCTCCCCAATTGCCCAGAAGGACGCAAGCCATGCAACTGCCCACTCTTGACCGTCGCTCGGTACTGCCGACCGTCGGGCCTTCAGTTCGAGTCTCGGAAACGGCGCCCGCCTCGGGCACGGCAGCCCTGGCCGACGGCCTTGAGGGCGTGGCCGACGTGGCAGCCGAGGAGGTACTGCGGCGAGATCAGGAAGGCATCAGCGAGGCCACGCTGCGACTGGCCCAGTTCCGCAACACGGCGGATGCGGAGTTCGACCGACGCCGGGACGCCGCTCCCCTGGGGGCGGACAAGTTCCTGCCCGATTACATGGGCTTCTTCGACAGCGAGTCGGCGAAGTTGGTACAGGGCGCGCCCACGCGGCGCACTCGGGCATTCCTCGAGGGCGCTCTGGTTCGCGAGCGCGGGCGGTTGGAGTCCGCCGGTAGGGACTTTGTCGCGGTCTCGCGGGTCGACAAGGTCACCACGGAGCAGGCGGCGGTGACCGACCAGGCGGCCCTGCAGCTGCGGCGGCGCCCGGAGGATTTCAGCTTGCGGATGGAGGAGCAGGCCAAGTACCTGGAGACGACCGGCCTGCCCGCGGCAACGCGCGAGGCCTTGGCGGGCAAGGGGCGGGCAACGCTGGCGGCCAGTGCCGCCCTGGGACTCGGCCAACAGAACCCGCTGGCGCTGCTGACGGCGCTGAACGCGGCACCCGGCGCCAGCGGCGTGGCCGCCGTCGAGGCCCTGACCGCCGAGCAACGGGAGCGCCTGCGCGGCATGGCCGAGGGCCTGGTGGAAGATCGCGAGAGTGAACGCATCCTGGCCGTGTATCGGACGGATGCCCGGGACGGTGCCCGTCTGCTGACCGCACTGGAGAAGTCCGACCTCGAGCCCGCGCTGCTCGACGGGATAAGGCGGAAGGTCCAGAGCGGCGTGTCGCTGCTGCGGGAGGAACGCACGGCTGCGAACGTCGACCGCCTGGCCGCGGTTCAGCGGGACATTTCCACCGGGGCCGACCTGGAGCGCACCGCCGGTTCCCTGGAAGCGCTCTATCGGGACGGCGTGCTGAGTCCCACCCAGTTCGCGAGCCAGATGGATCGCGCGTATGCGACCGCTGAGCGCGTCTCCGTGGAATCCGCCGCGGCCCGGGAGATCAGTGCCGCCATCAGCGAGGGCCTGCCGCTGGATCCGGAGAACGCCAAGCACCGGAGTTTCCTGGACGTCGCCTTTCGAGACGATGTCGGGACGGCCGCCCCGGGGAGCGCTCTCTGGCAAGCGACCGCGCTGGCCTACGCGGGCAAGGTGCGGATGCTGCCATCGTCCGCCGGGTCGTGGCTGCGGTCGGCGGCGCGGTCGCCTGACGTGCGGGTGGCCCTGGCTGCCGCGGACTTCTACGGTGGCCTCGAGCAGACGTCACCGGAGGCCGCGGGGATCGTCGACGCCGACGCGCGGGCGTTCCTGGGCAGCTTCTCCGCCATGCGGTCGGCGGGCGCCGATCCGGAGCGAGCCTTCGAAACCGCCCGGGCCAACGTCTACGAGACCCGCCGGGACGTCCTGGCGCAGCGCCAGGAGCGGTACAAGGTCGAAGCCAAGGGCAACGCCGCCGCGCTGAGCGAGTACATCGACCGCGACTTCGACACGCCGTTTACGGCCCAGCCGGCGGCCTCGGTGACGCTGGGTGCGGACTTCCACCGGCAGACGGCCCAGTACTTCGCGAAGACCGGGGACGTGGCGCTGTCCCGGGATCTGGCCTGGCAGGACCTGTCGCGGGTCTACGGCCCGAGCAAGGTCAACGGCGACGCCGTTGTGATGCCGTTCCCGCCGGAACGCTTCGGTCTGAGCCCCGAGGAGGTGCGGACCGAACTCGCCACGGTCGTCGGTCCCGAGCTGGCGGCCGGCGTGCTGGTCATCCCGGACGGCCTGACGTTGCGCCTGGTCTCGGATGCCCTGAGCGGCAAGCCGGTGATGCCGTCCTATCGCCTGGTGACGCCCGAGGGCGACCTGGTGACCGACGCGGGCGGGGTCCCGCTGCGGTACACCCTGCCGCCCTACGACGTCCTGACCGAGCGGGTGCAGGCCGCCGGCCGCAAGGCCACGGCCGAAGCGTCCGCCAACGTCGAGCGGGTCCGGCGCCGCCGGGATCTGCTGGACCGGGCCAACGCCAATCCCCAGGGCGCACCCCAGCCGCCGAGGTTCTGACATGCCCGTCATTCAAGACCCGCGCTACACCGGGGGGCTGGTCGGCCCGCCGCGGACCCTGCCGGAGCAGCCGGAGGAGCCGGAATCACCCGCCCTGCTGGACACGCTGGCCGCGGCCTCGCGCCAGGCGACCATCGCGGGCGCGGGCTACGAACGCCTGATCGGGAATCCCGACCCGGACGACGACGGCACGCCCCCGGGCTACGACCCGCTCGACGACATCCAGGGGTATGAAGACTTCGCCGAGGTGTTTGCTGACGCCACCTCGCCGTCGGACGTGGTCGGGCGGAAGCGTCGGATTGATGCCGAGCGCCAGGACCGGGAGACGCTGAGGCGTGCCGGTCTCGGCGGCCCCGTGGCGGAGATCGGCCTCAACCTCCTGGACCCGTCCTTCCTGGTCGCCGTGGCCGTGCCCGAGCTCGCCCTGGCGAAGGCGGGCCGGGTCGGTCGGGCCATCCAGACAGGCTTCGAGGGCGCGACCGTGGGCGCCACCTACGAAACCGCACAGCAACTCTTGCAGGAAACGCGGACCGCGGAGGAGTCGGCCTTCACCATCGGCGGCGGGGCGCTCTTGGGCGGGCTCTTGGGCAGCGTCACGCGACGGGTGCCGGCGGCCGAGCGGGTGGCCGTGACGGACGCCCTGCGCGCCGAGGCGGGGCAGATTCGCTCCGAGGTGGGCGCGGCGAGTGCGGCGGCGTCGACGACCCTCGAGCGGGAGAGCTTCGCGGCCGGCGGTGACCGCCTGGCCCGGACGGCGGGTGCCATCCCGCTGACCGAAACCGACCTGCAGAAGATCATGCGGGCCGAGTCCCTGGAAGCTCGCCAGCTGGTGCAGGAGCTCGCCGACGTGCCGGGCATCCTGGGCAAGAACCTGGTCGGCGATCCCACGCCGCACTCCGTGGAGGCCCTGGTGGTGCGTTCCGAGGGCGTGGTGGCGGACTTCGCCGACGTCCTCCGGCGGCAGTGGGCCACGTACCGGCAGCGCGTGGGGCGAGGCGCCCGCGTGACCCGGGACGAGTTCAATGCCGCGGTCTCGGCCGCCAGCCGGCGGCTGGACGCCAGCCCGATCCCCGAAGCGGCGGAGGCCGCCCGGTTCCTCCGCTCCCGCGTCTTCGACCCGTGGAAGAACCAGGCGCAGGAGCTGGGTTTGTTGCCGAAGGATGTCGAGGCCCTGGCTGCGGACTCCTACTTCCGGCGCATGTACGACCGCGACGCCATCCGACGGGGCCGGCGGGACTGGGACGACCTGTTGACTAGGCACTTTCAGGGCAAGGGCGCCGACTACGCCGAAGCCCGGGGGCTGGCCGACGACATCACCCGGCGGATTCTCGGCCTCGACCGGGGGCTGGCGAACTTCAATGTGCGGACCGAGGTACCTGACGCCGGCCCGCTGCACGATCGCGTGCTCGACATCCGCGACGAGCTCCTCGAGCGCTACCTGGTCAACGATCCCCTGAAGGTGGCCACGGCCTACGTCCGGGAACTGGCCCCGCAGGTGGAGATGGTCCGCCGGTTCGGCGACAAGGATCTGGTCCCGAGCGTCCAGAAGGTTCGGGACGAGTACGCCATTCTTCGCGAGCAGGCGAAGCAGGCGGGCGAGGGCGCTGACCGCCTGGACACCCTGGCCCGGGAGGAGCGGGACGTCACGGACGCGCTGCTGCGGATTCGGGATCGGCTCTACGGCCGGGCCGGGATGATGACGGCGGAAACGTCGTCAGGGCAGCGCACGATGGTCGACGCGCTCCGCGGCTGGCGCAACCTGGTCGCGGCGGCGAAGCTCGGCTCGACGGCGGTGACGGGCGGCACGCAGGACCTGGCGCGGATCGTCGCGCAGTACGGCTTTGCACCGACCATGAAGCGGCTCGCGAAGTTCGCCACGTCGCCGACGGTCAGGCATCTCAGCAGGGCCAACGCCCGACGGCTGGGCGTGGCGACGGAGGTCGCCCTGGCGCGGCGGGTGCAGGTGGCGGCTGACGGGGCGATCACGGAAGGGTGGACGGAGAAGCTCGCGAACCTGACCTATTCCGCCTCCGGCCTCAACCACGTCACCGACCTGTGGCGCACGCTGGCGGCAACGCTCATCGAGGACCGGATCCTGAGCGCCGCAGCGAGCGTGGCGACGAAGCATGGCCTCGACCCGGTAACGCGGACCCACTTGGCGAGCATGGGGCTCGGCCTGGACGACCTGCGGGCCATCCACCAGAACGCCAAGCACATCGGCAAGAACGTGGAGGGCGTCCGCACCTCCGGCTCCCAGTACTGGCTCGACTTCGAACTGGCCGACCGCTACGACGCGGCGATCATCAAGGAAGCCCGGATGTCGGTGATGCAGCCGGGTGTCGCTGATCGCGTCTGGTGGGCAGACGGTGAAGTTGGGAAGACCCTGGGCCAGCTGAAGTCCTTCACGCTGTCGGCCCCCATGCGCCTGACCATGCAGCCGGTGCAGATGCTCGGCCAACGTCGGTACGCGGCCGCGGCCCGCTTCACGGGGCTCCTCCTGGCCGGTGGCTACCTGTCCCACGTCTTCCGCCAGGTGTGGGCCGGCAAGACCCCGGCGACCGACCCGGCCCACGCGCTGAACGAGGCCTTTGCCGAGTCCGGCCTGGGCGGGATCCTGCCGGAGATGGTCTCGCCCTGGGCTCGGCGGTTCGGCCTGCTGAGCGAATCGGCCCGGTACTCGGATCGGAACGTCACGAGCGCATTCGGCGGGCCGGCCGTGGGCTCGTTCGTGGATGCGTATGACGTTCTGTACAACAGGTCCCAAGGCGGGATGTCGGCCAGGGACCTTCAGGCCGTGCGGCGACTGCTCCCACTACAAAACTTGTGGTGGCTCCGCCGGGCCATCAACGCGCTGGAAGGTGAGACCGCCGAAGCGCTGGGCCTGGAGGGCGCCACGGCGCAGACGTTCGCGGAGCGGATGGTGGAGACCCGGCCGCTGCCGGCGACGGCGGAGAGGGGCGGGACAGGGACGGGCCAGTTCGCCCAGTGAGTTCAGGCCCTCAGGGGGCCACAGCGAGCAGCCAGAACCAGCGGGCCGACACACTGGAGACGACAAACAGGAGCAAGGCCAACAGCACCTCGACGTCCTGCCGGTTGTTCTGGGCGATCAGCCCGACGGCTCCCACTGCGGTGAATAGCGCCACCAGGCCGCAGAGCACGGCCATCACATAGTCGACTATTTGCATTCTACGGCGTCCCTTGACTCGTCGTGACGTGTCACTCATAGTCGCCACATGGGTAAGCGTGACCTGCGACAGCAAAGCATATATCTGGAGCCCGAAAAGGCCGAGGCCCTGGACGCGCTGGCCAAGGCGACCCGCATCCCGAAGGCCGCTCTGCTGCGCGAGGCCGTCGACGACCTGCTCGTTAAGCACGGAGTCCCGAAGGGCACCAAGAAGAAGCGATAGCGGCGCCAAGGACGGCAGCAACCGTCCCTGACGCCTGACCACAACCAACCCGTTAGGAGGGTTCATCATGGCTAAGTCGAAGTCTACCCGCCGCTCTGTCAATCCGCTGGTGAACGAGGACAGCCCGGGCGATACGCTGAACTACTGCGCCGCGGTCCTGGCCTACATCGGTGACGTGACCGAAACCGAGCCGCTCGGCGACGACGCCAGTTTCGGGCGCCATCTTGTCCTCCGCACGGTGCAGGAGGCTCTGCGTTACGAGTCCAGTCGCGTCACGCTGCCCACGGGGCTGCAGTCGTGAGCGGGCGCAGGCCGGAGCTCCGGCCGTTGCCGGGGGCAACGGGAATCCGCTACACGGTACGCCGACACAACGGAACCGCGACGGTGGAGTACATGGGCCTTCCCGCGGACCTCCTCGCGGCAGGCTGCGCCTCAGCCGAGATGCTGGCACCTGGACGGAAGGGGGTTCCGAGAGCCGACGACCGCGGACACTGGTTCAGCCGCAAGGCTGGTGGCCGGGGGCTCTTTGAGATCCGTCGCCGCATCACGGACGAGGCCTTCGCGGAATCCCTCCCCGGAGTAGCCGAGTGGCCCGAAGTAGAGCCGGAACCGGAGCCGGAGCCGAGGTGCCCGCCACCAGCGCCGGTGCGACTCAAGGGACTGGAGGAGGCCCTGATGCGACGCTATCCCCGGCTCCAGGTAAGGGCCGAGCTGCGCGTAAGTTGGCGTGGTCAGTCAAGTCAGGTCCTGGAGTTCGCCGGCTCCGCGCGCGACCTCAAGGCCTACGGGTTAGCGTCCGACGAGCTCCTCGAGTGGCGGGGAGATGGCCGGCGCCGGCATCCCGAGGACGGCCTCGGCAACGCAGTGTCCGCCGGCTGGGGCTCGCGCGACGAGGGCACGGCATATGCCCTGCACTGGGTGCAGCCGGAAGACGACCGCCCCGTCCCGAAGTGGGCGGAACAGGCAGCGGCGCGTATCCTTCGGCGACTGGCGCGCCAGTAGAAGTCGGGTGCAATGGGCGCCCCCGCGGCAATACCGGCGTCCAGAAGGCCCGCTTCGGCGGGCTTTCTCTTTGGGCGTATCCTTCGGCCATGCGCCCTGATTCAGAAGACAACGGCCTGCTCAAACGGATGTCCGCTGAGGAGATCGGCGCCGCACTGATGCGGCTGCCCGACGCTGCCAGCTGTCACGCTGACGAGATCCAGCAATGGTCGACCACGCCCACCCTGGGCGGCGTGCTGCTGACGTTCAAGCGGCACCGGCACAGCAAGGGGAAGAGCTCGCTCGTGTTCTGGGTGGCGGTGAGGGCGGAGCGGGCCGACAGCACCAACTAGCCGCTCGTTGCGCTAGGCGGGGGTTCCGAGCTTTACAACCAATGGCACGACCTTCACGGTGCGCCACTTGGACAATGCGCCCGGGGCACTGGCCTGGATTCGGAATTGATACGACCCAAAGCCACCGAACGGTATGGACTCGAAGCGAACTGTCTGGCGTAAACGCAGGGTCTTAGTTAGATCCATCTCGTGCACGTGGGTTAAGAGCGGTTTGCCGGTCGGCGGTGCTACAACAATACGTGACCGAGCACGCTCGCCTCGCGCCTCGTCGCTTCTGCTCCACAAAGTAATGACCTGGAAGTCGAGTGGCAGCATCACCTGCTGCCCCTTCTTGGCTTCAATAGCCTCCGACGAAACCAGCGTGATCTCCTCGAATACTTCAAAGAGAGAAATTTGATTCGTAACTCGATCAGTCGAGCTACTACGACAGACAATCGACCAAAGGTGAACGGGCATTGCCGGCAATACTCAGACTATAGTTGTCTGTCGGGCGTCGAAGCTGAATTGGACACGTCCCTGCAAGTGTGTGGCCGCATCGTCGAAGGTCGCAATGTGCGTTGCAGAACTCGTTAGTGCCGCAGTCAGCTCGCCCACTCCCGCTCGAGCACTATCGGCGTTACGCCATTCGGCCCAACCAGGGAGGCCGGCTCGGACCATTGCACGGGCGAGGTATTCCACGGACAGGTTGCCGATACGGCCATTTTTCAATTTGCTAACGGTGCTTTGCGGGACGCCAAGAAGCTCCGCCGCCCGTTGCTGGGTCATGTCCTTGACTGAATCGTAAAGTGCAAACGCCAGGTCTCGCCGAAGGGCCATAACGGCCGCGTCGTCTGGAGCGAGACCCATTGCGAGGTATGCATTTTCAGTTGCCATCACCAGTTCCACATTCGTTCAATGCAAGCGGCGCTGATTGGGGCGGCGCTGCGCCCGTGCTTCCCTTAGTCGCCGCTCGATTCGGTCGGCGTCCGACTGCCGCATTTGGGCCCCTTCGTTGGAGTCTTTCATGAAGGCATCTGCTATGTAGAGCACGTCGTCAAATTCGAGGGTGTATACGATTCGCGGCCCGCTTCTGTGAAATAACTCCCACGCTGGCGACAAGTGCCCGTGGAGGCGTTTCGCAAATGCAGGGACCCCACGACGCTGAATCAGGTCCAACCCACCACCGAACTTCTTGCGTACATTCGGCGGCCAATCT
>Ga0268299_1004104_pt1 | contig 11964 bp, 12 predicted proteins | sample NOBtaG_FD_193484 | JGI IMG/M metagenome (GOLD analysis project Ga0268299, IMG submission 193484) | Activated sludge microbial communities from bioreactor in Nijmegen, Gelderland, Netherland - NOB reactor | ecosystem: Engineered > Bioreactor > Aerobic > Activated sludge | place: Netherlands... | reverse complement strand
TTAAGTTGTCCTGTTACAGCACATATCCTAGGTGGTGCCTGCATAGGTGATAGCCCAGAAAAAGGAGTAATTGACCCTGAAGGCCGTGTTTTTGGCTATGACAATATGTATGTTTGTGATGGCTCAATGATTACAGGAAATGTAGGTGTCAACCCTTCTTTAACCATCACTGCACTATCTGAATATGTAATGAGTCACGTGCAAGCTTAGAAAATAAAACCTATTTTCTGTGTCTTAATTATTGTTTGGAATATAGGTTAATAAGGAATTACTATTAAAATTTGCGCTATCACAAATTACTTGTCCAACTAACCTACTATTTGAATTAAGAGTTAATACCCCTTCTGGAATATTGACTGTTCCATATAATCTTGTATTGCTATTAAGTTTAACTTCTCCATTTTTAATATTTACTGTTAAATCTGCTATTTTTTTAGCATCTCCTATTTTGGAGTTACTATTTAAGGTTAAACTATTTTGAATATTAATAGTTACCTTACCTCTTATTTCTACTAATGTATTAGAGTTTAGTTCTAAGGATTGTAAATTATATATAGTTTCTTTATTATCTATACCTAATATAAAAGCTGACTTACCATGCGCTCTTAAAATGCCATAACTACCTTCTGGAACAGCTAATGCCAAGTTATATCTGCGAGTTAAAACCAAATCTCTAATAGTAGAAAAATCCCCAGGACTATCTCCTTTGATTAAAAAAACATCCCTAGTTCCTTTAGGTTCAGTAACAAAAGGAATTTGATTAATTGTTACTGCGTCAGTACGAGTGATTATATGATTGATTGTAGAACTACCATTTAGTTTAATTACATAGTTTGAAGGATAATCTTTTCCATCTCCTATTACTGTACCTTTATAAGAAGCACCTGATGATTTGTTAATTTCTGGGCTTCCTGGCACATAAATATCACCTGCTACGGTTGAATTACCATTTATATCAAAAGATTCGCCTGACAAAATTCTTATAGAACCTTCTACTTTTCCATCTCCATTTAATTTTGGGCTACGCCGAGTTATTAAAGTATTATTTGGGATTTGCAATGTAGGTTTAACATTTGTGCTTACATTGTTTTGTGCTGTAACAGTATAATTTATTACTTGATCAACCTTAATTGTAGTTGATAGAATAATCACACTTACTAGTTGACACAGTAACATTAAACCTCTATATCTTTTTTGCATGGCTAAGTCTCTTTTCTATAAATTTTATTGATTATCTATTACTTTTTACAAAAACTCACTTAACTATTGCTTAATATTTTATTTTTTTGGCAATGCTGTCTTGACAATAAATTTATTTGAATTAGAATTATTCTAAATTTAATAATAAAAAAATACTGGAGGGTTTATGAAAGTCAGAGCTAGCAATGAGCGCGGAAGAACAGAAATAGATTGGCTGGATAGTTATCATAGTTTTTCATTTAACTATTATCATGATCCGCAACATATACATTTTCGCAGTTTAAGAGTAATTAATGAAGACTATGTAAAAGCTGGTGCAGGATTTGCCCCACATTCTCATCAGAATATGGAAATTATTACTTATATTTTATCTGGTGAATTAGCACATAAAGATAGCCTTGGTAATGGTTCTACTATAAAACCAGGAGAAATTCAGCGTATGAGTGCTGGCACAGGAATTACTCATAGTGAATATAATGCTTCTCAAACTAATCTTGTCCATTTGTTACAAATTTGGATAATACCTGAAAAGAAAGGTATTGAGCCTGGTTATGAACAAAAAGCTATTAATCTAACAAATGGACAATGGCAATTAATTGCATCAAAAGATGCTACAGAAACAGTAGTAAAAATACATCAAGATGCTGACCTTTTTGTAACTAAACTATTAGCAAATCAATCCATTAGCTATAAAGTGTCTCCAAATCGTTATGTTTGGATTCAAATTGCAAAAGGAAGCGTTTTTCTTAATGATAAATTATTAGATCAAGGTGATGGAGTTGCTATTAGCGAAGAAACTGACTTAACATTTTTAGCTAAAACAGACTCAGAAATTTTACTTTTTGATTTGGCTTAATAAATATTGGTACCTCAAGGAGAAAACATATGACACCCAACATTGGACTTACAGCAGAACAACGAGCCGAAGTAGTAGAAATACTTCATACTTTACTTTCTGATGAATATGTACTCTATACTAAAACCAGAAATTATCATTGGAATGTAACAGGCTCAAATTTTAGTGAGCTACATAAATTTTTTGAAACACAATATGATGAACTAGATACAATTATTGATGATGTTGCAGAAAGAGTTCGTGCATTAGGCAGTAAAACTATGGCAACATTACGAGAATTTTCTGAAAAAGCTCGTGTAAGTGAACGACCTAGCGAGTATCCTAACGCCCAAACTATGTTAGCTAGTTTACTTGCTGATCATGAATTAATAGTTAATCACTTACGTAAAGATTTACAAGTCTGTAATGATAATAATGATGCTGGAACTGGGGATTTTCTAACAGGTTTAATGGAACAGCATGAAAAGATGGCTTGGATGTTAAGATCCTATTTAGAAGATTAAGTAGTACCCAGTAAACGATAAAGCCCCCTTGGGCTTTATCGTCCTAAAAATGTAAGTATTAAAGCAATTAAAGTTAATCCGCCTCCAGCAAGTCCTAACCAATTTGGATGTAGGCTTCCTATAACCCATCCGCCCATCAAGGGGGCAGCAATTCGAGAAAAACTTTCTATAGATGAAGTAACACCTAAAACACCCCCACGCCGATCTTCTGGAGCAGCCTGAGTAATTAAACTTGTAAGCGATGGTCTAGTCATACCTGTTCCAAAAGAAAAAAAGATAGCCACAATAATTAATTTCCACCAAACATCAACAAAGACTATACTTAGTAGTCCTATCATATTAGCCAACAAGCCAATCATTAAAGCTTTACTTTCTCCTAATCTTTTAACTATTGGGCTAACTGCTCCACCTTGCCAAATTATTCCAAGTAAACCAACTACAGCTAGGAAATAGCCCGTATCACGTGCAGTAAAACTTAATTGTTTTAAGGCATAAAGAGCAAACATTGAGGTATATAAGTTAAAAGGAAGAACAAAAAAGAGGAAAATTGCTAATAAATTTCTTAAACTAGAAATTTTAAAGTATTCAATAACTCTTAGATAAACAGAGAATCCACCTTTTCTATCTGGATTAAGGCGACGATTTGGTTCCTTTAACAAGAAAAATGTTCCTGTAATGCTAATTAAAGAACAAAGAGCAGCAGCATAAGCAGGCCATTGGTAACCATAAACAGAAAGAGAGCCACCTAAAGCGGGGCCAAATAAAAATCCTAGCCCAAAAGCAGCACCTATTAAGGCATAACCCTTAGTCCATTCCTCTGGCTCAAGTACATCGCTAATATAAGCTTGTGTTACAGTAACATTGCCACCAGAAAATCCATCAATTATACGAGAGATAAATAACCAAACAATTGAATGAGGTAAAAAAAGGGCTGAACCTAAAAGAAGAAAGCCTGTAAAAGAGCCTAATTGACTATAAAGCAGTAAAGGTCGCCGTCCAAATCGGTCGCTCATTTCGCCTAAAATAGGCCCAGCAATAAACTGACAAATAGAATAACTAGCTACTAGTAAGCCAACTAAAAAGTCAGAAAGTTGTAAACTTTTAGCATAATAAGGTAAAAGAGGGAGGATAATACTAAAACCTAGCAGATCGACCCAAATAATAAGAAATATTGGTAACAGCTTTTTCATTTTTTTACTCAATTGATTTTTTAAAAATAGTTTTTCAGTATACTACAGATAAATAATCAGGCTAGTTGCTTTGGAGCAAGAAAGATCCTTATTTTTGCTAACTAAACTTAAAAGTAAAAAGTAATTTTTGCTAAAATAACAACAATTTTATTTACTTTGGAGTAGTTATGAGGCTATTTACCTGCCAAGAATTGCAGTTAGTTCGCCAAGCAACTCAACAAGCAGCGTATTTAGTTAGTTGCTTTTATTGCCTTGCTCCTCGTGAATGGACAATGCTACGTTATGAAGTAAAAACCCAAGAAGAATTAACAATTAATGAACGTTTAGATACTGTGTTAGCTCAAGTATTGTGTTATCAATATACTTGCAAAATTAATCAAAAAATAGAATATAAAGACCTTTATTGTATTTGCCTTCAAGATACAAAAATACTCAATACTTTTAATAATATTGAAGGAGATTTGTTTAACTTATTGCTTTATGTTCTTACACATGAATTAGTTCATGTTGTTAGGTTTGGGCAACAATTGCAACGCATTGATCTAGCTATAGAAGAAAGAAATAAAGAAGAAGAAAAAGTAGAAATAATTACAGAAACAATCCTTTCTAAACAAGTAAACTATTTAACTCAAATACCTTTAACAAAGATTAAATCTAGTTGTTTGCTATAACAAATAGCAAAGTCCTGCAAACAATAACATAAAAATATTTTTGTTTGCAGAACTTTAAAGTTTTTATAGAGTTAAATTTTATTTTTTAGCATATTTAACAGAACAACCATAAGGTTTAGTTTGTGGTTGACTAACACTTTTACCTGCTGTTAATTCTGCTAAAGCTTGATCTACAAAATTGATAGTTTCTTTACCCTTATCTCCGCCTGGATCATCATCAATACTACCTTGATAAGCTAGCTTACCATCTTTTCCTACAATATACATATGAGGTGTAGTTTTTGCGCCATACATATTGCCAACTAAACCTTCATGATCATCTAGGATAGGATAAGAAATATTATGAGTTTTGATCCATTCTTTATATTTATCTTTACCCATATAGCTAGTTGTGTTAACTGCTAACCAAACAACATCTTTGCCTTTATATTTTTCTGCTGTAGTAGTCATAGTTTTAGCATCATAATGGCGTTTAACAAATGGACAATCAGGATTAATCCATTCTAAAACTACAATTTTTCCAGCAAAATCCCCTAAAGAAACTTTTTTACCATCTTGATCTTCAAGAGAAAATGTTGGTGCAGGTGCGCCAACTGTTACGGCTGAAGTTGCAGTATTTACGTTAGCATTTGTTGTTGCATCAGCATTATTATTTACATTTAAGTTACTTTTTTCTGTAGAATTATTAGCAGTATTGTTAGCTGGTACTATATTATTATCAGCCGTAGAACTTGCACAGCCACTAAAAGCAATACTCATTATTACTACTAAAGTGGCAATCAATAGCCTTATTTTCATAAAAATTTAAGCAGCTAGATTCTAAATTTTTAGAAATAGCTACTTTACCTCCTAATTTTAGTAATTTTGGGATTTGGCAATAAATTATAGTTTTTTCGCAAGCAGTTTGAAAATAGCCAAAAGATAGATTTTGGAAAATAACAAATATTTGCAAATTAATTATTTTCTTTAGGTTTTACAGTAAAAACAGGTGTTTTAGCTAAACGTACTACTTTCTCAGTTACACTACCTAATAAAAAGCGTTCAACTCCTGTCAGTCCGTGAGTTGCTATAAGGATTAGATCATTGTCATTTTCTTCTGCAAATTCAGCAATAGTTTTTGCTGCTCGACCTTCAACAGCAAAAATTTCTGTTTCAACGCTAGGTTCTTTTAATTCATTAACTAAACTATTTAGATTTTCCACTACTCTTGTTTTTATATTTTCTGCTACAGAAGTAAAAGCTATTTGATCCATTACATAAAAGGCTGGATAAACAGGTGTGTCAATTACGTGTAAAATCTGCAATTTAGCTTGATAGTTCTTAGCTAGATCCATAGCATAACTAAGCAATTGTTTGGAATGAGAAGAAAAATCTATTGGCACAAGAATATTTTTTATTAGCTTAGAGTCTCTATCCATAGCCATACCTTTACCAATAGTTAAAACTGGACAAGTAGCAGTTCGGATAACATTTTCTGCAACACTACCAAGTACTAAATGACTTAAACCTTGACGGCTATGAGTTCCCATAACAATTAGACTAGCTTGGAATTGATTGGCATAATCTACAATCATAGAACTAGCAGAAAGAGCAGGAAAATATAATTTTTCCACTTTTAGATCGCTAATTTGGTATTTTTCCACTAAATCTTCTGTTAAATATTCAGCATTTTTTCGCAGGTTTTTATATAAGTTCTCTTGGTCTGGGGAAAAATACCCAGCATAACTATAATTAACTATGGCGTGTAAAATATGAAGTTCTGCTTGAAAGCGTCTAGCTAGGTCAACTGCATAAATAAAAGCTTGTTCAGCATATTCAGAGTAATCCGTAGGGAAAAGAATTTTTTTCATTGTAATCATTTTTTTGCTCCTTAGCCTGTAAGATAACAACTTTTATTTATCTAAAACGCAAATAATATGCCTATAATTATTATTTCTTTTTGGCTAATCCTTTTAACTCTTGATAAACAACCTTTACTTTATCTTCTGTTTCTTTAAAAGACCCTGAAGTATCAATTTCAATATCAGCATATTTTCGTTTTTCATCACTAGGCATTTGTGAGTTAATTCGGTTTTCTACCTCGCTACGAGATAAATTATTTCGTTTCATTACTCGCTCTATTTGGCTTTCCTTGTCACAATAAACAACAATTAATTTATCAAACCTCTTATAGCTACCCGTTTCAATCATTAGTGCAGCATCTATGATAACAATAGCATTTGGGTCTTGATTAATAGTTTCTGAAATTAGACTATCTTGTTTATCAATAATAATTGGGTGTAGGATTTGGTTTAACTTTTCTCGTTTTTCTGGACTGCTAAAAATAACTTGCCCTAATTTAGCACGATCAATTGTCCCATCTTCGGCCAATATTTCTTTACTAAATTCTGCTACTACTTTTTCAAATCCAACTTCCCCAGGTTCAACCACTTGACGAGCAATTTTATCTGCATCAAAAACATAACAACCTAATTCAATAAATGTTTTTGCTACATGGCTTTTACCAGTACCAATTCCACCAGTTAAACCAACTTTTAACATAAACTTTCCTAATAATTTTAATAACTATAAATTACGTCGTAACTTAGCAGCTTTAACGGTATTTTTCATTAGCATAGCAATTGTTAGCGGCCCAACTCCCCCAGGCACAGGAGTTAGATATCCTGCAATAGTTTCGCAATCTGGCTCAACATCTCCAATAAGGGTATAACCTTTTTTTTCTAAATCTTCTAATCGTTTAGTATAATCAGGAAAATAACGTAAGATTTCTGTTTCTTCAGTAAGCTTATTAATTCCAACATCAATAACAATTGCACCTGATTTTATATGCTCTGTAGTTATAAAGGCCGTCTGACCTAGTGCAGCAACTATAATATCAGCTTCTCGTGTAATTTCTTTTAATTTAGCTGTTTTAGAGTGACAAACCGTTACAGTAGCATTTGCATGTATTAAAAGTAGGGCCAAAGGTAGCCCAACAATTCGGCTACGACCTAGTACAACAGCACGTTTTCCCGCTGGATCAATATCATAACGTTTTAGAAGTTCCATAACTCCAGCAGGAGTACAGGCAACAAAACCTGTTTGTTTTAATGCTAGTCTACCAACATTTTCTGGATGAAATCCGTCTACATCTTTGTTAACAGAAATGGATGCAAAAATTTTATCTGCATCAATTTGTTTTGGTAGCGGCATTTGTACCAAAATTCCATCAATATTATCTTGATTATTTAGCTTAAAGATTAATTCTTGTAACTCTTCTGTTGTAGTAGATTTTGCCAAAACATGTTTTTCTGAATAAAGCCCTAAAGTTTCACAAGTTTTTACTTTGCTTGCTACATAAACTTCAGAAGCAGGATCATTTCCAACAATCACTGCTGCAAGCCCTGGTTTTACTTGATAAGACTCAAATAAATATTTTACCTCTGCTGCTACTTCCTCTTTAATTTGTTTTGCTACTTTTAACCCATCAAGCAATTTTGCTGTCATGAAAAAATATTCTCCTGCTTTATTATAAGTTACAATTCTATTATAAATACTTAAGCTATTTATTAAATTTCTGCTTTTAGTGCCTTCACTTCTAATTGAAATTTTGGAATTTGTGGTAGGCTTTGGGTTTGGCCTCCAGCCTTGCTAGCACGTGCCACATGCCAATAACAAAAAGCTAGTTTTGTGACTGAGCGTAAAAATTGGCGTTGTGCAGTAAATTTTTTCCAATTTCCGCTAAATGCAGTTGTAGATAACCATTTTAAGCGAGCTAAAGAAGAACCTATTAGTTCTAATTCTTCAGGAGAAATCAAGCCTCGTGCTACTTCAATTGCTAACATTTCTTTAATTAATTTGGCTTCTCGGCTAGCCATATAAAACATTACTCCAAGCATAATTAAAAATAATGGCACCCAAACAACAAGATAAACTATAAAATAGCCAATAAAACCAAGCATTATACTTGCCGCAACTGCAATACCATTCCAAAGAGCATGTAAAATTACTGCTCCTATATAACCAGCTAATGGCATTACTATTTTTAAGGTTTTATTATGAGTTTCTCTAGCAATTCCACAACCAATGCCCGTCATAGAGGTAAATAAAGCATGGGCAAATGGTGATAAAACACCTCTAAGGAAAAGAATAACAACTAATCCCGGGCCAACACCAGCAGAAGCAAACTCTCTACCATAATAAAGCACGTTTTCTACCGTAGCAAATCCTAGTGCTACTACTCCTGCATAAACAATACCATCTAAAATATCATCAAATTCCTTGCGTAAAAATATAGAAACAAGTAAAACGCCTAGTCCTTTTGTTGCTTCTTCAATCACTGGAGCAGAAACAACAGTTCCTAATATATCACCTAAAGATCCACCTATTACAGCACCAAAAATTGTGTTAACAAAAAAAGATATTATTACAGCTACCAAAGCACCCCAGGCAAATGCCCCACCTAGGGCCCAAGCCGGTTCTGGATCATAACGGTCTAGCCAAAGAAATAAAAGTAAATAAAAAGGAGCAGGAGTAAAGGCTAAAATTGTGCCAACTATTGATCCAGCCAACCCAATAGAACTTAGCATTATCACACCAACCACTAGCATTAATACTGCCATAACACCTAAACTAGCAATTATACTAATAGTTTTAGTGCTATTCTTTTCTTTTTCTGGATTATAAACACCTATATTGCTAAAGGATTGTTTAAGTAAAGCCGTACCATTTGCTAAAGGACTAGCAGGATTTTGCCCATACTGCCCATAAACAGGGCTATTCATAGAAGGGTTTGGATTTACTGGAAAATTCATTTGTGGGTTTGGAGGATTTATTGGAGGATTTATTGGCACTGAAAACCCAGGATTTGCTAGTGGTGTATTATTTGGAGGCATCCTATTTTGGTTAGTAGGAGAAAAAACAGGATTATTAGCAGCAAGAGGGGAAAAGAAATTTTGTGGGCTATCAACTACAGTTGGATTTAATATTGGTGGTTGTTGTACTAAAGTAGGCAATATCTTTGAGTTATCTTGCTCAATAATAACTTGAAGACTTGGCCCTTGATAACCGAGTTGGATTAAACTGCCAGCTTGCAATAAAGCTCTTTCAACCCGACTTCCATTAATAAATGTGCCATTAGTGCTTCTTTGATCAGTTATATAAAAACCATCTGACTCTAAGCTAATAACAGCATGCCTTGTTGATACACCAGCATCTTTGTTTGGATCAAATCGTAGTGAACAATCTGTTCCTCTACCTAATAATAAAGAACCTGTTTCTAGTTGAAATTCTTGACCTGTTAATGAGCCACTTTGAATTATTAGCCGTAATTTCATAAATTTTTACCAAAATTTAAATTAAATAAGTTGATAAGTGATACTAGCAAAATAACCTAAGTTTTTCTAATTGTAGCATAATTAACAAAAAATCCTTAATATCCAAAAACCTATTTTATCACCAAATATCAAAAAGGAATCTATGGAAAAATTGACTAAACAATTATCAATTGCAGCAGAAAAATTATCACAAGCTAAACAAATAGTAGTATTAACCGGAGCAGGAATTTCAGCAGAAAGTGGAATACCTACTTTTCGTGATGCACAAGTTGGATTATGGGAAAAATATGACCCAGCAGAATTAGCATCCCCTACAGGATTTTTAAATAACCCTAAACTTGTTTGGGACTGGTATGAGTACCGTCGGGATATTGTGCGTAAAAATTCACCTAATCCTGCACATTACGCATTAGCAGAAATGCAAAATTTTCTAAACTTAGCTGTTGTGACACAAAATGTTGATGCTTATCACTCTCAAGCAGGTAGCAAAAAAGTTTTAGAACTTCATGGAAGAATAATGGAAAATCGTTGTTTTAAGGAAGGTAAATTACTTAATGATATAGAATTAGATTATAGTAGCATACCTCCTAGGTGTAGTTGTGGAAGTTTTGCACGGCCCGGAGTAGTTTGGTTTGGAGAATCGCTTCCAAGTGACACTTTAGAACAGGCATTTAGTCTAGCAAGAAATTGTGATGTTTGTTTAGTAATTGGTACAGCAGGAGTTGTACAACCAGCAGCATCAATTCCTGTTTATGCAAAAAATTCAAAAGCTTTTTTAATTGAAGTTAACAATCAAGAATCTGCTCTTACTTATTTGATGGATGTATTTTTAGAAGGAAAAGCAGGCGAAATAGTGCCTAAACTAATGGAGCTAATTAAATCTAAAAATAGTTAGCTATTATTTACTTAATCATTTTGAAAACGTCTAGCAGTATTGTCTAATTTAGAACGCTCTGTTGTAGATATATTCTTTGTTATTTGTCCAGTTCGTTTTGGATTTTCTATATAAGGATCAGCAGGTCTAGCCTGTTGACTATTGTTAAGTTCTGCAACAGAAACAAGTTCAAAGCTTACCCAGGCTGAACCAAACCTTAATAAATCACGGTGTTCTAACTTAACACCTTGTGTGTAATTAGATGTAACTACAAATTCTTCTGTATGTGTACCACCTCGTTGAATGGCTGTTCCATTAGAACTTCCATGATCTAGCAGAAAAAAAGCACCATTGCGAAAGAATATTGTTGCATGTTGGCGAGAAACACTATTAGAGAGCGCATCTGCCGATTCTAAGTGAGCAAAAACAAAGTCATTTCGTCTAATTAATTTTCCTGTTTGTTCATTAATTACACTACGCATCCGCCCAATATAAACTATTGGTTTGGTAATTAAATATTGATTTTGATAAACAACTGCATTATGTGCTGTCAATCGCCCTATTTGAGGAATTTGGGGGCTAGGTGCTTGTACAGATGTTACAGTTCTTTTGGTCATATCAAGAGTGACTAAAACATCTTCGGCTGACATTTCTGGCCCTGGCCAATCTAGAGCAAAACCAGCACGACGATACATTACCCGACTATTACCTTTGCTAACAGTCTGAACTTCCACTCTAACAGCATTAAATAGACTTAAATTTTGACTAGCAAGAAAAGCTTCATAAGAACGCAAAAATTCCTCGCCATTAAAGATCATTTCTAGATCTTCCACTTTTTCTGCTTTTGTTTCTGGAATTGAAATTGTGATTATATTTGGTGTACAAACAATACTACCATAGTTATAGCTATTTTGTTTTACTTGATCGATTATTTGATAAACAATTTCACGAGCATCAAGATCTTCTTCGGTTACTGTCCAACTTCTTTCTGCGGCAGCAATTAGATATTTTTCTATTTGTTGTAAATATTTGTTATTAAAGTCCATAACTATAACCAAATAAAGACCAGTAAAGTAAGTAATATAAGCAAAACCCTGCTAGAATTTTAATTGATATAACAAAGGCAAAATGGTTTAGGATTAAAACAAGTTTACTTTAAAAAATAAGTTTTAGACAAGCAAAATATTTACTAGAAATTTATTTGTTTAGATCTTCAAGATCTTCAACAAATTGTTCTAGTTCTCGTCGCACAACATAATAATCTTCTAAAATATCATTAAGTTTAACAATAAAAGGAATTTCTAAGGCTGCTGCGGCTTCGGCTCGTGATTCTAAAATAGTAGCTTCTTCACTAC
>Ga0268299_1004103_pt1 | contig 11966 bp, 7 predicted proteins | sample NOBtaG_FD_193484 | JGI IMG/M metagenome (GOLD analysis project Ga0268299, IMG submission 193484) | Activated sludge microbial communities from bioreactor in Nijmegen, Gelderland, Netherland - NOB reactor | ecosystem: Engineered > Bioreactor > Aerobic > Activated sludge | place: Netherlands... | reverse complement strand
CTCTTCGATCAGGTGTACGAGCACTTCCGTATCCGTCTCGCTCTGAAACGTGTGCCCGTGGTTTTGCAGGGCGCTTTTCAGCAGGGCGTAGTTTTCGATGATGCCGTTGTGGATCAGTACCAGGCGGCCGTTCCCGCTGGAATGCGGGTGCGCGTTGATGTCGTCGGGCTTGCCGTGCGTGGCCCAGCGGGTGTGGCCCATGCCGGCGGTGCCTTCCACGTTTTTGTCGTCGGTAAATGCCTCCAGTTCGGACACCTTGCCTTTTTTCTTGTACACGTTCAGCGAGCCGTTCTGGATGGCCACTCCGGCGCTGTCGTACCCACGGTACTCCAAGCGGTGCAAGCCTTTGATGATGATCGGATAGGCTTGCTTAGGACCGATATAGGCGATGATACCACACATGATTACAGTTTTGAGTGTTGAGTTTTGAGTTTTGAGTGGGGTCAACGGACTCTGGTGTACTTCAGGGCGATCTTGGCGGGGAAGGTTGCGCTTTTAGGGCCGTAAAAAACCGTGCGGGCGGCCGTGCGGCTTTGCGGGTACACGTTGATGTACAAGGTTTGTTTTTTGATGTCGCCCGAGGCGTTGTCCACCATTGCCTGAAAACGGCGGGTGAGGGTCAAGCGGTAGCGATCTACGGTACCCATTCCGCCAGCCTCCTTTTCCGGAAAGCCGCCAAAAAAACTGAAGCCGCCCGAGAACGTGGAACCGAGGGAATACAGCACATCCGACGTAAGCGTGGTGGCAGTATCGCCGATGATCTCGGTGAACACCAACTGGTCGGCTAAGCGCAATTTCGAATCGTGCTCCGGCAGGTCGGGGGCAGCAGAGGTAAGCTCCATTTCTGCCTTGTTGACGGCTATGTCGTCGAGCAGGTGGACATAGGGGATCTCGACTTTCAGGCGCAGCCCGGCCATGCCCTGAACAAAAAGCAGGTCTTCGGCGACCTGGCCGATGTAGGGCGCCACCCGTTTGCCGGTGTAATCGTGTGTAAAGTGCATGAACTTGTTTCCTCCTGCGAAGGAAAACTCGAACAGGCGCGAGCTCGTGATCGTGTCCTGATCGTACTTGAAGTACAGCCGCACGCGGCTGAAGGTCGTATTGTTCAGGTCGAAGGCCATCATGGTTCCCGGTGTAGCCATTGATTGTGCGGAAATACGGAAACCGCGCAGTTTGCCCCAAAACATCGTATCGGACGTGAGGGTCAGGCTGTCCAGGTCGAGCAATTCCTGTCCGAACGAATTGCTCAACGGGATGCGCACGTACGCGCCTTTTGTCAAGGTGTCGAACGGCAGGGGGAGCGATTCGTACGGGTTGGGGACAAACGTGGCTTCTCCAAGCAGTTCGTCTACGGGCAGCGACTCGTTCGAGTAGTAGTCGCGATCCCAACGGAGGCCGGAGCCGGTTGCCAAGCGGTGTACCTGCAGCGTTTGCATGGACGCCATCGCGGAAGTATCGCCGTAGAATCCGCCCGCAGCATAGCGCACGTACATGACGATGGAGTCAATTTTGGCATTTTTGAAGATGGGGCTGAGGTCCTGCATCCGGATCAGCGCATACAGGTCCGACTGGGACCGGCCAAAAACCGGGTCGTTCAATTGCCCGCAAAGAAAGATGCCCGCAGTGGAGGATCGGTCGGAGGTCACCAAACTGTCTTCGGGCAGCACTGTGCATTGCAGGGTCAACGTATCGGTGTAGTCGTATTCGGCGAGCTGGTCGTCCAGCAAATCGGCGCCGAAGGCGGTGGGTTTGGTGCAGCTATAGCCGCCAAGGAGTGCCGTCCCGGCGAGGAGCACGGCAACGGAATACAAAAGGATCGTAATTTTCATGTGTTTTGGATACAATTAAGAAACCTCTGCCTCGCTCAGTTGGCGGAAAAAATCGAGGTTGTTTTCGCGGAAGCCCTCCTCGCCTTTCCAGGGGAGCACGGGCTTGTCCTGTGCGACGGACAGGTACTCAACGCTTTCGTCCACGTCTTCGCTGCCAATGATGACGGCATCTGCGAAAGCGCAGGCGCCTTTGTGCATGGACAGGCCGTCGCCGGACTTGTAGGCCTCCAAGTCGGCCAAGGACAGGTTGTTGATGGCCGCTTTTTGGAAAAAGCGCTCGGCGCCCTGGTTTTCGTGCTCATCCTGAAAAACGGTATAGACCACGTTGGACTGGGCGAAGAGCGGTTCCGTTTTGTACGCTGTTTTCAGGTAAAGGGGCATAAGGCTGGTGAGCCAACCCTGGCACAGGATGATATCGGGGGCCCAGCCGAATTTTTTGACCGTTTCGATGGCGCCTTTGCAGAAAAAAGCCACACGGTCGGGATTGTCCTCGAAGGGCTGGCCGGCATCGTCGTCGAACACGAATTTGCGTTTGAAAAAATCTTCGTTGTCGAGAAAGTACACCTGGAGCCGGGAGCCGGGCAGCGAGGCGACCTTGATGATGAGCGGGTAATCGTCGTCGTCCACGATGATGTTCATGCCTGACAGGCGCACCACCTCGTGCAGGCGGTGCCGGCGTTCGTTGACCACGCCGTAGCGCGGCATGAGTATCCGCAATTCATATCCGTTGTCCTGAAGAAACTTGGGCAGTTGGGCCACCAGGGCTGAAGTTAAGGTGCCTTCGGTGTAGGGTTCCATTTCTTGGGTAACGATGAGCAAGCGCTTCTTTTCCATGTATGCTAAATCCTGACGTTGTGGTTGAATCCCGCTCCGGGGGAGATCGCGGCTTAGTACGCGCGGCGAAATCGGCTGCAAAAGTATAAAAAAACCTTGAGGATTCGGGAGTGCATTTGGGGGGAGAAAATTTAAAAGGCTGGAAGGGATATCTCCCTACATTTACCCGTTCGAAAACGAAACCAACCCGCCCGTGTCCACTGAGCAAGCCTCCGCCGCCCCATTGCCCGAAAAAAACAACCCGCGCATCATTTCCGGCTGGGCCTTTTTCGACTGGGCCAATAGCGCCTACGCGCTGGTCATCACCGTCGCCATTTTTCCGCCCTACTTCCTCGGCATCGCGCCCGATACGGTGAACATCGGCGGCATGGCCATCCGCGACGAGACGCTCGTGGCCTGGGGCATCTCGCTGGCCTACCTGATCATTGCGGCCATCTCGCCCATCCTGTCCGGCATCGCCGACTATGGCGGCAAGAAGAAGCGGTTCATGCGGTTTTTCACTACCTTAGGTTCGCTGGCCTGCATGAGCCTGTTCTTTTTCGACAGCCCCGATACGCTGTGGGTGGGCATGGCAGGGTTCATCCTCGCCACGGTGGGTTTTGCCGGCGGCATCGTGTTTTACAACGCCTACCTGCCCGACATCGCCACCGAGGACCGCTACGATGCGGTGAGCGCCAAGGGCTTCATCTACGGGTTTGCGGGAAGCGTGATCCTGCTGGTGGTCAACCTGGCGATGGTGCTGAAACACGACCTGCTGGGCTTCGACTCGGAGGTGTCCGCCATCCGCTGGGCCTTCGTGAGCGTGGGCCTATGGTGGCTGGGCTTCGCCCAAATCGCCTTCCGCCGCCTACCGCCCGATGCGCCGCGCCCGATGCCGCTACGCCTGATGCACAAAGGCTACGACGAATTGGCCAAAGCCTTCCGCATCCTGCGAAAAAGCCGGAACACGACGCTGTTCCTGCTCACGTTTTTCTGCTACAACGCCGGGGTCCAGGCCATCCTGTTCCTCGCATCCAGTTTTGCCGACAAGGAAATGGGCATGGAAAAATCCAAACTCATCGTCTTGGTGCTGATCCTGCAGATCGTGGCCATTGGGGGGGCATACCTGTCGTCGCGCCTGTCCGCATGGAAGGGCAACAAAACCTCGCTGTTCACGATGCTGGTCATCTGGACGGCGGTGTGCCTGCTCGGCTACTCGGTACACACCGAAACGGAGGTGTTCCTGTTGGGCGGCGCCATCGGCCTGGTGATGGGCGGTATTCAGGCCCTGTCGCGCAGCACCTACGCCAAGTTCCTGCCCGAGAACACGCGGGAGACCACCACGTTTTTCAGTTTTTTCGACGTGATGGACAAGGTGTCCACCGTGTTCGGCACGATGGTGTTCGGCCTGGTGGCCCAGTTGTTCGGCGGCATGCGCAGCAGCGTGCTGGCGCTGTCGGTGCTGTTTTTGGTGAGCCTGGCCATTCTGGCGGCGGTGCGGGTGCGGCGTATGGCGGCATGAGGCCCTTTTACTCCGCAGGGCTGCACCCTGCGTTGGTGAATGACGCCCTTTCAGGGCTTGAGGGGAGGTGTCACGGAGGCTCATAGAGTTTTCGAGAACCTGCGTTAGTGAATGACGCCCTTTCAGGGCTTGAGGGCTACCAATTCTTTTTGGGCCGCGTTTGGTGTTTGCCTGGTTCCTGTTCCCGGTATTTTTTCGCGTTCCGGCGGTCTTCGGGCGATACGGCAGTTTCCAACAGCCGGCGGGCCTGCTCCCGGGTCATTTTCTGCTGTTGGTCGTTCTCGCCGTTGGCCGTTGGCTGCTGGCTGTTGGATGGCTGCTGACTGTCGCTTTGCTGCGGCTGGTCGGGCTTTTGGGGCGGGCTTTCCTGCTTTTGGCCCGGGTCGTTGTTTTGCTGGTTTTGCTGATTTTGTTGGTTTTGCTGGTTTTGTTGCTCCTGTTTTTTTTGCTGTTCCTGTTGCCATTTCTTTTTGGCCAATTGCAGGTTTGCCTTGGTTTCCGGGTCGGCGGGCCGGCGGCGCAGGCTGTTTTCGTAGGCCTGTATGGCTTCCTGGTATTTTTGCTGGAGGAGGTATGCGTTGCCGAGATTGTGCAGGGCATCGGCTTGCAGGGCGGGGTCTTTCGTTTTTTGGGCTGCTCGTTCAAACTGCTCTATGGCCTCCGGGTAGTTGCCCTGGTGGTAGAGGGCGTTGCCGGTGTTGTAGGTGGCCTTGGGGTCGTCCGGTTTTTTTTCGCCGGCACGGCGGTAACTCCGCTCGGCTTCCGCATAGTCGGAGCGCTCGTAACTGCGGTCGCCCTCGCGCAGGAGTTTGTGCGCCGACTGGCCGGAAAGCGCTGGCCCGAGCGTGCATAGCAGGGCCAGCACCACATTTTTTTTTCGCCACGAAAACCACGCTTCCAACACCAGCAGCAGGAACGCCGGAAGCAAAAACCATTGAAAATACGACTCAAACTCGGAGAACGACCGTACCTGCGTAGCGCGTTTCTCCAAACGGCCCACCTCGCGACGGATGGCTTGTACCGCCGCGTCCCCCTGGGTGATTCGGTATGCCGCACCGCCGCCGGCCGAGGCTATTTTTTGCAGCAGCGCTTCGTCCATGCGGCTGCGAACAAGTTCGCCGCTTTCGTCGCGCAGGTACCGTCCGCCGGCATCGGCGGATTCCAGCGGAATCGGGCCGCCGGCCGCAGTGCCGGCGCCAACGGTGAAAATGACAATCCCGTCGGTGTAAGCCTGTGCCACGCGATCTGTCGCGTCGCTTTCGTGATTTTCGCCGTCGGTCACGAACACCAGGGCGCGGCCGCTGCCCGGATCGGGGTCGAAGTGCTCGGTGGCCAGGTCCACGGCACGCGGGATGGCCGTGCCCTGTGCGGTGATCAGGTCGGGCGTTGCGGAGGCGACGAACATATCGGCCGCCGCGTAGTCCGTGGAGAGCGGCATTTGCAAAAACGCGTCGCCGGCGAAGAAGATCAGGCCGATTCGCTCGCCTTCGAGGGCGCGGATGAGTTTTCGCGCGAAGGACTTGGCCAGCTCCAGCCGGCTGGGTGCCACGTCTTCTGTCTGCATGCTTTGGGAAATGTCCAGGGCAATGAACACGTCGGCGCTTTTTTGCGTGACCGTTTGTTGCCGGGCGCCCCGTTGCGGATTGGCCCATGCAACCGCCAAAAGCCCCAGAGCTGCCAAAAACAGGACGTTTTTTGTCCAAAACCGCACCACCGACCAACCCGGCAATACCTGTGCCGCCGAGGCGGGTTCGGCCAGTCGGGACAGAGCATGGCGGCGCCACCATTGGTACGCGAACAGCATCAGCAGGAATACCGGCACGGCCCAAAGCAGGTTCAAAAAGTACGGGTGTTCGAAGCGAAACATGGCGGCAAAGGTATGGTCGGCTCGCGAAATCACGTCGGCAGGTTTGTTTCACGGTATGGTTGAACCATAGGTTTTTTTGGTTGTTTGTGAAAAAGTTTTGCCATGAAATGCACGAGACCCGAAAAGGGTTTGGTAGTACGCACGGGAATGGCCTATTTTTGGAGGATCAAAATATCCCGTCGTATGGTACGCACCGCACTACTCTGTTGTTTCATGGCCCTGTCGGCCGCCAATGCTTGGTCGCAAATGCTGGCGCCGCCGCCCGAAAACAAGGGCATCGTGTACAGCCGCGAGACCGCTTTCAACATCAAACTGGCGACCAACCGGGGCCTCGTGCCGGGCATGGAGTTCGGACGGCTGCGCACCTATTACAAAACCACCTATTTCCACGTCAGCGTCGGCGAGCTCAAAGACCCCAAGGAGCAGCGCCAGAGTGCCGAACAACAAATCGGCCAATCGTTCAGGCCGTACGTTTTCGGCAAACAGAACAATTTTTATGTGGTGCGCAGTGGCTGGGGCGTCAAACGCTACTATTCCGAAAAAGCCAAGCAGCGGGGCGTGGCAGTGGGCATCAGCTACAATGTCGGGCCAACCTTGGGCTTGCTCAAGCCGTATTACCTGGCGCTTCAGCGGAAGGCTTCCGAAACGACCTTTCGGACCTTTGAAGAAAAATACTCCCCGGAAAATGCCGATTTGTTTCTGGATCAAAATGGCCGCATCCTTGGTGCATCACCTTTCACAAAAGGTTTGGACGAGATCAGTTTTCGGCCAGGCCTGAACGCCTCCATCGCGTTGCACCTCGACTGGGGCGCCTTTGACGAGTTCGTCAAGGCACTCGAGATCGGCGCCATGCTGGATGTGTTCCCGTCCAAGATTCCCATTCTCGTGGGCGACAACAACAACCACCAAGTGTTCCTGAACTTCTTTGTTAATTTGCAGCTCGGAAAAAGAAAATAGAACGAACCTAGACTGGTAATGCTGGAGCTACCTATCGTCGAACAACAAACTGAATCCCGCCCCAAACGCCCCGACTGGCTCAAGGTGCGCCTACCCATGGGCGAAAACTACCGCAACGTGCGCAGCATTGTGGACGACTTCAAGTTGCACACCATTTGCCAGAGCGGCAGCTGCCCCAACATGGGCGAATGCTGGGGCGCCGGCACCGCCACGTTTATGATCCTCGGGAATGTGTGCACCCGCTCCTGCTCCTTTTGCGCCGTAAAGACCGGGCGCCCCAACGAATACGACGAAGACGAGCCTCGCCGCGTGGCCGAGGCCATCTGGCTCATGCGCGTCAAACACGCCGTCATCACCTCCGTCAACCGCGACGAACTGAAAGACCGCGGCGCCGAAATCTGGTACCAGACCGTGCGCGCCGTGAAAGAACGCTGCCCCGACACCACCATCGAGACGCTGATCCCCGACACCAAGGCCAACTGGGAAGCCCTCGAACGCATGATCAGCGCCGGCCAGGAAGTGGTGAGCCACAACATGGAAACCGTACAAAACCTCTACCGGAAAGTACGCCCGCAAGCCAAGTACGAACGCAGCCTCGAACAGATCCGCCGCACCAAAGACTATGGCAAACGCACCAAAAGCGGCATCATGGTCGGCCTCGGCGAAACCAAAGCGGAGGTGTTCCGAATCATGGACGACCTCGTGGCCCACGGCTGCGACATCCTCACCATCGGCCAGTACCTGCAACCCACCAAAATGCACCTCGACGTGGTGGAGTACGTACACCCGGATATGTTCGCGGAATACAAGGAGGTAGGTTTGGCCAAGGGCCTCCAGTATGTCGAAAGCGGGCCGTTGGTGCGCTCGAGTTATCATGCGGAGCGGCACGTATAGCCTACCTGCCCCGCAGTCTGTACGCAGTCTGCACGAACTTGTTCGTCTGACTGCAAGTGCCTTCCCACGCAGTCAGACGAACAAGTTCGTGCAGACTGCGTAGGAAGGAAGGTCTACCCCAGCAGTAATTCTATCAGCGGCCGCACCAGCGCCGCCCGTCCCTCGTCCCAGTTTTCGTTTTCCAAAACTTCCGCTTCGCGCATGGCAACGCCGTTTCGCGCCAAATCCAGCATTTTTTCCCGCTCCGGCCCCGAAAACCGGCTGAACGTGCGCCGCAGCAGGGGCAGCAGTTCGGGAAAATCCGGTCCGGCGATGCCGCGCACCCAATCGTCCAGGATTTGCCAAAGCATCGGTTGGTGCAACAATAACAGCCCGCTCCCGTGCAAAAAACCCTCCAGCCAGTACGCCGCATCGAGCGGGGGCTGGGCGTGCGAAAGCCGGAAGCGCATGGCAACCGCCGTTTCGCCGGCCGTGCGGGCTTTTTGTTCGAATAGCAGCCGCGTGCCCACGCCCGCCAGCATCGGCACGCCCTGAGTGGCGATTTGTGCCAGCGCGGTTTGCCACAAGTCGGAAAACGCTTCGGGCCGCCACAGGTGCAGCGCACGGTTGGCGGCCAATACCCGTTTCTGCAACTCGGCGGCAGCCTCTTCGCTGATGCCCATGCACGCGCCCGGCAGCGCGATACACACTCTCGGAGCAATCTGTTCCAGCAACTGCTCGATGGCCGACAGGTCCATGCGCCGGGCGTGCCCGTAGCGCAGCACCTGCACGAGGGGCAGCATGGTGTCGGCCAACGCGAGCGCATCCTGTGCCAGGGCGCCGACGCTGCGCAGTTTTTCCAGAAGCGGCGGTAGCGCGGCGGGCAGGTCGGCCTTGAGCACGGCATCCAACAGCGCCACCAAATCGGGCAGGTGTTCCGTGTCGCGGATGCGGCGCTGTGCCAGCCGGGCGGCGGCGGCCTCTACGGTATTGCCCCAAGCGCCGGCCTCGATGAGGCGTATTTCGTAATCGGGCAGCCAGCAGAGCGTCCAGTTTTCGTGGAAAGCACCCTCCTTGCGACCGGTCACCGCCTCCGGTTTTCCCCACGGGATGCGCAGCAGGTCAAGTCGGTGCAGCAGTCGGCTTTTGCGCAAATGGGCCTCCTCGCGCAAGTCCAGCGTCAACGTTTGCGTCTCGGTGCTGATCTTGAGCCGGGCGCTGCGCACCTGCGCTTCGAAGTCGGCCCGAAGCGGCACCACGGGCACCGAATCGGGCACTGTGCCCAGCACATCGCCGACGACCAATTGCTGCTCGATGATCCGATAAGCCGCGTCGGCGCCTTCGCAGAGCACCGTCACGGCGGCTTCGCGCAGTTCCTCGATGCCGGGCAAAGCGGTGTGGCGCAGGGCAGCCAGGGCATCGGCCAAGCGCACGGCCTCGATGACGTGTGCCGACGACGGGGAGCCGAGGTCTTGCTGGCGCAGCAGGTGCGCGGCCTTGGAAAACCAGCGCACCAGTTCCGAATCGCCCGCCCAGATTTCCCGGTACCAGGCCGGCGCCAGTACGCCCGCCCCGTAACCGCTCTGGTTGGCCAATCGGTCGAACGACCAGGGAATCCAGGTGGCTTCGGTTTTTACCTTTTTCAAGCCCTTGAGCAAGGCCGCGTCGGCAGCAGGTTTGGTACTCCCAAGATCGGCAAGCGCGGGTGCATGCCAGGCCCCGCACACGACCGCTATGTTTTGATAACCTTCTTTTTCCGCCGTGCGCATAGTCTGGCGCATGTGCGCCTCGCGCAAAAGCGTTTCCAGGGATTCGGAAAAACCCGCCGCCGCCTTCGACTCCCGTAAGGCCCGCATCAGGTTCAGCACCACTTCAAATACCGTCTCCCGTCCGCCGTCTCCCGTCCACCGTTCAAACATGGCCTCCCACCAGCGTTCTGGGTCGGAGTATCCGGCGAGGCGGGCGATTTCTCCAAAGGGATCGGCGGCGGCGGGGTCGGTAGTCCGGAACACCTCCAGCGCCAGTTGCACCGGCGCATCGTCGTCGGGGCGCAGGGCGAAATTCAGGCTCATGGGCAAGTCCATAAAGCGCACCGGGATGCCGCGGCGCAGCCCGAACAGGATGGCCTGCCACTCTGGCGAGAACTCGGCAAACGGGAAGAACGATGCCTGGCGCAGGTTTTTGGGGTTGTACACCAGCAAGGCCACCGGCGGCAGCATGGCCGGGTCAGCGGCCACCGGCAGCAAGGCGTCGGCATCGGGCGGTCCTTCGATCAGGATCAGATCGGGCGGGTTGCGTTCCAGTTCCGCCAGCAGGCTGCGCGCGGAGCCGGGGCCGTGGTGTCGGATGCCGAGGATGCGTGGGTTGGGCATGGGTGCCGGGTTGGGTGGGGCGAAGGTAGGGGTTGGAAAGGCGAGGGAACAGGCAACCTGAATGTTCTTTTGGTTGCCTTTGTCAAAAAAACAATTGCCAATCGGCTTGCTTTATGCGTCGCATAATGGCTAAAAAAGGCCATCCGGCCAATTCTCGTCCTGATTCCTGAAAATTGTCGGGAACTTGCGTCCCGAATCGCTCCCGACAATCTGCTCGGGCTTGACATGCGTTTTTTCACCGCTTCATTCACCTTTTTCAACATGACTATGCTTCATTCATTTCGCCGCCTGAGTCTTGCCACACTCGTGCTCGTGGCCGCATTTTCGGCCGCATTCGCTCAAAAAGCACTGCGCCTGCCCCCCGGCATGCAAAAAATCACCGCCGTGGAAGGCATCACCGAGTACAGCCTGCCCAACGGCCTGCGCGTGCTGCTCTTCCCCGACCCGTCCAAGCCCACCATGACCGTCAACATCACCTACAAAGTCGGCTCGCGCCATGAGAACTACGGCGAAACGGGCATGGCGCACCTGCTGGAACACCTTGTGTTCAAGGGCACGCCCAAGCACCCGAACATCCCGCAGGAGCTCACCGAACGCGGCGCCCGGCCCAACGGCACCACCTGGTTCGACCGCACCAACTACTTCGAAACCTTCGACGCCACGGACGACAACCTGCGCTGGGCGCTCGATCTCGAGAGCGACCGCATGATCAATTCCTTCATCGCGCGAAAGGACCTCGAGAGCGAGTTCTCCGTGGTGCGCAACGAGTACGAGCGCGGCGAAAACAGCCCCGGCTCCGTGCTCAACAAACGCATGATGGCCGCCATATTCCAGTGGCACAACTACGGCCACTCCACGATCGGCGAAAAATCCGACATCGAGGAGGCACCCATCGAACGCCTCCAGGCATTTTACAAACACTACTACCAGCCGGACAATGCCGTGCTGCTCGTGGCCGGGAAAATTGACGAACAAAAAACCCTCGACCTCATCCACGAGTATTTCAGCCCTATCCCCAAACCCACCAGGCAACTGATCACCACCTACACCGACGAACCCACGCAGGACGGCGAACGCCTCGTGACGCTGCGCCGCACCGGCGACGTGCAGCTCACCGCCGCCGCCTACCGCACTCCCGCCGGCTCGCACCCCGACTACGCCGCGCTGAGCGTGTTGGCCAACATGCTCACCGACAACCCCACGGGCCGCCTGTACAAGGCCCTGGTGGAAAGCAAAAAAGCCGTGTCGGTGTCGGGCATGGCAGCCGGCTATGCCGAAGCGGGCGCCACGGGTTTCACCGCCGAGGTGCCGCAAGACCAGTCGCTGCAAGATGCCGAAACCGCCATGCTGGCTGTGCTGGACGGCCTGAAAGACAACCCGCCCACGCAAGACGAAGTGGAAAAAGCCAAGGCTCGTATCCTCAAAAACTGGGAAATGGCGTTCAAGCAGTCCGACCGTCTCGGCGTGAGGCTGAGCGACTACATCGGCACGGGCGACTGGCGCTTGGCCTTCCTGTACCGCGACTGGGTAGAAAAAGTGACGCCCGAAGACGTGTCTCGCGTGGCCATCCGGTATTTCAAAAAAGCCAACCGCACACTCGGGCAGTTTGTCCCGGAGAAAACCCCGGACCGTGCCGAAATTCCCGCGCCGCCGAACCTCGACGAGTTGCTCAAGGATTACAAGGGCCGCGCCCTCATCGCGCAGGGCGAGGACTTCGATCCGGCCCCCGAGAG
>Ga0268299_1004102_pt1 | contig 11969 bp, 17 predicted proteins | sample NOBtaG_FD_193484 | JGI IMG/M metagenome (GOLD analysis project Ga0268299, IMG submission 193484) | Activated sludge microbial communities from bioreactor in Nijmegen, Gelderland, Netherland - NOB reactor | ecosystem: Engineered > Bioreactor > Aerobic > Activated sludge | place: Netherlands... | reverse complement strand
ATCGAATATCTTTAGCAATAATCTCAGCTTTGGCTAAGTGTTCTCTATTTTGGGTAGCTAAAAACTCATCAATGGCAGTATCAAGTTGTTGATAACGATTGATTTCAGTCGTTTTAGCTAAGTTAATTGATAGCTCAGAACCTAAATTAGTTGGTAATCTTTCTTCAACAGCAGAACTAGTTGAATTAGAAAAAGGTAAATAGCTTTGTAATGCAGGGTATTTACTACTAAGAGCTAAAACAATAGAAATTCCTAGAGACAAAAATAATATTATGGAAGTGCTTAGTACAAAATAAGGATAAGGTATTTGTTGACGAAGCTTTTTGGGTAGCTTTTCAGCTTTACTAAGCTCTTTCACCCTTTTACCAACAGTATTATTAACTTCATTAACTTCATTAATTTCATTAACTTGGGCTTTAGCTTCTTTTACTATTTCTTTAACGTCTTCAAGGACTTTTTTTCTAATGTTGTTGGCAAAATAATAAAACAGTGGATCAGATAAATATTTTAGTAGCAGTGTTTTCTCATCAATGCAAAGAGAGTGCTTAAATTGTAATATTTCCTTTATATAAGCCAAATTCATCTTGCAATCAGCACAATGGCTTAGATGGGATTCTAGCTTACTTTTGTGCTTCTCAGGTAGTTCCTCTTTAATATACATCACAAACAAAGGAACATTTTCTGTTGTGCATACAGGTGTAAATGGTTCTTCTCTATCATTTAATTTCATAGTGTTATTTAGTAGCTATCCCTATTATTATTTTGTTATTAGTAAGTTATTAAACGACTAGTAAGATATTACTAGCTTTTTAGTTAAAATCAGTTAAATTAATGAATATTTAATGTTTTTATTTTTGGTATTTTATCGAGAATAATTTTTGACTAAACGGAAATTGCTAATATATCATAGAAATAATACCCTTGCTAATGCTATTAACTTTCCAATCTTAGTAAACAGAGCCTTACATTAACCTATTCTAATCTAGCTCAATCAAAAAACTCCAAAATCGTAATTTAATCAAGAAGCCCAAAATTGTAATAGCTAAAACCTCTATGCTTTAATACTGATTAGATCAAGAGATTTTAGCTAATTATTGATAATTGATAGAAGAAATGATTTGTAAGTTTTCTAGTTAGAAGCATAATCTCTATGAATATCTACAGTAGTAATATTTTCTTTGATAGAATATTTAACTAAGCCAGAAAGCGTATGAATATTAAGTTTTAGCATAATTCTTGCCCTATGTGCCTCTACGGTACTTCTTGAAAGACCTAATTTTTCTGCCGTTTCTTCATTTGAATAACCATCAGCTAGTAATTTGACTACATCCTTTTCCCTTCCAGTAAGGGATCTTAGTTTATTTTCTTTTGCCATAAGGTAATCTCCTAATCAAAAAATAGTTTGTTAATAACATTAGATGTATTATAACAAATAACTATTAATTAGTAAATATTATATAGAAATTTAGTTATATAATTAATCTAAACTATTGATTAACAATATTTTAAGTTACAACATAGTTAGTTAGTTTAGATTAATTATTTGATGGGATGAATAAGCTAATTAATATTTAGTACTAGATTTGTGTTTATTAACAGAAGTTAATTGATGTTTAATAGCAAACTTAACTAAATCAACAATATGAGTTTGCTCTAATTTAAGCATAATGTGAAGACGATGTGCCTCGACAGTACGATGAGAGATATTTAAGATTGCTCCTACTTCCCTATTAGTGTAGCCATCAGCCAACATAGTTAAAACTTCTTTTTCTCTTGAAGTTAAACTTAGTAATTGTTCTTTAGACATTATTAGCATTACTCCTAAGAATAGAAAGATCACGGTCTTTATCTAAAGAAGTTAAGTTGTGTCTTAGTCCATACTTAACTAATGCTGCTAAATCATGGATGCCTAATTTAACGCTAATAATAGAACGATAAGTTTCAACGGTACTCTGCTTAATATTTAGCATTTCTGCTACTTCACGACCATGATAGCCATTGACTAATAATTTAACTACATCCATTTGCCTTTTTGATAAAACCACTTCCTTTTTTTCCATTAAAACTACTCCTAAATAAGTACAGTTAAATACAGCGTTTGATAATAAAGATAATTTAATTTGGCGGGGATAATTTAATTAAAATCGATAAAAATAACAAATATCATTAGGATGTTATTAGGACACCATTAGGAAAAATCAATCAATTAAGTGTTTGATTTAATAACTAGTTGTGTTAATTTAACTAATTTATAAATGCTAACTCATAGCAAAATAATCTTTTAACGTATTTATTTGAGGTGTAAAGCGATGCCACGTAAGAAAGAAACAATTGTAGATGTTGTAACAGAAACTAAGGCTGTAGAAGCAAAACCCACAACAAAGCAAACTTCTAATAGCAAAACATCCAAAACAAATAAAAATGAGTCCCCTTCCCTACCAACATCAACTGAAACAATTATTTCAACAAAAACTGCAAAGCCAACGCCAAAAGCAAAGAAAGAAGCGTTGCCAAAGCCTAAAACCATTACTCGAACAGAATTAATTCAAGAAGTGGCGAGAGCGATTAATGAGCATATGGAAATCACTTATCGAGATGCAGAAGAAATAGTAAACGAGATAATCAATTCTATGATTAATGCGTTAAAGGCAGGTGATGAAGTAGAAATTAGAGGATTTGGAAGTTTTAGAATCAGGACAAGAAATGCTCGTAATGGACGTAACCCTAAGAATGGTGCATTGGTTGAAGTACCTAGTAAGAGTGTTGTATACTTCAAACAAGGTAAAGATCTGAAGCAATTATTACTTAAATCAAATTAAAAGTTAAACCTTAAAAGTTAAAAGTTATGGCACGAGTAAAAGTAGTACAAATATGGGAACACATTACCACTAAGCTACAAATTCGAGTGCTAGATATTGCAAACAAAATTGTAGTAGCAGAAACTTTGCCTAATAAAACACCACTATTTTTAACAAGTATTGATTTAGAGCAAAACTACAAAATGATTAGAATTGAAAATAAGCCTAATCAGTAAAGTAGTTAGCTCTATAAATGAGCAAAAGCAATATCAATAATACATAAACACTCATAAATATTAGGTTTATTGGATTTTTATATTTGATGTATAAATGTATAAACATTAAAACGCTAATACCTTCAAATATAATACACACCAAAACATTAAAACACCAAAACACTAAAAATATAATACTTTATAACATTAAAACGCTAAAATGTTATAACCTTAAATATATTACACCTTAAAACATTAAAAAATCTAAATGTTAAAATGTATAGCACTTTTGATGTATTAGTGTTATAAAGTATAAACATTAATACAAAAAGGAGTGTTTATGTCTAGCCGTATATACGCATTAGCACAACAAAAAGGTGGTGTAGGAAAAACAACAAGCACTATTAACTTAGGAGCCGCACTAGCAGAACTTAAATATAAAGTTTTATTAGTAGATGTAGATCCACAGGGAGCATTATCAGCAGGATTAGGAATAGATGCAGAATCATTGTCAGAAACAATTTACCATGTAATGACAAACCGTAAATTAGCAATCACTAGTGTAATAATAAAAACAGAAGTAGGATGTGATATCGTACCAGCTAATATTGATTTAGCAGCAGCAGAAATGAATTTAGTAAGTGAGCCAGGACGAGAACAAATTCTAAAAGGTAAGTTGAAAGCTGTCATAGATAGTTATGATTATGTGTTAATAGATTGCCCACCATCATTAGGAGTTTTAACCTTAAATGCACTTGCAGCAGCTAAGGGAGTAATAGTACCCGTACAAACGCAATTCTTTGCATTAAGAGGATTGGAGTTATTATTTGACACAATATCAAAAATGCAAGAAAGAATTAATCCAGAACTAAAAGTTGCAGGAATATTACCAACGTTGTATGACAGTCGAACAACCCACAGTAAAGAAGTATTAGCCACTTTACAAAAAAAATATCCAGGACAAATATTAAAGACCGTAATACCACAGACAGTAAAATTGCCAGATAGTGCAATGGCAGGATTTCCTATTACATTGTTTAACACCAATTCACCAGCAGCAGCAGCTTATCGTGATTTAGCAAAGGAGATTAATGCTCTATGAAAAGGGTAAAATTAGAAGATAGATTAAATAAACCCAAACCAATTGATAGTGTTTTTGAACCGACAGAACAAACTAAGCCTACATTAAAAAAACTAACGGCTTATATTCTGCCAGAACATTATATTGCTTTAGAAGAAATTCAGCTTAGTGAATTAAAGAAGACTGGAAAAAAACCTGATAAACTGGATTTGTTTCAAGAAGCTTTAGAGTTGCTTATAGAAAAGTATAATAAGCAAAGTTGATGTAAAAATGGTTAAATGTAAAAATGTGATACTGTATAAACATTAATACATTAATACATTAATACTTTTTTACTGTAACAAGTTTTGATGTATTAATTTTTTAATGTATTAACATTATTACTTTGATATTATGCAAAAGTTTTAATGTATTAACATTTTGATGTATTAACACTATTACTTTTATACTGTAAAACGTTTGAGCGTTATAATGTATAAGCTATTTAATGTTTTAATGTGTTAACGCTTAACTGTAATAAATGTATAAGTTATTTAATGTATTAATGTATTAATGTATTAACGCTTAACTGTAATAGCTGATAATTAATAACTTAGCAAAGTAACAAATATGAAGTATCAAGATTAAACCTAAAGAAAGGAAAGTTAATGAACATGGATTTTGAGCTAATGGAATTTACTAAGATAGCGAAGACTTTAAGAGGGGAACCCGATGCAGATGCAACTTATCGTATCGGTCAGAAAGGGATTGGTCGGTTAAAGTTTACCCGTAAAGGTGCTGACAGATTAGCCGACATAATTGGGACAGATTACAATAATTTATTTAATCTATATATCAACAAAGAGACGCAATCTTTGGCCTTTGAATTTTCTGAGAGAGGGAGATTTAAATTTTCTGGCCTAACAAAAAAATCTCCTACACCCATACTTTCTTATAACGATTTAAGCAAAACACTCACTAAAAACATACTTTACATGATCATAGAGTCAAAAAAATACAGCTTTATACTTGTGCCAATAGACTTATTAAATAACTCTGAAGCACAATCACCTGTAATAGTTGAAGCACAACCATCAGTAGTCGAAGCAGAAAAGGCAGAACAACCAGCAAGTTCTACAGAGTCGTCTAGTCCTACTAAAAAAGGTAAGGGAAAAAAGAAATAATCTTAAGACTTTAAGCAATAAACAGCCTTATTTGCCAATCAAGTGCTACTAACAAGAAAGCAGAAAATTAACAACCTGCTTTCTTGTTAAAGTTTTTAGTTAAAATTGTTAATCTAGGTTATTGACTAATGAGAGTTTAAGATTTAAGCTATGCCAAAAATAGCGCGATATGGCAGCAAAGTTATGAAAAACAACAACATTAATCAGCAAAAGCAAACAATTAAAGAATCCCAAGCTACAAGAAAATATAAGCCTAGTAGCTTGCCATTAGCTGATTTAATACGTTCTATTAATGAAGCTAATAAGTCTAAGCCTAAAGCTAAAGTAGAAAGTTCTTGGCAAAGTGAGCCGGAGCCGCCTTTAGCCGCTTAATATGTTGCTTAATATGCTGCTATGCTACTTAATTTAATGATTTGTTATTTGCTTAATTGCGCATAAAAGACAAGTTTTTGGAAAGCAAACTATGAAGGGAAGTAATAAACCAAGTTCTGATAATAATAGAATGATTTACCAGATAAGCCTAAATAATAAAAGCTTGGGCTTAATTAACCCCTATCTATTCATAGAAAAGCTACAAGAAAAAATCATCCACAAATTATCTCATGTCAAAATAAAAATCGTTTACCATACCAAGAGCGAAAGCCAAAGCTTAGTTCAATTAAAGTGCTTTGTTGGTTCTGAGCTTCCTGTTTATCAGGCCAACAATCTTAAGCAAGAAATTGCTTCTATCGCTTATAACTTAGAACATGAGTTAAGCGAGATGATTGCAGATGCTCGTGAGTCTGTTGCTTAAAGTAGCACTTTTAGACTTTCTTTTTATGTTCATTCATCAGAGGAAAAACTAAGGAAAAAAATAGATGAACCCAATAAGCCAAAATGAAGTTGATTTTATATTGAAGCAACTAGAAATCTTGGTTTCTAGCTTAAAGAAAAAAGCGGATTTGCTTTCTTTTTATACAGCAGTTGCTTTTATTGATAAGTTAGCTCAAAGCAAAAGGCCAACATTAGACCTTCATACAGTAGAAAAGCTTATAGTTTTATTAGGAGAGTTTTATGTTATTAAACACATATCATTTCCTGATGTTGGTTTTTCTTATCGTTCTTTTAGAGATGTTGTAGATGTAATACGTTCTGAGATTAATATAATAACTACTTACTATAATTTTCTTAGACCACAAGTTGTTAAACTTAGGCGTAGCTTAAATGAGCCATTGCGTTTAGGTCTTAAAGAAAATGGTATTGATTATGAAATTTCTACTGCTAATGATAGTTCATCAAAAGGATTTTTATTAACTTATGAGTTTTGGACTAAGCAGTTTGATTCGTCAATCTTGGCTTTTACGGAAAATAAATCTTTGGATTGCCTAGATGCTGTTATGGCTTCATTACCTCTTTGGTTTGGTTTTTCTACGCTAAATTCGTCTTCTCAGATAATAAAGTTGCTTAACAAATATCTTGATCTAAGTGATGATTTTATTGTGCTTATTAGGGAGTTAGCTAGCTCTAACCTAGAGCAATTACCTACAATTGATATTGCTTCTTTAGAGCAGCAAATCCAAGCTAGAGATCAAGAAAAAATCAAGCTATTAAAACAATCTATAGCTGAGATTAATATTGCTAAAGACTTACCAAAACCTGAAAAAGCTAAACTTAAACAACAAAAGGACTCTCTTAATGCAGAGCTTTCTTCTGTGTTAGAAAAACAAAAGCTAGAAATTGAAGGAAAAGTTACTGAGAACAAAAAACGCAAAGAAAAGCTTATTGCCATTGAAAAAAGGGCTAAATCTTATCGCCAAACTGTTACTTTAAGGCTAGAAAGAGAAGTGATTAAAGCCTTAAATTACTTAGTTTCTACTTATGATTTAACTAGAACTAAGGATCCTGTTTGGGCTGATGCTAAAAGACAAATGCGTAAAATTCTAAAGGAGTTCTAAACATAGTTGGCTTTCCAACTTAAAAAGGATTTAATGGAGCAAGCATAACTAATAGAATATCTACTATGGATTATTATAATTATAAATTACTATGGTTAAACTAAACTAAAATCATTAAGCTTTAGCATTAGCCGTAAAATAATTCTCATCAACTAATCTATAATTAGCTGTGAAGTTAAAAATAGTATCAAAAAACATAGAGTCACTAGCAAGATGTTGGGCTACAACAATTTTGTTAGTTACGTCTTTGATTATCACTTTTTGTTGGTCTTTAATGTTTTGCCAAACTTGGCCTATCAATACTTCTACCATATCCATGTTACTTTCCTCATAGGTTGTTGAAGGTTGATTAGAGCAAACTAAAGTAATAATTAATAACCCTTAGTGTTAAAGTATTAACTATTACTAACTCATTTAGATTGGATTCCACATTGTTGATCACTTATATTTCGTTGTCAACTACCTAGGGAAAATTTTACATTTATTTAATATAATAGTAATTATTGATTGTCAATAAAGCTACAGTAATTATTAACTATTTATATATTTACAGTAATTTAATTTATAGTTCCATTTTGGAACTGCCATTTTTGATTTTGTCTCATAAAGCTATATAAATGAATAACTTAGGCTAGTTCCAAAAATGGACTAGGATTTTGAAAATGGAGCTATAAGTAGCTTATTTTACATATAATAAGGAGTAGTTCCAAAAATGGATTTGCCAATTTCTACACTTTTTAATTTTGTAAACTATTGATTTATATAATACTTAGCAAATCGTTCCAAAAATGGGACTAATGTACTATAACCAAAATATGATACAAATATAGCCAATTTAAGTCAAAATTTTATTCTAATTGAAAATGGAAAAAAATAAGGCTTTTTTAGCTTATTGGCTACAGGAAAAAATATTGCAATTAATAATTGGCTTTTCGCGGTCTGTTACAGCCTTATTACAATCTTTTACAATCAAATTGGCTAATACAAATCTTATCCATAACCACTGTTTTATCAATAAATTAATATATCTCCATCATCATATTAAGCCAAACTAAGCCCAATTAAAATCAACTAGACTTAACTAAAATCCAACGTCTTGCCCAAGGTTACAAAGCCATAAATAAGCAATAAATAAGCTATGGCACAAAGTTTGTACTATAGACAGGTCAGTCAAATAAGGATTCAAGCTTTAAGCTTATTTAGGAACATTTATATATGGTGTTAACAAGAACTAAGTATGCAATAAAAATGGTCAGTCTATTAGTAGCAATAGTAATAGCTTTAACTAGCATAGGTGCAAGTAACACATTGGCTCAAGCCAAAAAGAGCAAATCACGCTCATCATTTGATGGTTTACCACCTGAGTTAGCTCAAGAAATTATTACTACTGCTAATTATTATGGTTTGGATCCTTATCTGTTATTTGAAGTAATCAAACAGGAGTCAGGCTTTAATCCCAAAGCAACATCAAGTAAAAATGCTAGAGGGTTAATGCAAATGATTCCTTCTACTGCAAAAAGATTTGGTGTAAAGGACGCTTATGATCCAAGAGATAATCTAGCAGGGGGGTGTAGATATTTAGTTTGGTTACTACGTCGCTACAATGGGAGATTGGATTTAGCTTTAGCTGGATATAATGCTGGTGAAGGGGCTGTTGAGCGTTATGGTAATCGTGTCCCACCTTACCAAGAAACACAGCACTATGTTCGCTCTATCACTAATAAGTATGTGGCTAGATTAAAAGCTAGACCTGTTGTTAGTAAGCAATATGTAGTTAGTAATATTAGTAATTCAAATAAATCTCTTAAATCAACTAAACCAACTAAATCAACTAAACCAATTAAATCAACTAAACCAATTAATTCTAGTAAGTTAACCAAAAAGGAATTAAACAAATTAGCTACTTTGGATGGCTACTTTGGGAAAAGTCTTATCACTAATAGCAATAGCAACAAGGATTTTAGCACTAGCAAATGAGGGGTGTAATGAAACAAGAGTTATATTTGATGATACTAATTTTTACTTATATTGCTTTGATTATTGGATTAGTTAGAGGGGCTGAGTATTTAGTTAATAGAAAACACTAATTAAATAAAAATAATCATTTAGTGTATAGAAAAGCTATATTATGAAAGAAGAAATTAAACAAGAAAAGATAGAGAGAGTATTAGAAATAATTAAAAGATTATCAACATTGTTAAGATTTGTTTTATTAGTCTTGGTATGTGTATGGATAAGCTTTTTATTAAGAGAAAATAAGCTAAGGCTAGATGTTCAAGATCAAGCCAAATTAAATCAAGGTTACATCATTAAAGTTTTGGATGCTCAAGGAAAGACAATAGAAATTTATCAAGGTAAAACATTTGAGTTTCAAAATAATAGGCTTTATGTATGCCCTAAAGGGACTGAGTATTGTTCACAATATATTAAAGCAATAGTAGTTAATAGTAATTACATTATTGAACCTGAAAATTAAAAGGAAAAAATGAAAACGCGAGTTTTAGCAATAGTTTTAATAATAATGATTCAGTTGCTTCATTTAACAGCTTTAACAGCTTGCGCTCAAGCTCAGGGCAATAAGGTAGCAATGTCTAAAAGTAGCAATGGAAAAGAACAAGTAGGAAATGTGTTCTTTGTGACACCAGCAAATTGGGAAAAGTTAAATAACAATGGGCAAGTAATACTAGTAGCACCAAATACAAGTGCTTCAACAGTAATCACGATATTGCCAAGTGAAAAGGTGTATGGAAGCTTAGAGACTTGGTTTAGAAACTTCCTTAGCAACAATCAAAAAGGTAGAAAGCTTTTATCAGGTGGGCAAATAAACAAAGGTTCTTCAGATGAAGGCTATAGTGTGTTTAGTAGCGAATTAATTTTATCAGAAAAAGATGGTTCAGAATCTTATCGCCTTTATGTAGCAGCGCAACCTGATAATGTAGAATTAGTTGCTTTAATTAGCACTAATAAATCTGATTATGAGAAGCACAAAGCCACTTTTGAACAATTTGTTTATAGTTTGGACTTTGCCAACATAAAGAATAATAGTAATGCTAGGTCAGATAATAATCCAACTGTCTTTGAACCTAGCCCTAATACCAAGTCCCGCAGTAACAACACAGCTACCAACATTGGCAATAACTCAATTAGTGGCTTATTCGTGGGGACGATTAGCCGTCAACAATTTAATCCAAATACTAAGTTTTATGACTACATTATTAGGCAACAATACTATCTGTTTGGTTCAAATGGTAAGGTTTATTTTGGACTACCACAATCAAACATTAGAGATATAGACCAAGCTTGCCAAGAAGATCCAAGCAATTGCGAAGAATATTTATTATCAGGCTCTCAGTTGCAATTATTTAGACCTAACCAACAAGCACAAAGCTTTAATTTAATAAAAACTAATAATGGATTTAAGCTGGGCAACAATCGCTTTTATCCAATCAATACTTTCGATGGATTAAGGCTTGATGGCACTTACTCTTTCCGTTCATTCACTAATTTAAGCGGTGGTGCAGGTGGTGTAAGTGGTGGAGTTAGTGGTGAGCGAACCATTGCTTTTAGTTCAAATGGTCAATTTGTAGCTAACAATTTTGTTGGGTTTAGTAGTAGTGGTGGAGTAGCTCAAGCAGCTTCAAGCACTACTTCAAGTGGACAAGGCCGCTATCAAATCACTAGCAACACAATAACTCTTAGCTATTCAAATGGTAGACAAGAACAATTTGTTTTTTTTGTCTATCCAGAAAATGAGCAAGATGCTAGACCATCTCTCATTGTCATAGGTGGAGTGAGTTATCTTCTTAGAAACTAGTAATTTAACAGAAAAGGAAAAGGATCATGGGAATCTTAATGTTAACAGGAAAATTTGCAGCTTGGATGATTTATTTGTCCATTACTTTTATAACATGGGAAGTGTTTGAGCAATGTAAAAGTATCAAAAATAAGTTAATAACTCTACTACTACAAATAATAGTATCAACAGCAATGATAATTCCTTTTTGCTTAATAGAGTCATGGCAAAGTGAACTAATGGGACAAATTGGAACAGTATCGGCTTTTTGGATAATGATTTGGGTAGTTTGTTATTTTCACCGCAAAAAGCTCGTGAGAATAATGAAAGGACAACCTGCTAGTAAAAGCCAAACTAGCCATTAATTCAGAAGCTAACAGGAGCATTTATGCAAGTATTATCAATAGCAGTAGAACAAGTATTAATACCAGATCTTAAACTTAAGCAAATAGGTTTGGTAGATAAGATTTTATTTACAATGAATAAATTAGAATATGAGGATCACGCAAAACTCTTAGCTTTAATTGCTCCAAAACTATCAGGAGAAGACTTGCTAGAAGCATTAGGTAGAGTATTCTATCTACACGATAGCTTATACTTAGCAAAAGGATTAGCCTTAATAGCTTTCTTGCCTTATGTGCCAACAACAGACCTTATGCAAGTAAGCAAAGAAATATTAAGGTGCATTGAAATAGCTAAAAGTTATAAGAACGCCAATAAAGCTGATAAGTTGGAATTGATTAATAGCTTCCTTGAGCAATTAGAGCGACATAGGGCAAGAATAGACTGGTTTGGTTATTTAATAGAAATGTCTCAAGAGATAGCATTAAGCTTAAGAGTAGGGTTTGATTTTGATGAGAGAGTAGCATTAGCTGGAAAAAGCTTTAAGTTAATGTACTTTCACGATTGCTATAAGCATTATTCTTTATATGATAAGGAGAAAGCTTATTTACTTGAAATAGCTAAAAAGTTGGACGATCCTATT
>Ga0268299_1004100_pt1 | contig 11973 bp, 11 predicted proteins | sample NOBtaG_FD_193484 | JGI IMG/M metagenome (GOLD analysis project Ga0268299, IMG submission 193484) | Activated sludge microbial communities from bioreactor in Nijmegen, Gelderland, Netherland - NOB reactor | ecosystem: Engineered > Bioreactor > Aerobic > Activated sludge | place: Netherlands... | reverse complement strand
GTCATGATCAACGCGTCGTCCCCCTGCGCATAGTAGTTCCTGCGGCGCCCGGTCTCGCTGAAGGAGAGCGACGAGTAGAGCCGGCGTGCTGCGTCATTTTTTTCACGCACCTCTAGAGTGACCCGGTCGGCTTCCAAGCTCCTGGCCTCCGCAAGGATGACCTCGACCAGCCACCGACCCAGGCCCGTTCGGCGAAACGCCGGGGCGACGGCCAAGTTCAGGATGCTGACCTCGTCGCCTACGGCCCAGCGACAGATATACCCCGCAACTCCCCCCTGTTCTCTGTCTCGGGCCACCAGGGTGCGCGAGAACGGGATCTTGAGCTCGTGGCGGAATTGCCCTGGCGTCCAAGGGGATACGTCGAAGCATTGGCGCTCGACGTCCATGACCTCCCCGATGTCTTCGGGCGCGAGTGGAGCGAGTGAGAAGCGACTGGCGATCGCTGACACGCTACCAGCGTAGCAGAGCGGACGCCCATGTGAATCCCGCTCCGAAGGCGGCGAGGCATAGGAGGTCGCCGTCTTTGACCCTCCCGGCATCGAGGGCCTCGTAGAGAGCCAGGGGGATCGAACAGGCGGTGGTGTTGCCGTAGCGGTCGATGTTGTTGAACACCTTGCTGTCCGGGAGATCGAGGCTCGAGGCCACCATCTGGCTGATCCTCAGATTCGCCTGGTGTGGGATCAGCAGGGACAGATCTTCCAGCGTCAGGTGATTCGCGTCGAGAGCCTCTCGGATGACCTCGGGAAAGCGCGTTACCGCGTGCCGGAACACGTAGCGGCCCTCCATGCGCGGGAACACCGTGGGGATGTCGGCGTCGAGCATCGCCTCGGTCAGTCTGGGCCGGTGACGGGTGTCCGGACCCTCGAGCCAGAGCTTCTCGGCGAACTTGCCCTCCGCGTGCAGGTGTGTCGACAGGATTCCGCGGCCCTCTACCTCCGACGGACCCAGGACGACGGCAGCCGCCCCATCTCCGAAGATTACCGCAACCTCGCGGCCGCGAGTGCTGAGGTCGATGCCGCTCGAGTGGATCTCCCCACCGACGAGGAGTACGCGTCGGGCGGTGCCGGAGCGGATGAAGTTGTCGGCGACGGAGAGGCCATAGAGGAACCCGGAGCACTGGTTGCGTATGTCGAACGCCAGCATGCCCGCAACGCCGAGCTTCTCCTGCAAGAGACAGGCGCAAGAAGGCATCTCGATGTCCGGGCTCAGGGTCGCGAAGAGGATCAGGTCGAGCTCCTCGGCGGCAACGCCGGCGCGTCCGAGGGCCTCGCGTGCGGCGACCACGCCGAGGTCGGTGGCGCCGCAGTCGCGGTCCACGAAGCGGCGTTCGCGAATGCCCGTGCGCTGCTGGATCCACTCGTCGGAGGTGTCCATCCAGCGCGTCATGTCGTCGTTGGTGACGACGTTGTCCGGGACGCATCGACCGATCCCGAGGATGCGAGAGTTGGGCATGGGACTCCTAGAGCCTCACGATGGCGGCCCCCCACGAGTAGCCGGCCCCGGCGGCGGCGAGGCAGACGGTGCTGCCGGGACCGAGGCGGCCTGCCCGGACCTCCTGGGTGAGGGTGAGCGGCAGAGACGCCGCTCCGAGATGGCCCACATGCGCGGAAGAGTTCGTATGCCTCCCCGCGACGCCGAGGTCCACTGCGGTAGCCTCGGCGACGTCCGGCAGCACGTGAGAGAGCAAGAACCGATCGACGCCGTCGAGCGAGGTGTCCGCCTTGGCGGCCGCCTCGCGCACAACTTCGGGCAGGGCGCGCAGTCCGAAGGAGCGGACGTCGTCGACATCCATCTGGGGGAAGTGCTTTCCGGCGCGAACGTTCTCCTTGGTGATGCGGGTGGGGTGCTGGCGACTCGCCGGGTACTCGCACCAGAACTGGCGGTGACGACTGCCATCCATGTGCAGCACGGTTGCGAGAATCCCGGAGTCGCCGTTGGCAGGTCCGATGATCGCGGCGCCGGCGCCGTCGCCGAAGAGGCGCGCGAGGGCGATGCCCTTTTCCGAGTAGTCCACCCAAACCGAATGAAGCTCGGCACCGACCGCCAGTACGCTCTGGTACTGGCCATTGCGAACGAATTGGTCGGCGACCATGAGCGCGCAGAGAAAGCCCGTGCACTGAGCGCGAACGTCCAAGGATCCGACGGTACCGCAACCCAGCTTGTCCTGGAGATAACACGCAGCGCCAGGGAAGGTGACGTCGGGGTTGATCGTCGCGAAGACGATGAAGTCGACGTCGTCGGGGCTCATCCGTGCCGACTCGAGCGCGGCGCGACTTGCATGCAAGCCCAGCACCGAGGTGCCGGGCGGCGGATCCTCGACCGGACGACTCACGCCGCCGCAATCCACCAGGCGGGGCAGATAGTCACCGAGGCCGAGAATCGCGCTGCGAGGCATGACAGAGGTCGAACCGATCCGTCAGCAGAGAATCGCGACTTCGAGCTTCTTGCCCTGGTAGCGCTGCTTGAATCCGCGCACCGGGCGAGACAGGCGGATGTGCGTCGTGAAGTCGGGTGGAAACGCTGGCGAGACCGCGGCAACCTTGCGAAGGTTGGGATCGACGAGCTTGCCGTGCACGACGAAGAAGCCGCTCTCGACTCCCAGATCGAGCTGATAGTCGGGCATCTCGTCCGGAATTCCCTGACTCAGCTTCTGCGCGGATGGGGGCACGCGGCGCGGCAGCTCGAGCTCGACGAGGTAGCCGTTGGACCTCTCCTCGACGCGGAAGACTTCTCCGTAGCGGCGCTCGCGCTCCAGCTTCTCTTCGAACTCGGGGGAATGGAAGCCGTCGATGGCGACGGTGCCGACCTCCCTCTGACCCCCGCCACCCGCGAGGCGTACCAGAATCGACCCGAGTGGCGCGAGGGGCAAGCCGTAGAAGCTGGAGCGATACGTGATCTCTTCGACCGGAGCTCCCGACAGGCCTTCCTTCATGCGCCACATCGCCTCGAGCGAGGCCAAGAAGATGCCAAGGAAGATCAGTCCCCTGAGCTGCTCCGAGAAGATGTCGCGGCCGAAGACGACCGCGCCCAGAACGATGAAGATGATGGGATAGATCAAGAAGTTGTGGAGGGCGTTGAGCCCCGTCGCGCCAGAGGCACTGAAGAAGCGCTTGTCCCCGATCGCCGACTCCAGCCGTCGCTTGACGCCGTCGGGCAGCGCGCCGAGCAGCGGCATCGTCAGCGCAGCCACCCATTTGATGGGTGCGGAGGCGGTGCTCCGCGGTCCGCCCAACTCGAGGATCGCGTCCTCGAACGTGCCTCCGATCTCGCCCGTGTAGGGTGTGGTGCGTGCGGGTGCCGAGACCAGCTTGAGTTGTGGTCGCGGCGCGCTGAGTGGCCTTTCGACCCGCCCCCCGACTGCGGCAGCCGCTGGCGCGGCGGGGACGGCCGGGGCTGGGCTACCGACCGGAGCGGCGGCAGGTGTGCTGGCGGGGGCTACGGGTGCCGACGCCGCGGCGGCGGGCTGCGCGGCTCCCTCGCCCTTGAAGCGCGACGGGAAGTCGTCCGGGAAGGACTCGCCCGGATGGAGCGCCTTGGCGCGCTCGATCAGCACACTTTCGGTTTCGGGTATGTCCGGGTTGGGGACGCAGCAATCGACCGGGCAGACGGCTGCGCAGGCCTCGTGATCGAAGAAACCTACACACTCGGTGCACTTTTCCGGTACGATGTAGAAGATCTCGGCCGACAGAGCCGGGTGCTTCGCACCGTTGTGTTCCCACTCGACACCGCCTTGATAGATCGCGGTGTTGGGGCACTCCGGCTCGCATGCGCCGCAGTTGATGCACTCGCTGGTGATCATCGTAGCCATACAGGGTTCTCCGTTTCGAAGTGGTGACTTATCGGTTCGCGCGATGCAGTGTCAACTTTGTCCCCGTGCCCCTGCTCCGACTGTGGCAAGCCGCAGTCTTTCGCTTGACCTCCCCTTGCGGCACGCCTGATTTTGTGACATTTACACGCCGGTTTCTAAGAAAACGCCGGGGGATTGTGCCCTGGGCGCGGAGATGGAGAGAAGGAGGACCCCGATGCGGTTCGGAATTCGTGCAGGTATCGCTGGTGTGATGGCGCTGGTCACGGTTGGGGCGATCTCCGGCTGCGGGCCGACAAAGGCTGAGCAGGAGATGGCCGCGAAGATCGAGGCCGCGGCAAGCCGCGCCGAAGCGGCCGCCAACAAGGCGGAGGCGGCGGCGAAGGCAGCTGCCGATGCGGCGTCGCGCGCGTCGGCTGCGGCGGATCGCGCCGAAGCGATCGCCAACAAGAGCTTCACGAAGCGCTAACCCGCGAGGGTTCGAGTCGACAAGAGAGGCGATCCGCCCGGATCGCCTTTTTTGCATGCGCTTCGCAGCTAATGAGAGGATGAGACGATGAGGAATTTCCTGCGTGCTCGGATCGTCGTTGCGGCTGCCGCTCTGGCTTTGGTGGGCCTCGCCGGCGGATGCCACAAGAAGATGGACATGAAGCCCTACGCCGACCGTGTCGACGCGGCCGCGTCGAAGGCGGAAGCCGCTGCTGCCAAGGCGGCCGACGCAGCCCAGAAGGCTGCCGCAGCGGCGTCGCGCGCTGAGGCCGCTGCGTCGAAGGTCGAGTCGCGCTACTCCGGCTCGATGTACAAGAAGTAGCCCCCGGCTTTCAGACCAGTTCGAGGTGCCGGCTGTCCCGCTGTGAGGAGACGGCCGGCACCTTCTCGCCTCGTCCCCTCCCCTGACGGTATGGACGACGCGACTCGCTTTGGGGGGACGGCCGGATGCGGACTGGGGTTCCGCCTTCGGACGCGGTTCGCCCGCAGGCCAGCATCGTAAGCGGCGCGCACCCCGTCGTCCTGCTCGCGTCAGCCCCTCTGTTTCCGCGCCCTTTTCGGGCGGCTCGGCACCTTCCCCCCCTGCTTCGACCGCATGCCGGAGCCTCTGCGAGCGGCTGGCGGGGAACTCGTGGGTGGCGCACCATGGAAGCGCCCCGCGCGGTATGTGATGCGAACGGGGGTGCCGCGCAGTTCGAACGCTCCGCGCAGACGGTTGACCAGGAAGCGAGTGTACGAGGCGGGCACCAGATCCGGGTGACTGCAGAAGAGGACCAGGGAGGGGGGGCACACCCCAGTCTGCACGGCATACTTGAAATTCGGCCGACGCCCCTTCACCGACGGCGGCGCGGTGGTGTCAGTCGCGTTTTGCAAAAGCTGATTGAGCTGGCTGGTCGGAAGAGTACGCCGGTGGTTGGCAGCCACGAAGTCGACCATCGGCAGGATCGTCTGAACTCCCCGGCCGTCGAGCGCAGAGGTGAAGATCATCGGAACTGCGTCGAGGAAGGGATACTGGCGGCGCAGTTCGCCCTCGAGCTGGGCCTCGAAGCGGCGTGGCCCGAGCTGATCGCACTTGTTCAGGACGAGCACCATGGCTCGACCCTTCTCCCAGGCATAGCCGGCCAGTCGGGCATCCTGATCGGCCATCCCTTCTGCGGCATCGACGACGACCAGCGCTACCTGGGCTCGCTCCAGTGACCGTAGCGCCCGCAGTACGCTGCCTCGCTCGAGATGCATCTCCACCTTGGGCCGCCGCCGGATCCCCGCAGTGTCGACGAGAACGTAGTCGTGACCGTCGACGGAGAACGACGTGTCCACCGGATCGCGCGTCGTTCCGGCGATCGGCGCCACGATCGAACGGTCGAAGCCCACGATGCGGTTCAAGAGGGAAGACTTGCCGACGTTCGGCCGACCGACGATCGCCACCGCCAGCGCCCCCCCGCCCCTGGGTGTCAACGCCCCGCGGGGCCGCTCGACTGCCGCGAGAATCTCGTCGAGCAACTCGCCGATGCCGCGGCCGTGGGCGGCGGAAATCGGCAGGGCGCCGTCGATGCCGAGGCGAAAGAAGTCGGCGGCCGCGGCGTCGTGCTGAGGGAGGTCGAGCTTGTTGACGGCGACCCGGAAGGGCTTCCGACTCCGCCGCACGAGGTCGAGGACCTCGCGGTCAGCCGGCGAAGTTCCCTCGCGCCCGTCTAGGAGGAAGATCACCGCGTCGGCTTCCTCGATCGCCGCCTCGCTCTGGGCCCGGATGCCAAGCGCGATGTCGGACTCCGAGCGGAGATCCAAGCCGCCGGTATCCACGACGACGAAGCGACGGCCATCGTGCTCCCCCTCGGCGAAGTTGCGGTCACGCGTCACGCCCGGTTCGGCATCCACCAAGGCCCGCTGTGAACGCGTCAGGCGATTGAAGAGCGTCGACTTGCCGGCGTTCGGCCGGCCGACGATCGCGATGATCGGCAGGGGCTCTGAGGACTCGGCGCCCTCCTCCCCCCGAGTCGCTTCAACCTCGGTCAAAGACCGAACTCCCGGATACGCCTAAGGTCGGCGTTCCATTCCTCTTGCACGCGCACGAACAGCTCGAGAAACACTCGGCGGCCGAGGACTCGTTCGATCTCGTGCCTGGCGGCCTGGCCGATGCTCTTGAGGCGCGTGCCGCGCCTGCCGATCACGATTCCCTTCTGGCTGTCGCGCGCGACGTGAATCGTCGCCTTGATCACCACCAGATCGCCACGACCGTCGCGTTCCTCGAAGGCGTCGATCGTGACGGCGGTCGCATAGGGCACCTCGTGCCGTGTCTGCTCGAGGATCTTCTCGCGCACGATCTCCTGAGCCAGCGTTCTCTCGCTCTGGTCGGTGATCTCCTCTTCACCGTAGTATCGCGGGCCTTCGGGGAGGGCCGCTCGCAGGACCTCCACCAGGCGATCGACGTTCTCCCCGCTGGCGGCGCTGATGGGCACGACGTCGCTGCTCGGCAGAGCGGATGCGATTCTGGCGATCATCGGCAAGAGAGCGGGCTTCTCGACGAGGTCGACCTTGTTCAGGGCGATGCAGCAGCGCCCCGGCGCGCTCGTCACCAAGCGCAGGATGGTCGCGTCCAGAAGCTCCCCAGGGCGTGCCGCGTCGACGATCCACAGGATCACGTCCGCGCCGAGGAGAGCATGCTCGGCGACCGCGACCATCCTCTTGTTGAGAGTATCGCGCGCGTCGTGGATGCCCGGTGTGTCGACCAGGAGCATCTGTGCGTCCGGGGTGGTCTTGATGCCGAGGATGCGAGTGCGCGTGGTCTGCGGCTTCTCGCTGACGATTGCGACCTTCTGGCCGAGAATGCGGTTCAGGAGGGTGGACTTCCCGGCGTTCGGCTGCCCGACGAGAGCGACGAATCCCGATCGATGGCCGGGGGGAATCGCGATCGAATCCGTCAATGGCTGCTTCCTTGCCCGGCCGCGCGCTCCATGCGCTCGTGGAACTGGTCCATGGTCCGGTCGGTCTGCAAGGCCCGATCGAGAACCGGGCACGGGATGGTCTTCTCGCACGGCGGGCCGAAGATTCGGCGCCACAAGCTGCAGGTTGGCTCCGGTCCGCAGAACGCGACGCGTGACAGCAGATGATTCCGGATGTCGGCCCGAACCACCACACCGTCGATCACGGTCTCGCGGATCTCCGCAGGGATGGCGCTCCTCGTCTTGAAGACGACCGTCTCCACCGTAGGCCCCGCTTCGGCCTTGGCGCCTGCCGCGAGGACGGCCGCCGGAACGCTGTCGCGCATGACTGCGAGAACCCACAGTTCGCCGAGCGACGCAGAGCCGTCCGGAGCGAACTCCACCACGAGGTGATTGTCGCCGATGCGATACGCGCGCTCGTTGGCCCTGCCGTAGCCGCGCTGCCCGGCGCCGTAGGCCTCTTCGTACTGCCGCTCGCTCCAGCCGAGGTCCGCGCCGGCGACGCGGCCGAGCGAGAGAGTGCCCAGGGCGATTGCGACAGCGAGATGAAGACGTCTCATACTGCTCCTCCGAAGATGGCCGACTCGATGGTGCGCAGACCCTCTGCCGTGCCCGCACCGTACCAGGAGAGGGCTCGACCATCCACCAGACGGACCTCGAGCGGCGTGCTTTCAGGTGACAGCAAGCCCAGGAGCTCCCGCCGATCCCTCTCCCTGAAAGGATAGGGCTCGTCGGGCAGCAGCACCACCTCGGGACGCGCTGCTTCGATCTCCTCGATCGTGACGGAGAGGTACCTCGTAGAGCCTTGCGAGAAGACGTTGGCCGCGCCGCAGCAGCGCAGGACGGCGTCGGCATACGTGTCGGCGTTGAACGTCATCCAAGGTCGCTTCCAGATCGGGCAGAAGACGCGCGGGGGGCGGTCGCGCGCGGTGGCGCGCGCGCTGATCTCTCGGAGCACGGCGGCCGTCGCGGACGCGATGAGCTCCGCCTGCGCGCCGCAGCCGACGGCGCGGCCGACCCGCAGGACCCAGTCGGCGACGTCGGACACGGTCTTCGGCAGACAGACGAAGATGGCCAGTCCGCGCTGCGACAGAACCTGGAAATCCTCGCGGCGATTCTCCTCCGCGCTCATGAAGACCAGATCGGGACGAAGCGACGAGACGCGCTCGCAGTCCGGATTCTTCGTGCCTCCGCAACGCGGCAACGCGGCGACTTCACGTGGGTGCGTGCAATAGCGCGTGACCCCGACCAGACGCTCCCCGACCCCCAGGTACCACAATGTCTCACTGACGCTGGGAACCAGCGAAACGATGCGCGCGGGGGGCGCGGCCAGCGGGATCTCGCGGCCCATGTCGTCGAGGACGATCACCGCCGTTCTCCTCCCAGGATGCGTTCGAGGTCGCGCCGCTCGTCTCCGGTGATCTCCTGTTCGGATCCGCCTCGCTGCGGCGCGGCGGGTTGCTCGGTCGGTGTGCCGGGCGCACGCCGCACCGGTGTCCCGCGTACGAGGTTGCCGACCACGATCAACAGCAGCGCTCCGCCCACGAGGAAGAGAACCGTGAGGATCCCGCTCGACCGGGGCTTACGACGAGTTCCGCGCATGGAGTGTGCGAAATGCGCGAACCCCCTCGAGCAGGCTCATGCGATCCACGCCATCGACGCCGTTGTACCAGCGGATGCCGAGCTCCTGTGCGCGCCGGCTCCGCGCCGCGACGGCGAACCAGAGTCGCTTGGTCGGACCATAGAAGAGCCGCGTCGCAAGCCGCAGGCGGCTCAGCTTTCTGCCCATCCACGATCGCCGCACGACGTCGCCATAGTGCGAGAGGTCGTTCGACCCTCGCGCGCGCTGCGCGATCAGGACTTCGGCCGCCAGCTTGCCGTACTCGAAGGCGTAGGAGATTCCCTCGCCCATCAGCGGGTCGACGCCCGCGGCGTCCCCAACCAGTGCGACGCCGGGCCCACCGACGGTCGCGCCGCGATCGTACCAGTGGATCGGGAATGCCTGGATTCGCGCTGGCACGGCGCCCAGACGCGCGGTCTCGCGACGCACCAGGTCGCCGAGAACCGCACCCTCCATGGTGACCGAGTAGACGCCGATGTTCACATGCGGCTCGCCCGCGATGAGGCACGGGAAGGCCCAGGCGTAGCCCTTGAGGCCGTCCGCCACCGGCAGGAAGTTGAAGTCGTACCGGCGTTCCCCATGACCCCGCCAGGTCGTCTCGGCGAGCGGCACATCACACATGACGCCGCGTCCGGTGTTCAGGGCGGCCCCGCCCAGCAGCTTCCGTCGTACCCGGCTGCCGGAACCGTCGGCTCCGATGACGGCATCGGCCGTGAAGGAGGAGTGCTCGGTCTCGACCCGAATGCGCCCGTTCTCGCGGCGCAGATCGAGAACTCGCTCGCCGCCGCGCACCTCTATGCCGCGCTCGATGCAGGTGCCCGCCAGAAGGGCGTCGAACTCGTGTCGCCTCACCACCTGGCAGAGGTTCTGACCCCGGTAGGCCACGGTAGAGCCCGGCACCAGAACCTGGGCATTGTCTACCCGGACGTGTGGGACGGCGAGGGGAACGTCGAGCTCGTCGAGACAGTCGATGGTCTGCGGGATCAATCCACCGGCGCAGACCTTGTCGCGCGGGTGGTGCGCCTTGTCGAGCAGCAGGATCTCACACGCCAGGGACGGGTCGCGGCGCTGCAGGTACAGCGCCGCCGCCGTGCCTGCAGGTCCGGCGCCTACGATGATGAGTGGTCGGTGTTCCATGGATCGGGCGCCGCACGCCGCCGTTGCCGGAGCTCGCCCGCGGCTCGTCAGTCTCGCGGGGTGATGGTCTCCCGCACCCAGCGGACGATGTCCTCGGTCGACGCGCCAGGAGTGAAGATTTCCCGCACGCCGTCCTTCTTGAGCGCGTCGATGTCCTCCTGGGGGATGATACCGCCCCCGAAGACGGCGATGTCCTCGCCTCCCCTCTCTTTGAGCAGCGCGAGAATGCGCGGAAAGAGCGTCATGTGAGCTCCTGATAGAATGCTCAGGCCGACGGCGTCGACGTCCTCCTGGACGGCGGCCTCGGCGATCATCTCCGGCGTCTGGTGCAGCCCGGTGTAGATCACCTCGAAGCCGGCGTCGCGCAATGCGCGCGCGATGATCTTGGCGCCCCGGTCGTGTCCGTCCAGGCCGGGTTTCGCCACCAGGATGCGTAGCGGTTTCTCCACGGAGATGCCTCCTTCTCGATTGGGTTCAGATCCAAGCCGGGTCGCGATACTCGCCGAAGACATCGCGGAAGACGTCCGACACCTCGCCAACGGTGCACTCGACGCGCACGGCGTCGAGGATGGCGGGCATCAGGTTTGCACCGCTCTGAGCTGCAGAGCGCACGCCGGCGAGTGCGTCGCGAACGCGACCCTGCTCGCGCGCCCTCTTGCGAGCGCGCACGCGCTCCACCTGCTTGCGCTCCACGTCCTGATGGATCCGCAGAACCTCCATCGGCGCCTCTTCCGCGATCCGGTGCTTGTTCACGCCCACCATCACCTTCTCGCCCTTCTCGAGCTGCTTCTGGTAGCGGTACGAAGCCTCGGCAATCTCCTTCTGGGGGAAGCCCAGCTCGATCGCACGGATCATCCCACCCAGATCGTCGATCTGGCGGATGTAGTCCAATGCTTCCCTTTCCATTCGGTCGGTGAGCGCCTCGACGGCGTAGCTCCCGCCCAGGGGATCGACGATGTTGGTGACTCCGGTCTCCTCCGCGATGATCTGTTGCGTCCGGAGAGCGACCAGCACCGCCTGCTCGCTCGGCAGTGCCAGGGTCTCGTCGAGGGAGTTGGTGTGCAGCGACTGGACTCCACCCAGCACGCCCGCGAGCGCCTGTAGGGCGACGCGGACGACGTTGTTGAGCGGCTGTTGCGCCGTCAGCGAGCAACCCGCCGTCTGGGCATGCGTGCGCAGCGTCATCGAGCGCGGATTGGTGGCTCCGAATCGCTCCTTCATCAACCGAGCCCAGATGCGGCGCGCGGCGCGGAACTTCGCGATCTCCTCGAAGAAGTCGCTGTGGACGTTGAAGAAGAAGGACAGGCGCGGGGCGAACGAGTCGACGTCGAGCCCGCGGCGCACGGCTTCCTCGACGTAACAGACGCCGTCGGCGAGGGTGAAGGCGAGTTCCTGGACCGCCGTCGAGCCGGCTTCGCGGATGTGGTAGCCGGAGATCGACACAGGGTGGAAGCGCGGCGCATGCCTGGCGCAGAACTCGATCATGTCGACGATGACCCTGACCGAGGGAACCGGCGGCGAGATCCACTCCTTCTGGGCGATGAACTCCTTCAGCATGTCGTTCTGGATCGTCCCTCCGATCCGATCCAAGCGCGCTCCCTGGCGCTCGGCGACGACGAAGTACATCGCCAGGAGCACACTGGCGCTGCAGTTCACGGTCATCGAGGTGGTGACGTCCTCGAGGCGGATGCCGGCGAACAGAGCTTCCATGTCGGCGACGCTCGAGACGGCGACGCCCTCGCGCCCGACCTCGCCCAAGGCGCGCGGGTGATCGGCGTCGTAGCCCATCAGGGTCGGCATGTCGAAAGCCGTCGAGAGGCCGGTCTGACCCTCGGCGAGGAGGAACTTGAAGCGCGCGTTGGTGTCCTCGGCGGTGCCAAAGCCGGCGAACTGACGCATCGTCCACGGCTTGCCGCGGTACATGTTGGCATAGACGCCGCGGGTGTAAGGGTACTCGCCGGGCTCGCCGAGATCGCGCTTCG
>Ga0268299_1004099_pt1 | contig 11975 bp, 9 predicted proteins | sample NOBtaG_FD_193484 | JGI IMG/M metagenome (GOLD analysis project Ga0268299, IMG submission 193484) | Activated sludge microbial communities from bioreactor in Nijmegen, Gelderland, Netherland - NOB reactor | ecosystem: Engineered > Bioreactor > Aerobic > Activated sludge | place: Netherlands... | reverse complement strand
ATTTCATTACATACACTCGGATCAATGGCGTTATGACACAAATTTCGATGATGTCTGTGCCGTCAGCGATCCAGAACATTCAATGGCGCACGGTCACACAGCAGACAAACAAGCACAAGCGGTGCGGTCTGGATGGTTGCCTTGCTATCCGCAATTCACCGAAAGCAATCTGTCTCTAGTTGAAGATGCAGTTTCAAAAGGAGCAAAAGACGACAAAGAAATAATCGATAGTGTCATCGGGAAACTGAAAAACAGGTCGCTCAAATTCTCGATGGAAGATCCGGACAATCCGGAGTCTTCTCCCAAAGTCTGGTACATCTGGCGAGGAAATGCCTTACTCGCCTCTGCCAAGGGACACGAGTATTTCCTCAAGCATTATCTGGGCACTCACAACAATGCAATTGCAGAGGAAGCAGCAAAAGAGCTGGTCAAGGAAGTGACTTGGCACGACAAAATAGAAACCGGAAAAATGGAACTGATTGTCGACCTGAACTTCCGCATGGATTCTTCCGCGTTGTATTCAGACATTGTGCTTCCGGCAGCTACATATTATGAAAAACATGATCTGAACACTACCGACATGCATTCCTTTATTCATCCTCTGCAGCCGGCAGTGCCTCCTTGCTGGGAGTCCAAGAGCGACTGGGACATTTTCAAAGGCATTGCTCAGGCGACTTCGCTCATGAGTGAGAGATATCTTCCTGAGCCCGTCAAAGAAATAGTGGCATCACCTTTGATGCATGACACACCTGCTGAAATCGCTCAGTCAAAGGTCTTGGACTGGGCAAAAGGAGAATGCGAACTTATTCCCGGCAAGACTATGCCGAACTTGAAGATAATTGAAAGAGATTATCCCAACGTGTTCAACAAGTTCATATCTCTCGGACCCGTAGTGCGCAACAACGGACTTGCAGTCCATGGCACGCATTATGATGTCGATGACATCTATGACCATTACATGCAATCCAATCCGACAGAGACCTGGGGCGGAAAAACTTATCCATCTCTGAGACAGGACTTGAACGCTTGCGAATTGATACTGCTTCTGGCAGCCGAGACCAACGGCGAGCTCGCCTATCGAGCCTTCCAGGCCGAGTCGGTTAAAACCGGCATCGACCATAGCCACCTGGCCGCCGACACAAGGGGAGTGCGATACTCGTTCAGCGATCTAAGGGCGCAACCTAGACGTCTTTTGACTACGCCCTTCTGGACAGGAATAACCACAGAAGGCAGGACTTATTCTTCTTACTGCCAGAACGTGGAGGAGGAAATTCCCTGGCGGACTCTTACAGGCAGACAGCATCTCTATCTCGATCACGAGACATACATAGCTTTTGGCGAGCACCTGCCTACTTTCAAACCGCGTCTTACACAACACGCAGCACGAGATCTGGAAAAATCCGCCAAAGATGGTGGATCGCTCATTCTCAATTATTTGACGCCGCATGGCAAGTGGCATATTCACTCTACATTCGGAGACACGCTTCGAATGAAGACGTTGTCTCGAGGCGTAGAGCCTATCTGGATCAATGACAAAGATGCAGATCTGATCGGTGTTTCAGACAATGACTGGGTGGAAGCATTCAACGATCATGGCGTCGTTTGCACAAGAGCATGTGTAAGCGCTCGCATTCCCAGAGGAATTGCTTTCATCTATCACTCTCCTGAGCGCACTGTGTCGGTGCCCAAATCGAAAGAGCGCGGCATGCGCAGAGCAGGCGGACACAACAGTCTGACAAGGACGAGGCTGAAGCCGTTGTTTATGATCGGCGGCTACGCTCAATTCACCTATGCCTTCAATTACTGGGGACCGCAAGGTGTGAACAGGGACACTTTCGTTGTCGTCAAACGCATGGATAAGGTGGAGTTCTAGTCATGGATATACGCGCACAAGTATCAATGGTTTTTCACCTGGACAAGTGTATCGGTTGCCATACCTGCAGCATTGCTTGCAAGAATGTCTGGACCGACAGACCCGGCGCTGAATACATGTGGTGGAATAATGTCGAGACAAAGCCGGGCACAGGATATCCTACTCTCTGGGAAAATCAGGACCACTACAAAGGTGGATGGAAACTCACTGGAAATAACAGCTCGAAAAAGCTGGAGCTGAAGAGTCAAAACAAACTGGATTCCTTTATCAAGCTCTTCTACAATCCCAATCAGCCCGGGCTTGAAGATTACTACGAGCCGTGGACGTACAAATATGCTGAGCTTTTCGACAGCGAACTAGGCACGGATCAACCTACCGCCATTCCAGTTTCCCAGGTTACCGGCGAGCCCATGGACATCGAAGCAGGGCCGAACTGGGACGACGATCTTTCCGGCTCTCCAATTTATGCAGAAAATGACATGAATCTGGAAGGTTTGACAGACGAAGAGCGAGAGCAACTTTTCGAGATTGAAAGAATCTCGATGATGTATTTGCCCAGAATCTGCAATCATTGCGCTAATCCAAGTTGCGTAGCCTCATGTCCTTCCGGTGCTTTATACAAGCGCGGAGAAGACGGGATTGTTCTTATCAATCAAGATGTTTGCAGAGGATGGAGAGCTTGTATTTCTGCCTGTCCTTACAAAAAAATCTATTACAACTGGAAAACAGGCAAATCGGAAAAATGCATTCTTTGCTATCCAAAACTAGAAACAGGACAAATACCTAACTGTTTTCAATCTTGCGTTGGCCGTATTCGCTACCTGGGTGTTTTGCTGTATGACGCCGACCGCGTAGCCGATGCCATGAAAGTACCGGACCATGCTCTTGTAGAGTCTCAGCGCAGCGTCATTCTCGACCCCTTCGATCCGGCCATCATAGAAGGCGCCAAGAAAAATGGAATCAGCGACGAATTTATCAAAGCCGCGCAACTTTCTCCTGTCTACAAGTATGTGATGACTTGGAAAATAGCGCTGCCCTTGCATGTCGAATACAGAACCATGCCGATGCTATTTTATGTCCCGCCACTACTGCCGGTGATGGGCAAGTATGAAAACGGTGTGTACGACAATCCCGTGGATGAGTTTTTCACCTGTCTTGAGAAATCTCGACTGCCTATCAAATATCTGTCGAAGCTCTTCAGCGCAGGAAACGAAACCATTATCGAATCGGTGATGAAGAAATTGATGGCGGTTCGATACTACAAGAGATCAATCGAAATGTCCGACCTCGACATTGTTATGGTCAGCCGCATGATGAGAGAAGGCAATACGACACCGCAAGAAGCGGAAGCAATTTATCGATTGACTGCTTTGCCGACAATCGATGAGCGCTTTGTCATTCCCGAGATCCAGAGGGAAGAGGCAATAGAGAACAACTGCAACCCTGAGATATGCAAGGGTTCCTGTGGTTTAGGCATGAATCAAACGCCAGGGAGGGGGTTATGAGTATAAAGGCCGGCAATGGTCTATCAGACTTCAATTTTTCATCATCCGCCGGGACAAGAAAAGGCATCGCGCTGTCACAACTGGGCCAGCTTCTTGCGTACCCAGATGGTGAATACTTATCACTTTGCAAAACAGTCATATCTTCCCTGACAGAGCGATATGAGCAGGCAGGAAATCACCTCAAACAGTTCGTCGCTATTCTTGAGAAAAAGAGGCTGGCGGAATTGGAAGAGTTGTACACAAGAACATTCGACCTGGCGGCCCTGACCAGCCCTTACATAACAGGTTACATATATGGTGACGAGAATTTCGACAGGGGCACGCTTATGGCGGTGCTGGGAGAGGAATACGATCGAGCCGGTTTCGACCGGCAAGGCGAATTGCCCGACCATCTCTCGGTCTTGCTCAGATTCTGCAGTTGGTTGGACGAAGAAACGCTGGAAGAACTCATTGAATATTGCTTGAAACAGCCCGTTTCAGAAATTGCCGAGCAACTCAAACAAGCGGAGAGCCCATACTTTCACCTGGTGGCTGCGGTTCGATCAATTCTTGTCGAAAATGACTCTGGTGGAAGAAAGAAAGAAAACATATCTGCAAAAAAAACTGTTGAAATCACAGCCAAGAAGAGCTGCGGATTATTGAACGGAGTCACAAGTCATGATTGATACTCTGCTCTTTGTTGCATTGCCATATTTAGCTCTCTTTGTGGGCATCTTCGGATCGATTTACAGGATTCGGACAGCTCCGCTTACCTATTCATCACTTTCCTCGCAGTTCTTGGAAAATAAAGGACTCATGTGGGGCTCGCTTCCATGGCACATCGGCATCACTATAATTTTGGCCGCTCACATAATCGCCTTTCTTTTCCCCGGGCTCTGGCAGAGTATCGTCTCTCATCAGCAAGTGCTCCATGCAATTGAATCCATAGGGCTGTGCCTGTCTATTCTGTGCTTGCTGGGTCTGATTGTACTGGGTTTGCGCCGCCTGACTTCGCCAAAGCTTCAGGCAGTGACGACAACCATGGACCTTGTAATCATCATGCTCTTGCTATTGCAAGTCGGTCTTGGCGCCGCCATGGCCGTACATTGCAAATGGGGCAGCGCCTGGTGCTCCGGAACCACGACACCATATGTCTGGAGCATCATAACTTTCCAGCCGGACGTTTCTTACATAAACGAGATGCCACTTTTGGTGAAGGCTCACATAGTAGGTGCCTGGCTCTTTATTCTGGCTATTCCGTTTTCACGGTTGATTCATATGTTTGCAGTTCCGGTGGAGTACTTATTCCGTCCACCGCAAAATGTGGTCTGGACCAATTCGCGTAAACTGGAGTCGCAAGATCAAGCATTCGTCAAAGAAGAAGCACGTCGACATTTTCTCTGGGCATTTTCTGGTATCGCCCTTGGTGGTTTTCTCCTCTCCATAGGAACTTTCAGAAATGTGTTCTCCTTCTTCTTCGGACCGCGTCTGGAGCGCAAGGTAGAGACAGAGCTAATGGAAACAAGGCTCTCAAGGCTCGAATCGACGGTCGGTCAAAGAAAGCTGGAGCTGGAAAGACAAGCATCGAATTACATACTTGTCGGAAAGTTGACGGATCTGAATGAGTCGAACGGTAAATACTTCATTGACTTCAGTATGCAACCGGCAATTGCCTTCAAAGGCAAAGACGAAATGCCGCTGTTAATCAGCGCCAAGTGCACTCACTTAGGTTGCACCGTCGGCAATAAAGTGGACGACAAAGGTCGAATTCTTTGTCCCTGCCATGTCTCATACTTCGATATCGTCTCCGGCGAGCCGAACGCAGAAGCCCCTGCCAAGGCACCGCTTCCTCACCTGGGCTGGGTGATTATGGATGAGAAAGGAAGTGTTCTGGCCACGCGCGATTCTAAAGGAAAGTCTCAAGGTTCCGTCTCAGCAGAGCAAAGAGAATCTGCACGTGTATACATCGCGAAGAACCAGGAGGAAACGACGTGATAGACCTGGATAAAGCGGCACACAAAGTAAGTGGCTTTCTAAGTGAGCGAATCCCCGTGGAAAAGCTCAACTTCCACTCGATGGTCGAGAAAAAAGAAGTTCCCATACACAAGATGAGCTGGGGATATTACACCGGCGGCTTGACCATGTTTTTCTTCATGATCCAGGTAGTAACAGGGCTTTTCCTTCTCTTTTACTATCAACCTACTGTCAGTGACGCTCACGTTTCAGTTGAATACATAAGCCACCACGTAGCCGGCGGCGCACTCATACGAAACATGCACGCCTGGTCGTCGTCCTGCATGATCTTTTGCGCCATGGTTCATTTGTTGACGGCATTTGCTATGAAGTCATTCGAAAAGCCCAGAGAAATTACGTGGATTGCCGGCGTGCTCTTGCTTTTCATCACGTTCACGTTCGGCTTCACCGGTTACCTTTTGCCCTGGAATCAGATTGCAGTCAATGCCACCAAAGTCGGCTTGCAGTCGGTGGAATACGTCGGTCAATATTTGCCGGGACAGTTGGCAGATGTACCGAGAATTCTAAGAGAGACTTTTCAAGGCGAGGCCAGTGTAGGGCAGTCAACTCTGGGCAGATTCTATGCACTGCATGTGGTGATATTGCCGCTTTTGCTCGCATCGCTTTTGGGCTTGCATCTTTTGATGGTACAACTGCATGGCATGAGTCAGGGCGTTGATAAGCCGGCAAAGAAAGCAGAAAAATTCATCAGCATCTTTGTGTTCAAAGATCTCAGCTTATGGGCCACGGTTTTTCTCGCTTTGTTCGTAGTAGCACTTTGCATACCGTTCGACTCATTCCTGCCGTTTCCACTTCTGGCGCCATTCAATGCGCTGGGCTCGACACCACAGGGAATCAAACCGGAGTGGTACTTCTTCTTTGTCTACTACCCTCTGGAACTGCTTCCTTTCTGGGTCATTTTGCTGGCCAGCATGATTGCTGTGACAGTGATGATTTTCGCGCCCTGGATTTTCAAAGGGACTAGCAGGCGCACGCTGGGTTTCATTACTCTTTCGGCGTCCGTATATCTGGTGGTAATGACAGTTTTTGGCGAGCAGATTTATGAGTTTTTCAAACACTGATAAGGGGACAGAGAAGTGAGCCTTTGTACAACAAGAAAACATCTGCTTGATCTGGCTGAGCCTGCGCTTGGCGCAAGTGGTTTTGCAGTATTCGCAGCTCTTGCCTGCTGTACATTCTTTTCTCTACCGGCATTTTCCTATCCGGAGTTTCAGGAGTTCGTGGAAAAACACTCACACAAAACCGTCAATTGTGCGATGTGTCATACGAATGAAAATGGACCGGTCGGCGAAGGAAAAGGACAGATCGGATCCTTGAGCCCGGATGAAATGAAACGATTGAATTCGGCAAGGGGCGCCCTGGAAGCGGGTCAAAACGTTGACAGCCCAATTTTGAACAAGTTCGGCAATGAAATCATCAAGGCAGTAGGCAAAAAGAAATTTGTACAGCTCAAAAGCGACCCGTCTAAATTATTCGACGCCTTGCCCGGCAAAAGCGACCTCGACGGTGACGGCATACCGGACGCTCAGGAATACATGGATGGAACCGACACCTTGAACAAATTCCATGGAGATCCAGGCAAGCTGTTCTTTGTCAATTTGAGTAGATACAAGCTGCATATTGTTCTTGCCATCATCGCAGTGCTTTCACTCAATTTCGGACTACTTCACCTGGTGAAAGGCATCTCTATTCTGCAATCGAAAAAGGGTGACTGAAACAAGAAATTTGTTCCAGAATAGTTGATCAAAAGAACAACTCTTCCGGAAGATTTGCTTCAATAGCACCGTGAAAAAATTTCAGAGCACCGATAAACCAGCAGACTGTGCCTGCGGCAACCAGTGCCAACCCTGTTTTTCCAGCAATGGAGATCTCCGCTCCAAAATCGGTGGTAAAGCCCGCCATGCAATATGCGACTATGCCGACGATAGAGACAAGAAAACCAATAACAATCAGTAATTTTCCAAGTTTGATATTGGACACGGAAGAGACTTTCTGTTTGTCCTGCTTCGTCTGTATCAGGTTCGCATAAGCGTCCATCGCGCGTCCGGCATCCGGCATGTACCCTTCATTCAGCGTCATCGTTTTTACCCTCCAGAGTGTTTGTTGCGGACCTATTTGTGTATAAAACGGCAAGTAAGATCGCAAAGAGCGGCCTTTGAATCATGGTCAAAAAGGTAATCAACCAAGCAATCAGTCCTGCCAAAAGAAACACGCGTGCAATAACAGCCATAGGGGCGATTTCTAGAATTTCCCCGAGTCTCAGCGTGCATACGGAATACATCCCGAGGGGAAAGACCAGTCCCCAGTAAAGCGGATCGTAGGTGAACTTGAAGCGCTGCACACCATGGCGCCAAAGGCCCAGGCAAAGGAGCATGGGTATCCACCAGGTCGCTGTAGCCCAATACATTGTGGTCAAGCCTTTTATAAAGGGAATCATGGCAGTGACGGGTGAAACTTCAGCATATGTCCTTATCAGCTCGGTGCCAGCCAAAGTGGTTATGGCCATTGCGCCCATGTTGATCCAATACGGGGGAACCAGATCACCTGGCTCGAAGCGGAAGAACATGTACCGGTAAAAGATCAGTGAGATGAGCCATACATAAAGCATTCCGCCGAACAACCAGAACGAAAGAAGGAGCAAGGTCGACAATTCCGCGGTGAAAACCAATGGCTTGAGCTGACATCCAAGAACGCAAACGGACTGCGTGGCTACTACCGAGACCAGCCATCCGCCGTTGATCCCGTCCTCAATCGATGGTTTCTGTTGAAGAACGACCAACAGAACAAAAATCGTGTAGGTCGAGACGAGCCAAAGCAAAAGCCCGGCCCACCATAGGTAGTGCGCCAGCCGCTCTACCTGGGACAATTGATAGACCTGGCATCCGAGGACGTTAGTGGCAGCCACTACTGTGAAAAATCCGAAAGCGCGTTTGTGAGAAGACCAGTCAGCAAAGAATTGCGCTGGAAACTTCCATGCTCGAATTGAGAAAAGGATCAGCAGCACGCAGTAAGCGGGCACGTTGATAAAAAAGAGAAACTGCGCTGCCTGGGGGAGCCCAAATGATTGGCAGGCCAATGAAACTATTCCGGTAGCCATGACTAGCGCGAAATAAGCGGGGTGCAGTTCGGCTATTCGCTTGGACACATGAGCGAGCGGAAAACCGAGAGCATTTGCTCCGGGCTGATTCATTTTGGCGTTAGTACAGATGATTTCACTCATAGTACTAGCTTGCCGGAACCAGCCAGTTCCGTACATCGGCGCAATACCGAAAGGTTAGTCGGAGCTTTGTAAGAGACCTGTAGGTGTTTGGACTACAGTCGTGTAAGCGAAAGACTCATTCCACAAGACCGTGTTTGAGCGCATAGCGCATCAATTCGGCATTTGAGCCCAGTCCTATCTTTTCGAGAATGCGCGCGCGATACGTGCTCACCGTTTTGACGCTGACGGAAAGCATCGTGGCAATTTCGGAAACGGACCGCCCCCGCGCGATCAAGAGAAAAACTTCACGCTCCCTGACCGAGAGCGCCTCGTGAGGCGATTCCGAGCCACCCATTGCCAGATACTCAGCCAGGTTTTCGGCCACGGAACCGCTTATGTATCGGTGCCCGGAAAGAACCGTTTTCATGCCTGTTATGAGCTCCTCGGACGTGTGCTCCTTGGTCAAGTAACCGGAAGCACCGGCCCGCAGTGATTGAATGATGAAGTGCCTGTCGTTGTACATGCTCAAAACAAGCACCGGGATATCCGGATGCGCACGTTTGATGTCCGGCAGAATATTCAAACTGTTTTGCTCGCCCATAGCGATATCTAAAATCACAAGAGACCATGAGCTTGTACGTATCTTGTCCAGTACTGTCGCGCAGGATGATGCCTCGTCTATGTAGGCGTTCGGAAATTCCTGCTCGATTATCCGGCGCAACCCCGAGCGAAACATTGTGTGATCGTCGGCAACAAGAATTTCCATCTCATTGCACGCAGAATGAGTAAGGAATAGTGACCCGAACGAGAGTTCCCTTCCCGGGTTCGCTCTCAAGAGCGAAGGTGCCATTTACCAGACGTGCACGTTCTTGCATACCAATGATTCCCAATCCCTCTTTCATGTCGTCAGTATGCTTTATGCCGACGCCATTATCCTCCACAGTAAGGATGATTTCCGTATCCGTCACGCCGAAGTGGATGCGCACTTCGCTGGCGCCGGAGTGCCGGCGAATATTGGTCAGGCTCTCCTGAACAATCCTGTACAAGGTTATGGTAATCAACCAGTCGAGCGGCTCGGGCAATCCGCCTGACTCAACATCTATGACCAGGTGCGAATTTCGCTCCACACTTCTGCACAAAAGCTCAACGGCCGAGACGAGCCCCATCCGGTCCAGCACCGGGGGACGCAGGTCGGAAGCGATGCGTCGAATCAGGTCGACCAGACTATCTATCTTTTCGCGAATGAGGGCGACATCGACCAATAGAGACGCACCACAGGACTGGTCGCATGTATTGTCCACTCGCGCCAGGTCCATTTTGATGCTCGTGAGCACCTGCCCTACTTCATCATGCAAGTCCCGGGCAATGCGCTGAGCTTCAGATTCGCGAGCGATCTGAAGGTGTTGCGCGAGCCTTTCCAATCGATTGTGAGCCTCCTCCAGTTCTTGGTGCCTGTTGCTAAGCGTCTGCGCCATTAGATTGAAGGCCATAGACATGTTCTTGAGCTCGCCACTATTCGGTTGAATCGGTACGCGCACCGAGTAGTCGCCTTCCCCGAATTTCTGAGAAGCTCTTGATAGTGCCCTGAGCCACTGCAGTAGCGTAGCTTCCTCGATGAAGATGACAGAGATAACCGTGGTCAGAGTGACAAGGAACAGCAAGCTAAACATACGATAGAAAGCCGCATTGGCCTCGTCGTTGATCAGTCCTACCTGGAGAGCAGTAACAATAAGAATTCCCGGGACACCCTCCATGGGCGCAACTGCAAATGAATAAGCTCGCTTTGCTGCAGACGTGCTGACTATGGTTCGCCCCTTGAGGGCAGTTTCTGCTAATTCGGGGATCTTAGTGCCGACACTGTAGATTGCACTGTCGCTCTTCCTGGAGGCAGCAAGCACAGTCCCATCTCGATCGACAATCAAGAGAATCTGTTTTGATGGCAGCTCGATCTCCTCCGCCAGAGACTTCAACCATTCGAGATCGATTGCTACAAAAACCACCCAGCGAGCTTTGCCTGAGGAATCGGCAATTGACTTTGCCAGATGCAGCAAAGGCCGTTTTACAATCGGGCCGACAACGTATGTGCCCGTTTCGATGTCCTTCGAATGGATCGCCCTTTGAATGGCACCATACTTGAACATATTGATCTCGCCCACGACGGGATAAGCGCTGTTCAGAACGGCACCATCTGCCGACAGGATAGCGATATTAGAAAGCTGCGGGTAGCCTGAAAGCAACGACGCCAGAAACTCCGAGTCCCTGGCAAACGTAATCGCATCCTTCTGCTGCATCTTGTTAGTAAGCCATCGCAAAAGTCCCTTGGCGCCCGAGATCTGATACAGATGCTCAACTGAAATCAGATTTGCCAGATACCTGGATTCATCCTTCGCCCTTTGGATCGATCGAGCACGTTCGTTATCTGCAATGAAGAAAATGAACAACAGTGTTGGCAGGGTCGCCAAACAGATCAGTATGATCAAGCGGCCCCTCAGGGTCGATGCAAATGATGCAAAAAAGCTCTCTTTCGTCTGACTCAGTGCTGGTGCCCTCAGACTTTGCATAATCGCCCAAGTCTAGCATGCACCGTTGATGGTCTGTCGAAGCGCTAGCATTGCATCGGTGTTGGCACCTGTTGCTCTCTCAGGGTGTCGTTTCTCTTTCTATTGCTCTGGCAATGTCCGGAGAACGCTCGTTCATCATATGAGTTATCGTCCAATGCATCCAAATCAGGCAAAGGATGATAATGAACGTGAAGAAAATCCAGCACGTCGTCCAAATGCCTGTCGAATTGAGCATGGCTCCGAATAGAATCGGCCCTATCCAGCCGCCCAATCCTCCAATCACACCGACGATGCCGCCTACAACGCCAATGTCTTTTGGAAAATAGTCGGGGATATGTTTGTAAACAGCAGCCTTTCCTATACCTGTAGCGACACCGACTACAAGCACCAGAGCAGTGAAGATCCAAACATTGGCCTGAAAGAAGATATGCGTTATCCCACGAGCCAAAAGTTGCTTCTTCTCGACTTGCTGCCCAACTGCAACGACCGGTTCTTGCCAGAACGTAAAAGTGGGCAGAACAAGCAAGTCTTCGTGTTCTTTTGCATAAGTGATAATGTCTGCCGTATCTTTGCGTCTCAACTTGTATGTCTTCACGCCAACGCAAACTGATTCGGGACTGATGCTCGTAACGACGCCTTTCTTGGTTGCCATGACACCTTCTCCAGGCGACATGATATCCATGCGCGGCACTGAAAGCAGGATGCATGCGGCAAGGCATGAGCCCAGTACCCAGTACATCACAGCACGAGCGCCAGTAAGATCTGAGAGCCAGCCTCCCATAGCCCTGATTAGCCCTGATGGCAGGCTAAATAAAGCGGCCATC
>Ga0268299_1004098_pt1 | contig 11978 bp, 15 predicted proteins | sample NOBtaG_FD_193484 | JGI IMG/M metagenome (GOLD analysis project Ga0268299, IMG submission 193484) | Activated sludge microbial communities from bioreactor in Nijmegen, Gelderland, Netherland - NOB reactor | ecosystem: Engineered > Bioreactor > Aerobic > Activated sludge | place: Netherlands... | reverse complement strand
TCACGGCGCTGACCAACGGCGCGTCTGGCGATGCAACAACGATCCGTATCCAGGCGCTCAGCGGACTCGAAGCCGGGATGATCGACCACGTGCCGAAAAATGTGCGGATAAAATTTCAGGTTCAGCCGCAAGGCCAATCGGCGGATTTTGGCCTGCTGCTGCGCGGGGCGGGGCAATTTGAAAATGGCTATGCGCTGCATTTTCTGCCTTATGAGCAAAAAGTCACACTTAGCAAACAGGCGATTTCAGGCGTCACGGGGCTGGATCGGCCTTTCTGGGTGGAGATCGTCGCCAAAGACGACATCATTGATGTGTGTATCGACGAGCGCCGCTGCCTGATTGATCGCTGCTCGGATTGGATGGGTGAGCGCTTATTTTTCTTCTGCCAGAACGGGGCGGTGGCGTTCGAGAATGTGGTAATCGCGGCGATTTAGCAGGCAGCATGTCAGCGTGTCAGCGTGTCAGCAAATGCAAAGACTCAACGCAAAGGCGCAGAGAACGCAGAGAACGCAGAGAACGCAGAGAACGCAAAGACGATTATCACCAAAAACGTAAAAAAATTGGGGTTGCCTCTACAGAGTGGTGTAAAGCAAACGCTGACCGGCGATGGTAAACGGCGCGTAGACGGCGAATCCCAGGTGGGCGCGTGGCATCCAGCCGGGGATACGAAACATTTGGTGGAGCGGGCTGCGTGGGTCGAACGTCAGAAATACGTTGTTGCCCAATTTTTGCGATTCACAGCGGACAACATGCCAGAGATAACGGGCAGCGTCGGCAGATTGAAACCAGGGCTTTTCGCCATTGACCTGCCGCAGCAAGCCGTCGGCGGGGCGGGAAGCGGCTTGACGGGAAGGCTGCAATGGCGCGGTTAAAATCGCCAATCGCGGCCTGGGGATCGCCAAGCAGCATGTGTAATTCGCCGCGCCGATAATGGGCTTCAGCGGAGTCCGGCCTCAGCTTCAGCAGCGTCTCAATATCCGCCATCGCCGCGTCCAGGTTGCCCAGGACGGCGTAGGCCAGCATCCGGTGGCTGTAAGCCTCGGCATATTTGGAATCAAATTCAAGCGCGAGGGTGTAATCTTCAATCGCATTTTCATAATCGCCCAGGCTTTGAGTCGAGCGTCCCCGCCCCACATACGCCTCGGCAAGTTCGGGACTCAACGCGACAGCCTGGTCAAAATCATCAAAGGCGGTGGCGTAATCACCCTGTTCATAGTGGAGATAACCCTGCTCCAGCCACCCCGCCGCGTCGCGAAAATCAGGCAGTGCTGTTTGCGCCGATGCCCCCACTGCCAGTATCGAAAACCAAAATACCCATGCCACCAAGAGCAAATTTCGAGGCTTCACCGCCGCTTTCCTCGGCCAATTCGTGCAGACCTGACAGGCGGGATGGTCACACCTACTCCAACCAGCGTATCACAATTTGGAGCGTGCGCCCCTGAATGATGTCAGCTCAGCGCAAAAAATTGGCGATTTTTTCTGTCACGTCGCCGAAACCTGCCGCATCACGTCCGCCGTTTCGCGATCCAGCGGATATTCGCTGGCGGATAAATGCGCGATCACGCTGGCCTGATCTTCCGCCGCGCGGTTCTGGCTCATCTTAAATTTGCCTTCGACGCGCGTCATCGGCATCTCAAACGCCACAATCCCCTTGAGCATTTTTTGCAGATAATCTTCCGGCACATCCATTTCCCATTCCGGCGCACGTCCCTGCTCGTGATTTTTGACCAGTTCGTGCAGCATCAGCCGGATTGTCGCGTCATCGTCCAGAATCGTCGGCGCGCCGTAGACGTGGACAGCCGTGTAATTCCACGTCGGAACGCTGGGGTGATTTTCGTACCACGACGGCGAAATGTAGGCGTGCGCCCCCTGGAACAGCACCAACGCCTCGCGCCCGTCAAACTGCTTCCACTGGTCATTCGCCCGCGCCAGGTGCGCCTTGAGGATGCCGCGCTCCGAATCGATCATGAATGGCAGCAGGGTCGCGGTCATGTGACCCTCGTCCTGCGTGACCAGCGTGGCAAAATTGTGGGCGCGCATAAATGGATAGAGCGTTTCGGCGTCCGTCACGGAAAATGATTTTGGAATGTACATGGGTGTTCCTGTTTTTGCTTGAGAGAACTGCGTATGCCCCTAGCATAATCGGAATTTTCAGCCGATTCATCGTGCCAATAGGCCAATCCCGCGCCCTTCAAATTCGCCTGCTTTATGAAATCGCGCTCAGGAGGTGCGCCATCATGCTCGATTGCAGCCGCGCCGCCCGTTCTGTATCCAGGATGCTCTGGCGGCCTACCCACGAAAAAGCAATGCGATTATTGACCGAGTTCAGGCCAAAAACCGTTTCCTGCACTTTGGTCAGCACCACCGGCCCATAGAATGCTTCCACATGCAGCGCACCGTAGCTGTCGGCAATATCCAGATACATTCCAATTTTGCGCAAGGCAGCATGATCTCCCTCTCCGGCGCATCAGCGATAAATTTTGCTGCTGTGCCGGGAGGGGATATAGGCTGTCACTACCGGACAACGCGCTTGAAGTCTGATTTATTGCAGTTGGCTTGCCACCCGCGTTTCGCCACCGCTGCACGTCGCGCCCAGTTCCGGCGTCGTCGCGCCTTGCTCATACGTCTGGAAAAATTCCAGCAAACGCGGATCGTCGCTGCTTTCCAGCCGCAGTTGATAACCCCACGCGCTGATAATGATCGGGCTGTCGATGCCAGGGTATGGACTCAGCAGGCGGTGGGTGCCGCGCCGCGTGAAATTCGCCAGCACTTCCACTTCGTCAGCGGGTAAATCCGGCTGATAGGTAATCCAGACCGTGCCATGTTCCATCGAATGAACCGCATGTTCATTTTTGAGAGGCGCATCATACACCCCACACGTCTGCCACACCGGGTTATGTGGCCCACCCGCAGGCGGCGTCTCTGCATATTCCACCGGCCCCTGTCTGTGTTCGGCGGAAAAGCCAGGGAAATATTCGGCCCCTTCAATCGTCGGCGCGAGGATGCCCTCCAACGCGCTGGCGGTAAGGTTAATGCCATCTTCCATTTCTACGACAATTTCATCGATGACCTCAATCAGCGCGCTGGCATCTTCTTCGGTGAGTGCCCCTGCCGAAATCGCCACCAACCAGCTATCCTCCACCACAAACAGCGTATAGGCCACGTAACGCGATGTTGATTCGTTAAATCCTACCGCCCGCACCAGGTCAAAGCCGCCCAGGGTCAGCGTTTCGGGGTCGCTGTCGCCGCCCGGAAGCTGCGACATCAACGTCCCCACGCCTTCGCTGCGCACAATATCCGCCAGCCCGCGCGGTGCCAGGTCAAGAAATTCAATCAGAATATAGCGCTCGTCGGTTTCGTCCACAGGCCGCAGCCCAAATTGAAAATAATCACCCTGAAGCTGATTCGAAATGCTGGCCCACCCCGACGGCAGCGTGATATTCAGCACGGGCGATTCGATGGTCGCAGCTTCGGCCTGTGCCATGCCGAACCGCAGCGAAGCCAGCACCTCTGCGACAAGCGGCTCATGTTCCAGCGCCACATCGCTGCTTTCCGCCTCGATCACCGCGACGGCAACGTGCGTGTCGTTGAGCGCAAAAGCAATTTGATATTCCCCACTGGTCAGCGCGCTGCTGACCGCGGCAAATTCGCCAATATCAAATTCCCTCACCCCGCCCTCGCTGGCCTCACGTTGTGCGCTCAAAAACGCTTCCGGCGTGTCCTCGCTGACATCAATCACTTTAATCGTGACCTGCGCATTCGGCAGCGTAAACGGCACACTATAAGCGCCCGCCTCAAATGCCGCCTCGCCCATCTCCCAGTCCGATGGATAATCAAATGTCAGTAGGCCATCTTCGCTGGTAAAGGTCGTCGCGTCCTGCGCAGAGACCGTAAGCGTAAAAACCAACAATAGAAAAATGAGTCCCAATACTCTGCGCATTACTACCTCCACTTTTTTGTCGCCAATCACTCGAATTTATTATAGCCGGGAAGCGCGATTCGTCAGTAGCGGTTCGCTATTTCAGCACACCCCAGAAATGAAACACCATATCCTGCGCGAACGTCTTTGCGCCCATCTGGTGCAGCATCGCCAGCGTTTGCGCGCGGTGGTCGGTGGCGTGATTCAAAACGTGCAGCATCACCTGCCATTTGCGCATCCCATCCGGCGCGCCAAACGGCAAATTGCATTCCTCATCGGTGAGCGCTTCGACATAATCGCGAATTTTGGCCTCTACGATGTCCCAATCGGCGCGGATTTTTTCGCGCGTCGGCCAGTCGTTCGGATTTTTGAACGGGCCGCGCTCTGGCATGTCCGTGCGCAGTCCGTCGAACCAGCCTTCCTCGATGTCCATCAGGTGGACGACCTGATTGCGGATCGAGCCAATCGAATAATCGAGCGGTTGCAAAAATTGCGCGTCCGTCAGCGGAACAATCCCTGTCTCCCACAGCTTGCGATTGGCGGCAAAATGATAGCCATATAAAATTCGAATGTCGTCAGCGTGCATAATTTACACCAATTCTCCCACGTTGATCCGCCCCACCTCGCGCCCATCGATCACAACTGGCGCACTGTCGCCTTCGGCATAAATGTCGCGCTTTCGATAAGTTGTCTGTGCGCCTGCGCCAGCCGGGTCGGTATAAATTTCAAGCTGCATATCCTGCAAATTCAGAATCCAGTAGACCGGAATCCGTGCTGCCGCATAAATCTTCAGTTTGAGGGTGCGATCCCGTTGTAGCGTCGCGTCAGAAACCTCGACCACCAAAGCAATATCCTTCACGAGAGGCTGTTCTGCATAGTCGTCGGGATCACCGCGCACAACAATAATATCCAGCTCAGGTTCACTATCTGCCGTTGTGAAGGGTTCTTGGGCATCAACATACCAATTATCCGGTATGATTCGTTCGAATGCTTTGTATAGTCGTCGGGTTGAAAGGGTATGAGGACGATTCTTCGGCATTTTTGTAATTAACCACCCTTCCAGCAGTTCAACCGGGTCATCGTCCGTCAGAATGCCTGCCTCAATCATCGCGTGATACTGCTCGACACTCAGCCGCCAGATTGGATAACTCGGCACATCCATTGACAGTTCAGTTGGCGTTTGAATAGCCATTTCGCGCACTCCATTGCATTTTTACAGCCTCATTATAGCCGGATTTCGCGCCCGATTCTGTTGGCGGCGCGCATCCAATTGCCAAAACCCCAAAATGGTTTGTAGGACATCCCGGCGTGAGGATGTAGTACACGAGGCGGCTTCGGCGCATGACATGATCGCGGACGCCGACTCGGAAGGCATGATCGTTTCGTGGTCGAACGTGATTCAGGATGAGCCGGAAAATGCCGAGGCGTACAGCAACCGGGGCGAGGCGTTCTGGCTTCAGGGCGATTACGAAAAAGCGATTGCGGATTATGACCGCGCCATTGCGCTCGACCCTAATAAGGTCGATTATTTTCAAACACGCGGCGGGGCATATCTGGATCAGGCAGTTCGGCTCGTTCCAGAGTATCCCGATTCCTATGCGATGCGGGGGATGATCCGTTCGGTGGTTGACGCGGAAAATGTCGAAGCCATCCGTGCCGATTTGTGTGAGTATCAACGGCTGGCGGGGGACGCGGCTGAGGCGGGCGTCCTCGAAATTCTCGACGAAAACGGCCTGACCTGTGAATAAGCACAGCTCATGCTCAGATTAGGGTTAATGCAGTTTAGGAAAATAGTCGGGAGGATGTTTTGTACGGGTAGGTCTCAGACCTGCCCCTACGCCGCCTCGGCTAGACTCCCGATTTAAATAAAACTGCATAAACCCCAAGTTCGTCGAAATCAAACCATTCAGAACACCGATTTCTGAACGTCACCGTGCGCCATTCCCGCCGGGGCCGCCATTGCCACCGCCCATCGAGAACGAATCCGACGCGCCGACTTCCTCATCGCTCAAATCCAGGCCAATATCAAAGGTCGCGGTGAAGCTGTCGTCGTCATTTTCGACCAGCGTGAGCAGCAGTTGGTCGCCGCCGTTGGCATAGTGCATGTCGTTGTCGTTGCGGGTGTCGCGTTCGCCGTTAGCAGCATAAGGCTCTTGCGTGAAAACCTCGTCGGTTAGCTCGTCATCCAGATAAAGCTGTGACGTAAATTCATATCCCGTCTCGGAATCGGGGTCGGTGCGGATTTTAAAATGGATATGCACCGTGCGGCCTGAGTACCAGCCGGGATAGATGGTCGTGAACTCGGTTTTTCCAGCTTCATCCGTGATCTGATAACCGCGCAAAAATTTGAGATCGCTGGTATCAAACCCCGCATCCTGTACGCCGGAATAAACGCCCAGCGCGCTGCAATTCCAGACATCGACCTGCACATTTTCGAGTGCTTCGCAGGTATCGGCGCTGACGTTGGAGACGTTAAAAATCAAATGCAGCGGAACGCCTTCCTGCACGCTCTCGTCCGATGGCTCGATGCGAATATCGGAGCGGTTGAGCTGATCGTCTACGAAGTAAGGGCCTTCGGTCATTTCGGGGCGCACCACGCACGAGGGCAGTGCCGTCCCGGTGGGCGTGGGGGTGGTTGTGGTTTGGGCAAGCTGGGCAAGATTGAAGCCGCCAACGATGACCAATGCACCCGCGCCACCGCCCAACACATTGAGCATTTCGCGCCGCGAGAGGACGCGGCCTACGGGTTTATCGTCATCCTGTGGGTCAAATTGCGTTGCCATTTTGTCATTCCTCCTGAATTGATGTTTTCAGTGTACGCTTTTTTCGCACAAGGAGGTTATTCGTGGCTCAAATCAGCTTAAATTTAGCTTAAATATTCGCTGTTGGATAAGATGTGTGGCTGGCGAAACCACTAAAGGCAGAGGTGAAAATAAACACGATGACAGCACAATCAACCCATGAAGCCGCGATCCCCAACCCTGCGCTTGAAGCGTTGAGCATCCTGGTCGGCGAGTGGGAAACCGTCGGCAAGCACGTGATGTTACCCGATACCCTGCATGGTCATGTGTCATTCGAATGGCTGGAGGGCGGCGCGTTCCTGATGATGAAATCGACAGTCGATGAACCGGGCGTCCCCAGCAACATTTCCGTAATCGGCAGCGACGACGAATCGAACGAATTTTTTATGCTGTATTTTGATGAGCGCGGCGTTTCGCGCAGATTTGTCTTGACGCTGCAAGATCATGTCCTGAAAATCTGGCGCATAGTGCCGAATTTCTCGCAGCGCTTCACAGGCACATTTGCCAACAACGGCGACACCATCATCGGCCTCTGGGAACTCAACAGGGATAATGCCACCTGGAATCGCGACCTCGATGTGACCTATACGCGGGTGAAGCGGGTCGAAGGAGCGTCATGAAAGCCATCGTGTGGACAAATTATGGCCCGCCGGAGGTTCTGCGGTTACAGGAAATCGAGAAGCCGACGCCGAAGGACAAGGAAGTGTTAATTCGCGTACTCGTGGCGACGGTGACGGCGGGCGATTGTGAAACGCGAAGCTTAAAATTTCCGTTGTGGATCGCGCTGCCGATGCGCCTGTATCTGGGCATGACCCAACCGCGCGGGAATGCCGTCCTGGGGCAAGAACTCGCCGGGGAAGTCGAAGCGGTGGGCAAAGATGTGACCCAGTTCAAGGCGGGCGATCTAGTTTTTGCGGCGGCTGTACTGCGTTCTGGCGCGTATACCGAATATGTCTGCCTGCCGGAAGCCAATGTGATGTCGAAGCCTGCCAACGTGAGCGATGAAGAAGCCGCCACCATCCCCACAGGCGGAATCAACGGGCTGCATTTTGTGCGCAAGGCCGCCGTGCAAGCTGGCGAAAATATTTTGATTAATGGCGCGGGCGGGAGCATCGGCACGGTGGCGCTTCAGATTGCGAAATCGATGGGCGCGCAGGTGACGTGTGTGGACAGCGCGGCAAAACTGGACGTGCTGCGTTCGCTCGGCGCTGACCACGTGATCGATTATGCGCGCGAGGATTTTACGAAAAGCGGCAAAACTTATGACGTGATTATTGACGTGGTGGGCAAAAGCGCGTTTGCCGACAGCATCGCCGTCCTGAAACCGAAAGGCCGCTACGTGCTGGGCAACCTCACGCTTGGCGGAATTTTCAGGGGGCTGGTCATGTCGCGGACGACGGGCAAGCAGGTCATTTTTGAACTGGCGCGCCACACGCCGGAGGATTTCGCTTACCTCAAGGGGTTGATCGAGGCCGGGACGCTGAAGGTCATCATCGACAGGCGCTATCCCCTGGCACAAACGGCGGCGGCGCATCGCTATGTGGACAGCGGGCAAAAAATCGGCAATGTCATTATCACAGTAGCGCCGCCCGATTCAAGCGCATCGTGACGCGACTTTGGCGTGATCGCTTTCGTATAGCATATAACATCAACAGGAGGAATGCTGATGAAAGCGATGATGTATGAGCGCTATGGGCCGCCGGAAGTGCTTCAGCTACGCGAGGTCGAAAAGCCGACGCCCAAAGCCAACGAAATTCTGATTCGAATTCAAGCGACCACCGTAACCGCCGGGGATTGGCGTGTGAGAAAGGCCGACCCGTTTCTGGCGCGCATTTTTAACGGCCTGCTGTGGCCTCGCAAAATCAAAATTCTCGGCTTTGAGCTGGCGGGCGATGTGGAAGCCGTCGGCAAAGATGTGACCAAATTTAAAAAGGGTGACGCGGTTTTCGCGTCGTGCGGCCTGGGTTTTGGTGCATATGCTGATTATAAATGCCTGCCAGAGACCGGCGCTGTCGCCATCAAGCCGCCGAATATGACCTATGAGGAAGCCGCCGCTGTGCCGATTGGCGGGATGACGGCGCTGCGCTACCTGCGGATCGGCAAGATTCAGCCAGGGCAAAAAGTGCTGATCTACGGCGCGTCGGGGAGTGTTGGCACGTTCGCGGTGCAGCTTGCCAAATATTTTGGCACAGACGTGACCGGGGTGTGCAGCACGGCGAATGTCGAAATGGTCAAGTCGCTGGGGGCGGACTCGGTCATTGACTACACCCGAACGGATTTCACGCAAAGCGGCGTGGTTTACGATGTGATTTTTGACGCCGTTGGGAAAATCTCGAAAGCTAAAATTCGAAAAATTCTCGCACCGAACGGGACTTACGTGAGCGTGACCGGGCCGTCGAAGGAAGAACCGGAGCAGCTTCTATTTCTGAAGCAGGTTATTGAGGCTGGAAAGCTGAAATCGGTGATTGACAGGCGCTATGCGTTCAACGAGATTCCAGAGGCACACCGCTACGTCCAGGCGGGGCATAAAAAAGGCAATGTCGTCGTCAGTGTCGGGGATCGCCCGTGATGCCCGATCAAAATTTGATTACGGCCTGCCGTTTTCCAGCCAGCGGCGACAATCAGGCGTGAGTTCGCGGGCGGCTGTCGTCTCGTAGAGCCGCAGATCGTCGTCGGTGAGGATTTCACGCCAGCGACCATTCGTCCCCTTATTGATAAAAGTCGTCGCGCCGCCTTTCCAGGTTTGTTCGGCACCGGGCAGCAGTTGTTCGGCATTTTGTTTGGCATTCTCAAAGCTGACGGCGGCGGAAATGGTCGCCAGGGTTTCGGGCGAGAGCGCGATGTCGAGAAAATCGGCAATGCGCTGGATTTCGGCAGGGAGGTCGGCAAGCAGATCGTTGAAATGAACAAACAACAGATTCGGCAGGTGTTGATAGTCCCACCACGACTGGACATGATGCAGATTTGACCAGTAGGGATAGCCTTCTGTTTCCCATTCGAACCAGCCGACGGTCATCCACTGCTGCCAAAAGTCGCGTATTTCCTCCGGGCAGCGCGGAAAGGGATGCCCTATGCGCCCCGGTAAGGTATTGATGAACGAATGGAGTTCCTTCGTAAAATTGCTGTGATGATTCCACAGCGACATAAAGACATCGCGGGCATCGCGCCCCACCACGATATATTTGACCTGCGGGTGATAGGGCAGGCCATCCAGCGGCAGATGGGTTTTGATGAAACGGCGATGCGGCTGCTGGTCGAGGGCTGCGATCACATCGTCCAGCGGCATGAAGCGCGAATCCAGCCAGTAGGAATACTCCCAGAGCGGGCGCACCTGAAAATCCTGAAAAATCAAGTTCATGACGATCATTTGCATCCAGGTCGTGCCGGATTTATAGGGGGTGGCGATGACAATATCGTCGCTGCGGGGGGTGAAGCGCTCCCAACGGGTGGTATCGAGCGTGTGATTCTGGTAAATGTGTTTCACGTCGGGATAGGTGGCAGACATGGGAACATCGCCTCAAAAACTATTTTATGATCCTATTTTATTGTAGCCCATCCGTGTTTATGGGCAAGTCACGCCGGGACGCCCGCGCCGCAGTCCTCCAGCGACGGGCATTGGCATTCCTGAGTCCGCGCGAGTAAGGCTTTGCGCGCCTGAATCTCTTCCAACAGTCGATCCAATTCGGCGATTTTTTCGCCCGCGAATGCCGACCAGCGCTGTGAAGGCGGCGTTTCGGCGGGGAAGCCATGCACCAGAATTTGAATCTCGGCAATCGTCAGCCCCGCGCGCTGGGCCAGCTTGATGACGCCCAATTTTTGCAGAATCGTCGTGTCGTAGCGGCGTTTGCCGTTGACGCGCGCCGAGGGTGGCAGCAGGCCGATGCGCTCGTAATAGCGGATGGTCGAGGTGGGGACGTTGGCGCGGCGGGCGATCTCGCCGATGGCAAATGGGGTCATGAAAAATTGCTCCCTTGACATGAAGTGCGGTTCACGTGGTTTTATAGTCGTTAGCGGTGAGCGGTGAGCGGTGAGCGGTGAGCGGTGAGCGGTGAGCGGTGAGCGGTGAGCGATTAGCTTTTAGCTTGAGTGTCGTCGGTAGATGATTCTCGACTAGAGACTAACCGCTAAAGACTAGCGGCTCAAAATATGGACGCGATGGCAGGGATTGTCATTACAAAAGGAGCGAAAAATCATGTCGGATTTCTACTGTGATTTAACGGTTTTTACGGCGGAGGAGCGCGAAAAACATCTCGCGGATTCGCGGGTGCTGTTCGGGGCGGCGCTGGAAGTGCGCGATTTGCCGGATGGGTATGCCGTGCGACTGCCGACAGAATCCGCCACGCTGACCCAGATGGCAGAATTCATCCAGTATGACCGGTTATGCTGCCCGTTTATTACCTTTGGCATTGAGGTTGAACCGAATGGCGGCCCGATGTGGCTGCGGCTGACGGGCGGCGCGGCGATCAAGCAAGGGCTTGCCGGAGAGTTCGCGGGGCTGCTGGACGTGGCAGTGGCGGCGGCGGCGGGGTTGTAACAGCGCGTGGAGCTGCTTCAAATAAGACGCGAAAGTTTCCGCACCAAATTGCTCTGCTCCAGCGGGCGACAATTCAGGCTGAATCCAGCGAATATTTTTGAATCCGGCGGACTCCAGCACGGCGTTGACCGTCGCTTGATTCCAGCGATAGGCCGTGACTTCCGGCATCACCATGTCGCCGAGCCTTGCGGAAAAGGGCATCGGATCGCCATCGACGGGCGTTGGGTTGGCAATTTTGATGTCCATTCCGGGCTGGTCTTTGTAATAACCCGGCTCGCGGGAAATATTGGGATTCAACTGATAGGTGATGAAGCGTCCCCCCGGCTTGAGATTGCTGCTGATGGCCTGACATATGGCAAAGAGCGCGTCCTGGGTGGGCGCGTGTGCAGCAGGTAGACCGCCAGCGCCAGATCAAAAGGGGGTGTCGCTCTTGAACTGGGTGTCGTCCTGCACAGAATATTCGATGCCCAGATCGGCAACCAGATTGTACTGCTTCGACATGCGTGAATTAGCCTTTGATATTGGATGCGGTGGCCTGGGCAGCGTTGGGAAAACGTTCGTGATAACGGGCATAAATTTTTTCGTGCGCGTCCTGCATCGTCTGGGTAAACAGCGCCAGGATTTGGGCGCGTGGGCGCAGTTTCATCAACATATTCATAAAGACCATGACGCCGTAGGGCGCGGCGACGATGACTGACGCAAACACGTTGTCCGGCATATTTTT
>Ga0268299_1004097_pt1 | contig 11982 bp, 13 predicted proteins | sample NOBtaG_FD_193484 | JGI IMG/M metagenome (GOLD analysis project Ga0268299, IMG submission 193484) | Activated sludge microbial communities from bioreactor in Nijmegen, Gelderland, Netherland - NOB reactor | ecosystem: Engineered > Bioreactor > Aerobic > Activated sludge | place: Netherlands... | reverse complement strand
CTCGGCCAGGCGCTTGCGCTCACCGCGCTGCGGGTCGAAGACGAAGAGGCCGTCGCGCTGCGCCAGCAGCAGCAGGCCGCCGGGCATCGGCGCGCAGCAGGCTGGTTCGCTCTCGAAGGACCATTGCCGGTGCGCGCCGCTGGCGGGCACGAAACGGTGCAGCTGCCGGCCCGGGATGTCGCACCAGTAGAGCGCCGCCTCGTCCGGGTGCCAGAACGGCGATTCGCCCAGCAGCGAAGCCGCCACCGGCAGCGGCGTCCAGGCCGCGCCGCCCGGGAGGGCCATCACCGCCGCGCCCCGCCCCTCGTCACGCCGCGGCCACCTCGAGCCGCATGGTGGCCGAGAGCGACTGGCCGGCCTCCACCGTCACCAGCCCGTGCGCGGCCGGGTCGGCCATGTGCAGCGCGTTGCTCACGTGGCTCACCGGCTCCACGCAGTAGTACGGCTTCGTCTGCGGCGTGAAGACCACGAGGTAGCGCAGCGAGGAGGTCAGGCGCAGCGAGAGCTTCTCGTCGCGCAGCCGCGCCGCACCGCGCCAGCCCTCGAAGCAGTTGTCGAACTCGAGGTGCGCCACGTCGGCATCGATACCGGGCTGCGCGACGCGGCGCACCGGCAGGCCGGTGGCGTCGCTGTCCCAGCGCTCGGCCAGCTCGATGTGCAGGCGGCTGCGCTCGCGCTTGGGGAAGTACGGATGCCAGCCCAGACCCACCGGCTGCGCCAGCGGCGCGCGGTTGGTGAAGGCCAGCTGCACCTCCAGCGCGCCGGCCTCGAGGCTGAAGCGCTGGTCGACGCTGAAGTCGAACGGCCAGTGCGCGTCGCCGGCGTGGGTGCAGCGCAGCAGTGCCTGCGCCGGCGAAGACTCCACCACGGCCCAGGCGCGCTGCCAGGCCACGCCGTGCACCGAGTGCGGGTTGTCGTCGAAGTTGGGCTGCGTCGTGTAGTCGCGCCCCTGCCAGCGGAAGCGCCGGTAGCCCAGGCGGTTGCTGTAAGGCACGAGCGGATAGCAGCCCGAAAGGCGCGAACTCTCGAGCGCCGCCGGCTCGGTGCTGCGCAGCACGGGCAGGCCGGCGCGCCACAGGCCGGCGATGCTGGCACCGAGGTCGGCACGCACGGCCAGGCGAAGCTCGCCGGCACGCAACTCGACGATCGAAGGGGAGGAGGTCATCGGCAGCAGGAAGAGGAGACGGCCCCGATGATGCCGCAGCCGCGGGGGCCCGCGCGGGCGCGCCGTCTGCGTGCCCCGGCCCCGCGCTTCAGCGGCGCGTGTCGGGGCTGCCGAGGTCCACCTTCAGGTAGTGCGCGCCCGGGATCGGGTTGTAGTAGTAGGGCGGCACCTCGACGAAGCCGAGCGTGCCGTACAGGCCGCGCGCCGACTCCATGTCGTCCAGCGTGTCGAGCAGCAGCGTCGAATAGCCGGCGCGTATGGCCTGGTCGAGCAGTGCCTGCGCCAGCGCGCGGCCGAGGCCGAAGCCGCGGAAGGCGCGACGCACGTACAGGCGCTTCATCTCGCAGGCGTTGGGGTAGTCGACATCGGCCAGCGGGCGCATCGCGCCACAGCCGGCCGGCGCCCCGTCCACCAGCGCCAGCAGCAGCGTGCCGCCGGGCTCGGCGTAGTCGCCGGGTAGCGCCGCCAGCTCGGCCTCGAAGCCCTGGAAGCACAGGTCGACACCCAGCCCGTCGGCGTACTCGCGGAACAGCTCGCGCACGGCGTCCAGGCCGGCGAGCTCGCCGGCGCCGACGGTGACGATTTCGGTGCGGTTCTCTTCGGGCATGGCGCTGTCGGCGGCCGTGCGCGGGCGTTCGTGCCGTGGCGAAGGCGAGGGCCGGGCTAGCCGCCCTGGCGCATCACCCACCACGAGAGCCCCGCCGCCGCCAGCGCGACGGCGAGCGCCAGGAGCCGCGAGCGCGCGTCGTCGCGGCTCGCCGGCAGGGCACCGCCCGACGCGCCGGGCATCGCCTTGTCCCCACTCACCATGGGCCCGATCAGGTCCACTTTCTTGCGCAGGCGGTAGAAGACGATGGCCGCCACGTGCAGCGCCACGAGCGTGAGGATGATCGCCTCGCCGTAGTTCTTGTGCCAGGCGGTCGCTGCCACGCCCGTGGCCGTGGCCACGTACTTGTTGAGCGGGCCAACGCTGGCGATCTCGTCGTCGGAGATGAGCCCGGTGCCCACCTGCACGAGCAGGATGGCGAGCATCGCGAACACCGAGCCGGCGCCCAGCGGGTTGTGCCCCACGTCGAGGTGCTCGCCGGGCCGCGCCTGGCCGCGCAGGTAGCGCAGCACCGTGCCCGGCGCGTAGACGAAGCTCGCAAAGCGCGACCAGCGGCCGCCCACCAGCCCCCACACGAGCCTGAACACGAGCAGGGCCAGCGCCACGTGACCGAGGCGGAAGTGCCAGGTCATCGCCGCGCCGCCGATGCTGCCGGTGACGACGAGGCCGGTCACCGTCAGGGCCAGCAGCCAGTGGAAGGTCCGCGTGGGCAGGTCCCAGACGCGCACGGCCACGGCGTTCACGATCGACTTCAAGGGCACCACCCTACCTCGGAATTGGAAGACATCGGACGATTGTGTTTCGGGCCCGCGCCGCGCCCTTCGGGCTTTCCCGAGGGCGCGCATCGGGAATGTCGATCAGGCAGCCGACGTAAACGCGACAGGCCGGCTAGCATCGCGGCCCGCAACTTCCCGCCACAACCCGGAGTTTCACGCATGATGATCCGTCCCCTCCTTGCCGCCCTGACCGCTGCCGCGGTGTCGCTGCCCGCTGCGGCGCAGTTCCAGAAGCCCGAGGACGCGGTGAAGTACCGCCAGAGCGCGATGACGGTGATGGCCAACCACTTCGGCCGCGTCGGCGCGATGGTGCAAGGCCGCGTGCCGTTCGACGCCGCCACGGCCAACGCCAACGCCGAAGTCGTGGCGATGATGTCCAAGCTGCCCTTCATCGCCTACGTCGAAGGCACGCCGGGCACCGCCAAGGGCGGCGCCTCGCCCGCCATCTGGACCAAGCGCGCCGAGTTCGACGCCGCCGCGTCGAAGATGCAGGAAGAGGTCGCCAAGCTGCTGGCTGCGGCCAAGACCAACAATCTCGACAACATCAAGGGCGCGTTCGGCGGTGTCGGCCAGGCCTGCAAGGGCTGCCACGACAACTTCCGCAACCAGTGATCCGGCGCGGCCGCTGTCGTGCGCCCTTGGCGCAGCGGCGGCCGGCATGCCTGCGAGAAGGCCCGCTTCGGCGGGCCTTGCTGCTTCAGGCGTTCACTTCGGCGCGGCCAGCACCTCGCGCTCCCAGCGGCCGATGAGGCGCGTGCGCTCCTCCTTCGAGCCGAACTTCTTCAGGTCGTAGTCGACGAACTTCATCTGCGTCGCCGGCGGCATCAGCGGGTGCAGCGGCGTGTCCTTGTTCGAGGGGATCGTGAACGAGCCCGAGGCCGCGGCCAGTGCCTGCGCCGGCGCGCTCAACGACCACTCGTAGAACCGCTTCGCGTTGTCGAGGTTGCGCGCGCCCTTGACGAGGCTCATGGCGCCGATCTCGTAGCCCGTGCCTTCGCAAGGCACGAGCGTCTTCAGCGGCAGCCCCTGCTTGATCTCGCCGGCGGCCAGCGCCAGGAAGCCGATGGCGATGCCCGTCTCGCCGCGCGCCGCGTTCTTCACCGGCCCCGCGCCCGAGCGCGTGTACTCCGAGACGTTGCGGTGCACGGCCTTCATGTAGTCGAAGGCCGCCGGCTCGCCGAACAGCTGCACGAAGGTGGCGATGGCCGTGTAGGCCGTGCCCGAGCTGTTGGGGTTGGAGTTCTGCACCTCGCCGCGGTACTCGGGCCTGGCGAGATCCTTCCAGCACTGCGGCACCGGCAGCTTCTTGCGCGCCAGCACCTCCGGGTTGTAGGCGATGCCCAGCGGCCCGAGGTACACCGCCGCCGTGCGATTGCCGGACGCCGCAGCCAGGCTGCGCGCCCAGTCGTGCAGCCGCGGCGCCAGCGGCGAGGCGTGCGGCAGCGTCAGGTCCTGCTCGGCCGCCTGCAGGTGCGGGTCGCCGGTGCCGCCGAACCAGAGGTCGGTCTTCGGATTGGCCCGCTCGGCGTTGAGCTGCGCGAGCACCTCGCCGGTGCTCTTGCGGATCATGTTCACCTTGATGCCGGTCTCCTTCTCGAAGGCGGCCGACATCGACGCGCACCACTCGAGCTCGACGCTGCACAGGATGTTGATGCTGCCCTTGTCCTGCGCACGCGCGGCAGGGCCGAAAGCGGTGGCGGCTGCGCCGGCCAGCAGTGCCGCCGCGACGACTCCGAACTTCATCTCGCGGGTCCTCCTCGTGGGTCGCTTCATCGGTCGTGGTCTCAGGCGATGCCCGGTGCGAAACCGAGCACCACGCGCCGCGTCATGGCCGACTTCTTCTCGATCTTGGTCACCACCACGGCGCCCACGTCGCGCGTGTTCGCCACGTGCGTGCCGCCACAGGGCTGCAGGTCAACGCCCTCGATCTCGAGCACGCGCACGCGGCCCATGCCACGCGGGGGCATCACGCTCATGCTGCGCACGAGGCCGGGGTTGGCGTCGAGCTCGGCCTCGCTGATCCAGCGGTGGCGCACCGGGTGCGCCGCGGCCACGTAGCGGGCAATGCCGGCGCTCAGTGCCTCCTTGTCGAGCGGCTCGTTCATGTGGAAGTCGAGCCGCGCGTAGCCGGCGGTGATGGAGCAGCCATCCACCGGGTGCGGCACGAGCGCGCACAGCAGGTGCGTGGCGGTGTGGAAGCGCATGTGCGCCTGGCGTCGCGCGGCATCCACCTGTGCGGTGACGGTGACGCCCGGGGCGAAGGCGGCGCGCACGGCCGGGTCGGCATCGGCCGCGGGCACGTGCGCGATATCGCCCGGCCGCCCCGCGTGCTTGCGCGTGTCGGCGATGGCGAGCGCCGTACCGTCGGCGAGCACGAGGCGGCCGGCATCCCCGGCCTGGCCGCCGCCCACGGGATAGAACACGGTGCGGTCGAGCACCACGCCGGCCTCATCGACGGCGACGATGCGCGCCTCGCAGCTCAGCAGCGTCGCGTCCTCGCGGAACAGCTCGTCGGTCATTCACTCTCCAGGGTCACGGGCCCGCGCGGCGTGTCGAAGGTGGCGCGCAGGCGCGGGGCGGACTGTGCCACGAAGCTCGCGCCGCCCAGGTTCAGGGCCACCACGAGCGCCGCGGGCAGGCCGCCGAGCATCAGTTCGCGCAGCCTCACGGGCGAGGCGGCCATCGCCCGCGTCGGATGCACGCCCTGCCACTCGATGAGCGTGGGCAACGCGCCGCCGTGCCGCAGCGCGCCGTCGGCACACACGGCGATGCGCCAGCGCAGGGGCCCTTCGGGCGTGTCGCGCGAGGCGGCGAGGGGCTCGCCGGCGTCACAGCCGGCGGCCGCCAGCGCGGCGAGGTGCGCCTCGATGGCCGTGGTGCGCGCCACCGCGTGCAGCAGGTGCGGCCCGCGTGCCACCAGGCGGGCGCGGGTTGCGGCCTCGTCGAGCCCGAACCAGCGCCGCCGCGATGGCAGCGGTGCCTCGGGCTCGACGGCAATGATCTCCAGATACGCGGCGGGGAAGGCCGGCGCATCGATGCGCAGCAGCCGGTTGTGCGTGCCGAAGAGCGCGTGCCGCCCCCCGGGCCCGGGCGTGATGCCCAGCGTGGCCTCGCACCACGCCACACCGTCGGCCAGGGTGGCCGCGGCCACGACGAGATGGTCGAGCTCCGCGGTCGGCGGCGCGCCCGGTATCACAGGGCGAGTTCTCCCTGCACGCAGCGCACCACGTCGCCGCCGACCCAGATGTCATCGCCCTCGCGCCGCAGGTGCACGCGGCCGGCGCGCTGCAGTGCCGCGCCCTGCGCGGCGACGTAGGCGGCGGGGGCGAGGCCGGTGCGCATCAGCCATTGCGCGACGCTGGCGTTCAGGCTGCCGGTGACCGGGTCTTCGTACATGCCGCCGCCCACGAAGGCGCGCAGCTCGAAAGCCGCCTCGCCGCCTGGCGCGTGTGGCCCGACGACGCCGAGCTTCAGGTCACCGAGCGCCGGCCAGTCCGGGCGCAGAGCCAGCACACGCTCGGCGCTGTCGAGCAGCACGCCGGCCCAGCCCGGGCCGTTGTCCACCCACTGGTGCGTGCGCACCGCGTCTTCGGGCAGCCGCAGCGCCTGCGCGATGCGCTGCAGCAGATCGGGCTCGAGCGGCCCGCTGCGGCGCGTGGGCGGCGCGGCGAAAGCCAGGCGCGAAGCGCGCGCCGGGTCACGGCGCACCCGCACCAGGCCGACAGCGCACTGCTGCACCACGGTGTCGGGCGCGCGCGGCCGGCCACCCGCCGAGAGCCAGGCCCAGCAGGTGCCGAGCGTCGGGTGCCCTGCGAACGGCAGCTCGCCGCCGGGCGTGAAGATGCGCACCCGGTAGTCGGCGCCCGGGTCGGTGGGCGGCAGCAAGAAGGTGGTCTCGGAGAGATTTGTCCAGCGCGCGAAGGCAGCCATCGTGTCTTCCGACAGACCGGCCGCACCGTGCACGACGGCGAGCGGGTTGCCACGCAGCGGCTGGGCGCTGAAGACGTCGACCTGGTCGAAGCGGTGCGTGCTCATCGTGAAAGAGCCTCCTCGAGGACGGTGCCGAGCGCGCGCACGCCTTCTTCGATCTTCAGCGGCGGCACGGTCACGAACGACAGCCGCAGCGTGTGCGCATGCGAGCCCGAGACGAAGAAAGGCGCACCCGGCACATAGGCCACGCCTGCCTCCACGGCCCTGGGCAGCAGTGCCGTGGCGTCCAGCTGCGTGGGCAGCTCGACCCAGAAGAACATGCCGCCCACCGGCGCGTTGAAGCGGCAACCCGGCGGCAGGTGCGCGGCCAGCGCGGCACGCATCGCATCGCGCTGCGCCTTGTAGCGCGCGCGGATGGTGGGCACGTGCTCGCGCAGGAAGCCGTTCTTGATGACCTCGTGCACCACGCGCTGGTTGAAGCCGGGCGTGTGCAGGTCGGCCGCCTGCTTGGCCTGCAGCATCTTCGGGAACAGCGCCTTCGGCGGTACCACGTAGCCCAGGCGCAGGCCCGGGGCCAGCACCTTCGAGAACGAGCCGAGGTAGACGGCGCCGTCGCCCAGCCGCGCAGCCATCGGCGCCGGCGGCGGCGCGTCGAACCACAGGTCGCCGTAGGGGTTGTCTTCCACCACGGGCAGGCCGATGGCCGTGGCTGCGGCCGCGAGCGCGTCACGCCGCGCCGCGCTCAGGCAGCGCCCGCTCGGGTTCTGGAAGTTGGGCAGCAGGTACATGAAGCGCGCGCCGCGCGCCGAGGCGAGCGCGGCCGGGTCGGGGCCCTCGTCGTCACCCTCGACGGCCACGAACTCGGGCTCGAAGGGCGCAAAGGCCTGCAGCGCGCCGAGGTAGGTGGGCGACTCCACGGCCACCGTGCTGCCGGGATCGATGAGCACCTTGCCCACGAGGTCGAGCCCCTGCTGCGAACCGGTGGTGATGAGCACCTGCGCCGCGTCGACGCGCAGGCCCATGGTGCCGAGCTCGCCGGCCACCCACTCGCGCAGCGGGCCGTAGCCTTCGCTGGCCGCGTACTGCAGCGCCTCGCGCGGCTGGTCGCGCAGCACGCGCTCGGTGGCCTCGCGCATGGCCTGCACCGGGAAGGTGTCGGCCGAGGGCAGCCCGCCGGCCAGCGAGATGATGCCCGGGCGCTCGCTGAGCTTGAGGATCTCGCGGATCGTCGAAGGGTTCAGGCGCGCGGCGCGGCGCGCCATCTGCCAGGGAGCGTTGTTCGTCGTCATGGAGAGACCTGCGATGGGGAAACCGGCGATGGGGAGGCCGGCGCCGTGCGCACGGGCATGCGCTTGCCGATGAAGACCACGGCCACCACGGCGAGCGCGAAGCCCACCGTCAGCGCCTCGAGCGGCTCGCCCAGCAGCGGCACGGCGGCCAGCAGGGCCAGGAAGGGTTGCGCCAGCTGCACCTGGCTGACTCGAAGGACGCCGCCCTCGGCCAGGCCACGGTACCAGGCAAAGAAGCCGAGCCACATGGAGAACAGCGTGACATAGGCGAAGCCGGCCCAGGCGGCCGGCGACGCCGGCTGCGCGGGCCAGGTGAGCAGCATGGCCGGCAGCGTGAACGGCAGCGACAGCGTCAGCACCCAGCAGATGGCCTGCGGCGCCGGCAGGTGCATCGAGACACGCGCGCCGGCGACGTAGCCGAAGGCGGTGCTCGCCACGGCCAGCGCCAGCCAGGCATCGGCTGCCACCAGCCGGCCGCCACCGGCGATGAAGGCGAACGCCAGCACGAGCGCGCAGCCCGCCAGCGCGCAGGCCCAGAAGCCGCGCGAAGCCTTCTGGCGCAGCACCACGGCCGCCACCACCGCCGTGCCCAGCGGGATGATGCCGGTGACCACCGAGGCGTGCATCGCCGGCACCTCGCGCAGGGCCATCGCCAGCCCGAGCGGAAAGCCGACCACGGTGCCGAGGGCCGAGACGGCAAGCGGCCGCCACAGCGCCCGCGCCGGCCACTGCAGGCGGCCGCCACCGGCGAACCACAGGTAGACCACGCTCAGCATGCCGGCGAGCGCCGCGCGCCCCGCCGTGACGAAGGACGGCGGCAGCTGCGGCGTGCCCTGGTCGCCCACGGCCAGCCGCGTCATCGGCATCGTGAGCGCGAAGATCAGCACGCCCAGCGCACCCCACGCGTAGCCGCGCGCGATGCGGCGCGCCTGCGCATCGGCCACCGTATCAGCCGCCACGTCGGCCGCGACACCGGTCGCCACGTCGCCCCTCATGCCAGCGCCATCCACAGCGCGGTGCCGGCAAGCAGCAGCGCCAGCACGCGGTTGAAGGCGAGCAGCCGGCCGCCGTGCGACAGCCAGCGCCGCAGCGCCGAGCCCACCCACGCGTAGGTGAGGTTGCTGGCGAGCGCGAAGACCATCATCACCGGCAGCACCTGGGCCAGGCGCAGCCAGACGGCGTCGCCGCCGTGGATCCAGCCGGCGCTCACCACGAGCGCGAGGATCCAGGCCTTGATGTTCACGAACTGCAGCAGCACGCCCTGGCCGAAGCCGGCGTCGAAGCGATCCCCGTCGCCGGCGGAGAGCCGCGCCGATTCGGCCAGGCGCCACGCCAGCCACAGCATGTAGCCGGCACCGGCCCACTTGACCAGGCCGTGCAGCGCCGGCGCCGTCTGCAGCAGTGCCCCGAGGCCGAGCGCGCAGGCCACCACCACCAGCCCCCAGCCCACCGGCACGCCGAGCACGAAGCGCATCGCATGGCGCAGGCCGTGGTTGGCCCCCAGGGCTGCGGCCAGCGTGGTGTTGGGGCCCGGCGTGAAGCTCATCGCCGTGGCGACGAACAGCAGCGCGGCCCATTCGGAGCCCGTCATGGCGGCAGTCTAGCCGCCACGATCAGCACAGCGGCAATACACTTGCGCCTCACAGATCGAGCCACTGTACTGACCATGCCGACGACACAGAGCGCGAGTCCGCCCGACCTCGGCCTCACCCGCGCCGGCCGCGCCACCCTGAGCGAGCAGCTGGCCGAGCGCTTTGCCGAGCGCATCCGCCAGCGCCTGCTGAGCCCGGGCACGCGACTGCCCTCGGTGCGCTCGTGTGCGGCGCGCCACGGCGTGAGCCCGAGCACGGTGGTGGGCGCCTACGACCTGCTGCAGGCGCAGGGGCTGGTGCAGGCGAAGCCGCAGCGCGGCTTCTTCGTGCGCGACGCCGCCACGCCGCTGGGTCGCGTGGCATCGACGGGCGTTCTCCTGGAGGGTGGCACTTCGGCGGCGCCCCCGGCTCATGACCGATCACGCGCGTCCGCGCATGCGGACACCGCGCAGCCTGGCCCTGCAGCACCCTCCTCCGCGGACACGAACCCGCCGCGCCCGGTCGATGCCACCGCGCTCATCCGCGGCATGTTCCGGCCCCGCCGCGGCGCGCCGCCGGCGCCCGGCCAGGGCACGCTGCCCGAGGCCTGGCTCGACGCCGAGCTGCTGCAGCGCGCGCTGCGCCGCGTCACCGCTGGCGCCGGGGCGATGGGCTGGTTGTCCTATGGCGACCCCGCCGGCGACCCGCGGCTGCGCCAGGCCCTCGTGCGCCGGCTGGCCGACATCGGCGTGCCGGCCAGCGCCGACCAGATCGTCACCACGGTGGGCGCGACGCACGCGCTCGACCTCGTGGCGCGCACGCTGCTGCAACCGGGCGACGCCGTGCTCGTCGACGAGCCGGGCTGGGCCGTCGAGTACGCACGGCTGTCGCGCATGGGCCTGCGCCTGCTGCCCGTGCCGCGCGGCCCCGAGGGCCCCGACCTCGCGGTGCTCGAGGCGCTGGCACGCGCGCACCGGCCGCGGCTGTACGTCACCGTGTCGGTGCTGCACAACCCCACCGGCGCCTCGCTGGCACCGGCTCACGCGCACCGCCTGCTGCGCCTGGCCGAGGCGCTGGACTTCCTGCTCGTCGAGGACGACACCTACGCCTGGCTGGCGCCCAGCCACGCCACGCGCGTGGCGCAGCTCGACGCGCTGCAGCGCACGGTGTACGTCTCGGGCTTCTCGAAGATCCTCGTGCCGCAATGGCGCGTGGGCTACGTCGCCGCCGCGCCGGCGCTGGCCGAGCGCCTCATCGACACCAAGATGCTGGGCACGCTCACCACCCCGGCACCGCTGGAGCAGGCGGTGGCGTGGTGCCTGGAGCAGGGCGCGCTGCGCCGCCATGCCGAGCGCGTGGCCACGCTGCTGGCCGCAGCGCGCACGCGCACCGTGCGCCTGGCGCGCGAGGCCGGCTGCCGCTTCGTCGCTCCGCCCGAGGGGCTGTTCGGCTGGATCGACGTCGGCACCGACACCGAACCTCTGGCGCACCAGCTGCTGGATGAAGGCTGGCTCACCGCCCCGGGCATGCTCTTCCACGCCACCCCGCGGCCGACGACCCTGATGCGCGTGAACTTCGCGACAGGCCAGGACGCCCGCTTTTGGCAACGGCTGCAATCCCTACGAAAGCAGGAGAAAAGGGCCGATTCCTGAACATTTGGACACATTTGAAACAGGTCGGTCGGTCGTGAACTCTTCACGCCGCCTTCCAATTCGTTGGCACGGTCGCCAGCGCAGGGAGCCGGCCGGAGAATGTCTCAGATGCCTTTTCAGTCGACCCAACCCGCCCACGAGGCCGCCAGCCCGCGCGCCGCGGAGTTCATGGCCGGGCGCTCGAGCGACGAGACGCTCGATTCGGTGGCCGGTGCCACGCGCCTGAGCTCGCTCTCGCCTTCGCTGATGGCCGACCTGCAGCGCTTCGGCAGCGAGTCGGGCAGCGGCGCACTCGACATGCTCGCGATGCTGGCCGCCTCGGTGCGCCACGGGCGCTCGCTGCGCGCCCTGGTGCAGGTGGACCAGCACCAGGTGCCGCTCACCCTCTTCCCGACGGCGCGCGTGGCGCACTCGCCACTGCCGATGGTGTCGCTGCTGGCCGGCCGCGTGCAGGACTGGCGGCTGCTGCAGGTGGCGCCGGCGCAGATGAAGTCACCCGGCGCGGCCGAGCTGCAGTCGCTGGTGCACAACTACACGCCGCTGCCGCTGCTGCTGTGGGCGGTGGCGCAGCGCGGCTCGCGCGAGTCGCTGCTGCCCGAGATCGCCGGCACGGCCGCCTACCGCGTCACGCCCTCGGCCGACCTGCGCCTGCTCGACCTCTCCGGCACCGTGCTGGCGGCGGTGGACCGGCTGCGCCGCGGCACCACCAACCTGCGCGACATCGCCGGCTGGCCCGGCTTCGACAAGGGCCGCGCGCAGCGGCTGCTCAACGGCCTGTACCTGCAGGCCGCGCTCCTGGTGAGCCGCACGCACCCCGCGGCCACGAACGACGGCTGGGCGCAGGCGCATCACTGAAGCCTGCGTAAGTCGCCGGGGGTCGCAGGCTTTGCGGTGGACCGGCATCGGCGCGCGCCAAGGCCGCCGGGTGGCCGGCTACGCGAATGTCCTTGTTCGGCGGCCTGGCTCGCAAGCTCGCAAGGCCCCCGAATGCA
>Ga0268299_1004096_pt1 | contig 11988 bp, 8 predicted proteins | sample NOBtaG_FD_193484 | JGI IMG/M metagenome (GOLD analysis project Ga0268299, IMG submission 193484) | Activated sludge microbial communities from bioreactor in Nijmegen, Gelderland, Netherland - NOB reactor | ecosystem: Engineered > Bioreactor > Aerobic > Activated sludge | place: Netherlands... | reverse complement strand
TGCGGCGTGCATAGTGCCCATGCACTGTCCGCGCACCACGAGAGGGCGGCGACGAGTACTACTCGGCGAAGCACGGACATACCTGCTACGCTTCCGGCCGTCCGCGCTGGACCCGCGTCATTCCGATCGTTACGCCTTCCCCGACCCCAGTCTCGTAAGCCTATGCGGGATTGGCCGCGGGAATGCAAGCGACAATCGGCCGGCCGGGCGCGCGGGCGACCCGGTTTTCAGGCGAGGAGCGCGCGGATCACGTCTGTCGCCCCAGCAGCCGTGAACGCGGGGGCCTCGCCACCGGGCAGTTGCGGAAACCCCTCGCCCCTCGGATCGAGCCACACCGCGTCGATGCCGGCTCGCTGCGCCCCGACAACGTCGTCGAGCGGCGTGTCACCGACGAAAAGGGCGCGCTCCGGCGGCACACCGAGCGCATCGAGGGCGATGGCGAAGATCTCCGCGCCCGGTTTACGCCAGCCGCACTCCTCGGAGATGACGATCGGATCGAGCAGATCCGCCAATCCGTGCCTGGCCAGAATGCTGCGCGCGGTCGGCCCATCATCGAAATTGGAGATCAGTCCGACCCGATACCGCGACGCCAACCGCCCGAGCCAGACGGCATGATCCGACGGCATCTCCGTGGCCTCGGCCAGCCCCCCCATGTGTGCCGCGCACAGCCGCAGCGCAGTGCCCTCGTCGGAATGACCCAGGCGCGCCAGGATGCGGCGGAACCGATCCGCCGAAGCGATCTCGCGATGGGTCTGTCGCCGAGCCTGCTCCAACTCGACGCCCACGGCCCGCGTCGCGTCGAGGAACTCCTCCATCTCGACCCCCGCGAGTTCCCTGGCCACCGCGTCGGCGAGTCGACGATGCACGCCCCCGGCCGCGCGACTACCGACCATCGGCAGACGCCGAAAGAACACCAACGTGCCAAAGAGGTCGAACAGGATCGCTCGATAGCCCCGCTCGGGCGTCATTGCAGCAGACGCGGGCGAGTTTGCGGCAACGGTCTCCGCCCGGCAAAGCCGGTATCGAGCTCGTGGTAGTAGCCCACTTCCGCCTCCCCGTACTGCCAACAGAGAAGGACGGCTCGGCCATCGATCTCCGAGGGGAAGTCGACCAGTCCCAGGTCGAGCCCCTTGAATTCACCCCCGAGGCTCTCGATCTCCTGCAACAACGACTCGATCTCGCGCGCCGCAGGCTCCACCTCTGGCCGCAGCCGGAGCAATTCCGCCACCGATATCGCCCTGCCGGTGTCGCCGCTCTCGGCCGCCGCCGTCTCGACGGCGGCGCGCAACTCTGCCCCGCGCTGCTGCATGCGGCTGACGATGCGCTCGAGACGCGGGATCAGGGCATTCACTTCCTGCTCGGTGAAAGAGTGCTCGCGCGACATCGTTCCTGGACCGCCTGGCGGGACGTCCACTAGCAGGAGTCTCTCGCCAGTCAAACTTTCCCGTCGGGCACCCCTTTACGGCCGAAAATGGCTGTACTACTGTCGTCGCCATGGTGCCGCCAGCCATTCCGACCGCGGCGACCCCCCCTTCCCCGTCCGGCGGCCGGACCGACGGTTCAGCGGCTCCCCAGTCCGCCGCTGAAGGTCCGCTCGAGAGCGAGGATCCCGGCAAGTCGCGCTTCTTCGGCTTCGAGGAGGATCTCAGCAGCATCGACGTACCCACCGAGCTGGGCGTCCTGCCGTTGCGGGGCGTCGTCATCTTCCCTTCGGCGATCGTGCCGTTGCTCATCTCTCGCGGTGCCTCCCTGAAGGCGGTGGAAGCGGCGCTTTCGGCCGATCGCATGCTCGCACTGGTCGCGCAGAAGAACCCGGAGGAGGAGGCGCCGGATGCGAACGGGCTCTACGTGCGCGGCACGGCCGGTCGCATCCTCAAGATGCTGAAGTACCCGGACGGCAGTGTGCGCATCCTCGTCCAGGGCCTGCGGCGGATCGAGATCCAGGAATTCCTCTCGACCGAGCCCTTCTTGCGCGCTCGCGTGCGCCTGCTGGCGGACGTGTCACAGGTCTCGAAGGACGGAGAGGCATTGCAGGCGCACATGGTGAACCAATTCGCCAAGTTCGTCTCGATGATCCCCTACCTTCCCGACGAGCTGCAAGGCGTGGTGATGAACATCAAGGACCCGATCAAGGTCACCGATCTCATCGCCTCGAACCTCAACGTTTCCATCGAGGAGAAGCAGGATCTCCTCAGCACCCTCGATGTCCAACAACGCATGCAGCGCCTCTCGGCAATCCTCAACCGGGAGATCGAGCTGCTCGAACTGGGACACAAGATCCAGTCGGAGGTTCAGTCGGAGCTCAGCAAGAACCAGAAGGAGTTCTACCTGCGGCAGCAGATGCGCGCGATCCAGAAAGAGCTCGGCGAGGGAGACTCGCGCACGGCGGAGCTGGAGGAGCTGCGTCGGAAGATCGAAGAGGCGAAGATGCCGGTCGAGGCCCGCAAGGCGGCAGACGCCGAGATGGAGCGCCTGCGCATCATCCCTCCCGAGTCGGCGGAGCACACGGTCGTCCGCACCTACCTGGAGTGGCTGGTGAGCCTGCCATGGGAGGTGACGACCGAGGACAACCTCGACATCCCCCACGCCCGCGCGATTCTGGACGAGGACCACTTCGACCTGGAGCGGATCAAGGACCGGATCCTGGAGTTCCTGGCCGTCCGTCAGCTCAAGCGTGACTCCAAGGGCCCCATCCTGTGCTTCGTCGGGCCTCCGGGGACCGGCAAGACCTCCCTCGGCCGCTCGATCGCCCGTGCCATGGGGCGCAAGTTCGTGCGCCTGTCGCTCGGTGGGGTCCGCGACGAGGCCGAGATCCGTGGCCACCGCCGAACCTACATCGGCTCGCTTCCCGGCCGCATCGTCCAGGGCCTGCGCAATGCCGGCTCCAACAATCCGCTCTTCGTGCTCGACGAGATCGACAAGCTGGGGAACGACTTCCGCGGCGATCCCGCCTCCGCCTTGCTGGAAGTTCTCGACCCCGAGCAGAACTCGACCTTCCAGGACCACTACCTCGACGTTCCCTTCGACCTCTCGAAGATCATGTTCGTCACCACCGCCAACATGCTCGACCCGATCCCCCCCGCCTTGCGCGACCGCATGGAGATCATCGAGCTCGCCGGATACACCGAGGAGGAAAAGCTCGAGATCGCCCGCCGCCACCTCATTCCCAAGCAGACCGCCGAGAACGGCATCAGCGGCGAGCAGGTGGAGTTCGCGACCGAGGGACTGCAGCACCTGGTCAGGCACTACACCCGCGAGGCCGGTCTGCGGAACCTGGAGCGCGAGATCGGCAGCGTCTGCCGCAAGATCGCCCGCGGCGTCACCGAGGGCAAGACCGAGCGCGTCGTCGTCACGCCCGAGAAGGTGCGCGAGTTCCTCGGCCCGGAGCGCTACTTCTCCGAGGTCGCGGAGCGAATGCACGAGCCGGGTGTGGCCATCGGGCTGGTGTGGACCGCGATGGGAGGCGACATCATCTTCATCGAGTCCTCGAAGATGAGCGGCAAGAAGGGCCTCACGCTCACCGGACACCTGGGCGAGGTGATGAAGGAATCGGCGCACGCGGCGCTGACCTACATTCGCTCGCGCGCCGACCGCCTCGGCATCTCGCCCGACTTCTTCGAGAACTGCGACATCCACATCCACGTTCCGGCCGGAGCCGTTCCGAAGGACGGGCCCTCCGCCGGCGTTACGATGGCGACATCGCTGGCCTCGCTGCTCACCGGTCGCCTCGTGCGCCACAACGTGGCGATGACGGGTGAGATCACCCTGCGCGGCAAGGTTCTGCCGGTCGGCGGCATCAAGGAGAAGGTGCTGGGCGCCAACCGCGCCGGTATGGACACGGTCATCCTGCCGAAACGCAACGAGAAGGACCTGGAGGACGTGCCGGCCAGCGTCCGCGAGCGCATGAAGTTCGTCTTCGTCGACACGATCGCCGAGGTGCTCGACCACGCGCTCGAATCCACCGACTCCGCCGACACCGCCCACCGTGAGGCCCAGCGCCTCACGGCAGCCTCCCGATAGCGCGCGCGGCACATGCGCGTCGTCATGGCCTCCTCGGAGGCGGCGCCGCTGGTGAAGACCGGCGGCCTCGCGGATGTGGTCGGCGCGCTCCCGGGAGAGCTACGCCGCCTGGGCGTCGAGGTCTCCGTCGTTCTTCCCGGCTTTCGCGGCTGCCGTGAGCGGGCCGCGGCCAAGCCGAGCGGCGAGGCAGTGCAAGTGCCCCTCGGCAACCGCGAAGAGAGCGCCATCATCGAACGGGGCACGCTGCCGGATGGCACCGCGGTCGATCTCGTCCGTCACGACGGGTTCTTCGATCGCAACGGCCTCTACGGCGACTCCTCCGGCGACTACCCAGACAACGCCGCACGCTTCGCCTTCTTCTCACGCGCCGTTCTGGAGCTGCTGGCGAAGCGGGGGACGCCCGACGTTCTCCACTGCCACGACTGGCAGAGCGCCCTGGCGGTGGCCCTGCTGCGCGCCGATTCCCAGCGCTATCCCTCACTGCAGACGTGCCGGACGATCCTGACGGTGCACAACCTCGGATACCAGGGTTTCTTCCCCGCACAGGACTGGCCCCTGCTGGGTCTCGATGCGCGCTTCTACGCCCCGGGCTACTTCGAGTTCTGGGGGCACATCGACTATCTCAAGGGAGGATTGGTCTTTGCGGATGCGATCACGACGGTCAGTCGGCGCTACGCCGAGGAGATCTGCACCGCGGAGTTCGGTCACGGCCTCGAAGGGGTGCTGCGCGAACGCCGCCACCTGTTGCGCGGCATCCTGAACGGGGTCGACTACAGCCAGTGGTCGCCCGACTCGGACCGACACCTGCCCGCCAACTACTCGCCCGGCGACCTGAGCGGGAAGGCCACGTGCAAGCGCGTCGTGCAGGAGGAGTTCGGCCTTCCCGTCCGGCCGCAGACCCCTCTGCTCTGCATGATCACTCGGCTGGCCGAGCAGAAAGGCGTCGATCTGCTCGTCGCCATCGGCGAGGAGCTCGGCCAGCGCGATCTCCAGTTGGCGGTGTTGGGGACGGGTGACCGTCGGCTCGAGGATGCGCTGCGCGCCTTGGTTGCGCGGCGTCCGGACCGGATCGCGGCACGCCTCGCCTTCCAGGAGGATCTGGCCCACCGCACGCAGGCCGGCAGCGACATGCTGCTCATGCCCTCGCGCTACGAGCCGTGCGGCCTGAACCAGATCTACGCGCTCCGCTATGGCACGGTGCCGATCGTTCGCGCGACCGGCGGCCTCGACGACACGGTCGAGGACTTCGACCCCGCGCTGATGTCGGGCACCGGCTTCAAGTTCGGCCCCTACGAACCCGCCGCCCTGCTTGCCGCCATCGACCGAGCCCGAGGCTGGTACGGCCGCCCACAGCAGTGGCGTCAACTGATGGCCAACGGCATGAAGGCGGACTTCAGTTGGCGGCGCTCCGCACTCGAGTACGCCGACCTCTATCGCTCGCTGGCGGCGTGAGAGCCGCCGCCGCGCGGCTCAGACGGCGAAAGAGGACCCGCAGCCGCAGGTGCGCGTGGCGTTGGGGTTCAGGAACTTGAAGCCCGCGCCGTGCAGACCCGTGACGTAGTCGATCGTCATGCCGCGCAGATACTGGAGACTGCCCTCGTCGACCATCACCCGCAGCCCGCCGACCTCGAAGACCACGTCGTCCGCCTTCGTCTTGTCGTCGAAGTTCAGGTTGTACGACATCCCCGAGCAACCGCCCCCGATGACCCCGACACGCAGGCCCCAGCCGTCCAGACCGTCCTTCGCGAGGGCCCTCTTCGCCATCTCGACCGCCTTGGGGGTGAGATCGACCGGGTGTTCGGCGGCCGGCTGGGCCGTCTCCGCGCGCTCCGTCTCGTGCATCGCTCCGAACTCCTACCAGATTGAACAAAAGACTGGCTTCAACGTCCGAGAACCGTACGCAGCAGGGGTGGGCAAGTCAAGCTACCTCAATGGGTTATGGGACACGCAAACTTGAATTGGGCAACGGCTTTTGCCTATTAGGTGCGGCTGACCGCGCATGGCGATCCCACCGCGATACCTGGTACCCGTGTACCTCTTTCTGCTCGGCCTGGCCGCGTACTGGGGGGCCGCCACCGTCAGCACCGCGATTGCGGCGCGGCTCACGCCGATGCCGCAGATCGAACTCCCCTCCCCGCCCGAGCTGCCGCCGGCGCAGGCCAACCGCCCGCTCAACTACTACGCCGCCATCAACAAGCGGAACATCTTCAACGTCGAGCCCACGCCGGGCGCGGCGGCTCCACCTCCTCCCGTCACCACGCCCTTGAATCTCAAGCTGTGGGGCGTGGCGATCGACCAGAAGAGCGCCAAGCGGTCGTATGCCATCATCGAGGACCAGAAGACGCACAAACAGGACGTCCATCGCGTCGGCGACTCGGTCCCCGGAGGCGCGGTGGTCAAGGAGATCGACTGGCTCAAGGTCACGCTCGAGCGCGACGGACGTCTCGAGATTCTCGAGCTCGCGTCCGGTCCCGGGGGCGGTGCGCCACGCAGCATTGCGGCGGCCCCTGCCCCGGCACAACCGGTGGGCGAGGGCATCCAGAAGGTGAGCGACACCGAGTTCACTCTCGAGCGCGCCGAGGTCGACAACGCCCTCGAGAACATGAATCAGCTTTTCACGCAGATCCGGGCCGTACCGCACTTCGAGGGCGGCCAGTCGGTGGGCTTCCGCCTGTTCGCCATCCGGCAGGACAGCCTGTTCGACAAGATCGGGCTCAAGAACGGGGACATCATCAGCAAGATCAACGGCCAGGACATGACCGACCCGGCGCGCGCGATCGCGATGTTCCAGGAGCTTCGCAACGAGCGACAGATCTCGGTCGAGGTCACCCGCAACAAGGAGCCGCTCACCCTGAGCTACTCACTGCGGTGATCACGGTCTGCCACGAGGACGTATGAAAGCCATCCCGCGCTGTGCTGCAGCGCTCATCTCCATCGCAATCATCTCGAGCGCTGCAGCTCAGGCTCAGGACGCCCGGCCACCGGGGTTGCCACCACCGGCCCAGTTGCCGGCGGCGCCGCCCGAGGAGGCACCGCCGCCAGAACCGGAAGAGGAAGGCGGCGGCAAGGTGACGATGAACTTCCAGGACGTCGAACTACCGACGCTGGTCAAGTTCATCAGCGAGATCACCAACCGCAACTTCATCGTCGACGAGCGCGTCAAGGGCAAGGTCACCATCATCTCGCCCTCCGAAGTGACGGTGGAGGAGGCGTACCTCGTCTTCCAGTCGGTACTGCAGGTGAAGGGCTTCACCACCGTCCCGAGCGGCCCGGTGATCAAGATCCTGCCCTCGAAGGACGCCAAGTCGAACACCCTCGAAACGGTCTCGGGAAGCATCCCGCTGCCGAGCGACGAGTTCATCACCCGCATCGTCAAGCTGGACAAGGTCGATGCCAACGGGCTGCTGCCGATCATCCAGCCGCTCGTCTCGCCGGATGGCCTTCTGACCGCCTACGGCCCGACCAACAGCATCATCGTCATCGACGCGGCCGCCAACACGGCTCGGCTGGTCAGCCTGCTGACGCAGCTCGACGTCGAAGGCACCGAACGACTGATCGAGGTCATCCGGCTGCAGCACGCATTCGCGGCCGACGTGGCCGCCAAGGTCGCCGAAGTTCTGCAGGAGGACCAGCAGCAGCAAGGCCCGCTGCCCGCCGGCGGCGCAGTGCCCGGTGCCGGCGCGGCCCAGCGCACCAGCAGCCGCGCGCGCGGCGCCGCCGGCGCCGCCCCCGGCGGCGCCGGTGGCGGCGCCGTCACCGGTGGCACCGCGGTGAGCCGCTTCAAGATCATTCCCGACGAGCGCACCAACTCTCTCGTTCTGCTCGCCGGCCCGATCGAGATGCGACGCATCCGCGAGATCGTGGCGCGCCTCGACGTGCCCGTGCCGCTCGGTACCGGTCGGATCCACGTCTACTATCTCCGCCACGCGAACGCCTCGGAACTCCTCGCGGTGCTCTCGTCGCTCATCACCGGTAGCGGCAACATCGGCTTGGCAGCCCAGGCGTCGGGGGTGAACGCACGCCGCGCCGGCGTCGCCGGCGTCGGTGGATCTCGCAGCGTTACCCAGGGCCGCAACCTCGGGTCGCTGGGGCGCGGCCAAGGCTTCGGCGCCGGCTTTGCCGCCGGCATCAACGACGGCGGCGGGTTCGGCGGCGCCGGCGGCTTCGGCGGCGCCGGCGGCTTCGGTCGCGGCGCCCTCGCCGGCGGGCTGGGAGCGGGCGTGGCAGGCGGTGGGACCGCGGTGGGCGGCACGCCGGGCGCCTCCCCGGAGACCCAGTTCGAGGGCGAGGTGAGCATCACCGCCGACCCCGCGACCAACTCGCTGGTGATCAACGCTTCGCCGCAGGACTACACCACGCTGAAGGAAGTGATCGGCAGGCTCGACGTCCGCCGCCGACAGGTCTTCATCGAGGCCATCATCCTCGAGGTCGACATCGACGCCTCCAAGGCGCTCGGCTTCAGCTACCAGGGGGCGACCGGCCTCAACAACGGCGTCGGCCTCGGCCGCTTCAACTTCACCCAGGATGCGATCGCGCCGGCGGCGAGCCAGTTCGCCCTGCCCGGCCTGATCCTCGCCGCCGCCAGCTCGCAGACCATCCGCCTCCCGGATGGGTCGATCGTCCCGGCGCAGGCCGCCGTGATCAACGCCTCACAGAGCGACTCCTCCTTCAACCTGCTCTCCGCACCGAACCTCCTCACGACCGACAACCAGGAAGCGGAGATCGTCGCGGGCCGCAACATTCCGTTCCTGGCGAGTCGCGCCGCGGATACCGCGAACCTCGCCAACACCTTCGCGACCATCGAGCGCCGCGACGTCGGCATCACGCTGCGCATCACGCCCCAGGTCTCGGAGGGCGGGACGGTGCGACTGGACATCTTCGAAGAGGTGTCCGACATCACCCAGGTCGCCGGCATCGACCCGAACGCCCTGGGCCCGGCCACCACCATCCGCTCGGCCACGACCACCGTCGTGGCACGCGACGGCCAGACGGTCGTCATCGGCGGGCTCATCGCCGACACGATCCGCGACTCGAACAACACCATCCCCTACATCGGCGACATCCCCGTCATCGGCAATCTCTTCAGCAACAAGACCTTCAGCCGCAGCAAGATCAACCTGCTTCTCTTCCTGACGCCGCACATCGTGCGCAACGACGTCGACCACGCCAACCTCTCGAAGCGCCAGCGCGGCAAGATGCAGGAGTACATGAAGCGCCACAACATCCCGAACAAGCGGGAGGAGCAGTTGGCGGCGCCGGGCTGGGACATGGAGAACCTGCCCCCCCTTCCCAAGCAGGGCGAGCGGGGCGACGCGGCTCAGGTCGCCGAGGACGAGCAGGAGGAGCAACAGGACCGCCAGACCCTCGTCATCACCCCCTACGGGCGCCCGGCAGAGGAGGAGCAGTTCTCCGACGAGCCGCCGGCCTTCGTCCTGCTCGGCGTGGTCTGGGAGCGCGGCACTCCACCCCCGAGCCTGATCCCGAGCAACGGCGTCGTGCCCGTCATCCTGCCCGACGAGGAATTCCAGCGCGTGTTCCGCACCGGAGACCGGATGCAGTACTACACCGAGTACTACTCGGTGGTGTACGAGGTGTTGCAGCGCTTCCCCAACCGCGCCGCGGCCTATGCCCTCTACCCCGAGGGCCTGAGGCTCAGCTCCGGCTCGCGCGAGGGACTGCACTGGCGGATGCTGGACGACCCGGCCTCCAAGAACGTAGAATTCTGGAGCAGGGCGAACTGACGAGATGGCAGTTTCGGCAAAGACACTCGAAGCCTGTCTGATCGAGCACGGAGGGGTCTCCGAGTCGACCCTGGAGAAGGCGCGCGAGAAGCAGCGCGAAGGCAAGGGACTCGGGGACGTGCTCCAGGAGATGGGCGCGATCGACGGCAACGTCTGGGCGCGTGTCCTGGCGGATCACTACGGCCTGCCCTACATCGACCAGGTCTCGAGCGACTCCTACGACCGCATCCTCGAACTCGTCCGCGACCTGCCGATCAACTTCGCCAAGCGCTACCAGGTGTTGCCGATCAGCGGCGACGACGACGCCGTCACCGTCGCCACCAGCGACCCGACCTCCTTCGGGCCGATGGACGACATGCGACTCCTCATGCGGCGCCCGGTGCGCGTGGTCGTCGCGCCCGCCCCCCTCATCACCGACACGATCAACCGGGTCTACGACATGGCCTCCGGTTCGACCGAGCAGTTGATGGAAGGCCTCGACGAGGAGCGCCTCGACCTGGTGTCGGAGATGGAGGAGACCCGCGACCTGCTCGAGGCCGACGACGAGGCTCCCATCATCCGCCTCGTCAACTCGCTGCTGTTCCAGGCGGTGAAGGACCGGGCCAGCGACATCCACATCGAGCCCTTCGAGAAGAATCTGCAGGTGCGCTTCCGGATCGACGGCGTGCTCTACGACATCATCAACCCGCCGAAGCGCTTCCAACCGATCATCATCTCGCGCGTGAAGATCATGGCCGGTCTCAACATCGCGGAGAAGCGCCTGCCGCAGGACGGGCGCATCCGGATCAAGTTGGCCGGCAAGGACGTCGACATCCGCGTCTCGATCGTGCCGACCGCGTTCGGCGAGCGCGTCGTGATGCGTCTGCTCGAGCGAGCCAACACCTTGTTGCAGCTCGAGGACCTCGGCCTGATGGGGCCGAAGCTCAACGTCATCAACCGTCTGATCCACCAGAGCCACGGCATCATCCTGGTCACGGGCCCCACCGGCAGCGGCAAGACGACGACCCTCTACGCCTCGCTCGCCAAGATCAACACCACCGACAAGAACATCATCACCATCGAGGATCCGATCGAGTACCAGCTCCAGGGTATCGGCCAGATCCAGGTGAATCCGAAGATCGAGCTGACCTTCGCCAGCGGCCTGCGATCGATCCTGCGCCAGGATCCCGACGTCATCATGGTCGGCGAGATCCGCGATGCCGAGACGGCGGAGATCGCGATCCAGGCGGCCCTCACCGGCCACCTCGTGTTCTCGACGCTGCACACCAACGACTCCTTTGGAGCGATGACGCGCCTGATCGACATGGGCATCGAGCCGTTCCTGGTCTCGTCCTCGGTCATGGCCGTGATGGCGCAGCGCCTCCTCCGCCGCGTCTGCACCGATTGCCGGGTCGAGGCCGACCCCACCGACGAAGAGCTTCAGGAAGTCGGCCTGGACCGGCGCAAGGTCGGCGCCAACATCATCTACAAACCGGGACCGGGCTGTCCTGCCTGCAAGGGAACCGGCTACCGCGGCCGCTCCGGCATCCACGAGCTGCTCGTGGTCGACGACGACATCCGCAATCTGGTGATGAAGAACTCCGACGCCGCCACCGTGCGGCGCGAGGCCACCGCCAAGGGTATGACGACCCTGCGAGAGGACGGCGCGGAGAAGATCCTCGCGGGCCTGACGACGATCGAAGAGGTCCTGCGGGTCACCCAGGACGACCTCGTCTGAGGCCCGCCTTGAATAGACCCCAGCCGCGCGTCGTCAGCTGAAGCGTCCATGCCGGTCTACGCCTACAAGGGCCTCAACGCATCCGGGCGCAACGTCAGCGGCGTCATCGACGCCGACAGTCCCAAGGGCGCTCGCCAGAAGCTGCGCGGCGTAGGCGTCTTTCCGACCGACCTCGCCGAGGAGCGCGCCGCCGGTGCGCCCTCCGCCGCCCGCGCCAAGGCCGTCGCCGGCTTCAACATCAACCTGGCGCAGTACTTCGAGCGCATCAACCCGAACGACCTCGCGCTCATGACGCGGCAGCTCTCCACTCTGGTTGGGGCCGGCCTGCCCCTGGTCGATTGTCTCAGCGCCCTGATCGAGCAGACCGAGGTCCAGCGTCTCAAGAGGATCGTCTCCCAGGTGCGCGAGCGGGTCACGGAGGGCGGGGCGTTCGCCGACGCGCTGAAGGAACACCCGCGCATCTTCACCGATCTCTACACCAACATGGTGCGCGCGGGCGAGGCGAGCGGC
>Ga0268299_1004095_pt1 | contig 12000 bp, 10 predicted proteins | sample NOBtaG_FD_193484 | JGI IMG/M metagenome (GOLD analysis project Ga0268299, IMG submission 193484) | Activated sludge microbial communities from bioreactor in Nijmegen, Gelderland, Netherland - NOB reactor | ecosystem: Engineered > Bioreactor > Aerobic > Activated sludge | place: Netherlands... | reverse complement strand
TCTCGTAGTGCGCCGCGCGCTCGACGTCGTCGTTCTGCTTGTCGATGTAGCCGGCGTACTTGGTCGCGATCTCCAGCTGCTCGATCACGGCGTCGGCGAGCGGGGTGCCGAGTTCCGCCCTCAAGGCGGCGCGCCCGATCGGCGAAGCTTCGGCGGCGGCGCTGCGGCGCGCCGCGGCCAGGCGCGCAATCTCGGCGACGTCGTCAAAGGCCACGCCCGGGCGGCGCAACAGGTCGGCCAGCGAGTACTCGTGCTCGAGCGCCTTGCCCAGCAGGCGCTCTGCCTCGTCGGCCGGGAGGATCTTCGGATTCACCCAGGTCGACTTCAGGCGCTCCGTTTCACGTGAAACAGCGTCGCGCTTTCGGTTGAAGGCTGCCCAGCGGTCGTCGTCGACCAGGCCGAGCCGCCGACCGGCCTCGGTCAGCCGCAGGTCGGCGTTGTCTTCGCGCAGTTGCAGCCGGAACTCGGCGCGGCTCGTGAACATGCGATAGGGCTCGGTCACGCCTTTCGTGACCAGATCATCGACCAGCACGCCGAGATAGGCTTGGTCTCGCCCCGGCAACCAGGCGTCCTGGCCCCGCACCGCCAAGGCCGCGTTCAGTCCGGCGAACAAGCCCTGGGCCGCAGCCTCCTCGTAGCCCGTCGTCCCGTTGATCTGACCGGCAAAGAACAGCCCCGCCACCGCCCGGGTCTCGAAACTGGCCTTCAGGCCGCGCGGGTCGAAGTAGTCGTACTCGATCGCATAGCCCGGGCGCAGGATGTGCGCCTCCTCGAGACCGGGCATCGACCGCAAGGCGGCCAGCTGGATGTCGAACGGCAGCGAGGTCGAGATGCCGTTCGGGTAGAACTCGTTCGTCGTCAGGCCTTCGGGCTCCAGGAAGATCTGGTGCGCATCCTTGTCGGCAAAGCGATGGACCTTGTCCTCGATGCTCGGGCAGTAACGCGGCCCGATGCCCTCGATCACGCCCGAGAACATCGGGCTGCGATCGAAGCCGCCGCGGATGATCTCGTGCGTGCGCTGATTGGTGTGGGTGATCCAGCACGACAGCTGCCGTGGATGCATCGCCGTGCTGCCCATGTAGCTGAACACCGGTACCGGGTCTTTGTCGCCCGGCTGCTCCTCGAGGCGCTCGAAGGCGATCGTTCGCCCATCGATGCGCGGCGGCGTCCCGGTCTTCAAGCGGCCCTGCGGCAAGGCCAGCTCCTTCAGTCGCGCCGACAGCCGTTGCGCCGGCGGATCCCCCGCGCGTCCGGCGCTGTAGTTCTCCAGCCCCACGTGAATGCGCCCGTCGAGGAAGGTGCCTGCCGTCAGCACAACGGCCCTTCCGCGGAAGCGTATGCCCACTTGGGTGATGGCGCCCACCACGCGATCTGCTTCCAGCATCAGGTCGTCGACCGCCTGCTGAAAGATCCACAAGTTGGGTTGGTTCTCGAGGCGTCGCCGGATCGCCGCCTTGTAGAGGACGCGGTCCGCCTGGGCGCGCGTCGCACGAACGGCCGGCCCCTTGGACCCGTTAAGGATGCGGAACTGGATCCCGGCCTCGTCGGTCGCCAGCGCCATCGCGCCACCCAGGGCGTCGACTTCCTTGACGAGATGCCCCTTGCCGATCCCGCCGATCGATGGGTTGCAGCTCATCTGGCCGAGGGTCTCGATGTTGTGCGTGAGCAGCAGCGTCGCGCAGCCCATGCGCGCCGCGGCAAGCGCTGCCTCGGTGCCGGCATGGCCGCCGCCGACGACGATGACATCGAACTCCTGGGGATACAGCATCTCGGGTCCTGGCTTGCGGCGCGGTATCGCCGCCGGGGCACCGGCGAAGGAGCCGCCGTGCTGAAGCCTAAATTTTAAGCAGTCGCCCGCCTTCGCTGCGGACCCTGCGCGCGACACGGCGACAATGTCGCGGCCGCTGCTTCAGCCCCACCGCCGACCCGCTCGCAAGACCACAGGCATGAGTTCTCCCTTCTCCCTGAACGACCGCGTCGCGCTCGTCACCGGGGCCGCTCGCGGCCTGGGTCTGGAGATCGCGCGCGGGCTGGCCCAGGCCGGCGCCCATGTCTGGCTCAACAGCCGCGACTCCGGCGCGCTCGAGCGGGCGGTGTCCACGCTGGCTGGCGAGCACCCGTCCGGCGAACTGCACGCCCTGCCCTTCGATGTGGCCGACGAGGCCGCAGCGGCGCAGGCCTTCGACCGCATCGCCGCGCGGCATGGCCGGGTGGACGTGCTGGTCAACAACGTCGGCCAGCGCGACCGGCGGGCGCTCGACGCGTTCTCGCTCGACGACATGAAGCGCCTGCTCGACGTGAACCTGGTGGCGCCCTTCGACCTCGCCCGCCGCGCCGCACGACTGATGCCGGCCGGTGGGCGCATCGTCAACATCACGTCGATCGCCGGCCCGATCGCCCGCGATGGCGACGCGGTCTACACGGCGGCCAAGGGAGGTCTCGATGCGCTGACGCGGGCGCTGGCGGCGGAACTGGGGCCGCGCGGGATCAACGTCAATGCCGTGGCGCCCGGCTTCTTCGCCACCGAGACCAACGCCGGCCTCGCCGCCGACCCGAGGACCATCGAATGGCTGAAGCAGCGCACCTCGTTGGGCCGGGGCGGCATGCCCTCCGAGATCGCCGGCGCGGTGGTGTTCCTCGCATCGCCGGCAGCCAGCTACGTCACCGGCCACACGCTCGCCGTCGATGGCGGCTACCTCACGCACTTCTGACGAGCGAGCATCGCGGGCTCAGGCTCGCGTCAAGCCCGGGACGGCGCCGACCCAGCGGGCGCGCAGCGCCCGGAACGCCGGATGATCCCAGTAGCGGTCGAAGAAGTAGTGGGCCACGGTGTTGACCAGCGGCTCGATGATGGTGATGGCGCCGGCGATCGTGACGCTGCCGGTGAGCGCGTAGCTCACACCGAAGGCGATTCCGATGTGCATGACGCCGAAGCTGGCGGACTTGGCCATCTCTGCCTCACGAATGAAGTTCTGCCAGTCGATATTCTGTGGCTATCGAAAAGGCTCGGCGATTGAGCGTTGGAATCGCCGACATAGCTCACCGGCCGCCTTGGCCGTGCTCGCTGATCAGCCCGGGCCCGACGACGCCGCGTCCGTGCCGCCGCCGACGCTGCGCAGATCCTGCGCGACACGCCCGCCTTGCAGCACGATCACCCGGCCGGTCGCGGCAATGGTCTCGGGCCGATGGGCCACGATCACCCGCGTGATGCTGAGCCCGCGGATCGCCTGGTTCACCAGGCGCTCCCGGTCGACGTCGAGCGCGCTGGTCGCCTCGTCGAGGAACAGGATCTGCGGCCGCTTGTACAGGGCCCGGGCCAGCAGGATGCGCTGCTTCTGGCCGCCCGAGAGGCTGGCGCCCATGTCGCCGATCAGCGTGTGATAGCCCATGGGCAGCGCCTCGATCTCGTCGTTGACGCAGGCCAGCCGCGCGCACTCTTCGATCCAGGCCTTGTCGGCCTGCACGTCGAAGAAGGCGATGTTGTCGGCGATCGAGCCGGCGAACAGCTGGTCGTCCTGCATCACCGTGCCGATCATGGCGCGCCAGCGCGACAGGCCGAGCTGCGCCAGCGAGATCCCGCCGACGCGGATCTCGCCGGCCTGCGGCACGTGGATGCCCAGCATCAGCTTGACCAGCGTGGTCTTGCCGCAACCCGACGGACCGACGATGGCCACGGCCTCGCCGGGCTCGATCACCAGGCTGCAATCTCTCAGCACCTCGGGCTCCGTGTCGGCGTAGCGGAAAGCGACCTGCTGCACCTCGATCCGCGGCACGGGCTCGCGCGCGGGCTCGGTCCCGTCGGTCAGCGGTTCGGGCGTCGCCAGCACGATGTCGGCCAACCGTTCGCCCTGCAGTCGCAGCATCTTCAGCTCGACGAGCTTGTCGATCAGCCCGCTGATGCGCTGCGCGAACTGCTCCTTGAAGGCCAGGAAGGCGAACAGCATGCCGACGGTGAACTGCTGCTGCATCACCAGCAGGGCGCCGACGCCGATGACGGCGATTCGCTCGAGGCCGAACACCAGCTTGTTCAGCACGCCGAAGGCCAGATCGAGCTTGCGGGTGGCGATGTCCGCGTTCATCGCATCGACCACGAGGTTCATGAAGCGGGCGCGCCGCTCGTCCTGGCGATTGAACAGCTTGATCGCCTGCACGCCACGCAGGGACTCGAGGAAGTGCGTCGAGCGCTTGGCTTCGTGCACGATGGCCTCTTCGGTGGCTTCGCGCAGGGGCCGGAAGAAGGTCCAGCGCAACAGCGCATAGACCGCCACCGCGCCCAGCGCAATCGCCGTCAGCCCGACGCTGTACAGGGCCATCATCCCCAGCGTCACGACGACCAGCAGCCCGTCGAGCACGGCCTCGATGAAGCTCGTCGTCAGTGTCTGCTGGATCTTCTGGATCGCACCGAAGCGCGACATCACGTCGCCGGCATGGCGCTTCTCGAACCACGCGACCGGCAGGCGCATCAGGTGCGCGAAGACGTTGCCGAGCCACTGCAGGTTCAAGGTGCTCGACAGGTAGAGCACGGCCCAGGAGCGCAAGGCACCGGTCGCGACCTGCAGGCAGACGAGCAGGCCGAAGCCGATCGCCAGCGTGAGCAGCAGGTCGCGGTCGGCGCTCAGCAGGGCGCCGTCGACCACCCACTGCAGGAAGAACGGCGCCAGCAGCATGAAGACCTCGAGTGCCAGCGCCAGCAGGAAGATCTGTGCCAGCGAGCGCTTCAGCCCGCTGACCGGTCCCAGCAACTGTCGAAGCCCGACCTGCTGGCGTTCCGTGCGCGACTCGAAGCCGGTGCCCGGCATCAGCTCCAGCACGACGCCGGTGAAGTGCCGCGACACTTCGCCCAGCGGCAGGCGGCGCACGCCGCGCGCCGGATCGTGGATGACGGCGACGCCACGGCGGACCGCGGCCAGCACGACGAAGTGGTTGAGATCCCAGTGCAGCACACACGGCAGGTTCAGCTGCGGCAGGTGGGCCAGCTCGGCGCGCAGCGGCCGCGCGTTCAGCTGCATCTGCCCGGCCATGCGGACCAGGTCGGCCAGCGTCGCACCCTTGAGCGACAGCGAGAAGCGCTGCCGCAGCGTCGGCAGGTCGCTGCGCTGGCCATGATGGGCCGCGACCATCGCCAGGCAGGCCAGGCCGCACTCGGCTGCCTCGGTCTGCAGCAGCATCGGCAGCCGCGACCCGCCGAAGCCCAGGCGCAGCGCGTCGAGCATCGTCGCGCTCAGACCCGTCCGCCGGTGACCCGGCCCGTCAGGCCGAGCAGCGGCTCGAACAGCCACTCGATCAGGCGGCGCCGGTCGAGCTGCACGTCCGCCTCGAGCTGCATGCCGGCCGTGAGCGGCTGGGCCTGGCCGTAGGCATCGACGGTCTGCTGCTGGAGCGCGACCGTGATGCGGTACAGCGGTTCGCCGTTCACGGTCGAGTAGGTGTTCGCCACGCCGGCCAGCGGCACGTTGCTCAGCTCGCCGGCTTGCAGCGGGGTGCGCGACACCTGCAGCACCTGCCCCAGCTGGTGCCCGAACTTCTGGTAGGGATAGGCCGCGTAGCGCAGCAGCACCGGCTGGTCGGGCCGCACGAAGCCGAGGGCGCTCGACGGTGCGTACAGATGCGCCTGCAAGCGCGCATCGGCCGGGACCAGGCTGGCCAGGGCCGCCGACGGCGATACCGACTGCCCGGGTTCGGCCAGCACGGCGCCGATCACGCCATCGGTCGGCGCGCGCACGACGATGCGTTGCCGCGACTCGGCCTCGGCGGCCTCCTTGGCCACGGTGGCCAGGTCGCGCTCGAGCTCGCCGCTGGTGGACTGGGCACGCAGCGGCAGCTCCCGCCGCTGCGCCTCGAGGGTGCCGATCTCGCGCTGCTGGGTGGCGCGCTGGCGCTCCAGGCCCTGCAGCTGCGCCTGCACGGCGAGCACCTCTTCGGACTTGGCCTGCACCTGGGCCGAGGAAATGTAGTTGTCGGCCAGCAGCGACTCGAGGCGGGCCAGCGCCTGCTGCGCCAGCGCAAGTCGTTGGCGCTGCAGCTTCGCCTCGATTTCCAGCTGGATCAGCTCGCCGCGGCGATCGGCCAGCTGACGCTCGAGCGCCGAACGCTGCGCTTCCAGCAGGTCGGCCTGCTGTTGCAGCGCACCCTGCAGGCTGCGCTCCTTGGCGGCCAGGCTCTGCTGGACCGAGGCCTGGGCATCGCCGGTCGCGGTCCCGCGATCGACGGAAAGGACGAACATCACATCGCCGCGGCGGACGGTGGCGCCCTCGCGGGCGGTCCGCTCGACGACCGTGGCCGTCTCCGGCGTCACCAGGCGGATCACGCCGCGATCGGGGACCAGCACGCCCGCCACCCGCGCCTTGCGCGTGTACTCGCCCATCCACAGATAGGCCAGCACCAACGAGGCCGCGCCGACCGCGCAGGCCGTCAACACGGTCAGGGACAGCGGCCGGATGAGCTGCATGCCGCCCAGCCAGGCTTGGCGTTGGGCGTCGACGACCTCGGTTCGGAACAGGGACGGCATCAGCGCAAGACCGCCACGGACAAGCGTGGCGGCTCGGTCGTTCTCGCTAACTCAGGATACGCGGGACCCGCCCGCGGCACCTCGCCCTCTTACCAGCCGTTGCGCGGGGCACCGACCTCGCCGACACCGCCACCGACCTTGCCGAGCATGCTGGGGTGCAGGGGAGTCGGGGCCGACGGGGCGGTGACTTGGCCGGAAACGCTCTTGAGGACGAGTTGGAGGAAGTTTTGCACGGTCTGCTCCTGGCTGGTGGCGCATCGCGACTCGCGATGCAGTAGCAGCATTGAAGCAGCCCCCGCGATCGAGGGGTACTGGTAAGTCTTACAGGGGGAAGGGAAAACCCTGGTAACAGCGCGTAGCCGGGCTAGCGGATCAATCCCAGTCGCAAGGCCTTGAGCACCGCCTGGTGCTTGTTCGCGCACTCGAGCTTGTGCATGGCGTTGTTGACATGCAGGACCGCCGTGCGTTCCGAGATGCCCATGATCGAGCCGACCTCCCAGGCCGTCTTGCCTTCCATGGTCCAGCGCAGGCTGTCGAGTTCGCGCGGCGTGAGCTTCGGTCGCTCGGGCTGCAGACGCTCCGGCACCAGCACTCGCATCGCGGCGTCCTGCGCATGCACCGCGAACAGCTGCAGGTCGGCGACGATGCGTGTGACCTCGCCGCGATCCCTCGGCAAGGCCTGGTCGCGGTCAACGCCAAGCACGAAGTGCCGACCCTCCGGCATGTGCAGCGCGAGGCACACGCCCGACCGGAAACCGTAGCGCGCCTGTGTCTCCCACATGTCGCCGAGCCCGGCCGACACGTAGGTGTTCTGGTCCCAGATGATCGGCACGCTGTTGCGCTTGCAGTGCTGCATCACCGGGTCGAGGCGCATGCCTTCGACGTCCTCGATCGCATCGCGCCACGCATCGGGCGCGTTGTCGACGGCGACGAACTCGGTGTCGCCGACCGGATGGTCGACGACGGTGATCGCCGACACGGTCTCGAAGCCGAGCTGCTTCGCGAAGCGCACGACTTCGCCGCGAAACTCATCACGGTTTCGCGCGTCGAGCACCGATTGATAGCTGCCTTGCAGCATCCCGCCGTTCATCGATTCCGCGTGCTGTCAATCCCGATCCGTGACGGAATCGACTGGTTGTCCCTGACAAGGTTTACAGCTGTCAAAACCGCTCGCGCTGATCACACTGCAAAGCATCGAAGCAGTTCATGGGTCATCGCCCATTCGCCATCATGACGCCTGCATGGACCATCAGCGCGTGGCCGCCCGCATTGTGGCAGCCCGGCCGCGACACGCCTTTGCACTTCGTGCACCTTGGCACACATGTGTCGGCCCGACTCAACACCGATTGGCCGAACATGGGCCAGTCGGTGTGGGGCGGTCGAGCCGGCGATACCGCGGCCGGCATCTCCTGGGACTGGATCGAAGTCGCCGACGGCATCGTCGCGATCGCCGACCCGATGATGATGACGACCAACCTGCGCTTGCTCGGCAGCGAGGGCGAGGTGTTGACGGCGCACGAGGTCGCACCGCACCTCAACGCCATCGTGCATCGGCTGCCGTGGCAGGCCGAGGTGCGCCACGCGCTCGAGCAGACCCGTCCGCCGCAACAGCCCGCCGTCGCGCAACGCAAGCGAGGCCTGCTGCGGCTGCGGGACTTCGGCGCGCCGACGCAGCCCGGCTGATCCGGGCGGGCGCGCGGCAGGCGCGGGACGGCGGCAATCGGGGCGCATGCGCCTCCTCGGGGCGGGCACGGGCTGGCAAGCGTATTCGATGCCGGAAGGCCTTGCCAAGCCCCGAGCTCGGTGGCCGGCCGCTCAGCGTGTCGCCGCGGCGCGCAGGTGCCGCGCGATGTAGGAGAGGCTCAGCGTCGCCAACACCGAGCTGACCGCCAGCGGCACGGCCACGTCGGTCCACGACAGCGCGTCGCCGCGCAGCACCCGGTTCATCAGCGTGTGCTGAGCGAGGGCCGGCAGCCAGACGAACCAGGGCTTCTCGCCGCCCTGGTTGAACAGCGCCACCAGCGGCAACAACGACACCGCCAGGATCACGACCGTGTTGCTGGCCTGCGCCTCCTTGAAGCTCTTGCAGCGGATCGCGACCGCCATCATCACGGCCGACAGCGCCGCGGCCAGCGGCACCAGCACGGCCAGGAAGGCCGCGGCCTCGCCCGGTCCGAAGATGAAGAGCGCGCGCAAAGTCTCGCTGCGGATCAGCTCCTGCGCCGGCAGGAAGCTCAGCACGCTGAGCAGGGCGATCAGCAGGCTCACCGCGGCCACCGCGCCCCACTTGCCGAGCACCAGTGCCATCGGCGCCACCGGGTTGGCCAGCAGCGGCTCCAGCGAGCCGCGCTCGCGTTCGCCGGCCGTCGTGTCGAGCGCGGCATTCAGCGCGCCGTAGAGCACCGCCATGATCACGAAGAACGGCAGCATGCCGGTGAACTGGGCGGCCCGGCTGCGCGAACTCGCGAGGTCGCGTTCCTCGACGTCCACCGCCTGCAGCATCGTCGCCGGCACGGCACGCAAGGCCAGGGCCAGCGCGCCGCGTTCGCGGTTGAACCCCTGCAGCAGCCGTTCCAGCCGCCCGGTCCCGACCTCGGCCTGCCGGTTGCCGCTGCTGCTGACGATCAGCACCGTGGGCGCTTCTCCGCGGGCGAGCTGGTCCTCGAACCCGGCCTCGACCACCAGCACGGGATCGCCGAGCCTGGCGTCGCGCAGCTTCGCCTCGTGATCGGTCGGCGCGGCCTCGATGCGGAAGGTCTGGCGCTCGATGTAGTTACGCAGGCTCGGCGCGTGCTCCATGCCGACCGCAAGCACGACGCGTCGCTCGGCGCGCTCTTCCAGCGACGCCACCAGGCCCGACAGCAGCACCAGCACCAGCGGCCCCATCAGCACCGAGCTCAGCAGCACGGTCATCAACGTGCGCCGGTCGCGCAAGGCGTCGACGATCTCCTTCGCGAACACCGACCACGCGCTGCGCGTCATGAAGGCGCCCCGTGCTCGACCACCGCCAGTTCGCGCGCGAATGCCAGCTTCACGAAGGCCTCCTCGAAATCGCTTTCGCCGGTGCGGGCGCACAGCTCGGCCACCGTGCCCTCGGCGACCGTGCGGCCGTGTGCCACGACGATGACGGCGTCGCACAGGCGCTCGACCTCCTGCATGATGTGGCTCGACAGCACCACGCACTTGCCGCCGCCGCCGGGGCTGGCCAGGTGCCGCAGCGCGTCGCGCAGGGCGCGCGTCGACAGCACGTCCAGCCCGTTCGTCGGCTCGTCGAGCACGATGTTGGCGGGGTCGTGCACCAGGGCGCGCGCCAACGCCGTCTTCATGCGCTCGCCCTGGCTGAAGCCTTCGGCGCGGCGCTCGAGCAGCGGCCTCATGTCCAGCGTCTCGGCCAGCCGTTCGGCGCGCGCGTGCGCGGCATCGCGCGCCATGCCCTGCAGCGTCGCGTAGTAGACGATGTTCTCGCGCGCACTCAACCGCGGGTAGAGCCCGCGCGCATCGCTCAGCACGCCCATGCGTCGCTGCGCGGCCTGCGTCTCGCGCAGCACGTCGAGGCCATCGACGGCGATCGTGCCGGCATCGGGCCTCACCAGCCCGGCGATCATGCGCAGCGTCGTCGTCTTGCCCGCGCCGTTGGGGCCGAGCAAGCCGGTGATGCGACCGTCGGCCGCCGCGAAAGTCACGGCTTCGACCGCCACCACGCCCGGCGCGGCACGCGCGAAAAGCCCCCGGCGCGGCGCCGCAAAGCGCTTGTGCAAGGCCTCGACACGGATCATCGGACGGCCCCCGGCGCCGACGCATCCGGCCGCGGCGGCTCGAAGGCCGGCGGTCGCGGCAGGCGCGCCAGGCAATCGGCATCGACCGCCAGCGCCTCGGCGTCGTTCGCGGCATCGACGAAGCGCTGCAGCACGTCGCGCGCGCAGCCGATCGCCAGCACGCCGTGGCCGGCGTTCGGCACCACCACATGACGGGCCAGCGGGCCCAGCGCCTGCGCCGCGCGGGCGCCGTGGCGGGGTGGCGTCACCGGGTCGAGCGTGCCGCTCAGCACCAGCACCGGTGCGGTGCTCGCCGGCATCGCATAGAACGCCGCCGGCACCAGGGCCGGTGGCAGGCCGGCACAGAGCGCCTCGTACGGACGCGCCAGGGCAGCCCCGAGGCCCGGCACCGTCGGGGCGTTCGCGACGCGCGGCATGTCCTCGGCGCAGACGACGGCGAAATGCATGCCCTCGGCCAGCCTCAGGCTGCGCGAGCCCATGCCCAGGCTGCCGGCCAAGCCGACCAGGGCGCTGTAGCGGCCCTCGGCCGCTTCGCCGATCGCATAGGGCAGCGCCGCGGCCAGCGCCGGCGCATACAGCGGGCCGCGCACCGCCGCAGCCAGGGCGTCGCGCGTCAGCGTCACGGAGAGGAGGCGCCCGCTCGCCGGGTCGGTCACGCTGGCCGGCACCGGCAGCCGCGCGAGCAGATCGCGCCACTGCGCGCGCAGGCGCGGATGGCGCGCGCGGCAGGCGGCTTCGCGCTCGCAGTCCGCGAACAGCTGCTCCAGCGCCGCCGCGACGTCCTCGCCCATGCTGGCCGGCAGCGCCATGTCGGGCGGCGCCACGCCGTCGATCACGACGCGACGCACCTCACGGGGAAACTGCCGCAGGTACTCCAGCGCCGCGCGCGTGCCGTAGGAACCGCCGACGAGGTTGACGCGAGGCGCGCCGAGGCGCGCACGCACCGCGTCGGCATCGGCCATCGCGATCGTGGTCGTGTAGAAGCGCAGGTCGCCGTGCGGCAGCGCGCGCAGTCGCTGAAGGCAATCGGCCAGGCGCTGGATCCCGCGCTCGGCATCGAGCTGCCAGGCCAGCGGCCGCGCGTCGTCGCGCTCGCACTCCAGCGCCGCCGACCGCCCGGTGCCGCGCTGGTCGATGAAGACGATGTCGCGCCGGTTGCCCAGGCGCTGGAACAGCGGCAGCACCGACCCCGCCAGCGCGATCGCGCTCTGGCCCGGCCCGCCCGCGAAGAAGAAGACCGGGTCGGGCAGCTTCTCGCGCGCGGTCGCCGGCACCACGACGAAGTGCACCGCGATCGTCCGGCCGTCCGGCTGCGCCGGATCGAGCGGGCGCGTGACGCTGCCGCACAGCACCTCGTGCTTCAGTCCCGCGACGCGGCAGGGCCGGGGCGCGCCGTCGTCCGCCGCATGCGCGGCCGCGCTCAGGCCCCAGGCCAGGCAGCAGGCGGCGGCAGCGCGGATCGGCAGGCTCGTCATGCGCCGCGATTCTGCGCGACGCGATCGATCGCGCGACGCTGCCGCTCACGAACGGCGCGCCGCCGTGCACGAATCGCCGTCGGCGCGTGATCGAAGGTCATCGCAGGAAGGCGTCGTAGCCGGTCTTGGCGATCAGCGCCGTGACCACGACGACGAACACCACCCGCACGAAGCCCGCGCCATGCTTCAGCGCGAGGCGCGTGCCGACCAGGCTGCCGATCACGTTGGCCACTGCCATCAC